>Ga0075431_100001275_pt1 | contig 22957 bp, 18 predicted proteins | sample RhiMetdeltSRZDD5_FD_75297 | JGI IMG/M metagenome (GOLD analysis project Ga0075431, IMG submission 75297) | Populus rhizosphere microbial communities from Tennessee, USA - Rhizosphere MetaG P. deltoides SRZDD5 | ecosystem: Host-associated > Plants > Roots > Rhizosphere > Soil | place: USA... | reverse complement strand
GTGTTGTACTTTCGCGCTTTCGCGTAGAACAACGCTTTCTGGATGTTCGAATTCATCGTCGTGCCAAACGTACGGCTAAACGACCCCAGCGCCTGGAAGAAGGCCGACATGGCCGCCTGACGATCGTGGCGATCGGGCGACGTGCGCAGCTCGGCATATCTCGCTTGATCGACCTTGACGACGCGCCCGGTGTTCAACGTGATGGTCGGGTACGGGAAATCGGCGTTCGCCAGAATGCCGTAGATGTTGTAGGCCGACGCCGCCAGCGGCTGCGCATCGGCGAGCAGCTTTTCCTCGGCATCGCTGAGGGTGTGAGCCGCGCGCCGGAGAATGTCGCGCAGCAGGAACTCGTAGGTCCGTAAGCGAGGCTCCTCCGCCAGGAACTGTTCGACCGTGGCCTGGCCGAGCCGCAGAACCTCCGGCTGCACGTAGGAGGCCTCGGCGCTGAATTCGGCCGCGAGCTGCTGCATCTCCTGCTGCATGCCCTGCGGCTCGCTGAGTCGTGTGTCCTGGTCGGACAGCATGCTCGCGTACACGTACAGACGCGCAATCTCCTTATCGAGCTGCGTCATCGTTTCGAGTGCCTCCGCGAGTGTCTGTGCCGACGAACCGAGCCTGCCCGCAAACGCCCGCATCCTGGGTACTTGGGCCGCAACACGCACCTTCGCGGCGCGCCATGCGGTCACGTCCGGGTAGACGTCGCACAGGTTCCAGGTGTACTTCTCGTCGACCTTTGCGCGATCGCGCTCCTGTCCCGCCACTACTACAGACATATTCCTCACCGTCACAACAGTAGGCAGTAAGCAGTAGGCAGTAGGCAGTAGCCCACTATCCACAAACCCCTAGTTTATGATGCCTTCCGATGCCGCGTCTTCCGCTCCGCAACGACTGGGCCGATCTGGACGACGAAACGCTGCTCGACGTCCGGATGTCGGACCTCCCATTGACGATTGAAGGCGCGCTGGCCGACCGCATCCAGCAGTTTCGAAGCGAACTGGAGTCGCGTGGCCTGGGCTTTCCGTTGCACTTCTACCTGTCGGACGAGTGGTTCACTCCCGACGGCGCAGCGGCCATCGCCGTTCCGTTCTACCTTGCACATCCGCGACTCGCGAAGCTCGAAGAGGCGCAGATGCTCGAGGTCGAGGGCGGCGAGCACGAGTGGTGCATGCGAATCCTGCGCCACGAGGCGGGACACGCGATCGACAATGCCTACCGTCTCCGCCTGCGCCGCGAGCGCCGGCGGCTGTTCGGTCTTCCGACAAAGCCGTACCCGGAGTCCTACACACCGAAGCCTTATAGCAAGAGTTTCGTCCTCCATCTCGACGCCTGGTACGCACAGAGTCATCCTGACGAAGACTTCGCCGAGACTTTTGCCGTGTGGCTGACTCCAAGCAGCGAATGGCGTAACCGCTATACCGGATGGCCCGCGCTGAAGAAGTTGGCATACATGGACGCGCTGATGCAATCGATCCGGGGGAGGACGGCTCGCGTCCTCAACACCACTGAAGTCGATCCGCTCTCGAAACTGCGCAAGACGCTCCGGCAACATTACAAGAACAAGCGGCGCCACTACGGGGTGGATCATCCCAATTTCTACGATCGCGATCTCCGCCGGCTGTTCTCCGAATCACCGGAGTTTGCGGGCAACATCACGGCTGCGCAGTTCCTCGCGCGCAACCGCCGTCCGACGCGCCGCCTGGTGGCGAGCTGGACGGGTATCTACCAGTACACGATCGACCAGGTGCTCGAAGAGATGATCACGCGGAGTCGAGAGCTCAAACTGCGCCTTGCCGTGCCCGAAGATCAGGCTCGGCAGGAGTTTGCGGTACTCCTGACCGTGCAGGCGATGAATTACTTGCAGGGTGGCGGCCACCGCGTGTTTCTCTGATGAAGAAGCTTCGGATTCTCGCACTCGTGCATGATCACCTCGTGCCGCCGGAGGACACGACCGGCATCGACATTCTGGAGGCCGAATGGAAGATGGAGTACGACGTCATCGAGACGCTGCGGGAAATGACTCACAGCGTACGCGTGCTCGGACTCCACGACGAGCTCGGCAGCATCCGTCCCACGGTCGGCCTGTTCAAGCCGCACATCGTGTTCAACCTGATGGAGGCGTTTGCTGGCGTGACCACGTTCGACCAGAACGTCGTCAGCTATCTGGAGCTGCTTCGGCTGCCGTATACAGGATGTAACCCGCGCGGTCTCATACTCGCCCGAGACAAGTCACTCTCCAAGCAGCTGCTCGCGTACCATCGCATAGGGACTCCCGATTTCGTCGTCGTTCGCCGCGGCCGCCCCGCGAAGCTCAAAAAGCGGATGCACTTCCCGGTCATCGTGAAATCGCTCTTTTTCGAGGCCTCGACGGGCATTTCGCAGGCGTCGGTTGTCGAAAACGAGGAACAGCTCGCGCGGCGCGTGCAGTTCATTCACGAGAGTCTCAACACGGCCGCCATCATCGAGCAGTTCATCGACGGACGGGAGTTATACGTGGGCGTGGTCGGCAATCAGCGGCTCGAGGTATTTCCAGTATGGGAAATGTCGTTTGCGCAGATGCCGGACAACCGGTGGCGCATCGCGACGGAACGGGTGAAGTGGAGCACGAAATACCAGAAGCGTTACGGCATCATGACCGACGCCGCAACGCTCGACACCGAGCTGGCCTTTCGCGTTCAACGCATTGCCAAACGCACGTATCGCGCCCTCGACTTGAACGGTTACGCGCGTATCGATTTGCGGATGGACGACCAGGGCCGCATCTTCGTACTCGAAGCGAACCCCAATCCGAACCTCGCCTATGGTGAGGACTTTGCCGAGTCGGCAGAAGTGTCAGGCACCTCGTACGAACGATTGCTCGACCGCATCCTGACGCTCGGCCTGCGCTGGGAACCCGAACGAACGGGTTGATCTATTCAGCTGGTCTTCGTGGCTGTCCACATCGTCGCCGGTCCGGCACCGCGCACGCTGCCTTCCATGCGATTACCAGTGACCTTCCCCGTGTATTCGGCGGTTCCGACCATGAAGCGGATCTGATCGCCACGGAGCTTGCCGTCTGAAATCACCGTGCCGTTGAGAGTGCCCTTCACAACCTGATATTCCTGATCGAAAACGAGATCACCGTCGCCAAGCCGCCACTTGCCCCCGACTTTGGCGGGGACGATCCACAGAAGCGCGGTGCACCACGCGCTGCAGCCGTTCTCAATGGTGACGGTCTCGTCCGGATTCCATCCTTCGATCCCGAACGTGTTCGAGACGATCCGGCTGCCCGGTCGCAGGTCGAGAAACTTCTGGCGGAGCTGCAGCATGTTGCTCGGCAGCAGGAACAGCGCCATCACCGAGGCCTTCGAGATGTCCGCCTGGTACATGTCGCCCTCGACGAACATCGCCTTGTCGCCGACGCCCGCAGCCGTGGCATTCTTCTTCGAAAGCTCCACCATCTTGGGATTGAATTCGACGCCCACCGCCCGGGCGCCCCGCTTGGCGGCGGCGATGACGTTGCGGCCGTCGCCGGATCCGAGATCCATGACAAAGTCCTGCGGCGTGACCTTGGCCAGGTTGAGCATCGCCTCTACGAGCTCAGGGGGCGTCGGTACCCAAACGACGTCTTTGCCCGCCTGGCCGACCTGCGGAACAAACGGTTCCTCCTGGGCCGGCGCCTGCGCGCCTATGCTCGCCGCTGTGAACACCGCCAGACAGAACGCCACGAGCACTCGCCGGTTCAAACATGACGCGATCATCGAATCCTCCCACGCACACTTACGAAATATGAGGAACGAACGTGTAATTCAGCGCTAGCCCTGCGTCTGGTCCTCGTTTGCACCGAGGACGTCCTGCGCGATCGCCACCTCGTCGCATGGAAGTCCCTGATCGTCCAGGGCACCTTCCGCGTTCGAGTTGCCCTGTCCGTCGGGTCCACCCTCGATAGCGCCCTTGCGCAAGTCTGAATCACCGGCGTGAAGATCCACCTGAGCGCTGTGCAGTTCGCGGTAATCCATGTTGGTCCCTCCCGTGCAGTCGCAACGCCGGATGCGCTGAAAAGGTCCGGTATCTTACTCCTGAAATTACGGTTCTGACAGCTGCCCGTGGCCGGCTGGCCGACCACGGGGCCGGAAGGCCGACATACCTTTATCACCTCGTCGCGTTAGTTTTCAACGACTTAGCAAACCTCTGCCGCGGGTCCCCAAATTGCTCAGCCCGTGGGCATGACGGCGAAGCTCCCAAGTTTCACATCGACTATCCGTGGCTGCCTGAGACGATGGTTGCCGCTCGCGGTGGCGCTGCTACTCGCGGTCACCGCGACGGTGCCCGCCCGAGCGGACGGCTCGTCGGGTTCGTCCGGCCCGTCTGGCTCACCCAGTCCATCCGGCTCGCAAGGCCCATCCGGCACGCCCGGTCCATCCGACTCCTCGAGCAAGTCCAAAGGCCCCGGTTCGTCGAAGGAGAACGAGAACAAGGAGGCCAAGGCCGGTGTGGACGCGATCATCGCGGAGCTTTTCGATCACGGGAATGACGACGCCCAGCTGCGCGTCATCGTGACTGTGAAGCCTGGCGCCAAGAATGGCCTGATAAGAGCGCTGAAGGCGCACGGCGCCACCATCAACCAGGACTACACGATCATTGAGGCATTTGCGGCCGACCTGCCCAAAGGTCTCGTACGCGCGCTGCTGCGACATCCCGACGTCGTCACCATCTCGAGCGACGCCGTAGTCGAAGGCAGCGGGATCACGACGGCGGTCACTGGCACCTCGGCGAACTCGACCTATTCGCTGCGTGCCACGCTTGGCATCCAGAACAGCACTCTGACAGGAAACGGGATAGCGGTCGCAGTTATCGACTCGGGAATCCATCCCTCGGGCGACTTCGGACAGAAGGCCGATCGCATCGTGGCGTTTCGAGACTTTACGCTCGGTGGGCTCGCGACGGCTCCGCAGGATCCGCACGGCCACGGCACTCACGTGGCAGGCATCATCGCCGGCGACAAGCTAGAAGCCCTCGGCGTGGCCACAAAGGTCAACCTCGTGGGACTCCGCGTGCTTGATGCCAACGGCTCTGGCGTTACCAGCAACGTAATCGCGGCAGTGCAGTGGGCCGTGGCCAACAGCAGCAAGTACCGAATCGGCGTCATCAACCTCTCGCTCGGACACCCGATTTACGAGCCGGCCGCGACGGACCCACTCGTGCAGGCCGTCGAAGCAGCCGTCCGCGCCGGCGTCGTTGTCGTGACCTCCGCGGGGAACTTCGGGAAGAATCCGGACACGAAACAAGTCGGCTTCGCCGGCATCACGTCGCCTGGAAACGCGCCCTCGTCCATCACGGTGGGCGCGGTCAATACGTTCAACACGACGCGCCGGACCGACGACGTGATAACCGACTACAGCTCGCGCGGACCGACGTGGTTCGACGGCTTCGTCAAGCCGGACATCGTGGCGCCGGGGAACAAGGTTCTCTCGGTCGCAAGTCCACTGAGCAATCTGTATCTCTCGTATCCGAACCTGCGAGGGCCAAGCACCGGCACCCGGAAATACATGTACCTGTCGGGTGCGAGCATGGCGAGTGGCGTCGTGAGTGGTGCTGTGGCGCTCATTCTCGAAGCCGCCAAGACCACATATGGTGCGGCGCCGCCCCCGAACGCTATCAAGGCGATGCTGCAGGTCAGCGCCTTCCCCATGAACGACGCGACCGGCGCCACCTATCACGTTCTCGTGCAGGGCGCTGGTGCGGTTAATCCGCTCGGTGCCCTGACGATGGCCTACGCGATTAACCCCACGATGCCTGTGGGAAGCGTCTGGCTGACCACGAGCCTCACGAAGTCGACGACGATCGACGGCCAGAACATCGTCTGGGGCGACAACATCGTCTGGGGCGACAACGTGGTCTGGGGCGATGCGATCTCCACGCACAACATCGTCTGGGGCGAGAACATCGTCTGGGGCGAGAACATCGTGTGGGGTGAAAACATCGTGTGGGGTGAAAACATCGTCTGGGGCGAGAACATCGTCTGGGGCGAGGCCGTCTTCTCGCACAACATCGTGTGGGGCGAGAACATCGTCTGGGGCGAGAACATCGTCTGGGGTGAAAACATCGTGTGGGGCGAGAACATCGTCTGGGGCGAAAACATCGTCTGGGGTGAAAACATCGTCTGGGGTGAAAACATCGTCTGGGGCGAGAACATTGTGTGGGGCGAGAGCTTTCTCGGCCCGCTGGCACCTTAGTCGTTCGGGACTAAGACGAGGAACGCCATGGAAAAGATGCCATTTAGTGCTCTCGCCGAACACGAACCGCTGATTTCGATTCACACGCATGTCCCGGAACGCCAGGGCGCGTGGCCGAAATGGCGGTCGGTCGTTCCGACGCTGATCAACCAGACGACGAGGCTGCGGGAGCTCCGGCTGTCTGATGCGCTGCCGCTGTTGTCGATGCTCACTACCGAGGAGGTCACGAGATTCATCTCTCCTCCACCGGTTACACCGGAAGGTTTCGAGCGGTTCATCCGGTGGAGCCACCGAAAGCGGATGGCCGGGCAATACGTCTGCTTCGGCATCGTGCCCGCCGGATATGACGTCGCTGTCGGTATTTTTCAGGTACAGATTCCGTCCGGTGAGACACCTGAATGGGGCTTCGCAATGGGGTCGCCGTTCTGGGGAACCGGGCTTTTCCTACAAGGAGCGGAAGCCGTGCTGGACTTCGCGTTTCATGGCATCGGACTCGAGGAGCTCTGCGCCTGCGCCGCCGTCGACAACGGCCGTGGGAACGCCGCGCTCCAGAAAGTAGGTGCGGTCCAGGAGGGCATCATCCGCGGCGGGCTTGTCCGCAACGGCAGACCCATGGACCAGTATTACTGGACGCTTTCAGCCGATGGCCGTCCGCGGCGGAAGGTGATCTGGGAAGGGTCCGCGCACTGACACGGACCTCGTGCCGCCACGTCGCAACATGCGACGCGGCCAGGTCCCGCAGCCGCCAGTATGCGTAATCTTCCCTGGCCCGCACGTCTCTTCGTCGGAGCCGTGATCTGCGGGGGGTACACGGTGCTCGCCACGTACCTCCCGACGACCATCCCGCACCCCGTGTTGTTCGCGGTGGTCGCGGCCGCGTCGGCGATCGCATCCGGCCTCAAGCTTCGGCTTCCCCTGGGTACGACCGGCGCGTCGAACCTGTCGGTCTCGTACACCATCGATTTTGCGTCGCTGCTCCTGCTCGGACCTGCGCCCACAATGCTCGTGGCCGCATTAAGTGCGTGGGCGCAATCGACGACCAAGACTGCACGGCAGAATCCCGCATACCGGACGCTCTTCAACATCGCTGCGCTCGTCGTGACTGTGTATGCAGCCGGCGCGATTTTTACGATTCTTGGCGGCCAGGTCGGCACGCTCACGGTCGGCGTTCTTAAAGCGCTCGTCGCTGCCGCTCTCGTCTATTACCTGCTGAACACCAGCATCGTCGCCACCGCCGTCGGGCTTTCGACGAACCAACCGGTATGGCGTGTCTGGCAGGGCAACTTCCTGTGGACCGCGCCAAGCTACTTCGTCGGCGCCGGCGCGGCAGCCGCAGCGGCCGGCGCGTGGACGGCCGGATACGGCTGGCTGATTCCTCTGGCGGCCGCACCCGTTTACCTCACGTTCCGCTCCTACCGCATCTATCTCGAACGCATCAGTGCGGAGCAGAGGCACCGCGAGGAGATGCATCGGCTCCACACCCAGACGGTTGAAGCGCTCAATGCGGCCCGCAACTCGGAACAGCGCTACGCGCTGTCGGCCGCCGGGTCCAATGATGGGCTCTGGGACTGGGATCTGAAGAACGATGCATTTTATGCGTCTGAACGCTGGAAGTTCATGATCGGCCTGCCGTCCGAATCCAGGATCGAGCGGATGGACGAATGGTTCTGCCACGTCCATACCGACGATGTGACTGCGCTCCGGAGCGCGCTGCAGCGTCATCTCTCCGGCGAGAGCGCACATTTCGAGCACGAGTACCGCATGTCGCACTTCGACGGCACGTATCGCTGGATGCTCTGCCGAGGCGTCGCCGTCCGCGATGAGACCGGCTGCCCCATTCGAATGGCCGGATCGCAGACTGATATCACGGACAGGCGCCGCATCCAGGACGAGCTTTCGCATGCCGCTCTTCACGACAGCCTGACGGGACTTGCCAATCGATCGCTCTTCGCCGAGCTGCTCGACCGCGCATTGATCAAGACGCGCCGCGCGTCTGCGTACGGGTTTGCGGTGCTTTTCGTGGACCTCGATCGCTTCAAGCTGATCAACGACAGCCTCGGCCATCAGGTTGGCGATCGATTCCTCGTCGCGATCGGCAAACGGATTTACAAGCACCTGAGACCGGGAGATTCTCTCGCGCGCCTCGGCGGCGACGAGTTTGCCGTCCTCCTCGAAGGTATCCGGGACACTCAGGCGGCCACGACGATCGCCGACAGGCTCCAGATGTCGCTCCTCGAGCCGTTCGAGATCGACGGACACGAGATCTACGCCTCGGCCAGCATCGGCATTGCGTTTGGCGACAGCCGCTATCGCGACTCCGACGATCTGCTGCGCGACGCCGACATAGCCATGTACCGCGCGAAGGCGCTCGGACGGTCGCAGTGTCAGGCGTTCGATCCGTCGATGCACGCGCAGGCGATCCGGCGTTTGACGCTCGAGACCGAGCTCCGGCGTGCACTGGAGCGCGGCGAATTCGAGCTTCACTACCAGCCGATCATCGAGCTCGACACCGATGAGGTGTGCGGTTTCGAAGCGCTGATCCGATGGATGCGTCCCGACGGCAAGATCACGTATCCAGCTGAATTCATCAAGGTTGCAGAAGAGACCCGTCTGATCATTCCGCTGACGGACTGGGTACTGCGTGAAGCGTGCGCGCGGGTGGCTGAATGGCAGCGCACCTTCGATCGTCCGCTGACGCTCACGATCAATATCTCGTCGAAACTGTTTGACAAGCCAACGCTCGTGGACGATGTCCGGGACGCGATTGCTTCGACTGGATTGCTGCCGGGAACGCTGCGACTGGAAATCACCGAGAGCTTCCTCCTCAACGGCTCCGACGCGGTCGCGCAGCGCCTCGACGACTTGCGTTCGATTCCCGTCGAGTTGTACCTGGACGATTTCGGGACTGGATTCTCGTCGCTGAGCTACCTTCACCGGTACCGTCTCGACGCGCTGAAGATCGATCAGTCGTTCATCAGCCGCATCGGCGGTGTCCACAACGACGCGCCCATCGTGAGCAGCATCGTCAACCTGGCGCGGCAGCTTGGTATGGGCGTGATTGCGGAAGGCGTGGAGACACCGCAGCAAGCAAAGCACCTCAAGGCGCTCGACTGCCCGCACGCGCAGGGCTACTTGTTCTCGCGGCCGCTGACCGCCGCTGAGGCGCACGCGTACCTGGCCAGTCTGCCCCCTGCCGGCACGCCCGCGCCGCGGCAACTGAGCCCCCACGCCGCGCGCGCCGAAGTGCAGGCGCCGATGCCTCGCCGCATCATGTAGCCGGGCGGGTCCCGCGTACTCCCCGGATCCCTGAATTTCACATCGCTGCTCGTCTGTCGGCAAACTGACGGGGTGTCGGCTAATCGACTCTTTTTTTCAGTCCGATACGTCTACTGAGGCGAAGTGACCAATCCGTCCCAACGTTCCGTGTTGATCGTCGAAGACGACGCCGACCTCCGGCAGACGCTCGCCGAGTCGCTCGAATCGGCCGGCTTTTCGGTGGCCGAATGCGCCGATGCGGCGGCGGCGACCGAGAGGCTCGAGGCGTTCGCCTACGACGGCCTCGTGATCGACCTGCATCTGCCCGACGCCAACGGAATGACCGTCCTGGAGAACGCCGTCGCGCGCTATCCAGACATCAAGGCCGTCGTCATGACGGGCTTCGGCGGCGTGGTCGAGGCGGTCGACGCGATCAAGCATGGGGCGATTGACTTCCTGATCAAACCCTTTCAGCTCACACAGCTTGCGCGTGTGATCGGCGCCGCCATCGACCAGCAGCGACTGCGACTCGAAAACGCAGAGCTCCGCGCCCAGCTGCGCGGCCGCTTTGGATTCGACTCGATCATTGGTCGCGATCGTGCGATGCAGGAGCTCTTCTCGACGCTTGAATTGATCGCGCCGATGAACAGCACCGTGCTGATTCAGGGCGAGACCGGCACGGGCAAGGAGCTCGTCGCCCGCACGATTCACCATCATTCGCCGCGCGCCGAGCAACGATTCGTCGCGTTCAACGCTGCGGCTCTGCCCGAAAGTCTCATCGAGGCCGAGCTGTTCGGGCATGCAAAAGGCGCATTCACCGGCGCCGTGGCCGCGCGGGTGGGCCGCTTCGAGCTGGCCCACAAAGGCACGCTATTCATCGACGAAGTGGCGCTCATGCCGCTCTCAACCCAGGTCAAGCTGTTGCGAGCGCTGCAGGAGCGCGAGTTCGAGCGGCTCGGCGATTCGAAGACGATGAAAGTGGATATCCGCGTGATCGCGGCCACCAACGCAGACCTTCGACAGCTCGTCAAGGAAGGCAAGTTCCGTGAAGACCTCTATTACCGCCTCACGGTCATTCCTGTGACGTTGCCTCCGCTTCGGGCACGCCGAGCGGATGTCGCGCTGCTGGCGCAGCACATGATCAAGAAGTCGTGCCGCGAGAACGGCATGAAGGAGAAGCCGCTGACGCAGGAAGCGCTGCGGCTGCTGATGGCTTATCACTGGCCCGGCAACGTGCGCCAGCTCGAGAACGCGATCGAGCATGCGGTGGTGATGAGCGGCACCCACGAGGAAATCCGTCTCGAAGCGCTTCCCGAAGAGATTCGCCGCCCGGGCGCCGAGGACTTCCACCCCGGTATCACGATCCCTGACGAAGGACTGGACTTCAGCAGCGTGGTTTCGCAGCTTGAACGCGATCTCATTCTCCGGTGTCTCGAGAAGACCGGCGGCAACAAGCGGCAGGCCGCTCGGCTCCTGAACCTCAGTCGCACGACCTTCATCGACAAGCTGCAACGGCTTCAGGTCGAAGTAGGGGCCGCCTAACGCCGGCTGCTCGACCGTGCAGGCACGCGGAGGATGAAAGACGCTCCAGCCTCGGGTGCATCGACCACCAGCGAACCGCCGTGGGCCTCCGCGATGACTCGCGCGGCAAACAGGTTGAGGCCCGACGTGTCCGACGGCGCGCGCGTTGGGACAAACGGCTCGAAAAGGTCGTCCGAATGTCTCTCGAGCTGCGGACGGCTGTCGGACACGCGCACGACTCCCCATTCGTCGTCCTTTTCCGTACTCACTCCGATACGCCCACGCGTGCCGGCGAGTGCGTGTTCGGCGTTGATCAGCAGGTTCAGGATGGCCTGCTGCAGCTCTGCCCCGTTGCCATGGACCGGACACGCAGGGCCGTCGGCGGAAAACTCAATGGTGAGGCCCGCCCGCGTTGCGGCAAACCGCCGCAGGTCGACGGCAATCCGAGTGAGCTCACTGAGATCGACGTCGATGCGCTCCCCCATCGGCGCTTGGGTAAACGCGGCAACCTGCGCGATGGCTGCCGCCATGCGGTGGCTCTGCGCACGGAGGCGCTCCAGCGGCCGGCTGGTGGTCTCGGGCAAATCGGTCCGCCCTTCGAGCAGTTCGACGGTACCGGTGATGACTAGGAGCGCATTGTTGACTTCATGCACGACCCCCGACAGCAGCCGCGCGGTGGTGACGGCGCGGCTTAGGGCGACGAGCGCCTCGGGCGTACAGTTCCGCGAAAAATCCGGCGTGGCGTCCTTGCCGTCTTCTCCTTCTGTGCGGCTCGTCATGTGCGCGGTCTGCCTTTCGATTGCACCTATCGGCGTGCAGCAACACGCGGGATCCTGACGTGCCGCCTGCCGCCGTGCGTGTGCTCCGGGAAATCTTGCCTGCAACGGCGTCCGACGCCAAGATCGCCGCGCGAAAGTGGGCCGGTTGGTTCTACATCGGCGGCGTGACCGTCGTAGGCTTCTCTCTGCTTATCGGCTTCGCGCCGCGAAGCTTCTCGAACCTTCCCCTGACCTTTGCCCTGCTGGGCGCGTCGCTCCTGCTTTCGAACTTCAAGCTGCGACTTCCGCTCTGGCGCGGCGTGTCGACCATGTCGATGGCGTGCGCCGCAGATCTTCTCGCGTTGATGATTCTCGGTCCCAGCGTGGCGATGCTCACGTCGTCGGCTGGGGTTCTGCTCCAGTGCACGCTCAAGGTCCGGCGCTCTCAGCCGCTTCATCGCGCGGCATTCAGCGTTGCGTCGGTCGCCATTACGGTCCAAACGGCCGGATTCGTCTGGGACGCTCTCGGCGGCAACCCGGGAGGCCCGACCCTTGTACCGCTCGCTGCAACGACACTGACGTATTTCCTGGTGAACACCGCGCTGGTGGCAACCGCCATCGGGGTCTCGAACGGTCTCTCGCCCCTTCGCGCATGGTACTGGGAGTTCTTCTGGAGCGCACCCAGCTATTTCCTCTCGGGTGCCGCCGCCGGCGTCGTCGGCCTCATCGTGATCCACGAGGAGTACCTGCTGCTGCCTTCGGCTCTGGTACCGCTTTACGTGTCGTACCGCGCGTACCAAATGTCGCTCCGCAGAATCGACGAGGAGCGCCGGCATGCAGCGGAGCTCTCACGGGCGATAGTAACAACGCAGACGGCGCTCGCTCGTGCGCAGCAATCAGAAGCTGCGCTAGGCGCCGAAAAAGAGCGCCTCGTACTCGAAAGCTCGAGGCTGTCCGTAACGGTGCAGACGATTCGCGACGGGGTCATGATGGTCGATCGCGACGGCTCGATCCTGTTGATGAACGACGAAGCTCGTCGGCTCGCAGCAGTCGCACCGGGACAGCCCGGCGAACGACCGATTGTGGCAATGCTCGCATCTCTGGGCTTTTCTGGACCTGGCCATGAGGATGCACTCCGATTGCTGCAGGACGGCAAAGTCGTTCGGCTCGTCAACGACGTCGCGCCAGATGGCGGCATCCCGCTCGTGGAAGTGTCCGGAACACCGACGCGCAATGCCGAAGGTGAAGTGGCGGGTGCGGTCTGGGTCCTGCGCGACATCACGCACATCGCGCGTGCGGAGCAGGAACGCGCCAAAGCCGCCCATCTCGAATCCCTGGGTGTGCTCGCCGGGGGCCTCGCGCACGACTTCAACAACATTCTGACCGGTGTTGTCGGAAACCTGTCGCTCGCCCAGGACCTCGTCCGGCCCGAGCAGCAGGGGTTGCGCACGCGACTCGATCAGGCAGCGGCCGCCGCTGCCCGCGCGCGAGGGGTGACCAATCAGCTGCTGACTTTCTCCAAGGGAGGCAGCCCAATCAAGACGACGGCATCGATTCAGGAACTCGTCGTCGAATGCACACGTTTCGTCCTGAGCGGCTCACCAGTGGCGCCGCGATTCGACATACCCGAAGGTGCGTGGCCGGCCGACGTCGACACGAACCAAATCGCCCAGGTGGTGCACAATCTCGTCCTGAACGCGATGCAGGCAATGCCCCGCGGCGGTGTTGTCGACGTATCGCTGCAGAATGTCGAGCTCACGGCAGATACACTTCCCGCTAATACAGGACTCACGCCCGGGCGCTACGTGTGCCTGACGGTGCAAGACTGCGGCGGCGGCATTCCTCCTGACGTACTCAATCGGATCTTCGATCCCTATTTCACGACGAAGGAGAAAGGTTCCGGGCTTGGTCTGGCCATTACGTACTCGATAGTTCGGGCGCACGGCGGCACGATCACGGTCGACCCGAATCCGGGTGAGGGTGCGACATTCAGCGTGTACCTGCCTGCATCCACGCGCCCTGTCGCGCCGGAGGTCGAGCGCCGGCCGACAGAAATACGACGCGCCGGTGGGCATGTCCTCCTCATGGATGACGACGCGATGGTCGCCGAGGTTGCCCAGGAAATGCTGCAGTCTCTGGGCTTCATGACGGAGGTGGCCGTCTCGGGCGAGGATGCCCTCGAGCGGTTTCGCAGCGCCGAGGATGGCGGCACACCGTTCGACATCGCCATCCTGGATCTGACCGTGCCTGGCGGGATGGGCGGCGCCGAAGCGGTCCACCACATCCGAAAGATCAGATCAGACGTCCTCGTGTTCGTGACGAGCGGCTACGCCGACGACGCGGTGCTGGCCAGATTCCACGAGTACGGGTTCGATGGCGTCCTTCCCAAGCCCTTCGCCGTATCGGACTTGCGGCGCGCTCTGGCGGTCGGCTGATACTTACGACGCTCACGCCTTAGGTGGCCCGTAAAGGGGCCGCCCTATGGGCGTTCAACGTGCCTCGACCTCGACGACATGAACGTCGCCGCTGCCCACGAGCGTCAGCGTGTGCGGCTGGTCCCACTGCGACAGGATCCAGCGTCCAGGAGTCTCCATCCGGAACACGGATTCGCCGCCGCCTCCTTGCACTTCCACGGCGCCGGCCATGAGCATGACCACCGTCGGCATCTGGTGCACATGGCTGGTCTTAGGCGCGGACCCATTCAATTTCACATCGTAGACGGCAAACGATCGCGACTGCTCGAGGAGGGTCGTGCCTGGCGCGGCAATCAGTTGAGGGGTCGTCCACTTGGCGTCACGCAGGTTTTCAATCGCAAACGCCCGGTACGGTGTTGTCCCGACGTTCTCGATCCGGTGCACCGCGGAGGCACCTGTATAGCTGGTAACGTCAACCGCGCCGGACGCAACGGGCCTTGGGTCGCTCCAGTCTCCCCCGGACGCCCTCGTACGCAAGGTCGCCTGCCCGACCGCCACCGTCACCAGGTCGTGGTCATGCGAGTGATCGAGCGTCGAGCTGCCCGGGGCGACGGTGACGTCGAACATCCGCAGGTGTGCGGTAAACAGGAGCCGCTTATGGCTCGGGTCCTCGTTCACCGACGGGGCTGCCTGACCAAGCAAAATGCCGGACAAGACAGCGCTGGCCGCCAGGACGTGCGCGGGGATCGTCATGTGCGCGGATTATAGTCCTCATCTCCTTGACTGATTTCGATTTGCCGCTCAGAATGCTTTCCGAGCCTGGAGGTTGGATATGCCTGTCGTACGACTGATTCCGGCAGCACTCATATGCGTACTCATTTCCACCGCTGCCTCTGCACAAGAATGGATCGACTTCACAAGTCGGGAGGACCGTTTCACGGTGAACATGCCCGGCCAACCCAAGGTCGAGAAGATTGAGTGGCCCTCCGAGTACGGACTGGTCTTCCCTGGCCGCGTGTACACCGCGATGAAAGGAGCGGAGAAGTACTCGATCACCGTCATCGATTACAGCGACGCAGAAAAGCGGTACTCCGAAAAGCCGCATCCGCCATCATTCCGGCAAGCCGAGTACTGGATGATGGACATCCAGGGCTCGATTCAGTATGCGGCGACCAAGCTTTATCGGATGAAGCCCGGTGTGAAGGTCACTCACGATGCGTGGCACTACATCGACCTGGTCGAAGGCCATCAGCTGTTTCTGACCAACCCGGACACCACACGCACGTTTGCGTCGATCTACCTGCACGACAACCGTCTCTACATTCTGGATGGCACGGTGCCGGCCAACGGTCCTGAACCTGGCCTGTTCACCCAGTCGCTGAGCTTCCTGGATGCAGAAGGCAAGCGGGTCCGCTACGACCAGATCTATTCGAATAAACTTCCACCGCAGACGATAGGGAACCGTGGTGGTGGCGGGGGCGGCGGTCGCGGCCGCGGTCAGGGCCCCGGACAGGGACAGTGATGCTTCGACCGTCGCTTGTCGCCGGTTGAGCACGGTGGTAGGCTTTCGCCCGCAAGAAGGGAGCGAGGAGACATCCATGCGCGCAAGACTTTTCGTCACTATTGCCGGTCTGGTCGTTGGTATCGCCCTGCTGTCGGCGCAGGCACGCCGCACGCTCGACATCTACGTCGTTGACGTCGAGGGTGGAAACGCGACGCTCTTCGTCACACCGGCAGGCGAATCGGTTCTCATCGACGCCGGCAACGGCGGCGCGGCGGCTGCCCGGGATGCGGGACGCATCATGGAAGCGATCAAGGACGCGGGCCTCACGCAGATCGACCATCACATCACCACGCACTGGCACGGCGATCATTTCGGCGCCCTCGAAGAGCTCGCGAAGCAGATTCCGATCCGGGCCTTCTACGATCACGGGCCGACGGTGCAGCCGCAGCCGGCAGCGACGGAGTTCCTCGACAAGATCTATCCGACGCTCGTCGCAAAATCGAAGCGCGTCATCGTGAAGCCTGGGGATCGAATTGCGCTCAAGGGGCTGGAATGGCGGTTCATCGCGTCGGCCGGGCAGCCGATTCAACAGGCGCTCCCCGGCGCAGGCCGCCCCAATCCGTACTGCGCCGCGTTCAAACCTCAGGACCCCGATCCGACCGAGAACGCACAGTCGGTCGGCAGCTACATCACGTTCAGCAAGTTCCGAGTGGTGCATCCCGGCGACCTGACCTGGAACAAGGAAGCCGAGCTGATGTGTCCGAACAACCGGTTGGGCACGGCCGATCTGCTGATCGTGGGACATCATGGACAGGCGATTTCGAACTCCGAGGTGCTGGTCCATGCACTGCGCCCGCGGGTCTCGATCATCAACAACGGCACGCGCAAGGGTGGCCAGCCGGATGCAATGCGCATTCTCCTGAATTCGCCGGGCCTCGAGGACGTGTGGCAGTCGCATTTCTCGTTGCTCAGCGGCCAGGAGTACACGGTTCCGGGCATGTTCATCGGCAATCTCTACGACGAGCAGCCCGCGGCAATGCCGGTGGCGGCCTGGACGCCACCGCCGCAGGGCCAGCAAGCGCCACCCGCGCCGGTGCACAACGGGAAGTCGTATTGGTTCAAGGTGAGCGCACAGCAGGACGGCACGTTCACGGTGACGAACGCGCGAAACAATTTCAGCAAGACGTACCGGGTCGGTACGAACGTCGCGACCAATTGAGGGTGTTGTAGAGGTCGGCTTCCGCCGGCCTCTTCGTGACACTAACGTGCTGAAGGATGTTTTCTTGACAAGCTGGGCGAGCGCGTTAGTGTCACGAGAGATACTGGTTTGACCCAGGGCGGATGCGCCGTTTTGGTTGCTGCGCAGCCGCGCTGGGTTGTGTGAAGACGGATCCCGGCTGAATGAAGGAGACGCATATGAGCAGGACGCGTGGTGCTTTATTGGCAGTCGCACTCGTAGTCTTTGGGGCGTCCATCGTCGCGCAGCAGCAGAACGCTCCTGCGCCCACTGGTCCGGTTCCGGCAGGACTTCCGGACTGGGCTTACACACCACCAGTGCCGGGCGCACCCCCGCCGCCCTCCGCATTGCCGGCCGATGACAACGCGGTCGTGAAGATTCCCGGGACCGACAAGACGTTCACACGCGGCCAGCTTCGGGCCGCGAAGGAGACGATGGACTGGTATCCAGAGGATCGTCACGGAACGATGCCCAACATCGTCAAATTCGGGAAGGAGGGTGTGCGCCAGTGCAGCCTCTGTCACCTCCCGGATGGGTCAGGACGACCTGAGAACGCGCCGGTCAGCAGCCTGCACCCTGTCTATTTCATGCAGCAGATGCAGGACTTCCGGAACGGGCTGCGGAAGAGCGCCGATCCACGGAAGGCGAATACGAACACCATGATTGGTTTCACGAAGGCAATGTCGCCGGAGGAGGACCGTGCTGCAGCGGAGTTCTTCGCTCAGCAGCCGTACCCACGGCGCATGAAGGTGGTCGAGGGCAAGACCGCGCCGAAAGTGCGCATGCAGGGCGGGATGCACATGGCAGTCCCGGCCAATGAAGGCGGTGGCATGGAGCCACTCAAGGCTGACGAGCTCGTTGAAGTACCGGACGACAATCTTCGGGCCGAAGCTCGCGACACGCGCATGGGCTGGACCGCCTACGTTCCTCCCGGCACGCTGAACCGCGGCAAACAGATCGCCGCCAAGGCACAGTGTGCCACGTGCCACGGAGCAAACCTTGAAGGCATCGGCCCCGTGCCGCCGCTTGCCGGCCGGTCGCCGAGCTACACGATGCGACAGCTGTTCGATTTCAAAACCGGCGCGCGCAACGGCCCGTGGGGCGCGTTGATGAAGCCAGTCGTCGCCAATCTGTCGGTGCAGGAACTGATGGCCGTCTCGGCATATGCGGCGTCAATCCAGCCACCGGCAGCGACGAGGCCGACGACGACGAGCGCCGCGCGGTAAACCGTCGAACGGCGGGTCCGAAAGGACCCGCCGCGCATGTTACGAAGACCACGGGCCACGGAGACACGGAGACACAGAGAAGCCATATTCTCTGTGCCTCTGTGACTCTGTGGCTCTTTCGTTTTCGTGCGCTCTTTGTGACTTGTGCCTTGTGACTTGTGCCTTGAAGCGCCCTACCTGACCTGCCGCCCTCCCTTCCGATCGTCTGGCACGAATCGTCCGCGCGCCGGCATCGCCACCTTCGGCAGGCTCTCGGCGGTCATGACCTCGGCGTCGGTGATGATGCCGTTTCGCGCCAGCAGCCACGCGACGACGCTATACACCTCGTCGGATGAAAGTGTCCCGGGTGCCGAAGGAGGCATGGCGCGCCGAACGTAATCGAACAACGTCGTCGCGTACGGCCAGAAGTTGCCCACCGTAAACGGGACGTCTGGCCGATCGCGGCGCCATTGTTCGTACTGCGGCCCGAAGGGCGCGATGCCTGGCGGTTCTGCGCCGACGAGTACGTCAGCCAGCCCACCCTCGCCCTTGGCGCCGTGACACGCCGCACACTGACGGGCGTAAACCCCGGCGCCGTCGGACGCTGTACCCCTGCCCGGCGGGAGACCGGTTCCATCAGGCCGTACGTCGGTGTCGAGCCGCGTAATGAGCTCCTGCGGCGCAGGCTTTCCGAGGCCGTAACGCTGCGGAGGCGACTGCGCCGACGTCACCGCTGACGCGAGGAAGGCCCCGGCGATGAACATGTAATAGACGCGTGTCATGCCGTCACTCGCTCGACGGCGAATAGGACGCGCCCGTCCGCGCCGATCGTCCACCCCGTGACCGGATTCAGATGGTAGCGAGTGCGGCGGCCGCGGATCGACTGAAGGGCCGTCCATTCAGGCTGCACGTAACCGGTGTCGTCGATCGCACGGCTCACAATCTCGGTCGGCTTGCCGTCCCATCCCCACAGCAGACGAAATCGCGTGTGCGCCTTCGGCAACACCGGCCCTTGCAGCTCCGCGGGTGTCCAGGACCTGCCCCGATCTGTGCTGACCTCTACGCGTTGAATGCGGCCGCGCCCGCTCCATGCGAGTCCGCGGATCTCGATCCATCCGGGCTGCACCACGTGAGGGTACGACGGGGACGTGATCACTGACCGCGCGTCGATAGCGAGGCTGAACTGACGAATCCGCCCGTCCGCGAGAGGATCGGTATATTTCGACGTCTCCTCTCGCGTCATGAACGGCTGGTCGGCAAGCTCGATCCGGTGCAGCCACTTGACGCTCGCGTTGCCTTCGATGCCGGGAAGGAGCAGGCGCACCGGATAGCCCTGCTCCGGTCGCAGCGCCTCGCCGTTCTGGGCGTACGCGAGCATCGCCTCGTCGAGCACTTCCTTGATCGGGATGCTGCGCGTCATCATCGCGGCATCCTGGCCTTCAGCAAGGAACCAGGTGGCCTGCGGCCGCGTGCCCACTTCCCGCAACAGTGTGGAAAGCCTGACCCCTGTCCACTCGGTCTGGCTCGTCAGCCCGCACAACTCCTGCACGGTGGTGCGCTCGCCGCTCTGCCTGCCGAAATTTCCGGAGCACTCGAGGAAGCATGTCCGGCTCGTGGAAGGAAAGCGCTTGATCTCGTCGAGCGAGAACGTCATCGGCCGATCGACCATACCGTGCACGAGTAGCTGATAGGAGCGCGGATCGATCACGGCCACGCCCGCATGGTGGCGTTCGAAGTGAAGATCGGCAGGCGTCACCGTGCCGTGCAGGTCCTGCAGCGGGGTGCGTGAGCTGATGGCGCTTGGCATGCGCGCCGGCTGCTCGGCGGGCGATCGTGACCCGCGCTCGTTCGGAAGGCGCCCGAAGCGGACGGCGCTCTCAGGACGTTCCTGGGTCGCCGCGTTCTCCGAAGCAAGCGTGACCGCCGCGGCTCCGAGTGCATTCGCCAGCAGCGTCCGGCGCGTCACACCGCCGCTCGCCCTGACGCGAGAAGACCGTTGCGATGAGCGCACGATAGACAGCTCCTTTTGGCTAGCGGCAGGCGGGTCTAAAGACCCCGCCCTATTGGCCGCGACCGGCGGGACCCGCGCCTCGCCCCCGCTGCGGCTGTTCGTCCGTGGAAGGTGGAACGACGTTCTTGGCTCGCAGGTAGACGGCCGCATACCCGTACATCTCGTTCGAGTGGGCGATGAGGTCCGCGAGTATCGCGTCGCGCGCCATCTGACCTCGTCCGCGTGCCATGATCTGTCCGCGGTTCTGGTCGCTCAGCGACGAAAACGCATCGTCACAGAACGCGAACGACTCGGCGAGCGCCTTCACGATCTCCGCTTTCGTGGTCTTCTGCTCGTTGTTCGTGCCCATGTTCGGGTTGGGAACCCCTTTGGCCGCTGCGCACTGGCCAAACTGCGCGTTGGCCACGTGTCCAAACAACTGACCGAACGTACGCACCTCCGGCATCGTCGTCGGCTTGAACGCGTAATCGCCATCCGACAGCTTGTTGGCAGCTTCCGTCAGGTTTCTCTTGATGTTCCCGTACGCGTTCTGCAGATACTGCGTCATCCCGACAGGTCCCTGTTGAACGGGACCCTGAGCTTCCGCCGTCGCGGCGGCGGCAATGACAACGCATGTTCCCCACACCACCTGTTTGACCATCGTTTGCTCCGAATAATCCCCCTGAGCCCTGGGCCCTGAGGCATGGCGCCTTCTGTTTAATTCGTCCTCGCGCTGTTGGTAAACATCCGCAGGAATTCCTCGTTGTTCCCGACGCGTCCGTGAATGGGCACATGTTGCGCCACGTCGAGCTTCAGCTTGAGCATGTTCTGGTACAGCGTCTTCTGGCCGGGCGTTGGAGCGGCCGGCAGCTGTGCACCCTGGGCAGGCGGGGAATAGAGATCCGCATTGACCAAAATCTTTTCCTTGGGCAGATACGCAATCAGCATGTCGAGACTGTGATTGCCCTGCCTGTAGGACGGATCGCCAAGCTCGTAAGCCATGTCCTGAACGTGCAGGATTTCAAGGATGCGTTCGCCGTCGGTGACGACGTACTTGCCGGTGCCCCGCGCCTCGCCGGCAACGGTCTCGATCGGAGCCGGGCGACGGCTGATCATGTACATCGGGTTGAATTTCGCCATTCGATCGGGTTGCAGCGTGCGCGGAGCGGGATAAAACATGATGTCCAGGTAGTACTGCTTGTTCGACTCGTGGGTGACGATCGTCGTGCCTTGCGAAAGAAATGTCCGCAGCCCGCCCGCGTGATCGAAATGATGGTGCGTGTTGATCACGTAGCGGATCTGTTTGCCCGGCACCAGCCTCGTAGCCTCTGCGATCACGGCCAGGGAGCGCTCTTCGTTATTCGGCGCTTCGACCACCGCGACGTAGTCCTTGAACTCCACCAGCATGCTGTTATGCGTACCGCCGCCCAGGAGCCACACACCCTCGGCCAGCTTCTGGCTCTCCACTCTCACCGGAGGAACCGTCGCCGTCCGCACTGCCTCGGGCACCGGTATGGTCGCGACAGGAGCGTTCGGCGTGACGGCCGTGATTCGATACTCGTAGTAATTGTGTGCGGGGTTCAGTCTGGGGTCGCCCTGGTGGACATGGAAGAGCGTCGGGAATTTCACGCCTCCGAAGTCCTTGTACTGCGTATAGCGCATCTCGTAGTCCATGTCGCCGTACACAGGATTTGGAAACCACGTGTCGACCAGCTCCACAAGATTCTGATCGTTGATCGTCACGTTCATCGTGTACTTCCCGAGCAGACTGAACGAAACGATCGTGACCTTTTTGCCGAACTGGGAAAGGCCGAAATCAGATGCTCCTACGATCGGCAGCGTAATCGCGGTGGCATCGGCGGCCGCGAGTCCCGCCCTGAGGGCGCCGTGTGGTGTCAGCGCAAGCTCGAGCTGCCGCAAGTCACTGAACGGCACTCCGTCCAAATACGGCCGCGTCAGCGGTACGGGCGTGTTGTCGCGCATGTCCCACGCGTAGCTGCCGCTCACAATCGCCGTCATCCGCTGCTCCGGCATTGGGACGCGGCCGAGCGTCGGATAGTTGCCCTGTCGTCGTGTGTAGTCTTCGCGCGACCACCGTGCGTCGTAGTCGATCGCCCGCGTGTACGCGCTGACCTCGAAGTGTGGCCAGTCCTCGTCCAGGCCGTAGGTCTGGCCGATCAGCGACGACCAGCCGACACCTGTGTACTGGATGGTCTTCAGCGTCTCGCCGCCCATTGCCTTGAGCGACGCCTGCAGGGCGGCACGCGCGTTGACCTCCTGCGCAGCGGCCGTGCCGATCGAGATTCCCAGGACTGCAAAAACAGCGGCGAGCCTTCGCACCATGCCTGCCTCCCAAACACCTAGCGAGGCTACGCCTCAGATCGGCGAGCACCTGTTGCTCCGGCTCACCTCGCTGGTGACAGTATCTGTTGGCCCGCACTCCGTGCGGACGAGACGTCTTGCCAGGCCCGCCAAACTCGAGTCATTCGCATGGATTCGGCCCTGTCAAGACGTCGAGCGCGTCCGTGACATGCTCTCGGCAGCAGACGACGATGCGAGCCCTTGGCGCGGTCCAGCAGGAGTCTGCCACGGAACTGCTGCTCGTTCAAAATGGAATGCTGTTTGCAGCCCTTCTTACGGGCGATCAGGAGCGATGCGGAGCTCCTGGGTAATTGAACGCCGTCTGCGCGAGAGCCGCACATGAAGGATCCCTCAACGATCATTGAATACGGCGTCCCGATTGACCCGAAGGTCATGATCGAGCCGCCAGACCCGGACACACTGCAGCTCGAACCTGGGCATCCCGGTCTGGGCGATTCCGCTTACGTCGAGCGCCGCAATCAGTTGTTCGCGCTGTGCCG
>Ga0075431_100001274_pt1 | contig 22968 bp, 16 predicted proteins | sample RhiMetdeltSRZDD5_FD_75297 | JGI IMG/M metagenome (GOLD analysis project Ga0075431, IMG submission 75297) | Populus rhizosphere microbial communities from Tennessee, USA - Rhizosphere MetaG P. deltoides SRZDD5 | ecosystem: Host-associated > Plants > Roots > Rhizosphere > Soil | place: USA... | reverse complement strand
AGCTCCACGACCACAACTTCGACCACCCGGCGGCGATCGACACGCCGCTGCTCGTCACCCACCTGCGCTCGCTGCGCCGCGGCGAGGGCGTGGACGTGCCCGTCTACGACTTCGTGCACCACCGCCGCGGCCCCGAGACAATCCGCGTCGAGCCCCGCTCCGTAGTGCTGGTCGAGGGGATTCTCCTCTTCGTCGAGCCGGCCGTGCGCGGCCTGCTCGACTTCAAGATCTACGTCGACACCGACGCCGACGTTCGCCTGGTACGCCGGCTGCGGCGCGACATCGCGGAGCGGGGGCGAACCATGGACGACGTGCTGCGGCAGTATCTCGAGACGGTGCGCCCGATGCACCTGGAGTTCGTCGAGCCCTCGAAACGGTGGGCCGACGTCATCGTCCCCGAGGGTGGCGAGAACCGCGTCGCGCTCGAGATGGTGGCCGCGCGCGTGGAGCAACTTCTGTTGAGCTGATGGCAATCCCTTGAGCTGATGACCTTCCGTTGAGGTGATGACCAGCGAGCTCGTCCCCCCCGCCGCCGACGACACCGTCGACGTCGCGCTCATGCAGCGGATGACCCGCGGCGACGGAGCTGCGCTCGACGCGCTGTTCGGCCGCCACGGCGACCGCGTCCACGGGCTGCTCCTGCGCATGCTGGGCGCGAGCGGCGAGGCGGAGGAGGTGCTGCAGGAGGTCTTCCTGCAGGCGTGGAAGAAGGCGGACTCCTACCGGCCCGACCGCAGCTCGCCGCGGGGCTGGCTGCTCGTCATGGCACGCTCGCGGGCGCTCGACCGCATGCGGGCGACGCGCTCCGCCCGGCGCCGCGACGAGGGCGCCCTCCAGGAACAGCCGCTCGTGGCCCCGGCCGAGGCGGACCTCGAGATCGAGCGGCTGGAGCTCGCCACGCGGACGCGCGAGCTCCTCGCCGAGCTGCCGCCGGAGCAGCGGGAGGCGATCGAGCTCGCCTTCTTCGGCGGGCTCACGCACACTGAGGTGGCGTCCCGCCTGGGGGTGCCCCTCGGGACCATCAAGTCGCGCATCCTGATGGGAATGAAGAAACTGAAACAGGGTCTGAGTCCGTACCGATAACAGATGGCCACCACCTGCCCATTCGAAGACCACGCAGCGGCGCACGCCCTGGGCGCCCTCGACGCCGAGGAGCGGGCGGCGTTCGAGCGCCACCTCGCCGAGGGTTGCCCCACGTGCGGGCCCGAGCTCGCGGCGATGGAGCGGGTGGTGGAAGCGATCGCGGCCAGCGCCCAGCCGGTGCGGCCGCGCACGGAGGTGCGCCGGCGGGTCGTCGAGCGCGCCACCGGCGTGGTGCCTTTGCGCCGGCCCGGCCCCGTGCCGCGGACCGGGAGCCGCGTTCTCGCGCTCGCGGCCTCGGTGGCGCTGCTGCTGGCGGCCGGAGCCGTCCTCTGGGGGACGAGGCTCGAGCGTCGCCTCGCAACGGCGGAAGGGGAGCGCGCGGCCCTCATCGCCGAGCTCACGCAAGCCCAGGCGACGCTCGCCCGGGCTCAGGCGACGGTCGAGCGTGGCCGGATCGAGCGCGCCGCCCTGCAGCGGCAGCTGTCGGTCCTGGGGGCGAATCGCCTCGAACAGGTGCAGCTCGCGGCCCTGCCGCCCGCCCCGTCGGCAAACGGGCGCCTGTTCGTCGACCCGTCGAGCGGCGAGGCCGTTTTCGCCGCGTCCAAGCTGCCCACCCTGCCGCGCGACCGCACCTACCAGCTCTGGTTCATCGCCGGCGGGAAGCCGGTCTCGGCGGGAACCTTCGACGTCGGGGAGCGGGGGAGTGCGCGGCTCCTCGTGCAGTCGGTGCCGCCCGCGGGCTCGATCGATGCGTGGGCGGTGACCGTGGAGCCGGCGGGGGGCGTCCCGCAGCCGACGGGCGCGATGGTGCTCAAGAGCTGACGCCGGCCCGGGAACGCGCGCCGGAGAGTCACCGCGCGGGCTATGCTCCTCGCTCTTTCAAGGGAGAGCGCATGCGCCATCGCCGTCTCGCCACAGCCCTGACGCTGCTCGTCGTCGCCCTCGCCGGCTGCCGGCGCTCCGCCGAGCCGGTGGCGCGGCTGACCCTCACGCAGAGGCAGCTCCAGCTCCCGCACGGCGCGATGGTGCCGCTCGACCTCAAGTGGCAGCCGACGGTCGCGCTTCCGGCGGGGACCGCGCCGGTCGTCTTCGTGCACCTGCTCGACGCCCAGGGCGCCGTGGCCCGCACGTTCGACCACCCCTTCCCCGGCCGCTGGATCGTCGGCGAGACGACCACCGACCGGGTGGCGCTCTACCACTCGGCGATCGGTCCGGCGCTGCCGCCCGGGGACTATCGCCTGACCGTGGGTCTCTACGACGGCCAGGAGAAGCGCTTCGCGCTCGGCGTCGAGGGGGAGGAGCGCGGGCGCCACGAATACGTGGTGGCCCAGGTGCGGGCGCCTCAGCTCTCGACCTCGGCCCCTGCCTTGACCTTCTCGCCCGAGTGGCAGGCGCCCGAGCCGGGCGGCGACCGCCAGGCGGTGGCGCGGCGCTGGCTCTCCGGCGACGGGAGCCTCGAGGTGACGAAGCTGGCGCCACCGGCGCGGCTCTGGATGCTGTTGCGGATCCCGAAGGTCGAGCCGCCGCTGCGCATGCTCCTCGATCCAGGGGCGGCGGTCGCCACGGTCGGGGTGAGCTCCAATTGCGGCAGCGGCTTCTCGGCTGACGTCACGGGCGAGGGGTTCCACCAGCTCGCGGTACCCATCGCGGCGCCGGGCCCTTGCAAGGTCGGCTTCGACACCAACTACGTGGTGGTCGAGATGGGGACGGGGCGCAAGCTCTCGCTCGGCCTCGAGCAGGTCGGCTGGGAGCCCGGCGTGGCGACCAGCGTCTCGCCGACGGCGCCGTAGGGCCCGCTACCTCGCCGGCGCGCCGGCTACTTGCCGAAGCTCGCGGTGGCGACGACCGGGAGCCCGGACATCGCCTCGAGCGGCGTCCAGACCTCGACGCCGTCCTCGGTGCCGATGCGGTACCACTTCGCGCTCGCCAGCGTCACCTCGACCTTGTATTTGCCGTCCGCCGGCGCCGTCCGCCCGGTCTCGCTCGTCCAGAAGTTGTAGAGCCGCACCGTCGCCGTCTTGCCGGGGTCGAGGCGCTGCATGAAGAGCTGGTTGCGGTAGACGGGCAGCTCGGTGCCGTTGACCTTGACGGTGAAGGCGAGCTGCGAGGCAATGCGGTCGCCTTTGTTGGCGATGTCGACGCTGAGCCGGCAGAGAGTGTCGGCGCCGGCGTTCGGCGGCGTCACCGTGACGGCGGCGATGGCGAGCGGCGACGACGCGGCCGCCGGCTTCTCGGCCTGGGCGGGTTTCGCCTCGGCGGAGGTGGCGGGCGCGGGCCGCAGCACGACGGCGGCGACGAGCAGCGTCGCCAGGCCGAGCAGTCGGGTGGTGGAGCGTTGTGGATCGATCACGGCTTGGTCCTCGGGCTCGGTCCGGACGCCGCACATCGTACCTCGCGCTGCTAGCAGCCCGTGGTGGAAGTGGCATGGCCCGCGCGCCCCGGCGCCCTTCGGGTTGCTGGCGGCACGGGGTCATCCGCGGCGTTGCGCCGCCTGCGACGATCGGGGGAGATCGCCTCGGCGGCGCGCCTTGCGGCTGCCCCCGTGGCGCCAGCAACGCGAGCCATGCCACTCCCACCACGGGCTGCTAGCCTCGCGGCATGAAGGACCGTGCCGACGCCATCCTCCGCTCCGAGCAAGCCGCCTACCTCGATCGCCTGCTGCCGCCGCGGGACGCGATCCTCACCGAGATGGAGGCGTGGAGCGCCGAGCGCGGCGTGCCCAGCTCGGACCCCGAGGTGGGGCGGCTGCTCTCGATCCTGGCCCGCTCGCGCAACTCGCGGCTCATTCTCGAGGTGGGCACGGCGATCGGCTACGGCACGCTCTGTCTCGCGCGCGGCGCGCCGCAGGCGCGGGTGCTCAGCATCGATCCCGACGCCGAGCGGCGGGACGTGGCGCGACGGTTCCTCGAGCGCGCGGGCGTGCTGGCGCGCGTCGAGCTGATCGACGGGGAGGCGCTCGCCGTGATCCCGCGGCTCGACGGGCCCTTCGACCTCGTCTACCTCGACGCACTGAAACACGAGTACCGGCGCTACCTCGACCTGCTCGTGCCGAAGCTCGCGATCGGCGGCCTGGTCGTCGCCGACAACCTGCTCTGGAAGGGGCGGGTGGCGGAGCCGGCCGAGGAGAAGGACCCCGATGCGGACGCCCTGCGCGCGTTCAGCGGCTACCTGATGATGCACCCGCAGCTCGAGGCCGTCGTGCTGCCGCTGGGCGACGGTGTCGGGCTCGCGGTGAAGACGAAGCCGACGGTGATGGAGCAGGGCGGCCCGTTCTAGTCCATTCGGTGGACTGCGCGGGCGGGGACAAGCCCCGCCCCTACGCTCAGAAGTGACTGCCGATACGGCTCCGGATGTAGGGGCGGGGCTTGTCCCCGCCCGCGCGCGGCACTATCCGCTGTACTTCACCGAGCAGCCGTACGACGTCGTGCTCGCCGGGTCGGCGGGCTTGCCGGCGGCGTGCGCGGTGAGGGCGGCGTCGACGTAGTTCTGGCGCTTCTTGCCGCGGCCGTACGGGTCGTCGTCGATGGCGCCGCGGTAGACGACCTTGCCCTCTTCGTCGATGACGAACATGTGTGGCGTCGTCGAAGCGCCGTAGGCGTGGCCGACCTTGCCGTCGCTGTCGGAGAGCACCGGATAGTTGATGCCGTGGTCCTTGTCGTATTTCGCGTGCTGCTCGGAGGAGAGGAAGTCGCGGTGACCTTTCGCCGTGCTGTTGACCGCCAGCCAGACGACGTTCGAGTGCGCGGTGGCCGTGCGCGTCATCGTCCCCTCCTCCGCGTGGCGGCGCGAGAAGGGGCAGTTGGGGTTGATCCACTCGAGCACCACGACGCGCCCTCGGTAGTCGGCGAGGCGATGCAGCTTCCCCTCGAGGTCGGGGAGGGAGAAGTCGGGGGCGAGCGCGCCGACGGGGGTCTCGGCCCCGGCTCGGGAGCAGGCGGGCAGGAGGAAGGCTACGGCCAACGCGAGGGTGAGGCGGTGTGCGTGGTGGCGCATCGTGGGACCTCCCGGGTTGTGCAGTCGGTCTAGAGAATAGCCGGCGTGCCGGCGAGCCAGACGCCGCCCGCACCGGCGGCGAGCGCGGCGAGGAGCCAGGCGATCCGACGCGCCCCGGTCGCGGTGGACGCCTCCCGGGCGCAGAGGGCGATGGTGAGCCACGAGATCTCGACCGCGGCGACCTGAACCGTCGGCAGGATCGGTCCGAGCCGGAAGGCGCCCCAGACGAGGGCGCCGGCGGCGAGGAAACCGAGGGCGCGCGTCGCGTCTTGGCTCGTGATCCGCGCACGGCCGGGCAGTGAGCTCGCGAGGGCGGACGGGACCGCGAACCCGACCACGAGCGCGCTCGCCGTCGCCAAGGGCGGCGTTGCCGTCCACCCGGCGAGCGGCAGCCAGGGGAGCGCGAGGAGCGCGGAGCCCGCCGCGAGGGCCGTCATCGCCGGCAGCCGCGACGGCGGCGAGAGCCAGAGCGCGAGCGCCAGCGCCAGGGCCGGAAGTGCCAGCGCGGCGAGGAGGGCAGGCTCGGCGAGCGGTGCCGCGATGCCCGCGGTGCGGCCGACGAGGCCGATCGCCGCCAGCGCCGCCGCCATCCCGAGCGCGGCGAACGCAGGCGCGCGCCAGCGGGCGCGCTGGCCTGCGGGATCGTCCGGGGCGACAGGTCGCACGAGGGGCAGGAGCAGCACCGCGAGCCCGGCCGGATTGAGCGCGAGGAGGGCTCCGAGGAGAAGCGCGGAGATCCAGTCACGCGGCGACGCGCCGGCACGCCCTGCGCCGCCCGCGCGGGCGATGCCGGCCGCGGCCGCGGAGCTCGCCGTTCCCCCCGTCGCCAGCTCGGCGACCGCCGCCACCGCCCGCGGCCCCTCGGCGCTCGGCAGACCGGTCACGGTCCAGGCGACGCGCAGGGCGTCGGGCGGCTTGCTCACGACGTCGGCTCGCACCGGCACCCGGAAGCGCGCGCTCCCGTCTTCGACCGTCGTCTCTGCCGCTCCGAAGCTCGCGCCGGGGGTGGGCTCGAGGAACAGCTCGGGCCTGGTGGCGCCCGCGGGCAGCCCGGCGAGGGTGAGCATCAGGCTGGGCTCGGGATCGATGACATACCTTGCCGTCGGCGTTACGCGAGCGGCCGCGGGGGTGAGCGGCAGGCGCCCCTCCCACGCGCGGAGCAGCGCCTCGTCGGCGTCGGCCGGCGGGGCGGCGGGAAGGTCGACCTCGAGATCGTCGTGGTACGGAATGCACTCGACGGCGCAGGCGACGTAGTCGACCCCGACCGCCAGGCGTGGGGGGGCCGGGCCGGCGAGCCGCAGCGGGTAGAGCACCTCGCCCTCGTAGCCGAGCGCCTCGAGGCCGCCGGGCAGCCGGAAGCGGGTCGGGGCAGGGAAGAGCAGTCGCGCCGCCGGCGCCACCACGCCCGCCGCCGCCGCCACGGCGACCTCGGGGGGCGCGCCGGCGTCGCCCGGGTGCTTCCAGTAGACGTGCCACCCGGGCGCCAGCCGGAAGTGGAGGCCGAGCCGCGCCTCGTCGCCGGCGGGGAGGCCGGCCACGAGCCGGACGGCGACCGTGCCGTGATCGCTCCAGGGCGACGCGGTCGCCCTCGCGGCGTGCTGGAACGCCACGGCAGCAACGAGGGCGCAGGCGGACGCCAGGGTCGATCGCACGGCGCCGAGCATAGATCCGGTGGCCACAGCCAGTCCGTAGGCCAAGCTGGGGGGACGCGAAGAAGGAGACGCGATCAGAGGAGTGTTCCTCAGCCCGCGAGGGGAGTGTCCCCCGCTTCACGGACGGCGTTCGGAGCCTGTGAAACAATCCGCTAACACCCAGGGCGCCAATGGACGACACCACCGCCGCCGCAGAGCAGCGATTCCCTCCGCTACCGGAGTCGCTGCCCATCCTCGTCCTGCGCTCGGCGGTGCTCTTCCCGTCGGGGGTCATCGGGCTCCAGGTGGCCACCGACCGCAGCCTCCGCCTGGTGGACGCGCTGCCGCCGGGAACGAGCGCGGTCGCCATCTTCGCCGCCAAGAGCGGCGAGTCGGAGCCCGACACGCTCGCCGACTTCGCCTCCGTCGGCGTGCTCGCCGAGGTGGTGCAGGTGCTGCGCCTCGGCGAGGACCGGCAGCAACTCTTCCTCCACGGTCGCGAGCGCGTGCAGCTCGCGGCGCTGCTGCAGACCGAGCCGTATTTCGTCGGCCGCGTGAAGCGCCCGCCGGCACGCCGCCTGCCGCCGCGCCTCGAGCTCGACGTGTTGATCTCGAAGGCGCTCGACGCCTTCGAGTCGCTCGCCGGCGCCGACGACCGCTACAACCGCGAGACGGTCGAGCTCCTGCGCATGAACGTCGAAGCGGGGCCCGACATCTTCTCGGACCTGCTCGCCACCTACCTCAACGTGCCGGTGGAGGAGAAGCAGCGCCTCGTCGAGGCGGTCAACCCGAGCGAGCGCCTGCAGCTCCTCGTCGACCTCGTCGACCAGGAGATGGCGCGCGTCGCCGTCGACCGCGACATCCAGCAGAAGGTGAAGACCGAGATCGAGGAGAAGAAGCGCGAGTACCTGCTCCGCGAGCAGCTCCGCATCATCCGCGCCACTCTCGGCGACGACCGCGGCCCGGAGCGCGAGGCCGAGCAGTTCCGGGAGAAGATCGAGCACCTGCCGGTCGACGACGAGAGCAAGCGCGTCCTGCGCAACGAGTGCAGCCGCCTGGCGGTGCTCTCCGAGCAGTCGGCCGAATACCCGGTGCTCCACAGCTACTTCGAGACGGTGTTCGGGCTGCCCTGGATGGACCGCTCGCGCGACAGCCTCTCGCTCACCAAGGTGGAGCGCGTCCTCGACCGCAACCACCACGCGGTCGCCGAGGTCAAGCAGCGCATCCTCGAGTACCTCGCCGTCGCCAAGCTCAAGGGCAACCTGGCAGGCCCGATCCTCTGCCTGGTCGGGCCGCCGGGCACCGGCAAGACGTCGCTCGCGCGCTCGATCGCCGAGGCGCTCGGGCGCCGCTTCATCCCGCTGCCGCTCGGCGGCGTCAACGACGAGAGCGAGATCCGCGGGCACCGCAAGACCTACGTCGGCGCGATGCCGGGCAAGCTGATCGCCGCCTACCAGCGCGTCGGCTCGAAGAACCCGGTGATCCTCCTCGACGAGATCGACAAGCTCGACAGCAACTACCGCGGCGACCCGGCGGCGGCGCTTCTCGAGGTGCTCGACCCCGAGCAGAACGAGGCCTTCCTCGACCGCTACCTCGGCGTGCCCTTCGACCTCTCCGAGACGCTTTTCATCGCCACCGCCAACCGGCTCGACACCATCCCCGGGCCGCTGCGTGACCGCCTCGAGATCCTCGCGCTCGCCGGCTACACCGAAGACGAGAAGATCGAGATCGCCCGGCGGCACGTCCTCCCCGAGAGTCTCGCCGAGCACGGGCTCGCGGCGGGGTCGGTGCAGCCGACGACGGCGGCGCTATCGAAGATCATCCGCGGCTACACGTCCGAATCGGGGGTGCGGAGCCTGCAGCGGCGCGTCGCGGCGATCTGCCGCAAGGTGGCGCGTGCCCGCGCCGCCGGCGAGCTGCCGCGGCGCATGCGCCTCGACGAAGACGACGTCGAGAAGTTCCTCGGCCCGGTGATGTACGAGCAGGAGTTCGCGGCTCGCAGCCCCGAGCTGGGGCTCGCCACCGGCCTCGCGTGGACCGGGGCGGGCGGCGAGATCCTCTTCATCGAGGCAGCGCAGATGTCGGGCAATGGCAAGGTGGAGATCACCGGCCACCTGGGCGACGTCATGCGCGAGTCGGTGCAGACGGCGTATTCGTACGTGCGTTCGCGCGCCCGCGACCTCGAGATCCCCGACAGCGCTTTCGCCACCCACGACGTGCACATCCACTTCCCGGCCGGCGCCATCCCCAAAGACGGCCCCTCGGCGGGCGTGGCGGTCGCCACCTGCCTCGCGTCGCTGCTCTCGGGGCGGCCCGTGCGTCACGACGTGGCGATGAGCGGCGAGCTCACGCTGCGTGGGCGCGTGTTGTCGGTGGGCGGCGTCAAGGAGAAGGTGCTCGCCGCGCACCGAGCCCGCATCAAGACCGTCGTGTTGCCGTTCGGCAACAAGAAAGACCTGAGCGACCTGCCCGAGGACGTGCGCGACCAGATGAAGATCGTCCTCGCCAAGAGCGTCGACGAGGTCTGGGCCGAGGCGCTCATGGGCACGGTGGCGGCAGCGCCGGCCGAGACGATCGCCTTCGATGCGAGGCCCAGCAGCGACGAGCCGCCGGCGCCCGCCCCGCGCGAGAACTCGCGCCGCGAGCGGCGCGGGGGCGTCGAGCCACGCCTCCAGACCCAGCTCCGGCGCGGCGTTCGCGACAACGACTGAGCCCGGCTCCTCGGCCGCTCAGCCGCCGCCGAGCCCGAGGTCTTCGTAGATCGCCGCCAACACCTCGCCGAACCGCGCCCCGTGCGCGGCGTCGGAGGGGGTGCCGGTAACGGCGAGGGCGACCACGAGGTCGTGTTCGGGGTCGGCGAATGCGGTGGACGAGCGGTAGCCGCTGTGCCCGTACGCGCGCCGCGAGGCGTACGGGCCGTAGTGGTAGGGGAGCTCGAGATCGTCGGCGGGCGCGGGCGGGGCCCCCTCGTCTGCCGTCCGCGGCGGGTCTTCTGTCGCGCGTAGCGCATCGCGCGTCTCGCGCAGGCCGGGGAGGCTGTTGGGGATGACGCCGAGGCCCCAGTCCATCACCCGGCGGAAGGTGTGGTCGAGCATGCCCACGCGGTGGCGCGCGGCGATCGCCTCGACGGTCTGCGGCAGCAGCACGCGGCGCCCGTCGAGCGCGCCGCCGGCGAGGAGCGCCTCGTAGAGACGCGCGAGCTGGCGCATCGGGCCCCAGCCGTTGCCCCCCGGCGAGCAGCGGGTGACGTGCAGCTCCTCGTCCCAAGGATGGAGTCGCGGCCGCGGACCTTCGGTGCTCCAGAGCGAGGCGAGCCGTTGCGCCCCGAGGTAGGCGCGGTGTCGCTCGGCGGGCATCCCGATCCAGCAGTCGTCCATGGCGAGCGGCAGGAAGATCTCCTCGCGCACGTAGTCGGGGAACGGGCGGCCGTCGACGCGGCAGATCACCTCGCCGAGCGCGAACCACGACGACGCCATGTGGTAGCCCGCCTTCTCGCCGGGCACCCAGCGGGGCTCGAGCCGCGCCGCGCAGACGCGGGCGATCGACTCCTCCCACGGCACCGCGGGCCAGCCCACCTGCGGCAAGCGGAACCCCGCGGTGTGCGTGAGCGCGTGGCGAACCGTGACGCGCTCCTTGCCGTTCTGCGCGAACTCCGGGACGTGCTTCGCGATCGGGTCGTCGAGACCGAGGAGGCCGCGCTCCCAGAGCTGACCGATGGCGACCGCCGCCACGGGCTTGCTCGACGAGAGCCAGAGCAGCAGCGTGTCGGCCGCCATCGGCACGCCGGGCCGCGCCTCGCCGAGGGCGAGCTCGGCGACCGTCTCGCCGTGGCGCGAGACGTGGAGCTGCGCGCCCGGGTGGAGGCCCGAGTCGACGCCGCGCTGCAGGGCCGCGGCGGCCCTCCGAAGGAACCCACTCGAAAGGGTGCTCATCGGCCGCGGATCATGCCACGCGGCGCCTCAGGGGCTCCTCGCGTCCTCGACCTCCCTCGCGCGCCGCTCGAGCCCGGCGAGCCCGCGGCGCGCGGCGTCGTCCCGCACCGCCCGCGCGGTGGCGAGCGCGTCGGCCACGCGCCCTTCGTCGCGCTGCACCTCGGCGAGGAGCAGCCGGAGGTCGAGCTCCGCGAGCCGGCGCCCCGAGACTCGAGCGAGCGCGACGGCCGTCTCGAGGTCGCGCCGCGCGTCGGCAGGGTGGCGCGCGGCGCGCGCGATCTCCGCCCGCGCCGCGAGCAGCTGGAGCCGGAGCGTCACGTTCGGCCGGCGCGCCGCGTCGGGCCCGAGCGCGGCGAGCCGCCGGCGAGCCTCGTCGACGCGTCCTGCGGCGACGTCGGCACGCGCGAGGAGCAGCGCGGTACCGAAGGCGATGTCGGTGTCGGTGCCCTCGGCGTAGCTCGCCGCGCTCTCCTTCGCGAGTCGGGCGGCCTCGTCGCCGCGACCCGCTGCCAGCTCGAGCTGGGCGGCGGCGAGCTCGGCCTCGGCGGCCAGGTCGACCTCGCCGGCCTCGCCGAAGATGCGCCGCGCGCCGGCGAGCTGGCGACGACCGGCGGCGACGTCGCCGCGCGCCGCCGCGAGCCGGCCGCGCAGCACCTGGGCGAGCCCGAGGTCGGTCTGGCTGCCGCTCGCCCGGGCCGCCACCTCGACCGCCTGCGCATCGGCCTCGACGCCGGCGAGCTCCCCGGCGTCGAGCGCGGCGCCGGCGCGGTAGCAAAGGGTGTAGGCGAGCGAGGTGTCGTCGCCCACCTCGCGCAGGCGTGCGATCGCCCTCTCGAGAGGCTCCTTCGCTTCGTCGGCGCGGCCCAGCGTGTGCAGCGCGTGCGAGAGATCGCCGAGCGAGATCGCCTCGCGGCGCGGCGACGGCAGGCGGGCGAAGATCTCGGCCGCCTCGCGGTAGCGTGCGACCCCGACGTCGGCACGCCCGCGCTGCATCGCGAGGCCTCCCAGGTTGTGCAGCGCGGCGCCCGTGCGCCGCTCGTCCCCGAGCTTGCGGCTCGCCGCGAGCGCCTCGAGCAGCAGACGTTCCCCCTCCGCGAACCGTCCGCGCGTGAGCTCTTCGATGGCGAGGTCGTTGAGCGTGCGGACCGTGGTGTCGAGATCGCCGCTGGCGTCCGCCGCGACCAGGGCCTTCTGGAGCTCGGCGCGCGCTTCCTCCCTCCGGCCGAGGTCGGAGAGGTTCCGCCCCAGCGCCCCGTGGAGGCGACCGAGGAGCTCGCGCCGGCCGGTGGCTTCCGCCGTCGCGAGGGCGCGGGTGTTGAGAGCCAGGGCGCGCTGCGGCTCGTCGAGGTTGGTGGCGACCATCGCCTCCAGGTAGTCGACGATCGGGTCGCCGGTGGCGCCGGGGATCTGGCGCAAGCGGCCGATGACGACCGCCGCTTCCTGGGCGCGGTTGTCGCGCACCAGGGCCCGGACGAGCTCGGCGCCGGCGGCGACGCTCGAGGGTTCGGCGGCGAAGCGGCGCTGGAGATCTTCGACGGACGCCGAGCTCTCGCGCGTGGCCGGGAACGGCTGCCCTGCGAGTGTCGTCGCCGGCAGGGTCGCCGCCGGGACCGGCGCGTCCGGCGAGGCGTGCGGTCCGGAGCGGTGGAGGGCCGCCCAGAGGAGGGCGGCGGCGGCGAGGGCGAGGGCCCCGCCCGTCGCGAGCCGCGGGCGGTGTCGTCGCAGGAGCCTCGCAAGCCGGTAGCGGCGTCCGCCGCGTCGGGCCGCGACGGGTTCGCCGGCGAGGTAGCGGCGCAGGTCCTCGGCGAGCGCGGCCGCCGACGGGTACCGCTCCGCCGGCTGCTTGCGGAGCGCCTTGAGGCAGATGGCGTCGAGGTCGGGACCGAGACGCGGGCCCCGCGGCTGCGTCCCGGCGCCCCCCTCGCGCGTGGTGTCGGTGCGCCGCGCGGCGGTCGACGGCGGCTCCGGGTCCTCGTCGAGCACCGCCCGCTCGAGCGCGGCGCGCGACGTCGACGACGTGCGGTACGGGCGAACGCCGGCGAGCAGCTCGTAGAGGATCACCCCGAGCGAGTAGACGTCGGAGGCGATCGTCGCCCGCTCGCCGCGGAACTGCTCGGGGCTCGCATAGGCGGGCGTCAAGGCGCGCAGCTCGGTACGCGTCACGGTGCCGTCGTCGCCGCTCTCGGGGTCGATGAGCTTGGCGATGCCGAAGTCGAGCAGCCGCGGGCTGCCGTCGGCGCCGACGAGGATGTTCGCCGGTTTGAGGTCGCGGTGGACGACCAGACGCTCGTGCGCGTGGGACACGGCATCGAGCACCGCGAGGACGAGGCGCACCCGCTCGTCGATCCGCAGCGAGTGCGTCCGCGCGTGGTCGAGCAGACCGACGCCCTCGACGAATTCGAGGGCGAGGAACCAGGTCCCTTCCGGTGCGCGGCCGCCGTCGAGGAAACGGGCGATGCCCGGGTGCTCGAGGGAGGCGAGGATGCGCACCTCGTCGCGGAAGCGGCGCTCGGCCTCGGCGCCGAGATGACCGCTCTCGAGCACCTTGAGCGCGACCCTGCGACGGAAGTGCTCGCCCTCCTCTTCGGCGAGGAAGACGCGGCCCATGCCGCCGCGGCCCACCTCGCGGAGGATGCGGTAGGGACCGACGCGCTGTAGGGTTCCCGCCTCCTCCTGCGCGGCTCCGTCCCCCAGATCGTCGAGGAGCGCGGGCGGCGCGTCGAGCATGCCGCCGTCCCCCGCGGAGGCGGCGAGCAGCGCGTCCAGGTCCGCCGCCAGATCGGGCTCTCGCGCGCGCAGGAGGTCGAGCCAGGCCACGCGCTCGCCGGCGGGCAGCTCGGCCGCCTCCGCGAAGAGCCCGGGCAGCCGGGGGTCGCCGCTCATCCCGGAGCTCCTTCCGAGGTCGCGCGGCGCGCCGTCTCCGCCAGCAGCCGTTCGAGGTCGAGCGCGGCGAGCCTCCGCTCCGCCGATCGGGCGACGTCGAGCGCTCTCGTGAGGTCGCGCCGCGCGTCCCCGAGCCGCCCCTCGGCGAGCGCCAGCTCGGCCTGCGCGGCAAGGAAACCGAGCCGCTGCTCGACGTCGGGCCGGCGATCGGGCGCGATGTCGCGCGGCGAGAGGGCCGGGACCGCTTCCAGCCGGCGCCGCGCCTCTTCGACGTTGCCGCGCCGAGCGTCGACGCGCGCGAGCAGCGTCTCGGCCGTGAAGACGACGCCCTTGTCGCCGGCGGTGCGAAATGCCGCGGCGGCGCTCGTGGCCGCCGACCCGGCCGTGTCGAGGTCACCGGCGCGCAGCGCGGTCGCGGCCCGCAGCAGGTCGAGGTCGGCGGCGAACTCCGCGTTGTCGGCCGCGATCGTGAGCCGGCGCGCCTCAACGAAGTGTTCCGTTGCCTCGCCTCCGCGATCGGCGCCGGCCGCGACGAGCGCCGCCAACGTCTCGGCGAAGGAGAGCGACACGCGGTCGCCCGCCGAGGAGGCCGCGGCGCGGATCTCGCGCTCGGCGGCCGCGACTCGGGCGAGCTCGCCGCGCTCGACATCGAAGGTGGCGCGCACGAAGAGGCTGAAGGCGAGGCTCGAAGCGGTCGCCGCCTCGCGCTTGACGGCGATCGCCTCGTCGATCGCGGCTTGGGCTTCGGTGGGCCGGCCGGCGTTCCAGAGCGCCGTGGCGAGGTCGTTGAGGGCACGGCCCAGACGCACGCGCTGTCCCTCCTTGCGGCGCAGGGCGACTGCCTCGGCGAGCCTCGCCGCCCCCAGGTCGGGGCGTCCGCGCTCCGTGGCGATGCTTCCCAGGCTGTGGGTGACGAGGCTGAGGCGCTGGTCGTCCGCCGATCCGGAGACGAACGAGTCGGCGTGCCAGGCGGCGAGGAGGAGCCGTTCGCCCCGCGCCAGGTCGCCTTCCCGGCGCGCGATGTTGGAGAGGTCGTTGAGCGCGCTGCCGAGGTCGCTCCACAGGCGCAGCCTTGCGAAGGTGGCGCGCGCCGCCTCCTGGTCGGCGCGGGCCTCGTCCATCCTGCCGAGATAGCCGAGATTCGTTCCGCGGGCCTGGAGGATCTGCGCCGCCAAGCCCTCGTGTCCCGTCGCGCGCGCGCTGCCGAGGGCGCGCGTGTAGAGCACGAGCGCGCGCTGGCGCTCGTCGTGGCGGGAGGCGAGCCAGCCGTCGACGTAGTCGGTGATCGGATCCTGGTCGTGCCCCGGGATCTGCCGAAGACGGACGAGGACCAGCGCAGCCTCGTCGGCACGGCCGGCGGCGCTCAGCGCGAGGGCGAGGTCGGCACCGGTCTCCACGCTGTCGGGGCTTGCCGCGAAGGCGTGCTCGAGCGCGTCGACGCGCTTGGGGTCGCCCGGGCGGATCAGGTAGTCCTTCGGCCAAGCGGTGGCAGCCGTCGGATCGGAACGGTGTCGCCGCGCCTCGGGCGGCCACCGCGCCAGCGTCCATGCGACGAGAGCGGCGACGGCGACCAATGCGGCGGCGACCGGCAGGGCGCGGCGGCGCCCCCACCGGCGGAGGCGGTGACGGCGGTCATCGCGGCGCGCGGCGACCGGCCGACCTTCGAGGAAGCTGCGGAGGTCGGCGGCGAACGCCCCGGCCGTCGGATAGCGCTCGGCGGGGTCGCGCCGCAGCGCCTTGAGACAGATGGCGTCGAGGTCGGGCTCGAGCCGCCGCCGCGCATCTCCGGTCTTCGCGCGTCGTTTGCCGTCGGCGCCCGTCGGCGGCGAGCCCCCCGTGGCCCCCGCGCGGCTCGGCGGCACGGGCTGATCCGAGAGGATTGCCGCCTCGAGCCGCGCGGGGGGCGTGGTCGCGTCGCCGAAGGGTCGAACTCCGGCGAGGAGCTCGTAGAAGAGGACGCCGAGCGAGAAGACGTCCGAGCAGGGCGTGACGCGTTCGCCCCGGAACTGCTCCGGGCTCGCGTAGGCGGGTGTGAAGACGCGGTGCGCGGTGAGCGTGGTGGCGGCGGCGTCGCCTTCGGGCGCCTCGGGGTCGATCAGCTTCGAGATGCCGAAGTCGAGCAGCCGCGGCCGTCCGTCGGTGCCCACGAGCGTGTTGCTCGGCTTCACGTCGCGGTGCACGACGCCGCGCTCGTGTGCATAAGCCACCGCGTCGAGCACGGCGAGGAAGAGGTGGACGCGCTCGGCGGTGTCGAGGTCCTTCTCCTGGCAGTGCTCGAGGAGGTCCACGCCGGGCACGTATTCGAGGGCGAGGAACCAGGTGCCGTCGGCTGCCCGCCCGCCGTCGACGAAGCGCGCGATCCCCGGGTGCTCGAGGGTGGCGAGGATGCGCAGCTCGTCGCGGAAGCGCCGCACGCGCTCGCCGGTGACGTCCGCGCCGTCGAGGACCTTGAGCGCGACCTGGCGCGTGAAGCCCTCGCCCTCCTGCTCGGCGAGCAGGACGCGACCCATGCCGCCGCGGCCGAGCTCGCGCAGGATGCGGTAGGCGCCGATACGGTCGGGGAGGCGCCCCCCCTCGACCTGGCCGGCAAGCTCGGCCAGCGGGGGGCCGTCGAGCATGCCGCCTTCGCGAGCCGCCGCTCGGAGCAGCGCTGCGACCTCCTCCGCCAGCAGCGGCTCGCTCGCACGGAGGGCCTCGAGCCAGGCCTCGACCTCGGCGCCGGGCAGCTCGGCTGCCTCGGAGAAGAGGTCGGGGACCCGCGGATCGCTCACGGATCCGGAGTCCGCGCCTCTGGGCTCCGCACCCCGGCGTCGCCGCCGAGCTCGCGGAGCAGCCAGGCGCGGGCGAAGGACCAGTCGCGCTTCACGGTGCGGTCGGCCACATCGAGGACCCGCGCGATTTCCTCCACTTCGAGGCCACCGAAGAAGCGGAGCTCGACGACGCGGGCCGGGCGCGGGTAGGAGGCGGCCAGTTTCTCGAGGGCGTGGTCGAGGTCGAGCACGTCGAACGCGGGGTCGTTCGCGCCAGGCTCGTCGGGGCCGGTGAGCGACACCGCCTCGTGCGCGCGCTTGTCGGCGTGCCGCGCGCGGGCCCGATCGACGAGGAGGCGACGCATCACCGTCGCCGCCACGGCGAAGAAGTGCTCGCGGTCCCGCCAGTCGACGCGCTGCTGGTCGACCAGGCGCATGTAGGCCTCGTGGACGAGCGCCGTCGTCTGCAGCGTGTGCCCCCGGCGCTCGCGGGCGAGCTGGCCCCGGGCCACGCGCTTCAAATCGGCGTAGAGAAGGCCGAGCAGCCGCTCGGAGCGCTGCGCCTCACCGCTCCGCCAGTCGCGCAGCAGATCGGTCACCTCGGTGACGACCTCGGTGACGACGGCTCGCCCGGGCTCTTCGTTCATGGCTCGATCCGCGATCGCTCCGCCGAGTCTATTCCGGGGCCAACGCCCCCCTCTGTCCCCTGGGCCACAACCGGTACGCGGGAACGGGGAGAGGAGGGGATCGCCATGCACGCGACGTACGGAGGACGGATCGCTCTCGCGATGGGCCTGTCGATCGCTGTCGCGGCCATCGGACCAGCTCGGGCGCAGCTCCAGGGGGTCGGCGCCGACGTCTTCGTGGAAGACGACATCGGGTTCTACGGCCCGGCGACCAACGACGAGTTCGGGTCGAGGCTGGCGAGCGGCGACTTCGACGGCGACGGCGTCGATGACCTCGCCACCGGGATACCCCTCGACGACAACGCCAACGGCGAGTTCCAGGACGGCGGCCTCGTCATCATCCGCTATGGAGTCCGCGGTGACGGGCTGGCGCACAACGTCAGCTTCGACGTGCTCAGCCAGTTCAACGGCGGCAGCCCCAACCCGGTCGAGGCGTTCGACCACTTCGGCACTGCGCTCGCCGCCGGCGACTTCAACGGCGACGGCTTCGACGACCTCGCGGTGGGCGTCATCGGCGATCCCCCGCAAGACGAGGGCGGCGCGGTGCAGATCCACTACGGCTCCGCCGGCGGTCTGGACCTCAGCGGCTCCCAGCGCTTCACCCAGGACACCGCGGATGTCGGCGACTCGTCGGAGGACGGAGACCGCTTCGGCTCCTCGCTGGCAGCCGCCGACTTCGACAATGACGGCTTCGACGACCTCGCCATCGGAGTGCCCTACGAGGACGGGCCAGGGATGTTCGGGCCGGTGGACGACTCCGGGATGGTGCAGACGCTCTATGGCACGGGTGTCGGGCTCTCGGCCGCGCGTTCCCAGACCTTCGACCAGGGCACGCCCGGCGTAGCCGACAACAACGAGGACGGCGACCGTTTCGGTCTCGTCCTCACGGCCGGCGACTTCGACGGCGACGATCGCGCCGACCTGGCCATCGGGGTGCCCTTCGAGGACGGCGCCGCTGGCAAGGTTCAAATCCTCTACGGCGCGGCGCCGGGCCTCGTCGTCGCGGGCAACGAGGTCTGGTCCCAGGAATCGACAGGGGTGCCGGACGACAGCGAGGGTTTCGACGCGTTCGGCGACTCGCTCGCGGCCGGCGACTTCGACCACGACGGGTTCGACGACCTCGCCATCGGCGTCCCCTTCGAGGACGTCGACACCGCTGCCGGCGAGGTCCCGAACGCGGGTGCGGTCGTCGTTCTCCGCGGCAGCGGCGCCGGAATGATCTCGGCCTCCTACTGGACGCAGCAGCGCAGCGACGTGCCGGGCGTGGCGACGGCCAACAACGACTTCGGCATCGCCCTGGCCGCGGGCGACTTCGCGCGCGACGGTGCTTTCGACCTCGCCATCGGCATCGACGGGCAAGACGTCGGCCACGGACCCTTCGAGGGGGTGGTCGTCGTCCTCCACGGGAATCAAAGCGCCAGCTTCACGGCCGGCAACGAGATGTGGCGCCAGGGCGCGGACGGCCTTCCCGGAGCGGGGGAGCAAGGAGACGCCTTCGGACGGAAGCTCGGCATCGGCGACTTCGACGGCAACGGGTTCGACGACCTCGCCATCGGCGCGCCGCGCGAGTCGACGGTCGCGTTCGGCAACGGCGCCGAGTGGGTCGTCTACGGCACCTGGCCGCCGCTGCCGTTCGCCGACGGCTTCGAGACGGGCAACGCGAGCCGCTGGGCCGCGCGCTTCCCCTGCCCCGGCATCTGCATCTGAGCCCGGTTCGCTTCGACGCTGTCCCCTGGGCCGCGACCGATACGCGGGACCCGGGAGAGGAGGGAATGGCGATGCACCACGGACGGATCGCTCTCGCGGTGGGTCTGTCGATCGGCGACAGGGCTGCAACGGTCTGCCGGGCACAGGCGAGTCCTCGGACACTTTCGGCGACGAGCTCACCAGCGGCGATTTCGACGGCAACGGCTTCGACGACCTCGGCGTCGGCGCACCGCGCGAGACGACCTCCGTGGACTTGCAGGGCGCCGAATGGGTGATCTACGGCAACCTTCCTGCCTTGCCGTCCGCCGGTCGCCTCGAGGGCGCCGGCGCGCGCCTCTCGTCCGGGCGTTTTCCCTGCCCGGGGATCTGAGCCGGTTCGCGTCTCGTGTCCCGCGGGCGCGCTCCGCGACGCGGGTCGAGACGAGGAGGACACGCCATGATGCGCTTCCCGCTCGCTCCACGCCTCGCAGCCATCGCAGCTCTTCTCGCGCTCCCCGCCGCCGGCCAGCTCTCGGGGACCGGGTCGGAGATGTTCGTCGAGAACGACATCGGCGTCTACGGGCCGCTTGCGGAGGACGAGTTCGGCGCGAGCCTCGCCGCCGGGGACTTCAACGGCGACGGAGCCGACGACCTGGCCACCGGGGTTCCCCACGACGACAACTCCTCCGGCAATCCGCGGCCGAACAGCGGGATCGTCATCATCCGCTACGGGAACCGGCCGAACGGTCTCGCGAACGGGGTCACGACCGCGATCATCAGCCAGGCCGGGGGGGGCAGCCCGGACCCGCCGGAGGAAGGCGACAGCCTCGGCCACGCGCTCGCGGCGGGCGACTTCGACGGCGACGGCTACGACGACCTCGCGGTCGGGATCCCGTGGGACCGCGCCGGCGAGAAGGGCTCGGTCCAGGTGCATTACGGCAACGTGGGAGGTCTCGCGCTCAGCCCGGGACAGTGGTTCCACCAGGACAGCCCGGGCATCGGCGACACCGGAGAAACGCGGGACACGTTCGGTTTCGCGCTGGCCGTCGGCGACTTCGACCACGACGGCTACGACGACCTCGCGATCGGCGTGCCGACCGAAGACGTCCCGCTCGGCATGGCGGGCGAAGTCGACAACGGGGGGATGGTCCAGACCCTCTACGGGTCGGCCCTCGGCCTCGACGCCTCCCGGTCGCAGACCTTCCACCAGAACGTTCCCGGGATGGACGGCGACGTGGAGTCGCAGGACCTGTTCGGCTGGGCGCTCGCGGCCGGCGACTTCGACGGCGACCTCCACGACGACCTCGCGATCGGCGTCAGGGGCGAAAACGATCACGCCGGCGGCGTGCAGTTTCTCTACGGCGGTGCGACCGGTCTCGGAGTGACCGGGAACGAGCTCTGGACACAGAACGATCCCGGCATGCCCCCCGACGACGAGGAGCAATTCGACGACTTCGGGTCGTCACTCGCCGCCGGCGACTTCAACGGCGACAGTTTCGACGACGTCGCCGCTGCGGCCCCAGGTGAGAACCTCCCGATCGTTGGCGGCGAGGCACTCGATGCCGGAGCCGTGCAGATCTTCCGCGGCAGTGCGAGCGGGCTCGTGCCGACGGTCCTCTGGACCGAAGACAGCCTCGACGTTCCCGGCGTCGTCGGACAGCTCCACCAATTCGGCTTCGCCCTCGCGGCAGGCGATTTCGCGCGGGACGGGACCGCCGACCTGGCCATCGGCGTCCCCGGACAGAACGCCGGTCACGGCCCGCTCGAGGGTTGGGTCGTCGTCCTGCCGGGGCGGGCCGTTGCAGGAGGGCTCACCGGGCAGGGCTCGGTGGCGTGGCGACAGGGCGTCGCCGGTCTTCCGGGCCCCGGCGAGCAGGGCGACGAGTTCGGCTCGGCGCTGACGGCAGCGGACTTCGACGGCAACGGCTTCGCCGACCTCGCGATCGGCGCGCCCCGTGAGTCGACGATCTTCACGGGCGACGGCGCCGAGTGGGCGATCTACGGCACATGGCCGCCGCTCCCGTTCGCGGACGGCTTCGAGACGGGCAACACCAACAAGTGGGCAGGAAAGTACCCATGCGGAGGGCCCTGCGCATGAAGCTCCCCAGATTGGCGGCCGTGGTCTGCGTCGCAGCGGTGATGGCGGCGCCACTGCACGCGACGAGCTACCTCGTCACCATCGGCGTCGACGACGCGACCAACAACGGGAACTGCACTCTGCGCGAGGCGCTGATGGCGGCCACCACCAACGCGGCGCGCGACGCCTGCCCCGCGGGCACCGCCGGCGCCGCCGACGTCATCCAGCTCGTCGGCATCACCTACTCGTGGACGCTCGGCTCCTTCGCCATGAACGGCGATTCGGTGGAGGTCCGCGGCCCGGCGACGGCGACGCCGACGGCGCTTCTCGACCTGGGAGACCACTCGCGTTTCCTCTACGCCATCGACGCGACGATCGTCCTGCAGAAGCTCGTGGTGCGCGACGGCAACGCCTTCCCCGATGCGGTGGATCCGCTCGGCGGAGTCGTCCGCACGTTCGGGTCGTCGCTGACGCTGCGCGACAGCAACTTCGTCTCCAGCCGCGCCGCGATGGGTGGCGCGGTGGTGTTCCAGTCGAGTGGCACGCCGCTGGTGGTCGAGCGGTGCCTCTTCACCGGCAACTCGGCCGAGAGCGGAGGTGGGTTCACGTTTCCGCAGGGCGGCGCTCTGCTCGTGTCGCTCGAGGGAACGGCCGCCGCGCGGATCGTCGACACGCGCATCACCGCCAACCGGGCCCGCTCGACCGTGGCCGGTGACCAGGCCAGCGGCGGAGGACTTCGGGCCTCTGCCTTCGGCAGTGCGGTCCTCGAGATCGTGCGGGTGGAGGTGGAGAACAACGTGGCCATCCCGGGCGCCGGGGGCTTCTCGAGCGGCGCGGGCGCGATCCTCTTCACCGGCGACGACGGCCGCGCGAGCATCACCGACACGACGTGGAGCGGTTCCGACGTGCAGGGGACCGGCGTCAACAGCAGCGCTCTCACGCTCACGTCGTTCGGCGACTCGACGGTGCGCATCGACCGCGCGAGGTTCACGGCGAACGACGTCGGCCAGCCGGTGGGGCAACTCTTCCTCGATGCGACCGGCCAAGCCATCGTGGTCCTGGCAGACGCGCTCGTGGCCGACGGCAGCAACATCGGCCTTCGCGCGCGGGCGGCCGAGACCTCGACCGTGCGCGTAGACCACGCGACCTTCGCCGGCTGCGCCACGGGGGCCGCGCTCGAGGCGAATGACTCCGGCGTCGTCAGGATCGAGAACTCCCTCTTCTGGGACAACGGCCTCGACGTCGCAGACACCATTCCGTCGTCGATCGACGCTTCGACGATGACGGGCGTCGATCCGCTCTTCGTCGACCCCGGAAACGGTGACTACTCCCTGGGGCCCGGCTCTCCTGCCGCGGACGTCGGCAACCTCGCGCTTCCCGGCGTCGGCGCTTACGACCTCCTCCACGCGCAACGGGTCATCGGCCCCCAGACCGACGTCGGCGCCTTCGAGCGCGGCGGCCTCTTCGCCGACGGTTTCGAGGGAGGCGAGGTCGGCGACTGGGCGGGAAGCGCTCCCTAGCGCTCTCCCTGGGTCGCTCGCGCCGCGGGTCGTCGCGGCGTCGCACCTGCTCTAGACTGCGCCGGTCAGTCGCAAGGTCTGTGGCGGCGCCGCTTCGGGCGTCGCCGGGAGGTGCCCCGATGCACGATCTGTTCGACGCCGAGAGCCGCCGGTCGATCCTCCAGCGCCTCGACCGTGTCGACGCCGCCTCACAGCGGCAGTGGGGGAAGATGGACCCGGCGCAGATGATGGGTCACTGCTCCATCGCGCTCGAGGCGGCGACCGGGGACCAGCCGAAGAAGCACAGCCTGGTCGGCAAGCTCCTCGGCTGGATGGTGCGCAGGAAGGTCCTGAGCGACGCGCCGTTCTCGCGCAACATGCCCACGGATCCGACGTTCGTCATCAGCGACGGACGCGACTTCGCGCGCGAGAAGGTGCGGCTCGTGGGGCTGATCCAGCGCTTCGTGGACCTGGGGCCCGACTCGGCCGGCCGGCAGGTCCACTCGTTTTTCGGTACCCTCACCGGTGCCGAGTGGGGGCGCCTCATGGGCAAGCACCTCGACCACCACCTGCGGCAGTTCGGCGCCTAGGCGGCCGCGGTCACGGCGGCGTGGAGCCGCCCCACGCGCCGAGGGTCCCCGACTCGAAGCCGTCGCCGAAGATCGCCAGCGCCTGCACCGTCACCTGCGAGGTGTTGCAGGCGTTGTTCGCCTCGGACGTCTCGACGAGGAGGCCATTGGGGTCCACG
>Ga0075431_100001272_pt1 | contig 22977 bp, 26 predicted proteins | sample RhiMetdeltSRZDD5_FD_75297 | JGI IMG/M metagenome (GOLD analysis project Ga0075431, IMG submission 75297) | Populus rhizosphere microbial communities from Tennessee, USA - Rhizosphere MetaG P. deltoides SRZDD5 | ecosystem: Host-associated > Plants > Roots > Rhizosphere > Soil | place: USA... | reverse complement strand
CGTCCGGGTCGATGCGCACGGTGCAGCCGTCCTGGGCCGAGATGCGCGCCCCGCCGATGCCGTACATGAAGGGGCTCGGGTTGGTCAGCTCGATGAAGGCGGCAATGCCGAGGCCGCGGTAGATGCCCTCAGCCCGCAGGCGATCCTGCTCCGCGCGCAGCACCGGGTAGTCGATCATGGCCAGCAGCTTGTCGAGCGAGGCCACGTGCGAGAGCCCCTCGAACTTCATGCCGGCCGGCGAGGTGCGCGGGTAGCTGCCGTCGGCCATCAGATTGCGGCGGCGGAATTCCACGGGATCGAGGCCCGCGGCCTCCGCGGCAAGATCGACCAGGCCCTCGGTGACAGCGGTGGCGATGGGGTGGCCGACGGCGCGGTACTGGCAGGTAGGCGTCTTGTTCTGGAACACCACCGTGGTTCTCGCCCGGTAGTTGGCGAAGTCGTAGGGCCCCCCCACCAGGTTCACCACCTGGTTGCCTTCCACCGCGCTGGTGCGCGGATAGACCGAGTAGGGGCCGATGCCCGTGAGATCATCGATGTCGATGGCAGTGATGCGCCCTTCGGCGTCCACGGCCATGCGGCCCCTGATGCGGTGATCGCGGGCGTGGATGTCGGAGGCGAAGCTCTCGAGGCGGTCGGCAATGAACTTCACCGGCCGGGCCATGATCTTGGCAATGGCCGCCACGGCCACCTCATCCGGGTACACATGCACCTTGATGCCGTAGCTGCCGCCGACGTCGGAGCAGATCACGCGCACATCGCCTTCGGGCAGGCGCAGGTGCTGGGCAAACACGCCCTGCATCATGTGCGGCGCCTGGGTGGAGTGATGCACGGTGAGCTTGCGGGAGCCGCGATTGTAGTCGGCCAGGATCGAGCGCGGTTCCAGCGTGAGCCCGGTGTGGCGCGCGGTGTGGAAGGTGGCCTCCACGACCTTGTGGGCGGCGGCGAAGGCATCGTCGACGCTGCCGCTCTCGTTGACGCGCTGGAAGCAGAGATTGTCCCCGAGATCGGGATGGATGACGGGGCTGCCGGGTTCGAGCGCCGTCTCCATGTCCACGGTCGCCGGCAGCGGCTCGTAGGAGACATTGACCTTGGCGACGGCATCCTCGGCGATGGCGCGGGTCTCGGCCACCACCGCCGCCACCGCCTCGCCGACCCAGGTGGCCCGGTCGACGGGGAGGGGCCGCTGCGGCGCCGATTTCATGCCCTTGAGGTGCGCCAGCACCGCCACCCACGGCTCGCAATGGGGCTCCAGGTCCCTGCCCGTGAACACGCGCAGCACGCCCGGCACCTGCAGGGCCTCGGCGGTGTCGATGCCGGCAATGCTGGCGTGGGCGTGCGGGCTGCGGACGAAGGCCACGTGCACCATGCGCGGCAGCACGATGTCGTCCACGAACTGGCCGCGGCCCTCCACCAGCTTTCTCACGTTCGGGCGCGGCACCGACTTGCCGATGTAGGAATTGGGCCGGTCGACGGAGCGCGGATCGACGATCTCGTTCACCGCACCACTCCCCCGTTACGCTTTGCCGCCGCCGCCGCGACCGCATCGACGATCGCGTGATAGCCGGTGCAGCGGCAGTAGTTGCCCGAGAGATGCTCGCGGATCTCCTCGCGCGTCGGCGCCGGGCTCGCCTTGAGGAGCTCGGCCGCGGTCAGCAGCATGCCGGGCGTGCAGTAGCCGCACTGGGCGGCGTTACGGGCGACGAAGGCCTCCTGCAGGTCCCGGATCTCGCCCGAATCCGAGACGCCCTCGATGGTCTCCACCTGCGCGCCGTCCAGGCTCGCCGCCAAAACCAGACACCCGCGCACGATGGCCCCGTCCACGCGCACCGTGCAGGCGCCGCAGAAGCCGTGCTCGCAGCCGGCGTGCGAGCCCATCAGCCCCAGATCGAGGCGCAGGAGGTCGATCAGATGGCGGCGCGCCTCGATGCGGCGCGTGACGCGCTCGCCGTTCACCGTCAGGGTGATGTCGAGATGGGTGCTCATGCCGCGCGCGCGTCCTCGGTGCCGGCCAGCCGCTTCAGGGCCCGCGCCAGCAGCACACGCGCCAGATGCCGTTTCGTCTGCGGGCTGCCGTGCTGGTCGGCGGGCGGATCGAGGTCGGCGTCGAGCGCGGCCTGGGCGGCGGCGATGGTGGAGGCCAGCACCTGCTGGCCGCTGATGACCGCCATTGCCCGCTCCGCCACAGCCGGTCGCTCGCCCAAGCCGAAGAACACGAGCTGCGGCTCGACCAGCGTGGTCCCGGCGAGCCGCACTTTGGCCGCAAGGCCGGCCATGGCGTAGTCGCCCGAGCGGCGCGCCAGCTCCAGGATGGTGGCGCGCTCGCCGGCCTTGGCGATGGGAAATTCGACGGCAGCGATCAGCTCGTAGGGCCTGAGCGCGGTGGCGTAGAGGCCGGTGAAGAACTGCGCCGCGGGGATGCGCCGCTCGTCGGCGGCGTTGCGGGCGATAATGGTGGCGTCGAGCGCGACGCAGCAGGCGGGCAGCTCGGCGGCCGGGTCGGCGAAGGCGAGCGACCCGCCGATGGTGCCGCGGTTGCGGATGGCGGGATGGGCGATCAGCGGCACCGCCTCGGCGAGTAGCGGCACGTGACTTCGGATCAGCTCATGCCGCCCCAGCTCGGCATGGGTGGTCAGCGCCCCCACCCGGATCGCCGAGCTGCCGGCCTGGGTGACGCCGCGCAGCTCCCTGAGCCGGGAGATATCGATGAGCGTGCCGGGCTCGGACAAGCGGAAGGCGAGCGTGGCGAGCAGCGTCTGGCCACCGGCGAGCAGCCGGGACTCCGGCCCGGCGTCGCGCCAGAGCTGGAACACCTCGCTCAGCGTCGCCGCGCGCACGTAGCTCAACGGCGGCGCCTTCATGGCTGCTCCTCCCGTCCGGACTGCTCTCGTCGCCGGTTTGGGAGATCACTCTATGAGGTGGCTCAACGGGGTTCAAGCTGGTGTCAGCCGGTCACCGGCTGACACCATTGCACGAACCGGCGTCGGGGCCATGGTGTCAGACCCGCAAGGTCTGACACCTATGCTATGCCCGTGCCGGTTGCGCGGCGCCCACCGCGGCGGTGCGGCCGGACAGGGACCATGCGCCGGGCCCGCTGACGTAATAGAACAAGAGCCCGCCGATGATGGCGATGTTCTTGAGGAAGCTCGACATCTGCGCCTGCTGCTGGGCGTCGGAGAACTCCCAGAACCGGTGCGCCAGCGCCGTCGCGACGACGGTGAAGGCAATCAGCAGCAGCGCAGAGATGCGGGGAAATACGCCCAGAATCAGGGCGATCGGCACCAGCACCTCGACCGCGATGGCGACCAGCGCCACGATCTCGGGGTAGGGCACTCCCATGCTGCCGAGGTACTTGGCGAAACCGCCACCGCCGATAGCCAGCGCCTTGGGGATGCCGGCCGACAGGAACAGCGATGCCATCAGAAGCCGTCCCAGGAGCAGGACGGTATCGTTCACACGCTCCATAGCAGTCCTCTTGCTACTTTAGTCGTATCCGCCCGCACGGCACCCGTATAGGCCGGCGCCTTCCGCGCCGCCACAGCTTTTGCACAGGTCCTGTGCAGGAGTGCGACTTACTCGAGAACGGAGCGGATCAGGCGCTTGGCGTCCTCGCTGTCCCACTCTGCAGGACCGAGCAGGCGGCCGATCTCGCGGCCGTCGGCGTCGAGCAGCAGCGTCGCCGGCAGGCCCACCACGCGCAGCTCGGACGTGGCTCGCGCGGTCGCGTCGACGTAGAGGGCGAGCCGCTGCACCTTGGTCTCGTCGAGGAATTTCCTGGAGGCGTCGAGGCCTTTGCGGTCCACGCTGAGCGCCACCACCTCGAACTTGTCGGAGCCCAGCTCCTTCTGCAGCCGGTCCAGCGACGGCATCTCCTTGCGGCAGGGCAGGCACCACGTCGCCCACAGGTTGAGGAGCACCACCTTGCCGCGCCAGTCGGCCAGCGTGCGCTCCCGGCCCTCCGCGTCCTGGAACTTGATCGGCGCCAGCGCCTCCGGCGCCTTGCGGAACACGAATGCAGCCATGTGCCCCTGGCTCAGCGGGTTGGCGCCCGGCTCTTTCGGGGCCTCCTGGGCCGTGGCTTGTGGGGAGATCAGGGTGGGGGCCGGGGTAGCGGCGTTGTCAGGCCGCCCAATGGTCACGTATACCGCTGCAAATCCCACGACCGCAGCGACCGCCGCCGTGGCCAGGGAGACGACCGCCGTCCGCAAAGCGCTCTGTCCCGGAGCCTGGTTGTCCATCCACTCCACTCACGCCGCCCGCAACATCAGGTAGAGACCCCGTGACCGACAAATCCGCCAACAAGATGTGGGGTGGGCGCTTCACGTCGTCGCCGGCCGCGATCATGGAGGAGATAAACGCCTCCGTGGAGTTCGACAAGGTCCTGGCCCCGCAGGACATCCGCGCCTCCAAGGCGCACGCGGCGATGCTGGGCCAGCAGGGCATTGTCTCGGCGGACGATGCGGCAAAGATCGCCGCGGGGCTCGACCGCGTGCTGGCGGAGATCGAGAGCGGCAAATTCGTCTTCCAGCGGGCGCTGGAGGACGTGCACATGAACGTGGAAAGCCGCCTCAAGGAGCTGATCGGCGAGCCCGCCGCCCGGCTGCATACCGCCCGCTCCCGCAACGACCAGGTGGCGACCGACTTCCGCCTCTACGTGCGCGACTGGATCGACGGCGCCGACGAGGCGCTGGCGGCGCTGCAGCTTGCCCTCGCCCGCAAGGCCGAGACGCACAGCGGGCTCATCATGCCGGGGTTCACGCACCTGCAGCCGGCGCAGCCCGTCACCTTCGGCCACCACCTCATGGCCTATGTGGAGATGCTCTCCCGCGACCGCGGCCGGCTGGCCGGCGCCCGCGAGCGGCTCAACGAGTGCCCGCTGGGCGCCGCCGCGCTGGCCGGCACCTCGTTTCCCATCGACCGCGACGCCACCGCCGCGGCGCTCGCCTTCGACCGGCCCTGCGCCAACTCGCTCGATGCCGTCTCCGACCGCGATTTCGCGCTGGAGACGCTGGCCGCAGCCTCCATCGCAGCCATGCACCTGTCGCGGCTGGCCGACGAGATCGTGCTGTGGATGACGCCCCAGTTCGGCTTCGTGCGGCTCTCCGACAAGTTCACCACTGGCTCCTCGATCATGCCGCAGAAGCGCAACCCCGACGCCGCTGAGCTCGCCCGCGCCAAGATCGGGCGCATCGCCGCGGCGTTCCAGAGCCTGCTCATGGTCATGAAGGGCCTGCCGCTCGCCTATGCCAAGGATATGCAGGAGGACAAGGAGCTGACCTTCGACGCCCTGGCCAGCCTGAGCTTGAGCGTAGCCGCCATGACGGGCATGGTGGACGACCTGGAGCCCAACGGCGAGGCGATGCGGGCGGCTGCGGGCGCGGGCTTCTCCACCGCCACCGACCTGGCCGACTGGCTGGTGCGTGCCCTCGGCCTGCCGTTCCGGGAGGCGCACCACGTCACCGGCCGCATCGTGGCCGCCGCGGAGGCCAGAGGCGTCACCCTCGACACGCTGCCTCTGGCGGCCATGCAGGAGGTGGAGCCCCGCATTACGCAGGACGTTTTCTCGGTCCTGTCTGTGGATAGCTCGGTGCGAAGCCGCGCCAGCTATGGTGGAACCGCGCCACAGAACGTGCGGAAAATGGCCAAGGCCTGGATAAAGCGGTTGGAAAAGCAACAGGGAAGGGGCTAGATAGCTGCTTGACGGCCCGAGGAGGTTCTGCTTTCGAGGGTTCGTTGGGTCTTGCCGACTGTAAACCCGACCGTGAGACAAAGGGTTAGCGAGCCGTACATGCGCAGCCGCCTGCCGCTTTGGCTTGTGACGGCCACCACCGTGCTGGCGCTGCTGGCCAGCGCGGGCTGCGGCGTGCGCGGGTCGCTGGATGCCCCGCCCAGGTCTGCCGACAGCGCGCCTCCCACGAGGCCCGGCGAGCCGGCGCCGCACAAGCCCACCATCCTCGACCCACTGATCCGCTGACGCTTCCATGCACCATTTCGCCTACCGCGGTGGTGTCCTCCACGCGGAGGAGGTGAGCTTGGCGCGCATTGCCGCCGAGGTGGGCACGCCGTTCTATTGCTATTCCACAGCCACCATCGAGCGGCATTACCGCGTGCTGCAGCAGGCCTTCTCCGGTCTCGACGCCCTGATCTGCTACGCCCTCAAGGCCAACTCCAACCAGGCCGTCATTGCTACCCTGGCGCGGCTCGGTGCCGGCATGGACGTGGTTTCGGAGGGCGAGCTGCGCCGGGCCCTGGCCGCCGGCGTGCCCGCCGACCGCATCATCTTCGCCGGCGTGGGCAAGACGCGGGACGAGATGGCGTTTGCGGTCAGCGAGAGCATCCACAGCTTCAACGTGGAGTCGGAGCCCGAGCTGGAGGCCCTGAGCGAGGTGGCGGCGGGCCGCAGCCGCACCGCTCGCGTCGTGTTGCGGGTCAACCCGGACGTGGATGCCAGGACGCACGCCAAGATCTCCACAGGCAAGGCGGAGAACAAGTTCGGTGTTCCCTACGGCGACGCGGCGCGCCTCTACGCCAAGGCCGCCGGGCTGCCCGGCATCGAGGCGGCCGGCGTGCACATGCACATCGGCAGCCAGATCACCGACCTTCAGCCGTTCCGCCATGCCTTCACGCTCATGCGCGACCTGGTGGGCGAGCTGCGCCGCGCCGGCCACGCCATCGGCCATCTCGACATCGGCGGAGGCCTCGGGGTGCCCTACGACAGCACCGCCAACGACATCGCGCCCTCGCCCGAGGCCTACGCAGCCGTGGTGCGCGAGACCCTGGGCGACCTGGGGCTGAAGATCGCGCTGGAGCCCGGCCGCGTGATCGTCGCCAACGCCGGCGTGCTGGTGGCCCGCGTGCTCTACGTGAAGCAGGGCCGCGACAAAACCTTCACGGTCGTCGACGCCGCCATGAACGACCTGATCCGGCCCACGCTCTACGAGGCCGAGCACGAGATCTGGCCGGTGAGCGAGGCGGCGGCCGGCGCCGCGCGCATCGTGCAGGACGTGGTGGGCCCGGTCTGCGAGACCGGCGACTACCTCGCCCTCAACCGGGCGCTGGCCCCCGCCGCCGCTGGCGACCTGCTCGCGATCATGTCCGCCGGCGCCTACGGTGCCGCCATGTCCTCCACCTACAATTCGCGGCTCCTGGTGCCGGAGGTGCTGGTGAAGGGCGCCAACTGGTCCGTCGTCCGCCCCCGCCCCGCCTACGCCGACTTGATCGGGCAGGATCGCCTGCCGGATTGGCTTGGGTAGGCTCGCGTAGGTTGGATCGAGCGGCAGCGAGACCCAACACCGGCTGATGCCCGCACGTGTTGGGTCTCGCTTCGCTCGACCCAACCTACGATACCTCGTAATCCACCCGCACCAGGTAGAGCCCCCGCGCGGGTGCCACCGGGCCGCACGCGGCGCGGTCCCTCGCGGCGAGGGCGGCAGCGAGATCGGCAACGCTCCATTTGCCCTCGCCCACCAGCTTCAGCGAGCCCACCATGGAGCGCACCTGGCTGTGCAGGAACGAGCGCGCCGATGCCTCAATCACGATCTCCTCGCCCACGGCCGTCACCGCCAACCGGTCCAGCGTCTTCTCCGGCGACCGCGACTGGCAGCCGGCGGCACGGAAGGTGGTGAAGTCGTGCCGGCCGACGAGAGCCTGCGCCGCCGCGCCCATGGCCCCGGCGCTCAGCGGCTGCGGCACCCACCACACCCGGTCGCTGTCGAGCGCCGACGGAGCCCGCCGCGCCAGGAGGCGGTAACGATAGTGGCGGGCTATGGCGCTGAAACGGGCGTCGAAGCTGTCCGGGACGACGGTGCAGTCGCGCACCACCACGGGGTCCGGCTTCAGATGGAAGTTGACCGCCGCACGGACTGTATCGGTGGGCCACTCCCGCACCAGATCGAAGTGGGCGACCTGGCCCAGCGCATGCACGCCCGCATCGGTGCGGCCGGCGCCGCGCGGCATTACCGTCTCGCCGGAGAAAGCGTGTATCGCCTCGGCCAGCCGCCCCTGCACGGAAGCGCCCGTAGCCTGCACCTGCCAGCCCACGAACGGCGTGCCGTCGTATTCCAAGGTGACGCGGTAGCGGGGCATGGGTTTGGATCCGTCATCCGGGGTCAGACCCCTTGCAAATGCGCTGGAGCGTCGATCTCGACGTTGGACGCAAGGGGTCTGACCCCGTTTACGCGGGGGCAACGCCCTCGCCAGCACCGCCGTATAGCAACTGAGCGATTTGCGCGAGGGTCAGCGTGAGCCCTGGCCCAGCCGCTGCAGCAGTGCCTCCAGGATCGGCCGCTGGCCCTTCAGGACCTTGCGCGCGGCCTCCTCGGGCGCGAACCAGCCCGCGCGGTCGACCTCGGGCACCTCGCGCATCCGGCCCGAGCGCGGCGGCCATTCCAGGGTGAACGCGTTGCTCTTGAGGGCGGCGGGGTCGAAGTCGCCCTCGACGGCCCACGCCTCGACGATCTTTCCCGACGATTGGCGGAAGGCTCCCAGCGCAACGAACTCGCCCGCCGGAGCAGTGGCGCCCGTCTCCTCAGCGAACTCGCGGCGAGCCGCCGCCAGCGGGTCCTCGCCAGGGCCATGCTCGCCTTTGGGGATGCTCCAGGCGCCTTCATCCTTGCGTGCCCAGAAGGGGCCACCCGGGTGCACCAGCAGCACCTCGATGCCGCGCTGCCGGCGCCGGTAGAGCAGGAGGCCCGCGCTGCGTTGAGCCATCGCCTCCTCAGCTGCGGTAGTAGTCGGACATCCGCACCAGCGTCCGGTGAATCGTTTCGGGCGTCTGGTCGAAAGGCTCGACGTTGATGCGGACCACAGTGTTGCCGCGCATGCGCCAGGGCAGCCGCATGAGCGAGCGGTGGAAGGGCTGCCGGCGCCAGTCAGCGACGAGCGCGTTGGCCAGCGGCGCGCCGAGCACGATCTGCAGCTCGTGGAAGGTCATCGTGCGCTGGTAGATCGGCACCAGCTCGATGCGCTCGATCGCCCGCCAGCGGATCAGGCCCAGCGCCTGGATGAACACGCCGTACTGGTTGGCACCGATGGTCGGCCGCCCCGTGTCGATGAGGGGAAGATTGTAGTAGGTGACACCCGCGGCAGCGGCGCCGGGCGCCAGCCACAGGGCCTCGCCGGTGATGAACGCCAGCGCGACCAGGACGGCCCCCACCGCGGCCAGGGCGTAGACCGGAAACTCGCCGTTGTCGCGGCTGTAGGCCACCGAGTAGCCGCCGGCCTCTCTCTCGTCCACGCGTGCGCCTCAGCTGCAGACTGCGCGCCCAGTTCCAACTCGCGGTGTCGGGCGCTATCAATCTTCGGGCAATCTTCGGGGCAGCCGGCGATGGGTCAAGCCCGGATTTGCCTTGGGCCTATGTCCCCCCGGCGCTGTTCCCGGCCCTGTCCGCACGCTTTGCGGCCTTCTTGTCCCGCCTCTGTGTGGCGCGCAGCCGGCGCTGCTTGGCCTGGATCTTCTTGCGCCGGGAATCCGTCATCTTGGGCATGTGCGTTCCTCCGTTGATGCATTTCTTGGCGGGCACTTTTCCTAAGTGGCGCCCAGCGATGCCTCACCGATGCCCTCGATCGCGAAATCGAGGCGCTCGCCTGCGGCGATGTCCACCGTGGGGATGAGGCTGCCGGTGATCACCACCATGCCCGCTGTCATGGGACGGCCGCACCCGGCGGCCTGGTTGGCGAGCCATGCCAGCGCGCCCAGCGGATCGTCGGTCTTGCCCGTGCCGATCCGGATGCCGTTGCTGCTGAGCACGCCGGCGACGCCGTCGAGGTCGCGGCCGGCAGGGAGCGGCGTGGCGGCGCCGAGAACGACGCCGCCGTTCCAGGCGTTGTCGGCGATCAGCGAGAGCGCCCTGGAGGACTTGTAGTCGGCAAAGCGGTCCTCGATCAGCTCGAAGGCCGCCATCACCTCGCTGACGGCGGCGCGCACGCTCTCGCGCGTATAGGGCGCGCCAGCCTGGGGCAGGTCGCCGCCGAGACGCACCGCCAGCTCGCACTCGACGCGCACATTGATGAAATCGGCCTTGGCGATGACGACGGGCGAGGCATAGACCCGCGCGGCGAAAATGGTGCCCATGCAGGGGTGGTCGATGCCCATCAGCTCCTGCATCACTCTGGTCGTGGTGGCGATCTTCAGGCCGGCGACAGGCCCCAGCCGCGGCCCCCACAGCTCGCACAGCGCCGCCTGGGCGGCGTAGGCCTCCGCCACGGTCCTGGGCGCGATCTCCTCCGGCAGGTTCCGGTAATGGGTTCGGGCGCGATGCGCCTCGTCAAGGTAGCGGGCGGCCTCGGCGGCTCGGGACATGATGGGGCGTGCTCGTCGCGGAGGTTACAGGGATTAGGGACTAGGTTTCAGGGCATACGCCGTGGTCCCTGGTACCTACCCCCTGAAACCTAACCCCTAAAACCCAATCCCTGGAAGCTATTCCGCCGCCTGCGACGAGGCGCGGCCCGCCGCGGCGGCTTCCTGCTCCTGCATCTTGAGCGCATCGAGGGTCGGCATGGCGACCACGTTGTAGCCGCAGTCCACGTAGTGAACCTCGCCGGTGACGGCGCCCGACAGGTCGGACAGCAGATAGAGCGCCGCCCCGCCGACCTCGTCGAGGGTGGGCGTGCGCTTCAGGGGGGCGTGCTCGCCCTGGAAGTTGAAGATGGTACGGGCATCCGAGATGCCGGCGCCCGCCAGCGTCCGCATCGGGCCCGCCGACAGCGCGTTGACCCGGATGCGATCGCCGCCAAAGTCGGCCGCCAGGTAGCGCACACTGGCCTCCAGGGCGGCCTTGGCCACGCCCATGACGTTGTAGGACGGCACCACCCGCTGCGAGCCGCCGTAGGTGAGCGTGAGCATGGAGCCGCCGCCGGTCATCAAAGCCGCGGCGCGCTTGGCCACCTCGGTGAACGAGAAGCAGGAGATCACCATGGTGTTGGTGAAATTCTCGCGCGTGGTGTCCGAATAGCGGCCCTGCAGCTCGCGCCGGTCCGAGAAGGCGAGCGCGTGCACCACGAAATCGAGCCCACCCCAGGTTTTCTTGATCTCCGCGAAGACGCTATCGACGCTCTCGAGGTCGTGCACGTCGCAGCTGACGATGATCTCCGATCCTACTGATTTGGCGAGCGGCACGGCGCGCCGTCCGAACGCCTCGCCCTGGTAGGTGAACGCCAGCTTGGCGCCCTGGCCCGCCAGGATGCGGGCGATGCCCCAGGCAATGGAGCGGTCGTTGGCGACACCCATGATCAGGCCGCGCTTGCCCGCCATCAGCGGGCCGGGCTTGGCAATATCCCTGCCCGTATCCTTGTCCCTCGAGGCCGGTTTCATCATGGCCGTTGTCCATTCCGAGCTGTGGGCGTGCACGCCCGATCCGTCTGCGACCAACCCCGTTCAGTTATCGCCATCAACAACTTGGACGCAGCACTTATTCCTGGCTTAAGCGTCATGGCGCCGGAAGACAAGGGTTGCATTGGTGCCCCCGAAGCCAAAACTGTTGGACATGACGCAGTCGAGCGACACATTGTCCTGGCGCTGTATGGCAATGGGGACGCCGTCGAAATCCGGGTCGAGGGCGTCGATGTTGGCGCTCGCGCACACAAAGCCGTTGTTCATCATGAGCAGCGAGAAGATGGCCTCCTGCACGCCGGCGGCGCCCAGGGAGTGGCCCGCCAGAGACTTGGTTGACGAGATCGGCGGGATGTCCTTGCCGAAAACCTCGCGGATGGCATCCACCTCCACCTTGTCGCCCACGGGGGTGGCCGTACCGTGCGAGTTGACGTAGCCTACCCGGCCCACACCCCTCCCATCGTGGCCATTGAGCGCCAGGCGCATGCAGCGCACCGCCCCCTCGCCGGACGGGGCCACCATGTCGAAGCCGTCGGAGGTCGCGCCGTAGCCTACCAGCTCGCCGTAGATCTTCGCACCACGCGCCTTGGCGCGCTCCAGCTCCTCCAGCACCACCACGCCCGCCCCGCCGGCGATCACAAAACCGTCGCGGTCCTTGTCGTAGGCACGGCTGGCCTTGGCCGGGGTGTCATTGAACCTCGTGGACATGGCGCCCATGGAATCGAACAGCACCGAAAGGGTCCAGTCCAGCTCCTCGCAGCCGCCGGCGAGCATCACGTCCTGCTTGCCCCACTGGATCATCTCGGCGGCATTGCCGATGCAATGCGCGGAGGTGGCGCAGGCCGACGAGATCGAATAGTTGACGCCCTTGATCTGGAACGCCGTGGCCAGCGCCGCCGACGGCCCCGAGCACATGCCCTTCGGCACCTCGAACGGCCCCACCTTCCTCGGGTCCTTCTCGCGGGTCACATCCGCGGCGCGGACGATAGCCCGCGTGGAGGGACCGCCGGAGCCCATGACGATGCCGGTGCGCTCGTTAACCACATCGCCAGGCTCAAGCCCAGCGTCGCGGATGGCTTGGTCCATGGCGACGTAGTTCCAGGCCACGCCCGCCTCCATGAAGCGGCGCGGCTTGCGCGGCACCATGGGCTCCCACTCGATCTCAACGGCCCCGTGCACCTGGCAGCGAAATCCGAGCTTGGCGTACTCCTCCGCCCGCACGATGCCGGACTTGCCGTCCCTGAGGGAGGCGAGGACCTCCTGGGTGTTGTTGCCGATCGAGGACACGACCCCCATGCCGGTCACGACCACACGTCTCATGCAGGACCTCGCTTCGCACTGTCGTGCTGTTGTCTCGCCCTGCCGGGCGCCGCAAACCCGGCCCCGGCCAGCACTTCTCAAGCGGCAGGGGAGGGTTGCTCGCCCGGCACGAACACGCCGACTCTCAGGTCGGTGGCGGCGTAGACCACCTGGCCGTCGGCTCTCACGATGCCGTCGGCGATCGCCAGCTTGAGCTTGCGCAGTATCACGCGCTTCAGGTCGATCACGTACTCCACCACCTTGGTGGTGGGCGTGATCATGCCGGTGAACTTGACGTCGCCCACACCGAGGGCGCGGCCCTGGCCGGGGGCTCCGAGCCAGCCCAGGAAGAAGCCGGTGAGCTGCCATAGCGCGTCCAACGGCAGGCAGCCCGCCATCACGGGGTCGCCTTTGAAGTGGCAGGCGAATATCCAGTCCAGCGCCGGGTTGCCGGCCACCTTGAGCTCGGCCACGATCTGGCCCTTGCCGTGCGCGCCCCCCGTATCCGCGATGGCAGAGATGCGCTCGAACATCAGCATCGGCGGCAGCGGCAGCTGGGCATTGCCGGGACCGAACAGATCGCCCCGGCCGCAGGACAACAAATCCTCGTACTCGTAACTCGTTGGGCGTTCCGGCATTTTATCTTTTCCCGCTCGTCTCCGGTGCCCCAGTGCCTATCCGCTGCACAGCGGGTTTCCTATCACACCCGTCCGGCCCTCAAAAGTCCATGTTCCGGCTCGCCGGCCAGAGACCTGGCGGCGGGCTGGCATTGCAGGCATCCATGCAACAGCCTATACTAATTCGGGAGGCAGTTTGAAGGCTGTGAGACGAATTGCCGTGGAGCGGAGGCGGCAGCGTGCGGCGTAGGCTGCCTTGGAGCTTGGAAGTACCGACTTGCACCAGTCAACCGACAAAGACATCGGCGAAGTCCTTCGGCGCGCGGGCCTGCGGCCGACGCGGCAGCGCGTAGCGCTTGCAAAGCTGCTCTTCGCCAACGGCGACCGGCATGTGACAGCGGAGATCCTGCACGGCGAGGCTGTGCGGTCAGGTCAGCGCGTGTCTCTGGCGACCGTCTACAACACGCTCCACCAGTTCAAGCAGGCTGGGCTCCTGCGCGAGGTCGCGGTGTGCGGGCAGTGCACCTATTTTGACACCAACACCTCGAACCACAACCACTACTTCATCGAGGCCGACGGCTCGCTGCTCGATATTCCCGGCAGCGCCATCCGCGTCGACGGCTTGCCTGAGCCGCCCGACCACCTCAGGATCTCGCACATCGATGTGGTGGTGCGGCTCGTCAGGAAACAGCCGGCCGAATAGCTGGGCCGACAGGCTTACTTGATCTTCTCGTTGGGGTAGGTGCCCCACAGCTTCGACTGCTCGATGTAGCCGCGGTGGTTGCCGATCGAGACGCGGCACCAGCCCTTCTCGCAGCCGATGATGCTGACCAGCGCGCCGGCCTCCACCTGCGCCACGGCTGCCGCCGTCTCGCGCTCGTCGTAGCGCAGCGTGGCCAGCGGAAGCTGCGGCTCGCCCTCCTTCACCTCCCACGGCAGGATCAGCGCGGTGCGCCGGCCGCTCAGCAGGCTCGAGTGCACCCAGCCGACCGTACCGCTGGCATCACGCACCTGGCGCCAGACATCGAACTCGCGAATCACCTCGACCGGCAGGCCGGCGCGCTGGAACTCCCAGGCGACCGGGTACTCGGTGCCGGGGCCCTTGCGCAGGTAGACACGGTCGGCCTTGAGACTGACGTAGCGAAGCGCCTTGAGCCCCTCCGGGCCGGCCTCCGATGCCGGCGCCTCCTTGCCCGGCTGGGCGAGCGCTCCGGCAGCGCCTGCGAGGAGGGCGGCGAGGACGAGACAGGTGGCCCGCATTGAGCGGCGTGGATCGGAGGCGGGGCACTTTGGGGGGATGTCACGCATACGTGGCCCAATGCATGATTTGCGCGGGACGATCAAGGACCGTATCGGCAAGGCAATATCAAGGACGATGCTGGTGCCGGCGTTTTGCCATCGCGCCGGGATCTGTTAGACAAAATCCGTTCCGACGGCTGCGCCTGTCGCGCGTCAGCCGCCCAAACCTCCGAAGAGCCCGCCGCCATGCCGACGCCTCCAAAGAAGCCCCTGGTGATCGTCACGCGCAAGCTGCCGGAGGTGGTGGAGACGCGCATGCGCGAGCTGTTCGACGCGCGCCTCAATATCGACGACCGGCCCATGAAACAGGCCGAGCTGGCCGAGGCGGTGCGTATGGCGCACGTGCTGGTGCCCACGGTCACCGACCGCATCGATCGCTCGCTCATCGCCCAGGCCGGGCCACAGCTCAAGCTGATCGCCAACTTCGGCAACGGCGTCGACAACATCGACCTCGATACCGCCCGCGAGCGCGGCATCATCGTCACCAACACGCCGGGTGTCCTCACCGAGGACACGGCCGACATGACCATGGCGCTGGTCCTTGCCGTGCCGCGCCGGCTGGCCGAGGGCGCGGCCTATCTCAAGGACGCCAAGACCGCCTGGGCCGGCTGGTCGCCCACCTGGATGCTGGGCCACCGCATCTTCGGCAAGCGGCTCGGCATCATCGGCATGGGGCGCATCGGCCAAGCGGTGGCACGCCGCGCCCGGGCCTTCGGGCTGCAGATCCACTACCACAACCGCCGCCGCGTGTCCGAGGAGATCGAGCACGACCTGGAGGCGACCTACTGGGACAGCCTGGACCAGATGCTGGCCCGCATGGACATCGTCTCGGTGAACTGTCCGCACACGCCGGCCACCTACCACCTGCTGTCGGCGCGGCGGCTCAAGCTGCTGAAGCCCACCGCCTACATTGTCAACACCGCGCGCGGCGAGGTGATCGACGAGAACGAGCTGGCGCGCATGATCGAGGCGGGCCAGATTGCGGGCGCCGGCCTCGACGTGTTCGAGAACGAGCCGGCGATCAACCCCAAGCTGCTGTCGAGCGACCGCGTGGTGGTGCTCCCGCACATGGGCTCGGCCACCATAGAGGGCCGTATCGACATGGGCGAGAAGGTCATCATCAACATCAAGACCTTCCTCGACGGCCACAACCCACCCGACCGCGTGCACGCGGCGATGTTGTGAGGGGGCTCCCTCTCCCCGCGCAGCTCCGACCTCGCCTCACGCTCCGACAGCGCGGGGAGAGGGCCGGGGTGAGGGGCAGCCGCACACTCCGACGTCTGCGCTTGTGGTGCCCCTCACCCTAACCCTCTCCCCGCAAGCGGGGAGAGGGGGCTACGCGGAGCTCCGGCCGGGCCGGCAGGTCGGCGATGCTCCCCAGCATGACGTCGGCCAGAGCGGCCAAGTCCTCGTGTCCGCTGGTGCCGCTCAGCACGCCGACGGTGAGGCCGACGCCCGCGGCGCGCCCCATGGCGAGATCGAGCACCGCGTCGCCGACGACGGCAACCTCCGTTGGCGCCAGGCTCACCGCCTCGCAGAAGGCGAGCGCCATGCCCGGCTCGGGCTTGGCGCCGTAGCCTGAATCGCAGCCGGCGGCGAAGTCGAAACATCCCAGAATGTCATGCTGCGCCAGCGACGCCTCGATGCCGGCCGCACAGTCGTTGGTGGCGATGCCAAGCCGAAAGCCGCGCCGGTGCAGCTCCTCGATCGTCGCGTGCGCCCCGTCGATCAGTGCGGCGTGCGCAGCCGCGCCAGCAACGAAGACACGCTCGAGGCCGGCCACGAGCTCCGAGGCCGCGGCCACATCGGGATGCGCAGCGAAGGCGCGGGCGATGTCCATGAGGTCGCCGGCTGCCAGCGGCGCGCCCGGCGTGATCCGGTCGGTCTCCGGGTCCTGGCCGCCGAGACGCAGCAGCTCGGCCGCCAGCCCCGCATCGCCGCCGGCGGCGTGGAGCGCAGCTGCGCGATTGACCGGCAGCCATGTCCGCCAGTAGTCGACGATGGTGCCATCCTTGTCGAAGAGAATGCCCCGAATAGCCAAGCTGCGCCCCCGTCGCGTCGCTCAGGCCGCACAGGTCGCGCCGCTTCCCGCGCCCGCGTGGATGGAGAGGTCGCGGATGGTCGGCGACTCGCCCGAGAGCGGATTGGCGGGGTCCCAGGCGAGCTTGATGTCGGTGAAGCGGGCGGCCTGCGCATCGTAGAGGAGGAGGCGGCCGGCGAGGCTCTCGCCGAGCCCCAGGATCTCCTTCAGAACCTCGACCGCCTGCAGGGTGCCGACCACGCCGACGGCGGCGCCGAGCACACCTACTTCGGCACAGTTGGCCACGGTGCCGGGCGGCGGCGGCTCGGGAAAGACGCACCGATAGGTGGGGTACAGCTCGCCGTCCGGCCCCTTCTCGTAGGGCTTGAAGGTGCTGAGATAGCCGTCGAACGGGCCGACCGCGGCAAACACCAGGGGCTTCCGCGCCAGGTAGCAGGCGTCGCTCACCAGATAGCGCGTGGCGAAGTTGTCGGAGCCGTCGGCGACGATGTCGTAGCGCGCGATGATGTCGAGGGCGTTGCCGGCATCGAGGCGCTGCTCGTGAGTCTCGACCTGCACATGGGGATTCACGCTGGCGAGGGTTCCGGCTGCACTCGTCACCTTGGCCACACCGACCTGCGGGGTGGCGTGCACGATCTGGCGCTGCAGGTTGTCGAGCGACACGCTGTCGTCGTCGATGATGCCGATGGTGCCGACGCCCGCCGCGGCCAGGTACATGAGAAGCGGCGAGCCGAGCCCGCCCGCACCGACCACCAGAACCCGCGCGGCCTTGAGCTTCTGCTGCCCTTGCCCGCCCACCTCGCGCAGAACGAGGTGCCGCTTGTAGCGCTCGATCTCCAGGGGCGTGAGAACCATGCCGAGCGTGTCCCTTGCGAATGCAGCTGACAGCCTGACCGCACTATTGCAGATCTAGGTGCTGCACACCCGGTTTTCACCCGCCTGCCTCGCTGAGCCGTCCGGCGCCGGGGCAGGCTGCATGCGGGCGGGCTACATCTTGGTGTGCATCCCGCCGGAGTGGAACAGGCCGTTGGGCACCATGCGGCAGCCGTCGGCGCCGAACTTCGACTTGCGCGCGAAATCCGCGGCCGCCTGGTTGGTCTCCGCCAGCGTGGACTTGGTGGTGATCTGGGTCGTCCATTCGCTGCCGCGGCGGCAGAACTGAATGTGGAACCAGCTTTCCTGCCGGGTGACGACACCACGCGCGCAGTCCTGCTTGTCGGTGGACTCGCGGCGGCACTCGTCGATGGCGAGGCGCTCGGCGTCCGCCGGGCTGTCGATGCCGTAGGCCGCGCCGAAGGCCCCGTCGGCGGTGTAGGCCACCGCACCCCATCTCTCGGAGGAGCGCGCCTCTCCACGGGGCTCGCGCCGCTCCGTGGGACCAGGCAACGTTGGGGGTCGTTCCGTGGCACCCGGCGAGCCTTGGGGCGGAAGCAGCTCGTCCAGCCGTGGCACCTCATCCGACTTGTTGGGAGCGCCGGGAGGAGGCATCTGCGAACGGGGCGTCAGATCGCCCTGCGCCAACGCCGCCGATGCGCACGCCATGCACACGCCGAGTGCCCAGTATCGGATCAACACGCCCGCTCTCCCGTGGCTTCCTGTCACTTGTTGCCCGGCACGCAGCCGCCGATCAGCTTGTTGTTGGGGCAGGTGTACCCGCCGCGCCGGCACTCGTCGAACGCAACCTGCCGCGTGCCCCCGCGGCCCCAGGTCATGCCGCCCGGGCGGCTGCCCGGCACGATGTAGAGGCACCCCGCCGAGACCGCGAAGGGGTTGCGACAGGTGACGGACGAATCGCTGCGAACGCAGGCCTTGACAGCGGCGTCCTCGGCCTCACCCCGTGACCGCTGGGGGCCGGAGAAGCCGACCGCGACCTTCCGGCCGCTGCCGTCGAAGCCGCCGACCACGGCAATCCAGGCGCCGCCCCGGCTGCTCGCGCTAGGGCCCTGACCAGGTGGGCCCTGACCGGGCTGAGCGCCGGGGCCGCCCGGACCCCCAGGACCCGCCTGGACCTGCGGCGGGCCGCTGATCACCCCGCTCTGCGCCAGGGTCGGCGACGCGGGCAACAGCACGGCGATGCCGACGATCCCGCCGAGCGCCAACAGGCTCCTCATTGCGTCCTCCGTTACAGGCCACAAACGCAGGCACTCGCGGGGGCGAAGGTGGCCGATGTCTGGAAAGGTGTTGTCTGTCCCCCGAGGCCGGCAAGCCCTGCCGGCACGTCTCCCTGCAGTCGTACGTTGGCAGACTCAGTCTGCGACAGCAGCCGGCGAACTTCAAGCTTCGTGCGGTCAGACCGGGGTCAGACCCCTCGCCTCCAGGCTCTCAACTGAAACGCGCCGTCCGGGCGAGGGGGTCTGACCCCGGCACGCTACTTGGCGAGGTAGTTCTTGTGCACCCAGCCGCCTGCCGGGCTGCGCGCCTCGTTGTACAAGGTAGCGTCGCTGTCGCGCGTCTCCTGGCGCATGGCGGCGACCGTCTCGCGCTCCTGCGCCTTGCCCCGCTCCGCTGCGGCCAGGAACGCCTCCACGTCGGCGACGACCGGGGCCGCCCGCGCATCCTCTCCGGCCTTCGCACCGATCGCCTCGGTGACGATCGCCGACAGCTGCCTGGACCAGACCTTCCGGAACAGGCCGTTGCTCGGATAGACATCGGCGCTGACGGGACGGCCGTTGATGGCGGCCACGTAGCCCACGACGTCGCCCTCGCCGAGGCCCGCCGGCTCGAGCGCCGCCAGGTAGGGCGCCCGCGCTTCCTTGAGGGCCGCATGCTCCAGCGAAAGCTGCAGGCTGGAGGCCGACTGCGGCGCGTTCACGTCGACACCCACGCTGCCGGCGAGAGCCGCCTGCGTCTTCGCCACCGTGTCCCACACCTGCTGCTGCCTGCTGGGGCTGCGGTCGCCAAGCCGTTGGCGCACCGCGCCCGACCGTCCCTCCTGCCTGATGTCTTGCCTGGCTTCCTGCTCCGCGTGCTGACTCGCCGTGGGTGCCGGCTCGGCGACCGGCGGCGCCGCCATGACGAGCAGCGCGCTCCGCGACGGCATCGCCTCCGTCGCGCTGGCGAAGCGGGTCGGGTCCTCGCCCCCGCGCGCCGACCAGCGGCCGGGCTCCACACAGTACGAGGCGACGGGAACTACGCCCGAGCGCGGCGGCAGCACCAGACTGACCGTCAGCACCCGGTCCTGCCGGCCACCTTTCACCATGTCGCCGGCCTGGATGAATACCTCCTGCTCGCCTGTGTTCTCGACCTTGAGCTCGTTGACCTGGCCGGTCTCGATCACCTGCACGCTGCCCTTGGCGACCGCCTCGGCCAGTGTCAGGGGCACCGCACCAGCGGTGCTGCGGCCGTGGATGAGATAGATCGCAAGGTTGCGATGCACGTGCGGGCCAGAGACACGCTGCTCTCCCTGCGCGACGGCTGGGCCGCCGCCGGCGCCGACAGCCGCGAGCGCGGCAACCGCCAGCGGCGCAATAGCCATGGACCGTGTCAGCATGCTTATTCCTTTCCAGAAAAATCTCGGTGCAAGTGCCGGATGAGCTACCAACCCTTCTTGGCCCCGCTTCGGTCAAGCGGCGGCGAAAGCGCGGTCGATGTACGGCAGCGCCAAGGCGCCTCCATACGAGCGCCCTACACGTTGAGCTCGCCCTCGTGTACAAGCGTCGCCGGTCATGTCCGAGAACTCCCAAGCCACGCGGGCGCGCCTCGCCGAGGTCCTGAGCCGCATTGGCGCTGCCGCCAGGGCGACCAGCCGCGATCCGGCGTCGGTCCGGCTCGTTGCCGTCAGCAAGACGTTCGGCCCTGAGGCCGTCGCCCCCGTCCTGGATGCGGGCCACCGCATCTTCGGCGAGAACCGGGTGCAGGAGGCGCGCGCCAAGTGGCCCGCCTTGCGCGATCGCTGCCCCGGCATCGAGCTGCACCTGATCGGTGCGCTGCAGTCGAACAAGGCGCGGGACGCGGTCGAGCTGTTCGACGCCATTCACAGCATCGACCGGGTGAGGATCGCGGAGGCCATCGCCCAGGAGATGGCGCGGCAGGGCCGGCGGCTGCAGCTCTTCATCCAGGTCAACACCGGCGAGGAGCCACAGAAGGCCGGTGTCGCGCCCGGCGAGGTGGGCACGCTGCTACGCACCTGCCGGGAGGACCTCGGCCTCGACATCGCGGGGCTCATGTGCATCCCCCCGCACGACGAGGAGCCCGGCGTGCACTTCGCCTTCCTGGCCAAGCTGGCGGGCGGGCTGGGCCTTGAGGGCCTCAGCATGGGAATGAGCGCCGACTTCGAGAAGGCGGTGGCCTTCGGGGCCACGCACGTGCGTGTCGGGTCTGAGATTTTCGGATCGCGCACGTAAGGGGCGAATGGCGAATGGCCAATCGCGAGTGGCGGCCACCATTCGCCACTCACCATTCGCCATTCGCGTCATCCGGCCGGCGCCAGGCAGGCCTTCAGGTCCCTGGCCAGATTGCGCAGCAGGGCAAAGTAGTGCTCGGGGCCGGGCTCGATCCGGCTGCCCTCGGGGTCGATGGTGCCGACGCGGGCGGGCGTGCCCTCGACCACGGCGGTGACGAGGCGCGTGTCGAACTGCGGCTCGGCGAACACGCATTCCGCCCCCCCCTGGCCGATGCGTGCGCGCAGGGCGGCCAGGCGCCTGGCACTGGGCGGCACCTCGGGGCTCACGGCGATCGAGCCCGCCGGCTTCAGGCCGTAGCGCAGCTCGAAGTACTGCAGGGCATCGTGAAACACCACATAGGGCTTGCCGGCCACCGGGGCCAGGTCGCGCGCCAGCTCGGCGTTCAGAGCGTCCAGTTCAGCCTTGAGGCGGGCGGCATTGGCACGGAAGGCAGCGGCCTCTGCCGGCGCCTTGGCGCTGAGGATCTCGGCGATGCGGTCGGCCATCAGCCTCGCATTCACCGGATCGAGCCAGGCATGGCCGTCGATGGCGCCGTGGTCGTGGCTGCGCCCGTGGGCGTGGTCACCCTTCCCGTTGTCGTGACCGTGGCCGTTGTCCTCAAAGCTCGCCCCGCTGCGGCGCTCCAGCAGCGTGAGCTGCGGCGTCTCCTGCAGGGTGACAACCTGCACCCGCTTGGGCAGCGATTTGACCACTCTCGCGGTGAACGGCTCCATGGCCTCCGACATGCGGAAGAAGACGTCGGCCGCATTGAGCCTCGATGCATCGGACGGCTTGAGCGCGTAGGTATGGGCGGAAAGGCTGCCCTGGATCAGGAGCCGCGGGCTGCCGGTCTCGCCCATCACGCGGGCGACCAGGGCGTGCAGCGGCTTGATGGTGACCACTACGTTGAGGCTGGCGGCAGCCGGCGCCGCAAAGGCCGCCGCCACGCTCCCTGCGAGCAGCGCCAGCCCCAACCTCCCGCCAGCAGCCCGCATGCCAAGCCTCCACACCGCTCGTGCCAACGCGGCACGACGCCCGCCCCTTGCCTAACCACTGCGCGCGTGATGTTATAATGTATCAGCTATGCCCGAGAAGGGATATTTACGCATTTGCCACGCCCTGTTGTATCTTGTAGGTGCGCGTGGCATCCCGGCTGGCCATTGGCCTGCCTGAAGGCGCCCCGCGGTGCGGCTAGGCGCCAAGTGGCGTCTTTCCTGTGGACTTCCTGCTGCTCGACAGGCGGCGGCAACGCACAAATGAGGGATCCGCACATGCTCAAGACTTGGCTTATGCGGGCGATCGCCGCGGCTGCGACGGCCGTGCTGGTCTCCCTACCGGCCAGCGCGCACCCCCATGTCTGGGTCACGATGGAAGCGACCCTGCTGTACGAGAACGGCTCCTTCGTCGGCATCCGCCACACGTGGAGCTTCGACGAGTACTATACGACGAGCGCCATCGAGGGGCTCGATAAGAACAAGGACGGCGTCTACGACCGCGCCGAGCTGGCTGAGCTGGCCAAGGTCAACGTCGATGCGTTGAAGGACTTCGACTATTTCACGTTCCCGAGCTTGGCCGGCCAGGCCCTGAAGCTGGGCGAGCCCAAGGACTACTGGCTGGAGCACAAGAACGGCACGCTGTCCCTCATCTTCACGGTGCCGTTCGCCACCCCGGTGCTGGCCGACGCCAAGGCCTTCAGCTTCGCCGTGTACGACCCCACCTATTTCATCGCGTTCGATCTGGCTAAGACCGACAATCCCCTGCGGATCGCCGACGGCGCGCCCAAGAGCTGCAAGCTGAAGATGGAGCAGGCGGAGCAGCGCGAGACCGCCGCGCTGGGGCCCATGTCCCAGCTCGGCGGCGTCGTCAGCCTCGGCCGGACGATCGCCGTGGAGTGCTAGTGTCCTGATCGGCAAATCAGCTACATTCTCGCCGTATTTTGGAGGGGGCGAGGATGGCACGGGGCCGAGCGGCAGCGATCGTACTCGATGAGGCGGAGAAGCGCGAGTTGACGGC
>Ga0075431_100001271_pt1 | contig 22985 bp, 20 predicted proteins | sample RhiMetdeltSRZDD5_FD_75297 | JGI IMG/M metagenome (GOLD analysis project Ga0075431, IMG submission 75297) | Populus rhizosphere microbial communities from Tennessee, USA - Rhizosphere MetaG P. deltoides SRZDD5 | ecosystem: Host-associated > Plants > Roots > Rhizosphere > Soil | place: USA... | reverse complement strand
CACCCTTATGTGGCCGCCGCGTGCAACAACCTCGGTCGGGTGCTCCAGGCGAGGGGCGATCCCCGCGGTGCGGAGAAGCTCTTCCGTGAGGCGCTCCGCCGCTGGGAGAGCGCGAACCATCCGAACGTGGCCGCCGGCTGCTCCAACCTCGCCGAGGTCCTGGTGCAGCAAGGACATCTCGCCGAGGCGGAGCTGCACTATCGGCGGGCGCTCGCTGTCGATCGCGGGGCTCTCGGCGATGGGCATCGCTTCGTCGCCGGCGACTGGGAAGCGCTCGCCGCGGTGCTGGAGTCGAGGGGCCGGCCCGCCGACGCCGAGCAGGCCCTCCGTCACTCACTCGAGATCCGTCGCAAGCTCGGAGCCGGGGAGGAGAGGAAGCTCGCGCACACCCTGCTCTCGCTCGGCAGACTTCGCCTCCGAGCGGGCGACGTCGCGGCGGCCGAACCGCTCCTACGCGAGGCGGAGTCTTTGGCGGACAGCCTCGATCCGCCCGACGAGTCGCTGTCGACGGCGGCGCGTGAGGCGTTGGTCGAAGCCCGGCGCGTCTCCTGAGAGACGGCCCGAGCCGCTGCCGACACGTGCCGTGCCAACCGGACGAGCTCCATCTCCGGTTGCGGGCGGACAGCGGCTATCGTCGCGTCTGCGATGAACGCCCGCAAGCCCCGTTTGTTGCTCGTCTTCGCGGACGGCGTCGGCCTCGGCGCCGACGACGCGGCGAACTCGTTCGTCGGCGACCACGCTCCCACACTCTCGAGGCTGCTCGGCGGCCCGCTCACGGCATCGCGAACGCAACGTGGAGACGCGACCGCCCAGCTGCCCGTGACGCTCGCGGCGCTCGACGCCGTGCTCGGCGTCCCCGGCCTGCCGCAGAGCGGCACCGGGCAGACGACGCTCTTCACCGGCGTCAACGCGCAGGCCGCCATCGGCCATCACGTGCCGGCGCTCCCCGGGCCGCGGCTGCGCGCCATCCTCGACGAGCGGAGCGTGCTCGCGGCGCTGGCGCGGGAGGGCCACGCGGTCACCTTCGCCAACGCCTACACCGCCGAATACGCGGCCCGGCTCGCGGCGGGCACCGTGCGAGCTTCGGCGACGACTCGCGCGGTCCTCGCCGCGGGGCTCCCGCTCCGCACGATGGACGACCTGGCGGCGGGCGACGCGGTGACCTGGGACGTGACCGGCGAGGACTTCCTCCGTCGTGCGGGCGTGGCGGTGCCGCCGGTGACCGCCTCGCGTGCCGGCGAGCGCCTGGCACGCATCGCCGGCAACCACCGCTTCACCCTCTACGAGACCTTCCTGACCGACCTCGCGGGCCACGGCCGCTGGGGCATCGCGCCGGCCGACGCCGTCGCCCGACTCGACGGCCTGCTCGGGGGCGTGCTCGCCGCGCGGCCGCCGGAGCTCACCCTGCTGCTCACCAGCGACCACGGCAACCTCGAGGAGCCGTGGCACAAGAGCCACACCGCGAACGCCGTCCCGCTGCTCGCCGTCGGTCCCGCGGCGCCGTCGTTCGCGGACCTCACCCGCCTGGATGAGGTGGCCCCGCGCATCCGCGAAGTCCTCGCAGCGTCAAACTGACGCGCCAGTGCGGCGGTCGGGGACCGGCGCGCGCAATTGCAGGCGTGCTGGCTGGCACAGCCCGCCGGCCCGGTGTTTGCTATAACAGCGCGACCCATCGGCCGCCGAGCGACCGCGCCAACGGCCTCCAGCGGAAAGGACCTCGATGCTCGAAGCCCACTCGCTGACCCGGCGCTACGGCGACTTCACCGCCGTGCGCGACCTCTCCTTCACCGTGCAGGAGGGGGAGATCCTCGGCATCCTGGGGCCCAACGGCGCCGGCAAGACGACGACCCTGCGCATGCTCACCGGCTACCTGCGCCCGACCGAGGGGAGCGTGCGGGTCGCCGGGCGCGACCTCGCCGAGGAACCGGTCGCGACGCGCCGGCAGATCGGCTACCTGCCGGAGAACGTGGCGCTCTACCCCGAGATGCGCGTCGAGGAGTACCTCGCCTACCGCGGCCGTCTCGAGCGCCTCTCGCGCGCCGAGATCAGGACGCGGCTCCCCGAGGTCCTCGACCGCTGCCTCATCGCCGACGTGCGGCGCCAGATCATCGGCACGCTGTCGAAGGGATACCGGCAGCGCGTGGGGCTCGCTGCCGCCATCCTCCACTCGCCGCGCGTGCTGGTGCTCGACGAGCCGACGGTGGGCCTCGACCCCAAGCAGATCATCGCCATCCGCGAGCTGATCCGCGAGCTCGGGCGCGACCGCACGCTGCTGCTCTCGACGCACATCCTTCCCGAGGTGGAGCTGCTCTGCCAGCGCGTGCTGATCATCGACCGCGGCCGCATCGTCGATCAGGGAACCCCGGAGAGCCTGCGGGAGCGCTGGCGCGGCAACCACCGCGTGCGCATCCTCCTCAAGGACGACCCGACCGACGCCGGCGACGCGCTCGCGGCATTGCCGGGCGTCGCCGTGGCGGAGCGGTCCGAGAGCGCGCCCGGGCGCTGGCTGCTCGACAGCGACGGCAGCGCGGACGTGCGCGAGCCCGCCTTCCGCCTCGCCGTCGAGCGCGGCTGGGTGCTGCTCGAGCTCGCCGAGGAGCGAGTCTCGCTCGAGGACATCTTCGTCCGTCTGACGACGCAGGACGCGGCCGCGGCTCCGACCGACCAGGAGGCGCCGATCCCGGAGTCATCCGGGTCGTCGGAGCCTCCAGAGGAGGCCGCGTCGTGAAGGGCGTCTTCGCCACGATGGAGCGCGAGCTCCGCAGCTACTTCCTCTCGCCGCTCGGCTGGGTGGTCGCCACCGGCTTCCTCTTCATGAACGGCCTCTCGTTCCAGACGATCCTCGACTACTTGAACGACCCCCGCGCCCCCGCGTCGATGACGCCGCTCGACTTCTTCTTCGGCGGCACCCTCTTCTTCTGGCTCGGCATGCTCTTCGTCGGGCCGGTGCTGACGATGCGGCTGCTCTCCGAGGAGCGGCGCTCGGGGACGCTCGAGATGCTGCTGACGGCGCCGGTCACCGAGGGCCAGGTGGTGCTCGGCAAATACCTCGGTGCGTTCGTCTTCTACGTCTTTCTCTGGCTGCCGACGCTGGTCTACGTGCTGCTCATCGCGAAGCAGCTGCCGCTCGACTGGGGGCCGGTGGCGGCCTCCTACGTCGGCACGCTGGGCATCGGCGCCATGTTCCTCGCCATCGGCGTCTTCACCTCGGCGGTGACGCGGAACCAGGTGGTGGCGGCGGTCTTCTCCTTCGCCCTCACCTTTCTCTGCTTCCTGCCCGCGTTCCTCGAGTTCCTCGTCAACGACCCCAAGGTGCGCGACACGCTCGGCTACCTGAACCTCTACCAGCACATGGACGAGTTCAGCAAAGGGATCGTCGACACCCGGCACCTCGTCTACTACCTGTCGGTCAGCGCCTTCTTCCTGTTCCTCGCCAGCCGCGCCGTCGAGGCGGGGAAGGGGAAGTGACCATGAGACGACCGAACGTCGACGTCGGCACCCGCCGCCGCATCCTCTTCGGCTCCACGCTGGGCGCCGCCTCGCTGCTCGTGCTCGCCCTGGTGCTGATCGTCAACTACCTGGCCTTCCGACACTACAAGCGCTGGGACTGGACGCGCAGCCACCTCTACACGCTCTCGGAGAAGACCGAGAAGATCGTGCGCGGCCTCGACCGCGACGTCTCGGTGATCGTCTTCATGGACGAGCAGTCGCCGGTCTTCGAGCCCACCAAGGAGCTGCTGGCGCGCTACGCGGCGGCCTCGCCGAAGCTGAAGGTGAGCTACATCGACCCGCTGCGCAACCCGGCGCGGGCGCAGCAGCTCGTGCAGCAGTACGACGTGCAGCGCGCGGCGGTCGTCTTCGAGAGCGGCAAGGACAAGCGGGTGGTCGAGGCGAGCGACCTCGCCGACTACGACTATTCGGCGATGGAGCAGGGCGGCGCCCCCGAGATGAAGGGATTCAAGGGCGAGCAGAAGTTCACCAGCGCCATCGTCGAGCTGGTCGAGGCGAGGAAGCCCACCATCCTCTTCACCACCGGTCACGGCGAGCCGTCGCTCGACTCCATGGAGGGCCGTGGCTTCGGGCGCCTGCAGCGCTTCCTCGGCACCGACAACTTCGCCATCGAGGAGTGGGCGTCGCTCGGCAAGACCGCGCTGCCGCCCAACACCGACCTCATCGTCGTCGCCGGCCCGACGCAACCGTTCGTGCGGCCGGAGCTCGACCTGCTGTCGAAGTTCCTCGCCGGCGGCGGACGCCTGCTCGTGCTCGTCGACCCCAACCTGACGGAGGCCGGTCGCGTCGGCGACACCGGCCTCGCGGCGTGGCTCGGCGACTGGGGGGTGACCCTGCGCGACGACATCGTCGTCGATCCCACCAACCTGCTTCCCTTCTTCAGCGCCGAGACGATCTTCGCCAGCAACTACGGGCCGCACCGGATCACCGACGCGCTGCGGCAGGCCCGCGTGCCGGTGGTCTTCTCGCTCGCCCGCTCGGTGGCCGGCGGCAAGGCTCCCAAGGGTGCAACACTCACCGAGCTGGTGAAGACGAGCCCCGAAGGTTGGGGCGAGACCGATCTCGCCAAGCTTACGGAGGTTGCGAAGGGCCCGCAGGACGTCGCCGGCCCCGTGCCGCTCGGCGTCGCGCTCGAGCTCAACGCTGCCGCGCCGGAGCCCCCGCCGGGCAGTGACGAGATGCCGGCCCCGGCACCTGCGCCGCCCAGCGGGCCCAAGGGGCGGATGGTCGTCTTCGGCGACTCCGACTTCGCCACCAACGCGCAGCTCGACCAGACCGGCAACGCGACGCTGATCGCCAACACCTTGAACTGGATGGTGCAACGCGAGACGCACCTCGGCATCGCTCCGAAGGAGCCCGAGCAGGTGCATCTCTCGCTGACGCCGCAGGCGCGCAGGCTGGCCTTCTGGCTGGTGGTCTTCGGGCTGCCCGCGGCGGCGCTCGCGGCCGGCATCGTCATCACCGTGAAGCGGCGGAGGTAGCCGGTGCGCCCGCGGTCGCTGCTCGTCCTGACGGCGGTGGTGCTGGCGCTCGCTGCCTTCGTCTGGTTCTTCGAGCGCAAGCAGCCGACCACCGACGAGGCGAAGGCGGAGGAGAAGAAGGTGCTCGCGGGCGTCGAGGCCGACGAGGTGAGCGAGGTGTCGCTCGTGCACGAAGGCACGACGGTACGCCTCGTCCGCGAAGGGGGCGTGAAGAAGAAGGCGGGCGGCGACGACGCCGGGAAGGACGAGGGCGCCGAGGCGGACGCGACCTTCCCCGAGCCCTCCGAGTGGCGGCTCGCGGCACCGATGACGGCGCGCGCCGACCGCACCGCAGTGGAGGGACTGCTGTCGAGCGTGCTCGGGCTCGAGAAGGCGCGGACGCTCGAGACGGCCGACCGCAAGGAATATGGCCTCGCGCCGCCGGCCGCCCAGGTGACGCTCACCACCGCCGAGGGGAAGCGCACCCTCGAGGTGGGGCGCGAGCTCGCCGGCACCGACCAGCGGGCGGTCGCCATCGCCGGCGAGCCCGCCGTCCACGCCGTTGCCTCGTCGTTCTGGAGCGACCTCGTGAAGCCCGCCGGCGACTGGCGGAGCCGCGAGCTCTTCGCCGGCACCCGTGAGGACGTCGAACGCGTCACGCTGCAGCACGGCCCGTCGCGGGTGCTGCTCGCCCGGCGCGGCGGCGAGCCGTGGATCGAGGCCCCGCTCGCCGACCGCGCCGACGCCGAGCGCTTCGACCAGCTCCTCGACGCCGTCGCGTCGCTGTCGGCGATCGAGTTCCTCGACACGCCGCCGCCGCCGCCCGTCGACCTCGGCCTCGATCCGCCGCAGGACGTCATCGAGGTGGTGCGCAAGGCGGCGGACGGCAAGCCCGCGCCGAAGGCGCTGCGCATCGGCCTCGGCAACGCCCTGCCCCACGCCGAGGACGCAGCCGAAGGTGAGGCGGGCGCACGTTATGCGGAGGTCGACGGACAGCTGGTGACCGTGTCGGCGCCGGCGCTCGCCGAGGCGGCGTCGCGCGCCGCCGAGCAGTGGCGGTCGCGCAACCTGACGGCGTTCGCCGTCTACGAGGTCGACGAGCTCGTGGCGCGCGACGGCCGCGGCCCGCTGAAGCTCACCCGCGACGACGCCGATTGGAAGCGGGGCAAGGAGAAGATCTTCTACGGCACGGTCTCGGACCTCCTGGGGGCGCTCGCCGACGCGAGGGCCGAGCGCGTCGTCGACGGCGCCGAGGCGCAGCGCCTGGCGGCCGGCAAGCCTGCGCTCACGCTCGAGCTCGTCGGCGCCGGAGGGAAGAAGCAGACGCTCACCCTCTGGCCGGCGGGTGCCGACGGCGCCGCGGCACGCGCGAGCGGCCGCGACGCGGTGCTGCTCATGCCGGCCTCTCTCCCCGCCGACCTCCTGCAGAAGATCGAGGCCATTCGCAAGGCCGAGCCGCTCAAGGAAACGCCGACGCCGACGGCGTCGCCATGAGGCGTCGCGCGCTTCGCCTGCGGCGATGAGTCGGCTCGGAGTCGGCGCGCCTCGGAATGAGCCCAGCGGAGCAACTGTTACGATGACTGCGATGAACCTCCTGCGCCGCCGGATGCCGCTCGCCGGCGCACTGTTGCTGCTCGTCCTTGCCGCCGGCAACCCGGCCGACGCGGGCCGGCGCGCCGCCTTCCGCCTGCCGAACCTCGAGGGGCGCCAGGTCAGCCCCGCCGACTTCCGCGGCAAGGTGATCGTCGCCGACTTCTGGGCCACCTGGTGCGCGCCCTGCTTCCTGCAGGCGGAGATCCTCCACAAGGCGGCCTTGCAATACCCGAAGAAGGACGTGCAGTTCCTCGCCATCGACGTCGGCGAGGACGAGAAGACCGTGCGCGCGTTCGTCAAGAAGCGCCCGTTCCCCTATCCGGTGCTGCTCGACAAGGACGAGAAGGTCAGCGGTGACCTCGGCATCATCGCCTTTCCGACCTTGATGGTGATCGACCGACGCGGGGAGATCTCGTACCTGCGGGAGGGCATCGTGCCGGCGAAGCAGCTCCGCGAGCTGCTGGCCGAGGCCGGCGCTCCCGCCCCGGCGGCGGCCGCGCCGACCCCCACGCCACCGGCGACCCGACCGCCCGCCGAGCCCTAGGGCGGCGGCGACGATCGCATTGCGGATGGCGTGTCCTCGTGGCGGCGCCGCTGCTGTCGCGCCTTCGGGAACCGTCGTGTCGTGCGCGCACAGGCGTCGCGGGTCCTCCAGAGCCCCTGGGCGCGGCTGTCCCAGGCGGGCCGGCCTCGCAGCTCTCCCGTGAGCAGTGGCACACTCCTTGAGTCAAGGGTCGCGACGCTCGACCCCGGAGGGAGCCGCCGATGGACGGACTCTCGCAGGATCTTCGCCTCGGCCTGCGCAACGTGCGCCGCCGGCCGGCCTTCAGCCTCGTAGTTGTCGTCACGCTGGCGCTCGGCATTGGCGCCGTCACCGCCATCTTCAGCGCCGTCGACGCGCTCCTCCTGCGGCCGCTGCCGGTCGCCGCTGTCGACAGGCTGGTCTACGGCATGGCGCTGCGCGAAGGGTTCGACCCCTTCGCGACCTCGCTTCTCGACTACGAGCTCTACCGCACGTCGGCGCGTTCGCTCGAGAGCTGCGGGCTCGGCAGCCCGCGCTCCTTCACGCTCCTCGGCCGCGGCGACGCGGAGCACCTCCGCGGTGCCGCCGTGACGGCGAGCTACCTCGCCACGCTCGGCGTGCGCCCGGCGCTGGGGCGGCTCTTCAGCGAGGTCGAGGATCGGCCCGGCGGACCGGCGGTGGCGCTCGTCGGCCACGGCCTCTGGCAGCGCCGCTTCGGCGGTGACCGCTCGCTCCTGGGCAGGACGCTCGACCTCGAGGGCCGGGCCCACACCGTGATCGGCATCCTGCCGCCCGCCTTCGACCTCCCGTATTCGGCGGAGGTTTGGGTTCCGTTCCAGTCGCGCGGCGCCGCGCTGCCGCTCGACGAGCGCGCCCTCACCGCGCACGAGCTGGTGGCCCGCCTCGCGCCCGGCGCCACGCTCGACGAGGCCCGCCGCGAGCTGCGAACCCTCGCCGCCCGCCTCGAGCGCGAGCATCCGGCGATCCGGCGCGGCTGGTCCTACGGCATCGTGCCCCTCCGCCGGCAGCTCCTGGCGGACCTCGACGGTCGCACCGAGCGCTCGCTCGTCGCGCTCGGCGTCGGCGTGGGCCTGCTGCTGCTGCTCTGCTGCGCCAACGTCGCCGGGCTCTTGCTCGCGCGCGGCATGACGCGGCAGGGCGAGCTCGCCACACGGCTCGCGCTCGGCGCTCCGCGCCGCCGACTCGCCCGCCAGCTGCTCGTCGAGAGCCTGCTGCTCGCCGCCATGGGCGGCGCGGCGGGAGTCGGGCTCGCCGCCGCCGCGGCGCCGCTGCTGGCCGCGCTCAGCCCCATCCAGGCCGCTGGCCTCGGGCCGCTGCTCACCGACTTCCGGCTCGACGGGCGGGTGCTCGCCGCCGCCGCGGCGGTGACGATCGTCGCGGCGGCCCTCGCCGGCTCGGCACCTGCCCTCGGGCTGACGCGGGCGGCGTCGCTCGGCGCGGCGCTCGCCAGCGCGGGCCGGCGCGCCACCGGGCGCGGCACGCGGCGCTCGCTGTCGTTGCTCGTCGTCGCCGAGGTCGCGCTCTCCGCCGTGCTCCTCGTCGGCGGCACGTTGACCGCGGGCTCGTTCCAGCGGCTGCAGCGGCTCGACCTCGGCTTCCGTCCGGACGGCCTCGTGGCCTTCGAGCTGCCGCTCTCGGCGACGCGTTATCCCGGGCCCGCCGAGCGCACGGCGTTCCTGGAGCGGGTGCTCGAGCGTGTGCGCGCGCTGCCCGGCGTGGCGAACGCGGGCGTGACGATCAACCTGCCGATGCAGCGTGGCACCACGTTCGACTCCGTGTTCGAAGCCGAGGGACGACCGCCGGTTTCCCCCGACCAGGTGCCCATCACCGCACACCGGCTCGTGCTGCCCGGCTACCTGGAAACGCTGGGCGTCACCCTGCAGTCCGGTCGTCTGCTCGAGCCGGGCGACCGTGCCGGGAGCCTGCCGGTCGCGGTGGTGAGCGAGGAGCTCGCGCGCCAGGCCTGGCCCGGTCGACCGGCCCTCGGACGGCGGGTGCGCCGGCTGCGTGCCGGTGTTCCGGGACCGTGGATGACCGTCGTCGGCGTCGTCGCCGACGTCAAGGAGGACCGCTTCGGCTTCCGCGTCGACCGCCCGGTCTGGTACGTGCCGTACGACCAGGAGACGTTCGCTCTCCCCGCCCAGGTGCCGTTCGAGATGGTCGTGCGCGGTTCTCGAAGGGGCTCTGGGCGTGACGCAGGAGCCGGCCTCGCGCGGTCGATCCGTCAGGTGGTCCGCCAGCTCGACCCGGCGCAACCGGTCGGCGGCGCGATGCCGATGCGCGAATACCTCGGCGACGTGCTCGTCGGCGAGCGCTTCGGCGCGGTGCTCATGAACGCCCTGGCGTGTTGCGGCCTGCTGCTCGCCGCGGTCGGGCTCCACGGCGCGATGGCCTGGGCCGTCGGCCAGCGCACGCGCGAGCTCGCCCTGCGCGTGGCCGTGGGCGCCCGGCCCGACGAGCTGCGCCGCGGCGTCGTCCGCGACGGGCTCGCGCTCGCCGGCGTCGGCCTCGCGGTCGGCGGTGTCGCCGCGTGGGCGCTCGCGCGGCTCCTCGCCGGCGGCCTCTTCGAGGCGCGCGCCGCCGACCCGGCCGCCTACGCCGCTACCGCGGCGGCGATCGTCGCGGTCAGCGTCGTCGCCTGCGCCATCCCCGCGCGCCGGGCGGCGCGCGTGGACCCGATGGTGGCCCTCGGGCGAGAGTAGCCGGACGTGAATCGTCAGGCGCGAATGGAGTGAGGTCGCGGCCGGTCAGCGGTAGCCGCGCACGTCGGCGGGCCTGCCGGGGTCCTGGACCTCGACCATGTACCTCCAGGCGTCGGGCTGGCTGCCGTCGAGATCGGTGAAGCCGTAGACCCTGGCGAGCTGGCCGCTCGACAGCGATTTCCCGTTCCACCGCGAGACGTCGGGATCCGCGGCGAGCGCAGCGACCGCCCGGCCGACGAACGTCGGGGTCTCGGAGATCGCGAAGTGCGGGACCTTCGCCGTCGCCTCGCGCCAGGTCGATTCGCTGACGCCGAAGGCCTCGAGCATGTGCTCCGACCGCAGCCACCCCGGCGTGAGCGAGACGGCCGTGCCGCCGAACGGGCGCAGCTCGTGCGCCAGCGCGAACGCCATGCGCGTCACCGCCGCCTTGGCCAGGTCGTAGAAGAACGAGACCCGGTAGTTGGCGGCGTTGTATTCGGCGGTGCCGTCGTTCACCTCCACGACCAGGCCGCCGGGGCTGCGGATCACCAGCGGCAGCGCGAAGTGGCTGGTGATGGCGTGTGTGTCGACCCCGAGTCGCAGGGTTCGCAGGCCGACCTCGAGCGTCGACTCCCAGACGGTCTTGTTCCACTCCATCGTCGTCGCGCCCCAGATGTCGTTGACGAGGACGTGGAGCGCGCCCTGCTCGCGCTCGATCCGGTCGACGAGGGCGCGCACTTCCTCGGGGACGAGATGGTCGACGCGGACCGCGATGCCGCGCCCGCCGGCGGCGTCGACGAGGGCGGCGGTCTCCTCGATCGTCTCCGGGCGGTTCATCTCCGAGCGCATCGCGCGCGTCGTCCGTCCGGTGGCGTACACGGTCGCGCCGGCGGCGCCGAGCGCGACCGCGATGCCGCGCCCCGCTCCGCGGGTGGCCCCGGCGACGAGCGCCACCTTGCCCGCGAGCGGACCGCTCACGCCTGCCCTCCCACCAGGGCCTTCACGTAACGCCGGCAAGGCATGGACATCGTCCCGCCGGCGATCTCCGCGTCGTAGTCGAAGCCGCCCGCATCGCGCCAGCCCTGGCGCTCGTAGAAGCGGCGGGCGCGCGCGTTGCCGGCGGCGACGGCGAGCCAGGCCTCGTCGAACGACACCCCGACGCGCGATTCGGCGTCGTGTAGAAGGGCGGCCGCCACGCCGGTTCCTCGAGCTGCGGCGGCGACGTAGACCTCCTCGACCTGGTCGTCGTGCACCATGGCGAAGCCGAGGAGGCGCGAGCCGACGGTGGCGACGGTGGTTCGGGGGAGGCGGCCCGGCACCCTGCGGAGGAAGTCTTCGGGTCGGCGATGTTCGTGGATCGCTTCTGGGACGTGGCCGACGTGGCCGTCGATCCACGCCTGGTGCCAGACGGCAGCGATGGCGGCGACGTCGGCGGCCGCGGCCGGTCGGAGCTCGACCCGAAGGTCGACAAAGTGGGCGATCGGGATCGTCATGGGCTCTCCCCTGAGTCGGGCGTGTCCGATGCGCTTCGTGACTGGTGTAACATGGTTAGACAGTGACGAAGCTACCACCGGGAGGGTGACTGGTCAAGTGCAATTAGACAGTTATGGAGATGCCGGCGTGCTGGTCGCCGTCGAGCTGGTCAACGCGCTCGCTTCGAGGTCGGTCGAGACCGAGCCTGGGCAGCCGGCCTCCGAGGCCCTCGCCTCGATTCTGGCGATGGACCCGCCGTCGGTCGCCCAGCTCCGTGACCGGGACGTGCCGCGGTTCGTCGCCGTCGCGGGCCGGCTGCGCGAGGTCTTCGACGCGCTCCGGGACGGCAACGCCGACGTGGCCGCGGGCGTGCTGAACGAGCTCCTGGCGGAGCATCCGGCCCCGCCCTTCCTCGCCAAGGAGGAGGGGCGGTGGCGTCTCCACCACCACGCGGCCGACGCCAAGGTGGTGCCGATGTGGACCTCGGTCTGCGCCGAGGGCCTCGCCCGGCTGCTCGCCGCCGGGCACGCCGAGCGGCTCGGCACCTGCGAAGACGCGGCGTGCGGGCGCGTGTTCGTCGACGTCTCGCGCAACGCGACCCGCCGCTTCTGCTCGACCACCTGCCAGAACCGCGTCAAGGCGGCGGCCTTCCGGCAGCGACGCGTGGCAGCGAAGCGTCGCGGCACCCGTCGCGGAGCGGCGGGCGGAAAGCGCGGAACCTAGGGGGCAGGGAGGGGTGCGGGAGGAGGTGGGTCGAGAGGCGGGGCCGAGGCCCCGCCTCCCGGTCAGTGCGCGGAGCGCACCCTACTTGAGGACGACGAGCACCACCCGCCGGTTCTGGGAGCGGTTGTCGCGGGTCTTGTTGTCGGTGACGGGCGCCGACTCGCCGTACGAGATCACCGCCATGCGGTGCAGCGGGATGTGGTGCTGCATGTTCAGGTAGCGACGCACGGACTCGGCCCGCTCCAGGCCGAGCTCCTCGTTGTACGTGTCGGTGCCTACCGAGTCGGTGTGACCCTGGATCTCGACGTAGACGTTCTCGTTCTGGCTGGTGATCGGCGTGGCGAACCCGTCCAGGGCCGCCTTCGCCTCGTCCGAGAGGTTGTTCTTGTCGAAGCCGAAGTGCACCTTGTCGTCGGAGAGCACCGTCTCGTAGAGCAGCTTGCCTTCGGCGAGCTTGCCCGCCTCCTGGGCGCGCTGCAGCGCCTCTTGCGCGGTGCGCGAGACCTCCGCGATCTTCTCGTCGTGCTCCCGGACCTTGGTCTGGGTCGCCTCGACCTGCCCCTGGAGGGTGTCGACGCGGGTGTGCACGGCGGCGGTCTCGCGACCGACCTCCTCACGGACGTAGTTCTTGCTGGCGCAGCCGGTTGCCAGAAGCCCGGCGCCGACCGTCAACACGATCATCCCCTTCCAACGCATGCCTCTCTCCTTCGGGTCGTTGACGAGGAAACAGCCGGCGCTTCGCCGGCCTTTGAAACTCGAGACTCAGCTCGGCTCGGATGGGGCCGTGCCGCGATAGCCGCGCCGATGGATGAGCGAGGACTTTCGTCCTCCGTTGCGCAGCTCGACGCGGATGGGATGGTATTTCGATGGGCCGCTGCCGGTGACGGAGAAGCCGAGCACGTATTGGTGGCGAAGGTCGCCGAGGATCGACGCGCAGGTGCGGCGGGCGTTGATCGCGTCCTCGACGTCGAAGAAGCGCCCGCCGGTGGCCTCCGCGAGCTGGTTCAGCAGCTCGCGATAGCGCGGCGTGGCCGGGTCGGTGGCGGTCTCGGGGTCGTGGCTCGGCAGGGCGATCACGTACACCGGCAGCTCTGCGGACTGCACGAGCCGCTGCGCCTCCTCCGAGGTGATGCCGCTGGCGTTGTCGACGCCGTCGGTGATGAGGATCGCCGCCTTCTTGCCGCCCGAGCTGCCGAGGGAGATCTCGGGCAGCATGGCGACCGCGTCGTAGAGCGCCGTCGTGCCCCAGGGCTCCCAGAGCGCCATCGACTCGCGCAGCGTCGAGGCGTCGCCGGTCAGCGGCACGTCCACCGAGGTGGCGCCGCTCGCGAAGCTGGCGAGGGCCAGCTCGTCGGTCTTGCGCGCGGTGTCGAGGAAGCAGTCGAGCGTCTCGCGCGAGGACTCCATCTTGCCGGGCTCGGCCATGCTCCCCGACAGGTCCTGCAGGAAGACGATCGACACCGGCGCCGACTTGTCGCTCTCGAACGACTCGATCTTCACGGGCTTGCCGTCCACGCGCAGCGAGAAGCGGTCGCGAGGGAGTCGCTCCCCCGGGGCCTCGCCGCGAACGGCGACGGGCACCAGCACCACCTCGACCGAATAGACCTCGCCGAAGGTGTATTCGGCGGTCTCCGCCGGCCGGTCCTGGGCCGCGGCGAGGGTGGCGAGGAGTAGAGCCAGGGGGATCGAGGCGGCGAGGCGCACTTACCGACTGTAGCCGACGGTTTTCGGGCTTCCCAGTGGCATACGTCACAGCCGGCAGGGGCCCGGGCGGGTGCGGCCGGCGCTAAGCTGGGGCCATGCAGAGCACCATCAACATCCGCAACATTTCGATCAAGTGCGGCAACTGCAACACTTACCAGACGCTCGCGAGCTTTGCCCGGCGCGAGGAGTGGAACGTCTACACCTTCGAGTGCGAAAACGGCACCTGCGACCCGGCCGTGACCCGTACCCTGGTGGAGGTGCCCCAGGACCTCGACGAGTTCGCCAATCGCGACCCCGATTGGCGGGGCGGCAAGAAGTGGGGTGGCGCCGAGTAGGGCGCTGCCGGGAGGGTGGCCGGCACCCGTTAGACCGCTGCTGGCGCCTTTGTTAGGCTCCGGCCCCGCATGAAAAAAGTGGTCCACATCGTCGGCACCGGCACCATCGGCGAGCCGCTGATCGGCCTCTTCACCGACTTCCACGAGAAGCTCGGCGTCGACGAGGTCACCTTCCACAAGCGCACGCCGCTGTCGGCCGACCGCGCCAAGCTCAACCACCTGATGGCGCGTGGCGCCAGGCTGGCCACCGACGAGGAGCGGGTCGACGACTTCGAGAAGCTCGGCCACAAGGTGAGCTACACCGCCCGCGAAGCGCTCGAGCGCGCCACCGTCGTCATGGACTGCACCCCCGCCGGCAACCAGGCGAAAGACGACTGCTACCAGGGCTTGACCGGCCCGAGGGGCTTCATCGCCCAGGGGAGCGAGTTCGGCTTCGGCAAGCCCTACGCCCGCGGCGTCAACGACGAGGCGCTGGTGCCCGGCCAGGATCGCTTCATCCAGGTGGTGTCGTGCAACACCCACAACATGACGACGCTCATCCGCACCCTCTGCGAGCAGCCGGAGGGGGACTTCTCGCTGGCGCGCGCCATCTTCGTCTGCATGCGGCGCGCGAACGACATCACGCAGAGCGACAGCTACATCCCGGCGCCGCAGGTGGGCAAACACGACGACGCCGAGTTCGGCACGCACCACGCGCGCGACGCCAACCACCTGTTCAAGACCCTCGGCAAGGACCTCGACCTCTTCTCGTCGGCGGTCAAGCTCAACACGCAATACATGCACTCGCTCTGGTTCCACATGGTGATGGATCGCGACATCACCAAAGACGAGGTCATGAAGCGCCTCGACGACAACCCCCGGGTGGCGATGACCGACAAGCGCCACGCCAACCTGATCTTCAGCTTCGGGCGCGACCACGGGTACTACGGGCGCATCCTGTCGCAGACGGTGGTGGTACGGCCGACGATCGCCGTGCGCAACGAGCGCGAGATCTACGGCTTCTGCTTCACCCCGCAGGACGGCAACTCGCTGCTGTCCTCGGTCGCCGCCACCCTCTGGCACATCGACCCCGACCCGGAGAGCGTGAGCCGCCGCCTGCAGCCGATCCGGCGCTGGGTGTACGAGGAGATCTGAGCCGCGCGGATGCGCCCGCCCCTCGCGGAGCGGGCGGATTCCCCAGCGGCGTCGCGGAGATCTACTTCGCCGAGGCGTCGTCGACGCGGAACGTGGTGACGAGCGACTGGTCGGTCGTGGCGCGGAGCTGCAGCCGCACCGTCTGGCCGGCCCACGAGGCGAGGCTGAAGCTCTTCTGCGAGTACACGCCTGCCGCCGCCTTGTTGAGGTTGCTGTAAGTCGCGAGCGTCGACAGGAGCGTGCCCGAGGTGTTGCGCACCTCGACGAAGAGCTTGTCGTATTGCGTCGTGGTGGTGGTCTCGCTCGAGGTCACGTTGAGCCAGAAGCTGAAGGTCGGGGCGGCTCCCGCCGGGATGGCGATCTGCTGGTAGACCGCGCCGCTTGTGTTGTCGGCGTTGCCCAGGTAGGCGAAGCCCGTGCCGCCGTGCGCCGTGCTGCCGCCGTTGGGCTGGTGGAAGGCGCTGCCCGAGGGCACCCACGGCGAGAGAGTGGTCTCGAAGCCGCCGTTCGTCAGCAGCTCGGGTCCGGGGGTGGAGTAGCTGCCGGTCAACGACAACCCCGAGAACGCCGAGTAGCCGTGGACGAGCACGTGGTAGGTGCCGGCCTGCGCCGTCGCGATGTTGCACGTCTCGGCGGTCGTCGAGCCGATCGAACGGCAGTCGTAGACCGACGTCGTCGGCGCGCTGCCAAGCTTCACGTAGAGGTCGGCGTCCCCGGTGCCGCCCGAGGTCACGAACTTCAGACCGCTGGCACCCGCCGGCACCGCCATGGTCCAGAACTGTTGTGAGGCGGCGGCGCCGGAGACGTTGGTGACCGGCACGCCGTTGGCCAGCACGTTGCCCGTGCAGGCCTGGGTCGTCGTCTGTGCCTGCGCCGAGCTCGCCGAGCCGCAGGTGCCGTTCGAGGCCGAGACCACGTAGTAGTAGGTCGTGTTGCACGACAGACCCGAGTTGGCGAACGACGTCGTCGTCGACGTGCCGACCTGGGCGTACGGGCCGCCGCTCGTCGTCGAGCGCGAGACGGTGTAGGAGGTCGCGCCGGCGACGGCGGCCCACGTCACGTTGGCCGCGGTCTGCGAGGTGGCCGAAGCCGAAACTCCGGTCGGCACCGCCGGTGGCGTGCAGCTGCCAGTGGTCACGGCCCCGGTGACCACGAGCGCGAACGGTTGCGGTCCCTGGGGCACGGTGAACGATCGCACCACCACCGTGTAGGTGCCGGCCGCCGGGCTGCTGAGCAGGACCTGCTCGAGCGTGTTGCGGCGGTCGGCGTTGCCGCCGGTCGTCGACTGGCCGCTGGCGAACACGTTGCCGCGGTAGGTGCCGCCTGGGCCGGTCACCACGAGGTCGAGGTCGTTCACCAGGTGGATCGTCGCCGCCGGGGTCGACGGGAAGTCGGTCCACGCCAGCGTCGCCTTGAGCGACTGACCGGCCGCCACCGTGAAGGTGTAGCTGCGCTCCTCGTTGGCCGAGCCGGAGGGGAAAGCCGCGGCGTCGTCCTGGATCCAGACCTTCCGGGTGTCGCCCGAGAACGACAGCGTGTCGTCGAGCAGTACCCGTCCCCACCCCTGGCAGTTCCCTGGAATCGCACCGGCGTTCGCCATCGACGCCGCCGAGTTGACCAGCGTGGCGCGGACGAGGGCCGCGGAGGGCGTGAAGGCGTTGGCCGCCGTGGCCACACCGGAGGGGTAGAAGCCATCGGTGTAGTACTGCCGCGCGAGGGCCGCCAGGCCGGCGGCGCCGGGAGTCGCCATGCTGGTGCCCGACATGCTCGTGGTGCCGCAGTTGTTGGTGGTCACGCTGTTGTCCTTCGCCGCCGAGACGATGCTCGAGCCCGGCACGGTGATCTCGGGCTTGATGCGCCCGTCGTCGGTCGGCCCGCAGCTGCTGAAGGAGGCCATCGAGTTGGCGCTCGACCCCCGCAGCGTCGCGCCCACCGACATCGCGCTCTTGGCCGTGGAGGGGCTGCCGACGCTGGCGGTGCCCGGGCCCGAGTTGCCGGCGGCGAAGAAGATCAGGAAGTCCTTGTGGCTCCACATGAACTCGTCGACGTCCTGCGAGCCGCTGGTGTAGTTGTTCTGTGGCGAGGCATCCTCCTGATCGCCCCACGAGTTCGAGTGCAGCCTGGCGCCCTGACTGTAGGTCTGCTGGAAGATCGGGTTGAGGTCGACGACGGGACAGCCGATCCCCGGGCAGTCGGCGCAGGCGTTGACCTGGTAGCCGCAGTCCTGGACGACCAGCTTGGCGCCGGGCGCCATGCCGTCGCCGGCGTCGCGGGCGATGGGATTGGCGAAGTTGTCGCCGGCAATCGTGCCGGCGACGTGGGTGCCGTGGCCCTGCGTGTCCCACTCCGTGCCGGTGATGCCGCCGCTGCACTCGCTCGACCAGAGGAAGTCGACGGCCAGGGTCTTGCGCTGGAGCTCGTCGACCACCGTGCCGCCGTTGCACTCGTTGCGCGGCGGCAGGCCGCGTGCCGTGTCGCGGAAGTAGCACATGTCGGGGTCGATGCCGGTGTCGAGCACGCCGACGACCTGGCCCTCGCCGTGGATGCCGCGGGCGAAGATCGGCGTGGTCTGGCCGCCGGCGAGGCCGGACTGGCCGACCCAGACGGTGGTGTCGTTGTAGAGCACGCGGCGTCCTTCCACCTCGACCCAGAAGACCTCGGGGATCAGCGCCAGGCCGTCGCGCCAGCTCGCGATCTGGGCCTCGGTGAGCAGGAGCCGGACGCGGGAGAAGAAGGCGCCCGGGTTCGCGCCCACGACGCCCTCGATGCCGCGAGCCTTGATCTCGTCGAGCACCGACACCAGGTCGGCGTCCGGGTAGACGTGAAGCATGACGATGCGCCGCCGGGCTGCCTTGCCGGCATCGACCGCCGCCGGCTCCACGGCCGCCGCGAAGCGCGAGATCTTGTAGGCCGGGTGGTAGGGGCCGACCCACGCCCCGACGCCCGCGAGGCGGTCGAGCGCGTCGCCGGCCCGCAGCCGCACCAGGAACGCGTCGTGCGGCAGGTAGGTGTAGACGCGCCCGGCGACGGCGTGGAGCGTGTCGAGCTGCTCGGCGCTCACCGGGCCGGCGAACTTCACCAGGACGTAGTCGCTGCCGGGCGCTCCCGCCGACAGCCGCATCGGCTCGGCAACCGCGGCCAGCGGTGACCGGAGGTCGACGACCCCCGAGTTGAGCACGATCGTCGAACGCTCCGGAGAGCCCTGCGGAGAGCTCTCCGGAGACTTCGCGGGAGCCGCTTGCGCCGCGAGCGGAGAGACCAGGAGGCCGAGGAACGCGACCAGCACGGCCGCGAGAGGCGCGCATCGATTGCCCATATCTCCTCCAGAAAAAAGAGAGTCGATCTGGGCTCACGCTCTTCAAGGGACGGGCCAGGCCTCGCGTCGAAGCGCGTGGGCGAACCGCGGCCCTCTCCGCACAAGGGTTTGCTCGACGAGTGTGGAAGAACCGCGCATCCGCACATGGATCAGGAGTTGAGCCGTTCCCGCTCCTCGGGTCGGGGCGTTTGCTGACCCTTGCCGGTCGGATCGGGAGGCAACTGGTGCGAGCCGGGCAACGCTCGACTCGCGACCGCATCGCCGCTACGCTCGGCGCAATGGCCGCCCGCCCCGACCGCCACGACATCGCGCAGCGACTCGCCGCCATCGACGAGGTCGAGGTGACGGTGGAGAAGCTGGTCGCAGGCGGCGACGGCTTCGCCCGCCACGACGGAATCCCCCTCTTCGTGCCCCGCTCGGCGCCCGGCGACCGCGCGCGCGTGCGCGTCGTCGAGCGGCGGCCCGACTACGCCCGCGCCGAGATCGTCGAGCTCCTGGCGCCGGGGCCCGGGCGGCGGCAGCCGCCATGCCCCTACTTCGCCGAGTGCGGCGGCTGCCAGCTGCAGCACCTCGAGGACGCGGTGCAGGTCCGCTACAAGGCCGGGGCGCTGGTCGAGACGCTCTCGCGCGTGGGTGGCGTCGCCGCGCCGCCGAGCCTGGAGGTGGTGACCGGCGAGGCGTGGGGGTACCGGCTTCGCACCCAGCTCCACACCGGGCGCGACACGGAGGGTGCCGTGCAGGTGGGCTACTTCGCCCGCAAGAGCCACACGCTGGTGCCGGTGCGCGCCTGCCCGATCCTCGCGCCGCCGCTCGAGGCCGAGATCCCGCTCCTGCCGGAGAGGCTCGGCAACGAGCCGCCGGCGCGCCTCGACCTCCTCGTCGGCGACGGCGGGGCGCTCTCGGCGGCGCCGGTGGCGGGCGACCTGCCGCACGGCGAGGTGCAGCTGACGGTCGGCGACTTCGTCTACCGCCTCGACGCGCGCTGCTTCTTCCAGGCACACCGCACGCTGGTCGGAAAGCTGGTCCAGGCCGCGGTGGGGAGCTGGGAAGGGGCGAGCGCGGTCGACCTCTACGCCGGCGTCGGGCTCTTCAGCATGCCGCTCGGGCGTCGCTACGGCTCGGTGACCGCCGTCGAAGGGGAGCGCGTGTCGGCCCGCTACGCACGCGCCAACGCGCGCCACAACAAGCTGCCCAACGTGACCGTGGTGCCGCAGGCCGTGGAGAGCTGGGTCCTCCAGCTCCCCACCGTCGACCGGGTGCTCGTCGACCCTCCACGCGACGGGCTCGCGGCGGCGGTCAGGAAGGCGTTGCTGCTGCGCCGACCGAGCCGGATCACCTATGTCTCCTGCCACGCTGCCACGCTGGCGCGCGACCTCAAGGAGCTGCTCGCGAGCTACCGCCTCGAGAGCCTCACCCTCTTCGACCTCTTCCCGCAGAGTGGGCACATGGAGAGCGTCGCGCAGCTCGCTCTCGTCGATGCCGGGTAGCCGCTAGAAGATCTAGCCGGAGCCGAGGAGCTCTCTCACGCGGGTCTCGACCTCGCCGTCGTTCGGGAAGCGGCCGAGCGCCTTCTTGGAGAAGATCAGCTCGTCGCGGAAGGTCACCTCGAAGATGCCACCCGACTTCTTCTCCAGCGTCGAGTCGAGGCCGAACCGTCGCTTCAGGGAAGCCGCCAGACTGGCGGCGCGCGGCTGGTAACCTCACATCCCGCAGTACTGGATGACCAGCTCTGCCATGTCCCGAGTCTAGCGCCACCCGGCGAGAGCGCGCCGGATGCCCCGATTCCCGGGGTGTAGCATGAAGGGCCGCCTGGGTCTCGTCGGAGGCGCGTCGAGGGCGGCGGAAGGATGGTGCCGGTGACCGACGTCCTCGACCGCAGCAAGGCCACCGCCGCTCCGGATGGCGAGAGCGAGCCCGCGCTTCCCGCGTCGGCGCTCGACCGCATCGCCGGCCACGTCCGCGGCATCCTCGGCGAGCTCGGGCTCGACCTCGCCGACCCCAACCTGCGGGAGACCGACCGCCGCGTGGCCAAGATGTACGCCGAGATGTTCTCGGGCCTGCGCGAGGGCTCGCGCCCGCAGGTCACGTGCTTCCCCAACGACGAGGGTTACCGGGCCATGGTCATGGAGAAGGAGATCCCCTTCTACTCCATGTGCGCGCACCACCTGGTCCCCTTCTACGGCCACGCCCACATGGCCTACATCCCCAACGACCGCATCCTCGGTCTTTCCAAGTTCGCGCGCATCCTCGAGTTCTACGCCAAGAGGCCGCAGCTCCAGGAGCGGCTCACCGAGCAGGTGGTCGGCTTCATCGAGCAGGAGCTCAAGCCGCAAGGAGCGATGGTGGTGATCGAGGCGCGGCACCTCTGCGTCGAGATGCGTGGGGTCAAGAAGCCCGGCGCCGTCACCGTCACCTCGGCAATCCGCGGCACCTTCTACAAGAAAGAGGTGCGCGAGGAGTTCCTCGACCTCCTGAGGCGCGGCACGTGAGGCGGGTGGCGACCCTCTGCGCGCTCGCGGCGCTCGTGCTCGGCTGCGGCTCCGGCGGTGGCGCGGCGGCGTCCGCGCGGCCGCGCAGGGCCGCCGACCTCAACAACACGGCGCTCTCTCCGGCGCTCTCGCAGTGGCTGATCGGAGCGATCTCGCGCCTCGCCACGACGGAGCAGATCGACGCCTACCTCGCCATCCGCGACGATGCCGCGGCGACCGCGTTCATCGAGGCCTTCTGGGCCGCCCGCGACCCCGACCCGTCGCGTCCCGGCAACCCGTTGCGCGAGCTGTTCGAGGCCCGCGAGCACGAGTCCGACCGCCGGTTCTCCGAATCGGGCTACCTCGGGCGGCGCACGGATCGCGGCACCGTCTTCGTGCTCTACGGCGAGCCCGACAAGATCGACCACCAGCTCCACCCGCGGCATGGGCAGCCTCCCGTCGAGATCTGGGACTACACGAAGAAGCGCGCGGAGTGGAAGGGGCCGCACCCGCCGGCGCAGTTCTTCCGCTTCGTCAAGCAGGGAGACCTGACGGTGTTCTACACCGGGCCGCTGCGCGAGCAGCCCAACCTGTTCGCGAACCCCGAGTCGTAGGCTCGGCGGCCGGTGTGCCGCAGCTGCCGGTTTTGCCGGAACCGCCGGTTTGCCGGGGTTCCCGTTTGCCGAGGGCAGGGGCGGGCAGTACGCTAGGGCCCGCAATCAATCCCGATCGGCGCGCCACCGATCCCGATCCACGACACGGCAGCACCGGCGCCCCGCGCGTCCGCCCTGGACGGCAGCAAACGGTCCGCTCGGGTGCGACAACAGCAGGAGCGTCCATGCCGCAACTCCGCGCCCGACTCCTCGGCACCGGCATCGCTGTGCCGCCGCGCCGCGTCGACAACACGATGCTGTCGCGCATCCTCGACACCAACGACGACTGGATTCAGGAGCGCAGCGGCATCGTCACCCGCTTCTACGCCGATGCCGCCACCGGTTCGGCCGACCTCGGCGCCGCGGCGGCGCGGGCGGCGCTCGCCGACGCCGGGGTCGAGCCGGGCGAGGTCGACTACCTCGTCTGCGCCACGATGACGCCCGACCACTACTTCCCGGGCTCGGGCACCCTCATCCAGCACCAGCTCGGGATGGCGCCGCTGCCGGCGCTCGACATCCGCCAGCAGTGCGCAGGCTTCGCCTACGGCCTGCAGATGGTCGACGCGCTCATCCGCAGCGGCATCGCGCGCACGGTGCTCCTCGTCGGCTGCGACGTGCACACGGCGCTGATGCCGTTCTCGGAGCGCACCTGGCGCGTGCTCTACGGCGAGGACGACGGGCCGCTGCCGGCCGACGAGTTCGCCTACAACTCGCAGTTCCGCCACCTCGTCGTGCTCTTCGGCGACGGTGCCGGGGCGATGGTCTTCCGCGCCCACGAGGCGGACGACGGCCGCGGCATCCTCGGCGCGCGCCTGTACGGCGAGGGCGCGGAGAAGGAGATCCTCTACGTGCCCGGGATCGGCAGCAAGACGCGCCCCTACGTGAGCCACGCCGCCGTCGACAGCGCCGCCTCGGTGCCGGTGATGGACGGCCGCGCCGTCTTCAAGCACGCCGTATCGCGCATGCCCGAGGTGACGCGCGCGGTGCTGGCCGACCACGGCTACGGTCTCGACGACCTCGACCTGCTGGTGATGCACCAGGCCAACCTGCGCATCAACGAGGCGGCGCGCAAGGCGCTCGACCTCCCCGAGGAGCGGGTGCACAACAACATCCAGACCTACGGCAACACGACGTCGGCGACCCTGCCTCTCGCCTTCCACGAGGCGCGCGCCGCCGGCAAGGCGCCCGAAGGCGCCCTCGTCGCCTTCACCGCCCTCGGCGCCGGCCTCCATTGGGGTTCCGTGCTCGTCCGCCTCTGATCGCGCCTAGCCGAGCCCTAACCACTCACGCTCCGATCCGTTGTTCCTCTCCCCGGTGAGGGGAGCACCAACCAGGGAAGGCGCTCGAGTTGCACTCCGAGCCCCTCTCTCCCCGGCGAGGGGAGAGAGGGG
>Ga0075431_100001270_pt1 | contig 22987 bp, 27 predicted proteins | sample RhiMetdeltSRZDD5_FD_75297 | JGI IMG/M metagenome (GOLD analysis project Ga0075431, IMG submission 75297) | Populus rhizosphere microbial communities from Tennessee, USA - Rhizosphere MetaG P. deltoides SRZDD5 | ecosystem: Host-associated > Plants > Roots > Rhizosphere > Soil | place: USA... | reverse complement strand
TCGGTGACGATTCCGGACACGGCGACGATGGGTAGCCCGGACTCGCGGATCGGCCGCAGCTGCATGAAGTCGAGCCCGCTCATGCCCGGGAGATGGATGTCGAGGATGATCGCGTCGGGACGCTGGGTCTGCAGTGTGCCGAGCGCGGCCTCGGCGCTTCGCACCATCACCGGTTGGTGGCCCAGCTCGGTCAGGAAGTCGCGGAAGACTTCACTGAGGACTTCTTCGTCCTCCACGACCAGGACGCGCATCGCCGGGGAGTCTAGCACGACGGTGGCCAGGGCCGGGTGAGCCGCGGCCCGCGCGCGATGCCACCGTCGGCGACCTTGGATCCCTGAAAGAAGGCCGCCCAGAACGCGCGGGGCGGCGGCGCGATTTCCGGCTCGCCCAGCATCGCGCGAGCCTCGAATCGATGGGCGAGACGGTAGACGAAGCTGTAGAAGGGCACGATCGACCGCGGCGTCAGCTCGCCGTTGAAGATGAGGTCGAGCGTCAGGTGCATCAGCCCGCCGAGCAGATAGCCCCACAGCCAGACGGCGCCGGTCCACCAGGCGGCGAGGGCGATCAGCGCGAACAGCTCGTACGAATGCAGCGCGAGCACGACGTGCCGCGTGCGTCCTTCCAGGTAGTAGCGCAGGAAGACGCCGGGGCGAAGATCGCGCTGGCGCTCGAACACGATGTAGTCGACCGCATGGTCGACGTCGATGAAAAATCCGCCCGCGGCAACGGCGGCCGTGGCCGTCGTATCGCCGGTGATGGCCGCCACTGTTCCGCACGCGACCGCGGTCGTGACAAGGTGTCCACCGGGACTCACGCCCTCGTGAAACGCAAGCCGCGTGCCCGGCGCCGCGAGCCGACGCCGCGCATCCGGGGCGCGGGCGACTGAGCACCGCGCTTCCGGGAATGAGGCGCAGATTTCTGTCCAAAATCGCGTGTTATACTCGCGTCTTGGGTCGATTCTCAAAGGAGGTTTCATGGTATCCGGGTACGTCCCGGTGGCCATCTTCGCGGTCCTGATCGTCGGTTTTGGCGTGGTGTCTCTTGCCGCCGCGCAACTTTTGCGTCCCAGCCGACCCGAGATCGTGAAGCTGATGAACTACGAGTGTGGCGCCGAGCCGATCGGCTCGGCCTGGATCCAGTTCCCGGTCGGGTTCTACCTGGTGGCCTTGATCTTCATCGTCTTCGACGCGCTCGCCGTGTTCCTCGTGCCGTGGCTGCTGGTCCTGCGGCCGCTCGGCCTGCCGGCGTTCTGGACCATGGCCGCCTTCGTCGGGATCATCGGCCTGGGCTGGCTCTATGCGTATCGCGAAGGAGTGCTCGAGTGGAAGTGAAGCCGCCGGTGCCCCAGATACCGCCGCCGGTCTGGACGGAGTTCAAGGATCTGCAGGAGTTCGAGAAGTACGGTCAGCACCGGCCCGACGACGACAAGACGTCCAATGCGCTTGCCACGATCGCCGACGCCATTCACCACATGCCCGGCGGCTGGATCGTGACGACGTCCACGGACAAGATCTTCAACTGGGCCCGCAAGTCGTCGATCTGGCCGGTGACCTTCGGCCTGGCCTGCTGCGCCATCGAGATGATGGCGACGTTCGCCTCCCGCTTCGACGTCGAGCGATTCGGCATGGTGCCGTGGGCGTCCCCCCGTCACTCCGACCTGATGATCGTGTCCGGCACGGTGACGATCAAGATGGCGCCGATGCTGAAGCGGATCTACGACCAGATGCCCGATCCCAAGTGGGTGGTCTCGATGGGCTCGTGCGCGAACTCCGGCGGACCGTTTCGCCACGGCTATCACGTCGTGAAGGGCGTCGATCGGGTGGTTCCCGTCGACGTGTACGTGCCGGGATGTCCGCCCACGCCGGACTCCCTGATGTACGGGCTTCTGAAGCTGCAGGAGAAGGTCGGCGAATTCCAGAAGACCGGCGCGAAGTGATCGCGCTCGCCGCCACCGACGCCGCGGCCCGGGTACGTCAGGAGTTCGCGCTCGAGCCCGCCGTGGAGGGCTCGACCCTCACCGTCCCTCTTCCGGTTGACCGCTGGCAGGCCTTTGGACGCTTCGCCCGCGAGACGCTCGGCTGTCGGTTCTTCAATTTTTTGACGGCGATCGACTGGAAGGAGCAGGGACGGGAGGTCGTCTGCCGCGTCGACAATCTCGATGCGCGGCTGACCGTGCTCATGCGCGCCCGTGTTCCGGACGACCGCTGTCCCACGCTCACGGGCGTCTGGCGCGGGGCCGACTGGATGGAGCGGGAGTGCTACGACATGTTCGGCATCACGTTCGACGGCCATCCCGACCATCGCCGCATCCTGCTCGGCGACGATTGGGAAGGCCACCCGCTGCGCAAGGACTACGCAGTCGACACGCCGCACACGCCGTACCGATAGGAGTGGAGCGATGATCTACGAGCTGCGCACCTACACGCTGCAACCGGGCACCCAGGCGCAGTACATCAAGCAGTCTGGCGAGGTCGGTCGCAAGATCCGCGGCGACAACTACGGCAAGTTCGAGGGCGGCTGGACGACCGAGTTCGGCACGCTGAACCAGTACGTGCACCTCTGGGGCTTCGCCGATCTGAACGAGCGCGAGCGGCTTCGCGGCGAGCTGGCGAAGAACGAGGCGTGGAACAGGGAGTACCTGCCGATCTCGCGGCCGATGATGCTCGCGCAGGAGAACAAGATCCTGAAGCCCGTCGTCCCGCTGACGCCGCCGTCCGACAGCGGCAACATCTACGAGCTCCGCTGGTACCGCGCCCACGTCGGCAGGGCCGGCGAGTGGCTCGAGCTCTTCAAGGCCGTGCTGCCGACGCGTGACAAGTACACGCGGCGCGTCGGGTTGTGGCAGACGGAGAGCGGTCAGCTGAACGAGGTCGTCCACATGTGGGTCTACAAGGACCTCAACGATCGGGCCGCCTCGCGCGCGAAGATGGCGGGCGATCCCGCGTGGCAGGCGTTCATCGCGAAGTCGCCGGCGCTGCTGCAGCACATGCAGTCGATCGTGCTGATCCCGGTGCCGCATTCCCCGCTGAGATAACGTGGCCGATACCCTCGCGCGGAGCACCGTCGAGATCGGGTACGGAGGCAGCGAGCGCCTCACGATGAACATGGGGCCGCAGCATCCGTCCGCTCACGGCGTGTTCCGCGCGATCCTGACCCTCGAGGGCGAGACGGTCGTGGCCATCGATGCGGTCATCGGCTACCTGCATCGCTGTCACGAGAAGCTCGCCGAGACGCTGACGTACGTGCAGTACCCGACCATCGCGTCGAAGACCGACTACGTCTCGGCGATGACCGCCGAGCTGGCGTATGTCGCGGCCGTGGAGCTGGTCGGCAAGATCGACGTCCCCAGGCGCGCCCAGTACCTGCGCGTCATCTGCGCCGAGCTCCAGCGCATCGCCTCGCACTGTCTCTGGCTCGGCACCTGGTGCATGGACATGGGGGGCGCGCTGGGCGGCGGCGCCACCATCTTCCTCTACGCGATCCGAGAGCGCGAGCTGATCCTCGATCTCTTCGAGACGCTGACAGGCGCGCGGCTGCTCTACGGCTTCCACCAGGTCGGCGGCACCCGCTACGACATTCCGGCCGGCTGGGCCCAGCAGTGCCGCGAGACGCTCGCCGTCATCACGCAGCGCCTCGGCGAGTACGAGGCGATGCTCGAGGCGAATGCCTTCTTTCTCGTGCGAACGCAGGGCGTCGGCGTGATCTCCCGCGATCTGGCCGAGCACGTCGGCGTGGCCGGACCGCTGTTGCGCGGCTCCGGCGTCGCCTACGATCTCCGAACGGCCGCGCCGTACTCGTCATACGAGGACTTCGGCGTGCGGGTGCCGGTCGAGAGCGCCGGCGACTGCTTCGCGCGCTATCGCGTCCGGATGGCCGAGTTCCGCGAGTCGATTCGCCTCGTGCACGCCGCCCTCGACGGGTTGCCGGAGGGCCCCATCTCGTCCCGACCGGGCGTCAAGTCCGTGGGCCAGGTGCGCATTCCGAAGGGGGAGGGATACTCGCGCGTCGAGGGTGCTCGCGGCGAGGTCGGCTGCTACCTCGTCGCCGACGGCGGCCCCAAGCCGTACCGCCTGAAGTGGCGCGGCGCCTCGTTCTCGAATCTGGCCGTGCTGCCCCACATCATCCCGGGCCACAAGGTCGCCGACGTCGTCGCCATCATGGGCTCGGTCGATCCGGTCTTCGGGGAAGTGGACCGATGAGTCCACGACCGCCTAGAACACGCCACCCACGACTCGAGTCCGCCTCGCGGGGCTCGCGACAGTGATGCCGCCGCTGGCCTATCACGCGCTCGTCGGCTTCATCGTGCTCAACGTGGTGATCGGGATGGTCACCTACGTCACGCTGCTCGAGCGGAAATTCGCCGCGCGCATGCAGTCGCGCATCGGCCCCTACTACGTCGGGCCGCGCGGGCTGCTGCAGCCCATCGCCGACGCGCTGAAGCTGATGCTGAAGGAAGACATCGTGCCGGCGCGCGCCGACCGCTTCATCTACAATCTGGCGCCCATCGCGTTCCTGCTTCCGTGCATCCTGATCTTCGCCACGCTGCCGTTCGCTCCCGGGCTCGGCGTGGCCGACCTGAACATCGGCGTGCTGTTCTTCCTGGCCGTCTCGTCGCTGGAGATCGTCGGGCTGTTCATGGGCGGCTGGGGCAGCAACAACAAGTACGCCCTGCTGTCCGCCATGCGCGCGGTGAACCAGATCATCTCGTACGATCTGCCGTTCGTGTTCGCCGCGTTCGTGCCGGTGCTGCTGGCCGGCTCGCTGCAGATGTCGGCCATCGTCGAGGCGCAGCGCGGCCTGTGGTTCGTCGCCTATCCCGTGATCGGCCAGCTCGCCTTCGTGCTGTTTCTCATCGCGACGCTGGCGGCGGAGAACCGCGTGCCGTTCGACATCCTGGAAGCGGAGTCGGAGCTCGTGGCCGGCTTTCGCGTCGAGTACAGCGGGATGAAGTTCGCGCTGATCCAGCTCGGCGAGTACGCCCACATGATCGGCACGTCGTTCCTCGGCGCGCTGCTGTTCCTCGGGGGCTGGCTCGGACCCGGCGCCGACACGCCCCTCGTCGGGGCGCTGTGGTTCTTGCTGAAGGCGATGCTGGTGTTCCTCGTGGTGACCTGGGTGCGCTGGAGCTTCGTGCGCATCCGCGTCGACCACATTCTCGCCGTCTCCTGGAAGCTCCTCCTGCCGGCCACGCTCGTGCTGCTGCTGCTGACCGGGTTTTTGGTGGCGGCGCGAGGGCCCCATGCCGGTTGAGACGCGGCGCGGCTTCTGGGGCGAGACGCTGCAGCTCGTGCGCGCGGTGGGGCGCGCCATGGGCGTGACCTTCAAGAACCTGCTCCGACGTCCGATCACCGTCCGCTATCCCACGGTGAAGCGCGTCTTTCCCGACCGCTTCCGTGGGATTTTGGCGCTCACCTACGATCCCCAGACCGGCGAGGAGAACTGTATCGGCTGCCGGCTCTGCGAGTACATCTGTCCGCCGCAGGTCATCAAGGTCGAGATGCTGAAGGCCGAGAAGCGGAACTGGGCCAAGACCTTCACGCTCGAGCTCTACTCGTGCGAGTTCTGCGAGCTGTGCGTCCAGGTGTGCCCGACCGACGCCATCGTCATGCTGCGCTCGTTCGATCTCGCCACCGCCGACCGCCGCGAGCTGTTGCTCGACAAGGATCGCCTACACGCGCTCGGCCTGCAATTCGAGCCGTCGTGGGCCACCGGCAACCGCCTGCGCGACATGCAGGCGCCCCCCAAGCCCGTGAAGCCGGCCACACACTCGACGCCCGACCGTCGAGCGCCGGAGGCCTCCGAAGGCGCTCCGACGGCGGATCCCCGGTCGGCGGCGCCGTCATCGGCAAATCCGTGATCGCGGAGACGGTCGGGTTCTGGGTGATGGCGGTGGTGCTCGTCGGCGGCAGTCTCGGCGTGGTGCTGACGCCAAATCTCTTCCACGCGGCGGTGCTCTATCTGCCGGCCGCCCTGGTGGCGACCGGGGCGATTTTCTGGCTCCTGGAGTCGCCGTTCCTCTTCGGTGTCCAGCTGCTGCTCTATGCAGGCGGGGTGGTGACCGTCGTCGTGTTCGCCATCATGCTCACCGAGCGCCTGGTCGGCGCGTCGATCCGCCAGGGGAGCCGCTTCGTCTTCAACGGCGCCGTGCTGGCCGCCGCGCTCTTCGTGGGAGTGGTCGGCTTCATCGTCCAGCGCGCGGCGCCGCCGGCGCCTCCCGCGCCGGCCGGCGAGCAGATGGTCGCCCTCGGACGCGCGCTCGTCGGTCCCTTCGGCGCCGCGCTGCAGCTGCTGGCGGTGCTGCTCGTCGCCGCCCTGCTCGGCGCGCTCTACTTCGCGCGAGCGGAAGATTAGGGTGCCCCTGCCGGCGTACCTCATACTGGCCGCGCTCGTGTTCGCCATCGGTCTCTTCGGCGTCCTGACGCGCCGCAACGCGGTCGGCATCCTCCTCGGCATCGAGCTGATGCTGAACGCGGTCAACATCAATCTCGTCGCCTTCGCTCGCTTCCGGGCGGACATCGGGGGGCTGATCTTCACGATGCTGACGATCGCCATCACCGTGGCCGAGGTCGCGGTCGGGCTCGCCATCGTCATCGCCATCTTCCGCGTGCGCCGGACGATCGAGGCCGATCACCTCGATCTCTTGAGGGGCTAGGACATGCGCATCGGCTCTCCGGCGCTCGGCCTCCTCGTGCTCGCGCTGCCGGCCGCCAGCTTCTTGCTCATCGGGGTCATTCCTGCGCTCCGTCGCGCCGGCCGCGTCGCCGCCGTCGTATCGGTGGCCGCCATGGGCGGAGCGCTGGCGGCGGCCGTGGTCATGTGGCAGGGCGCGCGCCCCATCCTCGAGGGGCCACCGCGCAACCCGTCCGCCACGTGGTCGTGGATCCCCGGCGACGGCGGGCCGATGGCGACGGTCGGCGTGATGGTCGACGAGCTCGCCATGCCGATGTGCGTGCTCGTCACCTTCATTTCGTTTCTGGTGCAGGTGTACTCGTACGCCTACTTGCACGACGAGCCGCCGCCGTCACTCGGCCGGTACTATGCGTACCAGTCGCTGTTCGCCTTCTCGATGCTGGGCCTGGTGCTCGCGCCAGGATTTCTGCAGATGTTCGTCTTCTGGGAGCTCGTCGGCGTCTGCTCCTATTTGCTGATCGGCTTCTGGTACAACAAGCCCTCGGCGGCGCGCGCGGCGGTCAAGGCGTTCTGGATCACCAAGCTCGGCGATCTCGGATTCGTGGCTGGGATCGTCATGCTGTGGGCGGCCACCGGAACGTTCGACTTCTGGACGCTGTTCGGCCTCGCCGACACCGGCGTGCTGGCGGCGATCCCCGGCCTGTCGATGATCATGTTCCTGATCTATCTCGGCGCGGTCGGCAAGTCCGCGCAGTTCCCGCTCCACGTCTGGTTGCCCGATGCCATGGAAGGGCCGACGCCCGTGTCGGCGCTGATCCACGCGGCGACCATGGTCACCGCCGGCGTCTACATGGTGGCCCGCGCGTTTCCGCTGTTCGCCCTCACGCCCGACGTCCTCTCGGTGATCGCCTGGGTGGGCGCGTTCACCGCGCTGCTGGCGGCGACGATGGCGTGCGTGGAGTCCGACATCAAGCGAGTCCTCGCGTACTCGACGGTCTCCCAGCTCGGCTACATGATGGCGGCGGCCGGCGCCGGTGATCATCATGCCAGCGTCGGCCACCTCCTGACGCACGGCGTGTTCAAGGCGCTGCTGTTCCTCGGCGCCGGCGTGATCATCCACGTCTTCCACACCAACGACATGTTCCGGATGGGCGGGCTCTTCGCGCGGCTGCCGTGGACGGGCGTGGCCTTCCTGGTCGGCACTCTGGCGCTGGCCGGGATCCCGCCGTTTCCGGGATTCTTCTCCAAGGAAGGCATTCTCGCGGCCGTCCTGAACGGCGGCTTCCGCGTGGCGTTCGTGATGCTGGCGCTCACCTCGCTGCTGACCGCGTTCTACATGTTCCGCGCCGTCTTTCTCGTCTTCTTCGGCCGCGCTCACGGCCATGCCGAGGCGCATGGCGTCCCGCTGGCGATGGACGGCGTGTGCCGGCTGCTGGCGGGGGTCACCGTGGTCCATGGCGTGGTGCTGACGTTCGGCGGCCATCACGGTGAGGCGCCCGCGTGGCTGCCGTGGGCCTCGATGCTGCTCGCCGGCACCGGGATCGCGCTTGCCTGGGCCACCTACCAGCGGGAGGCGATCGCGCCCTCTCGTCTGTCGGCGGCGCTGGCCCCGATCGACTACCTGGCGCGCCGCCGCTATGGTCTCGATGGCGTCTATGCGGGACTCTATCGCATCGTGCTGCTCGGGGTGTCGCGCGCGATCGGCTGGGTCGACCGCTACCTCGTCGACGGCGTGCTGAACGTGCTGAGCGCCTCGGCGCTCCGCGCGGGCGACGGTCTCCGTCACCTGCAGACCGGTCAGGCGCAGGACTACGTCTACGGCGTCGCCGTCGGTGTGCTCCTCCTCCTCGTCTGGGCTCATCTGACCGCGCCATGACCCGCGTGCCGGTGCTGTCCGTGATCACCTGGATGCCGTTCGTCGGCGCCGTGCTCATCATGTTTCTCGCGCGCCACCGTCCGCTCGCCGTCCGCGTGATCGCCACCGTCACCACCGGGATCTCGGCGGCGCTGTCGCTCTGGCTCTACGCCGCCTACGACCGCGAGGCCGCGCTCCAGGGCACCAACTTCCAGTTTTACGAGAAGCTCTCGCTGGTGCCGCCGCTCGGCATCAACTACGAGCTCGGTGTCGACGGCATCAGTGTGCTGATGGTGTTGCTGACCTCCATCATCATCTTCGCCGGCGTCTTCGCCTCGTGGACGGTCGCCTCGCGGAGCCAGGAGTTCTACGCGCTGCTGCTGGCCCTCGTCACGGGCGTCTATGGCGTCTTCGTCTCGCTCGATCTGTTCGTCTTCTTCCTCTTCTACGAGCTGGCCGTGCTGCCGATGTACCTGCTCATCGGGATCTGGGGGTCGAGCGGCGAGGTCCGGCCGCGCGGCCTCTTCGCGTGGGCGTTCCGCGAGACCGGCGTGGGCTCGAAGGAATACGCGGCCATGAAGCTGACCCTGTATCTCCTGTTCGGGTCCGCGTTCATCCTCGTGGGCATCTTCGCCCTCTACGTCACCGCGGGCACGGCGTCCTTCTCGTTCCTCGACTTCGAGGGCGCCACGTTCGATCCCGCGTTTCAGCGCTGGGTGTTTCTCGCCTTTTACGTCGGCTTCGGGATCCTGGCCGGCATCTGGCCGCTGCACACCTGGTCGCCGGACGGTCACGCCTCGGCGCCGACGGCGGTGTCGATGCTGCATGCCGGCGTGCTGATGAAGCTCGGCGCCTACGGAGTCGTGCGGCTCGGTATGGGCCTGCTGCCCACCGGCGCGGCCGATCTGGCCTGGCTCGTGGGGGGCATCGCCTGCATCAACATCGTCTATGGCGCGCTCTCGGCGATGGCGCAGGTGGACCTCAAGTACGTCATCGCCTACTCGTCGGTCTCGCACATGGGGCTGGTGATGCTGGGCGCCGCCACGCTGACCGAGGCCGGTCTCAACGGCTCGGTGTTCCAGATGTTCGCGCACGGCGTGATGACCGGGCTCTTCTTCGCGCTCGTCGGTCTGGTGTACGAGAAGGCGCACTCGCGCGAGATCGGCAAGATGGGCGGCTTTGGCCGCGTGATGCCCGGCGTGGCGGCGGCCTTCACGATCGCCGGTCTCTCCTCGCTCGGGTTGCCGGGCACCTCCGGCTTCGTCGCGGAGATCCTGACCTTCATGGGGACCTGGCGCTCGGCGTACTCCTGGTGGCTCGCGCCCGCGGTGGTGGGGACGTTCCTCACCGCCGTGTACGTGCTGCGTGTCACAAAGCAGATCTTCTGGGGCCCGCCGTCGGCGCACTTCCATCATCTGGAGGACGCGCGCGGCACCGAGTGGGTCGCCATCGTCCTCCTCGTCTTCGTCCTCGTCCTGTTCGGTGTTGCCCCCGGGATCGCGCTCGGGCCGGTGGACACCGCCACCGTGCCGCTGCTGTCGCGGATTCTCGAGCCGTGAGCGCCTCCCCGCTGATCCTCGAGCTCGGCACCGGCGCGCTGATGCTCCTCGTCTTCCTGGTGGGTCTCTTCGGCCCCACGCGCGATCGACGGCTGGCCGGCGTCGTCGCCACCGCCGGCGTCTTCGTCCTCGGCGCCCTGGCGATGGTGCTGGCGCCCTCCGGCGCGGCGCTGAACGGGATGTTCGTGCAGGATGGCCTCGCCGTCTTCATCAAGCGCGTGTTCTTCACGGCCACGTTCATCGGCCTGCTCGCCTCGCTGGGGTCGCCCCAGTTCGCTCGCCGCAACACCGAGTACCACCTGCTCATCCTGACCTCGCTGCTCGGCATGCTGACGCTCGCCTCATCGCGCGACGTGATCGTGTTGTTCCTCGCCTTCGAGGTGATGTCGATCCCGCTCTACGTGCTGGCCGGCTTCGCCAAGCGTGCGCCGGAAGCGCTCGAGGCGTCACTGAAGTTCTTCCTCGTCGGCTCCGTGTCGTCGGCCGTGATGCTGTACGGCCTGTCGTTCGTGTACGGCGCCACCGGTAGCACGCGCCTGGCCGTCATCGCGAAGGCGCCCGCTGATCCATGGCTGACCCTGGGGCTGCTCGCCGCGCTGACCGGCGTCGCCTTCAAGATCGCGGCGTTCCCGTTTCACATGTGGGTGCCGGACACCTACGAGGCCGCGTCGACGCCGTTCGTCGCCTGGCTCAGCGTGGCCCCCAAGGCGGCCGGCTTCGTGGCGCTCTTCCGGATCTATTTCGAGGGCGCCGGGGATCGGGCCGGCGTCTGGGGGCCGGCGGCGGCCGCCCTTGCGACCGCCACCATGCTCGCGGGCAATCTGATGGCGTTGCCCCAGAAGAACGCCAAGCGACTGCTCGCCTACTCGGGGGTTGCTCAGATCGGCTACATGCTGGTCGGGATCGCGGCGGCGTCGGCTTCGGGCACCGCGATGGTCCTCTTCTATCTCGTCGCGTACGTCTTCGGCAACATGGGCGCGTTTCTCGTGGTGGAGGCGGTGGCCCGGTCCGAGAAGTCCGAGTCGACCACGGCCTTTCGCGGCCTGGCCCAGCGCTCGCCGCTGCTGGCGCTGGCCATGCTGCTCTTCCTGCTGTCGCTCGGCGGGATCCCGTTCGTGGCGGGGTTCTGGGCCAAGCTCTATGTCTTCTGGGCGGCCGCGGAGCGCGGCCTCTACTGGCTGGTCCTCGTCGGCGCGATCCTGACGGTGGTGGCCCTCTTCTATTACCTCGTCATCGCCAAGAGCATGTACATCGAGACGTCCGCGCGCACCGACGCCGTGAAGGTCGCGCCAGCGCTCGCCGTGTCGCTTGCGCTCTGCGTGCTCGGGATCATCGTGCTCGGTGTGTATCCCAAGCCGGTCGTCATGGCGGCCCTTCGCGTGGCGGCGCCGCTCTTTTAGCGCATCGCAGGGGCCACCGTGGCCCCCTCCGATGCCTCCCCCTCGAAGAGCCTGACGCCCTTGGATTTGCAGGGCTTGACGAGGGTGGGGGCGTCGGGTAGGTTGTACCGACTGGTTGGTACAGATGGTGACGACTGCGAAGAGTCCGAAGGCCTCACCCCGTTCGCGCGATGGGCAGGGCACGCGGAAGGCGATCATCGCGGCGGCCATGCGGTTGATCCATGTGCACGGATACAAGGCGACGGTTCTGGACGACGTGCTGCGCGAGAGCGGGGCCGGGAAAGGCAACTTCTACTACCACTTCAAGAGCAAGGAAGACCTGGGCCACGCCATCCTCGACCAGATCGTCGACGGCTTTCTCGAGCGGACGCTGGCGCCCTGCTTCGCCGATCCCGACGGAGCGCCGCTTGGACAGATCCGCTGCTTTTTCGATCGCGTCCTGGAGGCGCAGCGCCAGCGGAACTGCGTGGGCGGCTGTGTCATGGGCAACCTCGCCTCGGAGCTGTCGGACGTGCACGAGGGGTTCCGGACCCGGCTGGCGACGCTGTTCACCGCGTGGCAGGCGCGACTGGCCACCGCCCTCGAGTTCGCGTGCCGGCGCGGCGAGCTTGCGCCGAGCTCGGATCCGGAGGCGATGGCGCGGTTCCTGGTCGCATCGCTCGAGGGCGCCATCCTGCTCGCCAAGGTCTCGAAGGACATCCGCGTGATGGAGCAGTGCGTGGGGGAGCTGAAGCGCTATCTGGCGCTGCACGAGGTGCGCTCATGACGGTGTCGTCAGGACCGCGCGTCGACGTCGACGCCGAGCTGGTCGAAGCGCTTCGCCGTGACGATCCCGACGCGGCCGAGCAGCTCGTCGAGCGGTTCGGTGACCGTGTCTATCGTCTGGCCATGCGCATCACGGGGCTGAAGGAGGACGCCGAGGAGGCGGCGCAGGACGCGCTGTGGACGGCGGCCCGCAAGATCGGCAGCTTCAAGGGTGAGTCCGCGTTCGGTAGCTGGCTCTACCGCATCACGGCGAACGCCGCCTACCAGAAGCTGCGCGCGCGACGCGCCAAGGCCAAGGAGATCGCCCTCGACGATGTGCTGCCGGCGCTCGACGACGACGGCCGCCACTTCGAGCCCATGGCGGACTGGTCGTCGCGTGTCGACGAACAGGCGCTCACCGGCGAGCTGCGCGAGGTCCTCCAGCGCGCAATCGACGGCCTGCCGCCGGACTACCGGACGGCGCTCGTGATGCACGACATCGAAGGGCTGTCGAATCCGGACATCGCCGAGACGCTCGGCATCAGCCTGCCGGCGGTGAAGTCGCGCGTGCACCGCTCGCGGCTGTTCGTGCGCAAGCAGCTGGCGGACTATCTCGGCACGGCGGCGAGTTGACGCCTCCGCGAGCTTTGTGGTCTTATAAACGGCCGTCACTCAACGACTCAGGGAAGGTAGCGAGCGCATGGAAGCCGTGATCGCAACGGGTGGGAAGCAGTACCGCGTCACGCCAGGAGCGGTGATCGCCGTCGAGAAGGTCGCCGGCGACAAGGGCGCCGCCGTGGAGTTCCGGTCGGTGCTCTTCGTCAACCGCGAGGGCGAGGTGCTGTCGGGCGACCAGGTGGCCAAGGCGCGCGTCGCCGGCGAAGTCGTCGCTCAGGGGCGCGGTCGCAAGGTCGAGGTCGTCAAGTTCAAGCGCCGGAAGAACTACCGACGTCATCGCGGCCACCGCCAGGCGGTGACGAACGTGCGCATCACCAAGATCGAGGTCTAGCGGCATGGCTCACAAGAAGGGCGTCGGCAGCTCCCGCAACGGTCGTGACTCGAATCCCCAGATGCTCGGCGTGAAGCGCTTCGGGGGCCAGTTCGTCACCGGTGGCAGCATTCTCGTTCGCCAGCGAGGGACACGCTTCCATCCCGGCCTGAACGTCGGTCTCGGGTCGGACGACACCCTGTTCGCGAAGATCGATGGCTACGTGCGGTTCGAGCGTCGAGGCGACAACCGCTACGTGAGCATCGTCGCCAACCCGGCCTGACGCGGCCGCGGCGGGCCACCCCCGGCCCGCGGGTCCCGAGATGTTCGTCGACGAGATCGACATCTTCGTGAAAGGCGGTGACGGGGGCGCCGGTTGCGTGAGCTTTCGTCGGGAGAAGTACGTGCCCCGCGGCGGTCCCGACGGCGGTGACGGGGGCGACGGCGGCTCCGTGTGCCTCGAAGCCGATCCCGGGCTCACCACGCTGCTCGATTTCCACTACCAGCGCCACTACCACGCGCCGCGCGGCCATCACGGCGAGGGCAGCAATCGCGCGGGCGCGAGCGGCGAGGATCTGGTGCTGCGGGTGCCGCTCGGCACCGTCGTGAGCGATCGTGACACCGGCGAGGTGCTCGGCGATCTCACCGAGCGCGGCCAGCGCGTGCTGGCCATCCAGGGCGCGCGCGGCGGCCGCGGGAACGCGCGCTTCGCCTCGTCGACGAACCAGGCACCGCGGCGCGCGGATCTCGGCCGGCCGGGCCCCGAGCGCTGGCTTCGCCTCGAGCTGAAGCTGCTGGCCGATGTCGGCGTGATCGGATTTCCCAACGCCGGCAAGTCCACGCTCGTCTCCCGACTGTCGGCGGCCAAGCCCAAGATCGCCGACTATCCGTTCACGACGCTGGCCCCCACGCTCGGCATCGTGCGCGCGGACGGCGACCGCTCGTTCGTCATCGCGGATCTCCCGGGGCTGATTCCCGGGGCGGCCGCGGGCAAGGGTCTCGGTCATCAGTTCCTTCGACACACGGAGCGCACGCGCGTGCTCGTGCACCTGCTGGACCCTGATCCGAACACCGGGCGCGATCTCGCCGACGATCTCGACGCCGTCAACGCCGAGCTCGCCGCCTACTCGCCCGAGCTCGCGGCGCGGCCGCAGCTCGTCGTCGTGAACAAGGCCGACCTTCTCGAGGGCGCCGGCGCCGAGGTGCTCGCCCGCGTCGAGGGTGTCCGCCGACGCGGCGCCGACGCCGGCGAGCCGGTCCTGTTCGTCTCCGCCGCGACCGGCCGCGGTCTCACCGAGCTCGTCCGCGCCATCGCCGCGCGGCTGGACACCACGGGATGGCTACGCGCCGCCAGCTAGGCCGTGTACGACGGCTGGTCGTGAAGGTCGGCACCGGGCTGATCACCGAGCCGCGGCTCGGTCCCGACCCCGACCGCATCGCGGCGCTGGCGGGCGAGATCGCCGCCGTCCGCGAGGGCCGCGAGGTCGTGCTCGTGAGCTCGGGCGCCATCGCGACGGGAATGGCGCGGCTGGCGCTCGCGGAGCGGCCCCGCTCGATTCCCGAGAAGCAGGCGGCCGCGGCCGTCGGCCAATCCGCGCTCATGTGGCACTACGAGCACGCGTTCAAACGCCACGGGCTGCCCGTCGGCCAGGTCTTGCTGACGGCGCAGGACATCGCGGATCGCGCGCGATATCTGAACGCGCGGAACACGCTCCTGACGCTGTTGAAGTTCGGCGTCATGCCCGTCGTCAACGAGAACGATACGGTCGCCGTCGAGGAGATCAAGGTCGGCGATAACGACAACCTGAGCGCGCTCGTCGCCTCGCTGATCGACGCCGATCTGCTGGTCGTCCTGACCGACGTCGACGGGCTCTACACGAGCGATCCGGCGAAGGATCCCGCCGCCACCAAGCTCGACACGGTGGAGACCGTCACCGAGGAGATCGAGCGGCTCGTCTGGGACGGAGCGGGCGCCGGCTCGGTCGGTGGCATGGTGACGAAGCTCCAGGCCGCGCAGAAGTCGGCGGCGGCCGGTGTGCCGATGATCATCGCCAGCGGCCGCAAGCAGGGCGTGCTCGCTCGGATCCTCAGGGGCGAGCCCGCCGGCACGTACTTCGCGCCGAAGGCCGATCGGCTGGCCGCCCGCAAGCGCTGGATCGCGTTCGCGGTCGCGCCGCAGGGCCGGCTGACGGTTGACGCCGGGGCACAGCAGGCGTTGACTCAGCACGGCAAGAGCCTGTTGCCATCGGGTGTCGCGAAGGTCGAGGGCGACTTCGCCGCCGGCGAGGTCGTCGCGCTCGTCGGCGACGGCAGCGTTCGCGAGTTTGCGCGGGGCCTGGTGAACTTCGACGCGCACGAGCTTCGCCGCATCCAGGGTGCGAAGACGCGCGACATTCCCCAGCGGCTCGGCTACAAGAGCGTGGACGAGGTGATCCACCGGGATAATCTGGTCATGTGGGGCCCCGAGATGGCCCCCCATACCTAGCAAGGGACACATGACTGGCGAACACACGAGCCTCAGAGAGCTGGTCGAGAGCAAGGCGAGGGCGGCGCGGCGCGCGGCCGCGGCGCTGGCGCTGTGTAGCACGCGGGTGAAGGACGAGGCGCTCGCGCAAATGGCGCGCGCGCTGGAGGAGAAATCGGCCGCCCTGCTCGAGGCCAACGGCCGCGATGTCGAGCGGGCGCGCGCCAAGGGCCTCACGCGGGCGTTCATCGACCGTCTGACGCTGACGGAGGCGCGCATCGAGCAGATGGCGCAGGGCCTTCGCGAGATCGCCGCCTTCCCTGATCCGGTCGGCACGGTGGTGGAATCGTGGCGGCGGCCGAACGGCATCGAGATCTCGCGCGTGGCGGTGCCGCTCGGCGTGATCGGCTTCATCTACGAGTCGCGCCCGAACGTCACCGCGGACGCCGCGGGACTGTGCGTGAAGTCGGGCAACGCCGTCCTGCTGCGCGGTGGCAGCGAGGCCATCGACTCGAACACGCTGCTGGCCAGCGTGCTGGCGAAGGCGCTGGAGAAGACCGGCGCGCCGCCCGACGCCATCCAGTTCCTCGAGGTGACCGACCGCGAGGCGGTGACGCTCATGCTCGAGCAGGATCGGTATCTCGACCTGGTGATCCCGCGTGGCGGCGAGGAGTTCGTCCGCTGGGTGGCCGAGCGCTCGCGTGTGCCCGTGCTGAAGCACGACAAGGGACTCGTGCACGTGTTCGTGGATGCCGGCGCGGATCTCGAGATGGCCGCCGCCATCGTGCTGAACGCGAAGACCCAGCGCCCCTCGGTGTGCAACGCGCTCGAGACGCTGCTTGTCGACGCGGCGGTCGCGGAGCGCTTCCTGCCCGCGATGGCCGCCCGCCTCTCCGAGGCCGGTGTCGAGCTCCGTGGCTGTCCACGCACGCGTGTCCTCGTGCCGGCGGCGCGCGCCACCACCGAGGCCGACTGGGACGAGGAGTATCTCGATCTGATTCTCGCCATCCGGGTGGTGGACGGCCTCGACGAGGCCATCGCCCATATCCGTCGTCACGGCACGGGGCTGGCGGAGGCCATCGTCACCAACGATCTCGCGCGCGCGCGCCGCTTCACGCGCGAGGTCGACGCGGCCGGCGTGCTCGTGAACGCCTCCACGCGCCTGCTCGACGGCCACCAGTTCGGCATGGGAGCGGAGATGGGGATCTCCACCTCGCGGGTGCACGCGCGGGGCCCGGTCGGAGTCCGCGCGCTCACCACGACGAAGTTCGTCGTACAGGGCGACGGTCAGGTGCGGGACTAGCGCGTTGGCCCGCACCGCGGTATTCGGCGGGTCCTTCAATCCGATCCACTACGGTCACCTGCTGCTCGCCGACGATCTGCTGGAGATCCTGCGCCTCGACCGCGTGCTCTTCGTGCCGGCCAAGCATCCTCCGCACAAGGACCCGTCGCGCCTGGCGCGGCCGGAGGACCGGCTCGCGATGGTGCGGCTGGCCACGGCCGGGCGGCGAGGCTTCGAGGTCTCGGACATCGAGCTCACGCGACCGGGACCGTCGTACACCGTGGACACGCTGGCCGCTCTCGCGCGACGGGGCGAGCACCTCTTCCTCATCGTCGGGTCCGAGACGTTCCTCGATCTCCTGTCGTGGCGCGAGCCGCGGCGCGTCGCCCAGCTCGCGCGCCTGGTGATCGTGCCGCGCGTGGGCAGCCCGTTCGACGCCGACAGCGAGGCGGCGCAGAAGGTCTTGCGCGAGATCGGGGTTGACGGCGGCTTCACCCACGTCGAGGCCGACGGACGCGTGCCCGAGCGTGGGGTCATCGTCTCCCGCGCCGCTTCCATGCCCATCTCCGCCTCCGAGCTCCGCCGGCGCGTGCGCGAGGGCCGCTCGCTGGCCTTCCGGCTGCCGCCGGCGGTCGCCGACTACATTGCCACCCACGGGCTCTACCGAGAGCCGACGTGACGGCGCGTCCCTCGGCCGAGCACAAGGCGCGCCGCGCCGCGCGGGCGGCGCTGGACAAGAAGGCGGTCGACCTCACCGTGCTCGACGTCCAGGGCGTGTCGACGGTCACCGACTACTTCCTCGTGTGCAGCGGGCGGTCGGCGCCGCACGTCAAGACCATCGCGGAGGCGATCCGCGAGGAGCTGAAGGAAGACGGCGTGCGCCCGCTCCACGCCGAGGGACAGGCGGAGAGCGGCTGGGTGCTGCTCGACTACGGCGACGTGCTCATGCACGTCTTTCTCGCGGACACCCGCGCGTACTATGCGCTCGAGCGCCTGTGGGGCGACGCGCCGTCCATTCCTGTCGACGGCGTGTGACGTCGTTGGCGCGCGAGCGTCTTGCGTGCCTCCACGCTGCGTGCTAGCGTACGGAAATTCGCCGCGTGGCCGGCGGCCGGGAGGGAGGCTCGATGCGAAAAGATCGAGTCGCGCAGTTCAAGAAGCGTCTCGTCGAGAAGCACCGCCAGCTTTCGGAAGAAGTCGGACGCACGGCGCTGTACGTGAAGGACCAGGAAGACGACTCCATCAAAGATCTCGGTGACCAGGCGAACACCGCCTACACGCGCGAGTTTTTCTTCGAGCTCGGCAACGGCGACCGTCGGCTGCTCCGCGACGTGATCTCCGCGCTGCAGAAGATCGACGACGGCTCCTTCGGCAGTTGCGAGCGCTGCGGCGAGGAGATCGCCGAGAAGCGACTGGAAGCGCTGCCGTTCGCGCGCTACTGCATCGAGTGTCAGCGCGCCATCGAGCAGGAGGAGCGGATGGCCGCCGGGTAGTCGCGCTCGTCCTCGCCGCGCCGGCCAGGCACCGTCTGCACCGATGTCCCTGACGTTCCGTCCGTCGCTCCCGACGCTCACCGCGCTCGGTCACCGGGCTCTTCGCGCCCTCGGCGTCGAGCGCCCGCCCGCCACCGGCGAGCACGATCCGCAGGCGGCCGAGGCCATGCAGCGCGCGCAGGAGGCGCGGCAGGCCGGCCGTGTCGACGAGGCGCGGACGCTGTTCCGTCACGTCGCGCAGCGCTGGCCCGCGCATCGCGGCGCGCTGCAAGAGCTGCGCGACCTCGCCGTGGAGGCGCGGCAGTGGGACGAGGCCATCAGCGTGCAGCAGCAGCTGATGGCGCTGGCGCCGCCCGCGGACCGCGCTGCCGAGGCGGCCTGGCTCGCCGTCGAGTACTACGAGCTCGGCCGGCTGGAGCTCGCACGCGGCGAGGCGAGCCGCGCGATCGGCCACTTCAAGGCCGCCCTGCGCGCGGACGCGTCGTTCACGCCGGCCGTCGTGGCGCTCGGCGATGCGCACGAAGCGGCCGGCGATGCGCGCGAGGCGGTGCGCACCTGGGAGCGGGCGGTGGACAGCCAGCCGTCGCTGCCGCTCCTGGCCCGGCTCGAGCGGGCGTATCGCGAGCAGGCCCGGCCAAGCCGGATGATCGCCCTCTATCGCACGGCCTCCGAGCGCGCCCCGGACGACCTCGCGCTGGCCGCTGCCCTCGGCCGCGTGTACTTCGAGCTCGAGATGCTCGACGAGGCGGCCGATCAGTTCGAGAAGCTCGAAGTCCGCGCGCCCGATCTGCCGGTCGTGCACGCGTTCCTCGGCGCCGTCTTCGAGCGCCGTGGCGAGACGCGCGAGGCCTTCGAGGAATATCGCCGCGCGCTGCGCCTCGGCCACGCCTTCGACTGGCCGCACCGCTGTACCGCATGCGGCGCGGTGGCGCCGCGCTGGCAGGATCGCTGCGCCGGCTGCCGCCGCTGGAACACGCTGCGTCCCAGCCAGACGCGCTGAGACGGGAACGGTGCCGCGCCCGTCTAGCACAGGCCACCCTCGGTTCAAGCGGCACACAGGGCTCCGATAAGCGCGATGCGGCAATGGGCGGTGGCGGCGCTCGATCTCGTCTTCCCGGCGTTGTGCCCCGTGTGCGTGACGCCGCTCGGCGCGGGGCGGCGCGATCCGCTCTGCGCCGCGTGCTGGAACGCCATCGAGCGCATCGCCTCGCCCGTCTGCGATGTCTGCGGCCTGCCGTTCCACGAGCTCCGCCCCGCGCGCGAAGGCTCCGCCGGCCGCAGGGGCCGGTGCGGGGAGTGCGGGGTGGCGCCGCCGGCCTTCGACTGGGCGCGCGCGGGCGGCGTCTACGCCGGCGCATTACGCGAGGCGATCCAGCGCCTGAAGTTCGCGCGCAAGCCTGCGCTGGCGCGACCGCTCGGCGATCTCGTCGTGGAGCAGTGGGCGGCCTGGCTGCCCGTGCTCGACGCATTGATCCCGGTGCCGCTGGCGCGCGCCCGCGAGCGGGAGCGCGGGTTCAACCAGTCCGCGCTGCTGGCGGAGCGGCTCGCGCGCGGCGTCGGCGCGCGCGTCGAGTCGCGCTGGCTCGTCCGCGCGCGCGACACCGCGCCGCAGACGGACCTCGACGCCGCCGAGCGCCGCGCGAACGTCCGGGGCGCCTTTCTCGCCTCGGCCGCGGTGGCGGACCGCGATGTCGCGCTCGTCGACGACGTCCTCACCACCGGCGCGACGGCCGCCGAGTGCGCCCGCGTGCTCCGCGGGGCGGGTGCGCGCAGCGTCGGTGTGCTCACAGTTGCCCGTGTACTGTAAGTGGCCATATAATTTCGGCTGAACCCAGCCAAAGGAGCCGTCATGAGCATTCGAGTCGGCGTCAACGGATTCGGTCGCATCGGGCGCGTTTTCTTTCGCACTGCGCTGGAGACGAGTGACATCGAAGTGGTCGGTGTCAACGATCTGGCGGATGCCAAGACCCTGGCCCATCTGCTGAAGCACGACTCGGTGCACGGCAATCTGAAAGCGGAGGTGATCTCGAAGGGCGAGGCGATCTTCGTCAACGGGCGCGAGATTCGCGTGTGCGCCATCAAGGATCCCGCCTCGCTGCCGTGGAAGGAGCTGGGCGTCGACGTGGTGGTGGAATCGACCGGCATCTTTCGCGATACGGCCACCGCCAGCAAGCACATCACGGCCGGGGCCAAGAAGGTCATCATCACCGCGCCCGCCAAGGATCCCGACGTCACCGTCGTGCTCGGCGTCAACGAGAAGAGCTACGACGCCGCGAGGCACCGCATCCTCTCGAATGCGTCCTGCACGACCAACTGCCTGGCCACCACCGCCAAGGTGCTCGACGACAAGTTCGGCATCAAGCGAGGGTTCATGACGACCGTGCACTCCTACACGAACGATCAGCCGATCCACGATTTCCCGCACAAGGACCTGCGCCGCGCGCGCGCCGGCGCCGTCAGCATGATCCCGACCACCACCGGCGCCGCCACCGCGGTGGGCCTGGTGCTTCCGAAGCTCAAGGGCAAGCTGGACGGCATCGCCATCCGCGTCCCGACGGCCAACGTGTCCGTCGTCGATCTGGTGGCCGAGCTCGAGCGGCCGCCGGCCTCGCCGCAGGCCGTGAACGACGCGTTCCGGGAGGCCGCCTCCGGCGCGCTGCGCGGCATCCTCGACGCCACCGACGAGGAGCTCGTGTCCTCGGACTTCAACGGTAACCCGCACTCGTCGATCGTCGACTTGCCGTCCACCGCCTTCGTCGAAGGCAACCTGATCAAGGTGCTCGCCTGGTACGACAACGAGTGGGGCTATTCCTCGCGGGTGCGCGACCTGATCAAGTTCATCGGCAAGACGCTGTAATTTGCCGAAGCTCACCATCGAACAGCTGCCGCTCTCCGGCAAGCGCGTGTTCGTTCGCGCCGACCTCAACGTGCCGCTCGAGGGCGGCACGGTCACGGACGACACCCGGCTGAGGGCCGTGATCCCGACCATGCGCTACGTCCTCGACGCCGGCGCCTCCGTCGTGCTCGCCTCGCATCTGGGCCGGCCCAAGGGCGGGCCCGATCCGAAATACTCGCTCGCGCCGGTGGCCGAGCGGCTGCGCGTGCTGCTCGAGCGTCCGGTTCCGCTGGCGCCGGACTGCGTGGGCCCGTCCACCGCCGCGCAGGCTCAGGCGCTCAAGCCCGGTGAGGTCCTGCTGCTGGAGAATCTCCGGTTCCATCCCGAGGAGGAGAAGAACGACGACGGGTTCGCGCGGCAGCTCGCGCAGCTCGCCGACTGTTACGTCGACGACGCCTTCGCGGCCGCCCACCGCGCCCACGCGTCGATCGCCGCCATCACGCGGCACCTGCAGCCGGCGGCGGCCGGCCTGCTCATGCAGCGCGAGCTGGCCGCGCTCGGGCGCATCCTCGAGTCACCCGAGCGCCCGCTGGTCGCGCTGCTCGGCGGCGCCAAGGTCTCGGACAAGGTCGCGCTCGTCGAGCACCTGATCGGCAAGGTGGACGCGCTCGTCATCGGCGGCGGCATGGCCTTCACGTTCCTGCGTGCCCTTGGTCACTCCATCGGACGCTCGCTGGTGGAGCCGGAGCGGATCGAGACCGCGCGCGCGGCGCTGGAGGCGGCGCGCCGCCGCGGCGTGCAGCTGACGCTGCCCGTCGACGTGGTCGTCGCCGACGGTGTCGACAGCGACGGCGGGCGCGCCGTGGGCATTCGCGAGATCCCCGACGCGCAGATGGGTCTGGACATCGGGCCGCGGACGACGGAGCGGTTCGCGGCCGTCCTGAAGTCGGCGCGCACGATCGTCTGGAATGGCCCCATGGGCGTCTTCGAAAAGCCGCCGTTCGCCGCGGGCACGCTGGCGGTGGCCCGCGCGGTGGCCGAGGCGACGGCCTTTTCGGTGATCGGCGGCGGCGATACGATTGCCGCCGTCAACATGGCGGGCGTCGCCGATCGCATCGGGTACATCTCGACGGCGGGTGGGGCATTCCTCGAGTTTCTCGAGGGGCGCAGCCTGCCCGGGGTCGACGCGCTGACGGAGGCTCGGTAATGCGGACGCCGCTCGTGATCGGCAACTGGAAGATGCACGGCACCATCCCGGAGGCGCGCGCGCTGGCGACGGGCATCCGCGACGGGCTGAAGCGGCCGCGTGGTGTCGAGGTCGCCGTCTGTCCGCCGTTCACCGCACTGGCGGCGGTGTCGGAGATCCTCAACGGCACGCCGATCGCGCTCGGCGCCCAGACCTGTCACCACGAGCCATCCGGCGCCCACACCGGCGAGATCTCGCCGCCGATGCTCCTCGACCTCGGCTGCCGTTTCGTGCTGGCCGGCCACTCCGAGCGCCGCCGCGAGGCCGGCGAGAACGACGCCCAGATCAATCGCAAGGTGATCGCGGCGGCGGCCCACGGGCTGACGCCGGTGCTGTGCGTCGGGGAGACGGCCGACGAGCGCCGGCAGGGACTCACGTTCACGACCGTCGAAGGCCAGCTGCGCGCCGGGCTCGCCGGCATCGAGGCGGCCGCGCTCGGGAAGGTGGTGCTGGCCTACGAGCCCGTTTGGGCCATCGGCACCGGCGTCAA
>Ga0075431_100001269_pt1 | contig 22987 bp, 16 predicted proteins | sample RhiMetdeltSRZDD5_FD_75297 | JGI IMG/M metagenome (GOLD analysis project Ga0075431, IMG submission 75297) | Populus rhizosphere microbial communities from Tennessee, USA - Rhizosphere MetaG P. deltoides SRZDD5 | ecosystem: Host-associated > Plants > Roots > Rhizosphere > Soil | place: USA... | reverse complement strand
GGCCGCGAAGGATCCTCCCGCGGCGAGGACTCCAACGCAGCGGTGCAGCCCGTTTCACCAAGAGCGCCCGCGTCGCTGCTTCTCGTCGCCATGGCGCTCGTCGCTCCCGCGTCGCCAGCGCACGCGCAGGGGGCCGCCGACCGGGAGAGTCGACCGAAGACGCTGGACGAGCTGCAGCGCCAGAGCGGTCACATCTGGGACATTTCGCTGCAGGGGCGCCTGGCCAAGGTACGGCCGCTCAAGTCGCGCGCCCTCCGCCGCGCCATCGACGCCTACCACGCCGGCACGGCCGACCTCCGCCACGACATCGACGTCTCCTGGGGTGAGTTCCTGAGCGGTCTGGATGAGCCTTTCATCGCCATCGCCCTCGATCGTGCCGCCGACGCCGACCTCCCCGCCGGCCGGAAGGTGACCCTTTTCGGCGAGATCGCCGACGCCGCAGGCGTGGTGGTGGCGAGCTTCGAGGCGGACGACGAGGTCGAGATCAGCGTCGGCCGCGCCCTCGTGGACGTTTCCCTGCCGTTCCCGAAGAACGCGGCGCGCGCCGTGCTCGGGCTGGCGGTCGGCGGCACCCCGCGGTGGATCGTCGAGCAGCCGCTTCCGGTGGCGGCGATCGACGCCGCCAGCTTCGGGCTCTCCCGGCCGATCCTCTCCCTCGACGTCCACCCGCTCGCCGCGCCGCAGAAGCCGGACGACCCCTTTACCTTCGGCGGCCTGCGCGTCACGCCGCGGGGCGACCGGACCTTCGCCAAGGGAGAGGCGCCCTGGCTCTTCGCGGTGGCCCGCGTCCCGGGCAGCACCCTCGAGACGGTCCCCAAGCTGGCCGCCACGCTCGTTCTGACGGGGCCCGAAGCGGGCAAGACCCGCCGTTACCCTGTGGGCGGGCTGACCCCGACGCCGCTGCGCGGCTTCGCCGCACAGTGGGGGGTGGGAGTGCCCCTGCCGGTCGCCGAGCTCCCCCCCGGTGAGTATCAGGCCACCCTCGAAGTGTCTGAGAGAGCAGCAGGAGCACAGGCCACCGCTTCCACGAGCTTCCAGGTCATTGCCAGGTGACCTGGCCGCGCGGGGTCCAGCCGCAGGCTACCGAGAGACCGCTAGCGGGCCGGCGACGTGTAGAGCAGGTCGAGGAGATGTTTCTCGACGGCGCGGAACTCCGGCGCCGACTTGAGGGCGAAGTCACGCTCGCGGAAGCTCGGCACCGTCATCGCGTGGAGGATGCGCGCCGGCCGCGACGACAGCACGTAGACCGTGTCGGCGAGGTAGACCGCCTCGGAGACGTCGTGGGTCACGAAGAGGGTCGTGTTGTCTTCGCTCTTCGCCACGTCGAGGAGCAGCCCCTGCATCCCCCAACGCGTCTGCGGGTCGAGGGCGCCGAACGGCTCGTCCATGAGCACCAGCTTGGGCTGGTTGATCAGCGTGCGCGCGATCGCCACCCGCTGCTTCATGCCGCCCGAGAGCTCCTTCGGAAAGCGGCCGGCGAACTCGGCGAGCCCCACCGCCTGGAGGTACTTGTCGGACTGGCTGCGGCGCTCCGCCCTGGGAACGCCGCGCAGGGCTAGGCCGTATTCGACGTTGTCGCGCACCGTGAGCCACCCGAACGACGTGTACGCCTGGAACACCATGCCGCGGTCGCGGCCGACGCCGAGCACCGGCTCGCCGTCGACGAGCACCTCGCCCTTGGTGGGCACCAGGAGGCCCGCCACCGCCTTGAGGATCGTCGACTTGCCGCAACCCGACGGACCGAGGAAGACGACGATCTCGCCGCATCCCGGCTTGTCGGCGATGTCGAAGGAGACGTCGCGCACGGCCTCGGTGCCCATGCCGTCGCGGGTCAGGTAGGTCACCGACAGGTGGTCGACGCGCAGCTTGGGAGGGGCGCCCTCGAGCCGTCCGTCGTAGGACGCTCGACCCTTTCCCTCGGGGAGCGTGACGGCGACGGTGCCCGGCTCGCCGGCGGCGGGGGCGACGCGCGGTTTCTCGTCGCTCATCGCGTCGCCTCGCGCCAGCGGAAGAGGACGCGCGAGATCCCCTGGATGACCAGGTCGGTCAAGAGACCGATGCCGCCGATCACCAGCAGGCCGGCGAACGACCACGAGGCCTTCTGGTGCGTGCGCGCCAGCTCGACCATGTAGCCGAGGCCGTGTTCGGGGTTCACCGCCTCGGCGAGGATGACGTAGGTCCAGGAGATGGCGTTCATCACCCGGAAGGAGTCGAAGATGTCGGGCAGCGCCGACGGCACGAGCACCGTGCGCACCACCTGCGCCTTGGTTGCACCCAGCGTCCGCGCCGTCTGCACCAGCTCCTCGGGCACGGCGCGGATCGCCGTGACGACGACCGGCAGCAGGTAGACGAAGACGCCGAGGAAGAGGAAGGCGATCTTCTGCTTCTCGTAGATGCCGAACCAGAGGATGAGCAGCGGGATGAAGGCGGAGATGGGCATGTAGCGCAGCGGCGCCACGATCGGATCGAAGAAGCGGTTGATCGGCTCGAAGGCGCCCATCAGCACTCCGAGCGGCAACGCGATCGCCGAAGCGAGGAGGAAGGCGATGCCGATGCGGCGGCTGGAGACCAGGATGGCGTCGAACAAGTCTTGCTGCAGGAAGAGCTGCAGCGTGCCGCGCACCACCTCGGTCGGCGAGGGCAGGAAGTCCGGCGGCGCCCAGCCGCCGTAGCTGAGGAAACACCAGGCGCCGAGCACGAGCGCCGGAGCGATGAGCCCGAGCAGGAAGCCGGTGCGCTGGGAGAGCGGCTCGCGCAGGGCGAAGAAGTCGGCCCTGCGCCTCACCTGCCGATCCCCTGCCTCCGACGAGGCAGGGGACCCCTGGTCCCGCTCCGACACCGGCTTCTCGGTCACCTGCCTAGCCCGTCGCGAGGACGACCTTGATGTCCGTCCGGCGGTTGAGCTGGCGACCGCCCTCGGTCTCGTTGCCAGCGATCGGGTTGCTCGCGCCGCGGCCGATGGTCTGGAAGCGGCTCGCGGTGATGCCGGGGAAGTTCTGCAACACGTAGTTCTTGACCGCCAGCGCCCGGCGGTCCGAGAGCGTCATGTTGGCCGTCGGGCTGCCCGTCGAGTCGGTGTTCCCCTCGATGCGAAGGTAGGTGTTGCCGAACGACGTCATCGTCTCGCCGAGCGAGTCGAGGATGAAGAACGATCCGGCCATGATCTCGTCGGAGCCCGGCGTGAAGTGGATCTGGATCTGCTTGTTGATGATGGCGCGGTCGCTCTCCGACGGCGCCTTGGCGGCGAGCTGCGGCTCCTCCACTCTCTGGCCCGGGTAGTCGGCGGCGAGCGCCTGCAGGAAGCGGCTGTCGGCCCAGTCCTTGGCATCCACCGCCCGCGTCACGAGGCCCTTCTTGCGCCAGATGACGAAGGCGGTGTCGAAGAGCGTCTCGTAGTGCGCCTTGCCGCCCGCAAGACCATAGAACTGCGCGTTGTCGGCGTACGGCGTCAGCTTGAGGCCGGAGAGCATCCCCGACACGGTGTCGGCGTCGAGCTTGAGCGCGCGGGCGACGAGGTCGTACGCCGAGGCCGGGTCGTCCTTGATCATCTCGATGCCGTCGAGCCAGCCGTGCACGAAGTCGCGCACGGTTCCAGGCGCCTTGTCGATCAGGTCCTGCCGCGCGATGAGCGTGTCGGCGATGATGTTGGTCGCCGCCGTTGTCGACACCAGGATGTGCGCCTGGTCGCCGCGGGCCTCGACCGCCGACGAGAGGTCCGGCTCCCAGGTCACCGCCGCGTCCACCTGCCCCGCCTTGAACATTGCCGCCGCGGCGGGCGCGTCCTGCGTGAAGATGATGCTCTTCTCGAGCGCCGACCGCTGGTCGGGCGGGAGCCCGGACTGCGCCAGCAGGTAGAGCAACAGGAAGTGCGACGGTGTGAACTGCGTGCAGGCCACGCGGTGCCCGGCGAGCTGCTCGATCGACTGGATCGAGGAGAGCGAGACGATGCCGTCACCGCCCCGCGACCAGTCCTGCATGATGATCGACTTCGCCTTCTGCCCCTGTTCGGAGAGGATCGACGCCTCGCGGGCCCAGTTGTCGACGGTGTCCCACATGATGTCGATGTCGCCGTTGCGGAAGGCGGCGAGCTTGGCGGCGGGGTCCTCGAGGAGCACGAACTTCACGTCGAGCCCGTACTTCTTCTTGTAGAGCGACCCCGAATTCGGGTCCATGCCCCGGTTGTAGACGATGCCCGGCGCGTGGCCGGCCCAGGTGTTGATCCCCACCACCAGCGTGCGGCCGAGCGTGCTCGTCGACGACAGCGAGGCGGTGGTGACGCCGGTGTTGCCGATGCCGCGCTCGGGGTCGGCGGGGGCGTTCTTGAGCGCGTTGAAGTCGTCGGGCGACACCGCTTCCGGTGTGGCCTCCGGCTTCTCGGCTCCGGCCCACTTCCGGATCGACTGGCCCTTGTAGTGCCAGGCGGCGTAACCGAGCACCCCCAGGATCACGAGGGTGATGAAGACCTTTGCGAACGGCGTCAGGCGCATCGTCGTCTCCTGTCGAACAGCAACATCGGACGGTGGGCACGGCCCACCGTTCCGGGGTTCCTTCTACATGGTTTTCTGGCCTGCGGCCGCCTGGGCCGCGGCCTTCTTCGCCTTGAGCTCGGCGAGCTGCTGGCGGGCCTGGACGTCGCCGGCCTGGTTGCGCAGGGCGGAGAGCCGCGAGTCGAGCGACGACTCCGACAGCTCCTTGCCCAGGTTGGCCTCGGCGATCGTGTTCTTGATGTGGTCGCGCACGTTGTCGAGCGCCTTGACCTCGGCGTCGACCGAGAGGCCGTCGAGCTGCTCCTGGATGCGCAGGCGGGCCTGCGCCGACTGCATCTTCGCCAGCATCGAGTCGCGCTCGGCCTTGAGCTTGCGGATCTCGGACTGCACGCCGATGAGGGAGCTCTTCGCGGAGTCGGCGTCCTTCTGGGCGGTCTCGGCGTCGGTCTTGAGCTCGCCGAGGTCGGCCGAGAGCTGGTTCTTCTTCTGGATGAGGATGACGGCGAGGTCGTCCTGGTTGGTCTCGACGGCCACGTTGAGCTCGGCCTCGGTCTGCGCCAGCTCGGCGTTGGTCCGCTTCAGGCGCTCGTCGAGGTCTTCGCGGCGCCGGATGATGGCGGCGGTGGCGGACTTGAGCTTCGAGTACTTCTGCACCATCGAGTTGATGGCGTTTTCGTAGGCGATCTCCGGGTGCTCCTTCTCGATGTCGGAGATCCAGAGCGAGAGGAAGCCGCGCCAGAGGTTGGCGATCCGGGAGAAAAAGCCGTTGGCCATCGCGAGCTCCTGAGTGTCGCCGCCGGGCTCAGCCCGGGGCCTGGTTCGGCGCCTGCGCCGGATCGATCAGCTTGGGCGACTCGCGCACGACGCGCGCCACCGCCTCCTGGCCGAAGAACTCGAGCACCCGCTGCACGTCGAGCTTGCGCTCGTTGCAGGAGCGCACCACCGCCTGCTGCTCCTGCACCCGCTCGTCCATCACCTGCTTGATGCGGCGGATCTCGGTCTCGAACTGGGTGATGCGATCCTGCGACTCGCCGAGCAGCGTCTGGGTGTCGGCGCCGCCGGCGCGGATGTACGACTCGAGCGCCTGGATCTCCTCGACCCCGGCCTCGATGATCTTGTCGATGGGGACGCCGAAAGCCTTGAGCGAGGCCTCGACGATCTGCTTCTTGACCGCCGGGTCGGTCTCTGCCGGGAGCGACCGCAGCAGGGACGCCGCCTTCTCGAAGCGTTCCTGGTGCTCGGGGCCCACGCCGGCCGAGGTGAAGACGGCGGCGAAGTCGACGTTACCGCCGGGCGCCGGCGGCGGATTGGTCATCGGCGCGAGCGGCACCACGGGCTGATCGCTCGTGTATGCGGTGGCGCCGGTCTCGCCGGCGGCGGCGTCGGTCGCACCCGTCGCGCCCTGCTCGTCCTCCGGCCGGACGACGAACCAGCCGAGGACCGTGGAGCCCCAGTTCTTCTTGTCGCTCATCTGAGGACGGGATTCTAGCGCTGCCGCGCCGATCTCCGTACGGTGCACTCTACGACCGGGGAGGGGCCGGCATTCCCGCCCGGCCCCGGGGAGGGGCGCCTGCCGTGGACGGGTGGCTCCCGTGGACGGAATCAGCGCGGCGGCCGGAGCCGGGCGGTTGCGGCCGGGTCGGCCAGGACCGCGCGGGCAAAGCTGTAGCCGTGCTCGGCGAGGCGCGGCAGGGATTCCATGTCGAACATGTCGAAGCCTTCCATAGGCAGGTCCAGGTAGAGCTCCACCTCGGGCTTGGCCTGCTTGGCGTAGACGTCACTCGCCAGCAGGGCGGAGCGCTGGACCAACCGCAGGATGTTGGGGAACGGAGGGGCTCGGGCGCGCCGCCGGAGGCGATCCCCAAGGAGCTGCCAGGGGGTCGGAGTGCGGCCGTAGCCCGGGTCGGCCTGGAGATCGATGCGGGCGGAGACGTCCACGGCGATGATGGGGCCGGGCCCGAGCCCGCGCATGACGCCGATCGGCAGGTTGTCGAGCACGCCGCCGTCGACCAGCAGGTCGCCCGCTGCGCTCAGGATGGGCGGGGTGACGCCCGGAATGGCCATGCTGGCGGCCGTCCAGTCGTGGACCGAGCCCTGGCGATGGACGTGGAGCTCGGCTCGAGTCATGTTTGCCGAGACGCAGAAGTAGGAGAGCCAGAGATCCTCGATCTCGTCGTCGCCGTACATCATCTCCAGCATCTTGAAGGCGACGCGCGCCGAGAGCAGCGATACCAGCGGCAGGGTGTAGAGCTTGTGGGGCCGCATCTTCACCCACCCGCGGTCGTTGAGGTCGAGCATCTCCTGCCAGCTGTAGCCCCGCGCGTATTGCGCGCCGACGATGCCGCCCATGCTGGTGCCGCCGATGCGGTCGATGGGGATCCCCGCCTCTTCGAGGGCACGGATGACGCCGATGTGTGCGAAGGCGCGGGCGCCGCCGCCGCCGAGGACCAGGCCGACGGCCCTGCCGCTGACGAAACGAGCCAGACGGTCGAAGTCCGCCGGCCGGTCGAGGCGGAGGTGGTGGTGCCGGCGGAACGGGCGGAGACCCAGCCAGGCCGCGGTGCCGCGCGGACGTCGCGCGCCGGTGTCGTGGAGGAGCACGAGCTGCTCGAGCTGCCGGCCCTGCTCCTCCTCGAGGCGCGCGAGCTCGTCGGCGAGCGGCCCGAGAGATGGCGCGGCTGCGGCGCGGGCGACGACGAGGACGTGGTCTGCCTGGCGGAGGCAGCGGCGGGTCCAGGCGGACGCAGTGGTGTCCGTCTCGTAGAGCACCACCTCGTGCCGCGACTCCTGCTCGTTCATCCACGACGCCATCTGGCCGTGCTCGGGGCTGCCGTCGGGGCTCCGGGAGGCGCCCTCGCCAAAGCGGGCATCCAGGTCCTGCGCCGTGACGCGCAGAGTGGGAACCAGCGCCGAGAGGCTGGCGCCGAGCCGTTCGAGAAAGTCCCCCAGCGGCAAGTGCGGCTCGGCGGCGACCACGGCCACCGCGACGCAGCCGCGAGCGGGCGCCTGACGCTCGTCGCCCAGCCACGAGGCCAGCTGCCGCGTGAGGGCGAAGAGGGCGTCGGGGTGCCGGCGCAGCACGGCCTCGGTCCGTTCGCGGGACAGCCGGGCGAGCACCGTGTCGCGTAGCGCGCGGGCGGTGGCCGAGTGCGGGCGCCCGGTGAGGACCGACATCTCACCGAGGGAGTCTCCCCGACCCTTCTGGCCGACGACCGACTCCTCGCCGTCGCCGAGCTCGCGCACCACGACCAGCCGGCCACTCGCCACCAGATGGAGGCCGTCGGCCTCGTCGCCCTGCCGATAGACGCGGGTGCCACCGGGCACGAGGCGCCATTCGAGCTCGCCGGCGATCTCGTCGAGAGCCGCCGCCGGCAGCACGCCGAAGAGTCGCGTCGAGGCCAGGAAGGCGCGGCACTCGGCGGCCGAGAAGGGCGCGATCGGGGGCATGGCGAAATTGGGCGCGATTGTATGCTGGCGTCGATGAGCGAAGGGCGCAAGCTGGCGACCCGGGTGAGCGCCTGGGTCACCTCTCCCTCGACCATGGAGCCGGCCGACGGCATCGCTCGCAAGGCCGGCGGCAGCTACAGGAACGTCGAGTGGGTCCGCAACCTCCCGTACTTCTTCATGCATGCCGCCTGTCTCGGTGTGATCTGGGTCGGGTTCTCGTGGACGGCCGCCGCCATTGCGCTCGGGCTGTATGCGGTGCGGATGTTCTTCATCACCGGCTTCTACCACCGCTACTTCTCCCACCGCACGTTCCGGGTCGCGCGCCCGATGCAGTTCCTGATGGCCCTCTGCGGTCTGACCTGCGTGCAGCGCGGGCCGCTCTGGTGGGCGGCGCACCACCGCCACCATCATGCGCATTCGGACCACGAGGAGGACCTGCACTCGCCCAGCCTGTGGGGCCTCCTCTGGTCGCACATGTTCTGGTTCACCACCGCCGACGCCTTGCCCACCCGCAGCCGCTACGTGCGCGATCTCGAGAGGTTCCCCGAGCTGGTCTGGCTCGACCGCCACGAGAAGATCGTCTACGTGGCCTTTGCCTGGGCCTGTTTCGGCCTGGGATGCGCGCTGCACGCGCTGGGATGGCAGCCCGACCTCGGCTACTGGCACGCCGGTCTGCAGATCGTGGTGTGGGGCTTCTTCATCTCCACCGTGGCGCTCTACCACGGCACCTACACCATCAACTCGCTCTCGCACCTGTTCGGCTCGCGCCGCTTCGAGACCAACGACACGAGCCGCAACAACTGGTTGCTCTCCATCGTCACTCTCGGCGAGGGATGGCACAACAACCACCACCGCTACCCGTCGTCGGCGCGCCAGGGCTTCTACTGGTGGGAGTGGGACCCGACCTTCTACGCCCTGAAGGCGATGTCGTGGTTGGGCCTGGTGAAGGACCTGCGCGGCGTGCCCGACGCCGTCAAGAGAGCGGCCGGCCGCGGCGCCGCCAAGGCCGCCGGGGCGTGATCCCTCACCCGCTCCGGCGCAACTAGGCCGAGCGCTGGCGCCGGTTGCGGCCCATCACCGCCCGACCGAAGCGGCGCAGCCAGTCGTGGTCGTTCTCCTGCGGCACCGCACCGGCGAGGCGGGCGACCAGCCACTCGAGACCCCGAAACAGGCCGAGCCGGCCGAGCGTGCGATCGGCCCAGCCGTTGACGATGCAGTAGTTCACGTCGTGGTTGCCGGAATGGTGCCGCATGTGGTGCGGCGTGGCGAGCAGCAGCCCGCTCTTCTGCAGCAGGCGCACCCAGGGCGGGTTCTTCGCCCGGTGGCCACACTTGTGGGTCTCCAGCATGAAGACCAGCACCGGGCTGAAGACGCCGGCGGCGAGGATCGCGTACGCCGAGAGCGCGGACTCCGCGCCGGCCCCGAAGATCGCCCACGCCAGGACCGGCGCGGTGAGGATCAGGGCGATCCACGACAGCGTGCCTGCGTCGTGCGTGAAGTGGATGCGGAAGATGCGCTGCGGGTAGACGTGATGCTCGCGCACCTGGAGCACCATGCGGCGCACGAACTTGATGTCCTCGTGGAACCAGGTGTCGAACGCCCAGTGCAGGAGGCCCGACACCAGGTCGGCGACGTAGAGGCCCGCCAGCACGGCGAGCGCGACGCCCCACCAGGCGGTGGGATGCCGGTCCCAGGTCGCGATCAGCCAGCCGAGGGCCGCGAGCGTCAGGCCACCGTTGATGACCGCGCCCGCAACGTGGAAGCGCAGCTCCTTCGCCGTGTACGGCTCGACGAAGAAGGCGTCCTTGCCCGGAGCGGCATCCGGGGGCGAGCTCATCGCCAGAGGTCCACGGCCGCCTTCCGCGCCCCGTCGCCGCGAGGCAGCTGGAGGATCATGCGATGCGCCGACAGCGTCCCGCCCTCGAACGAGTTGGCGGCCGCCCACAGGTAGAGCACGAAGCGGCGGTACAGGTGCCTGCCCCAGCGGGCCACCACCTCGTCACGCTTCCTCTCCAGATTCTCCGCCCACTTCTTGCAGGTCAGGAAGTAGTTGTGGCGGTCGTTCTTCACCAGCACCACCTCGAACGGAGTGTCCTCCACCTCGGCGAGGTACTTCTTGAGGTTGAGCGGCGAGGTGTTGCCCTCGAAGATCCACTTCGAGATGAACGACGGCATGCCGTGCCGCCTCCCGGAGTAGGCGTCGAGGTACACACGGCGGCCGGGCTTGAGCAGGCGCCGGTACTGCGCCAGGGTCCGGCGGTAGTCCGGCAGGTGCTCGGTGACGCCGAGGTTGACGATGGCGTCGAACGGCTCGCCGCCCTGGTACTCGAGGAAGTGCTCCTTGACCACCGTGGCATTCAGGCCCTTGCGGGCGATCAGCTCCTTCATGGTGGCCTCGGAGGCGTCCGAGATGGTGATCGAGGTGACGTGCACGCCCCGCGCGGTGCCGAACTCGAGAAACGAGCCCCAGCCACCGCCGATGTCGAGCACGCGCTGACCGGGCTCGAGGCCGACAGCGTCGAAGGCGTACTGGAACTTCCGCTCCATCCCGGTCTCGAGCGACTCGGAGTCGTCGTCGAAGAAGCCGTGCGAGTAACCGCGGATCTTCGAGTCGAGCCAGAGCAGGAAGAACTCCGGATCGACGTCGTAGTGACTCTTGATCCACTTCTTGTCCCGCCCGGTCTGGCCGAAGACGAGCGGCTGGACGTAGGTGGAGACCAGGTATTTGATCGGGTGTGGATCGCCCAGCAGCGGCCGGCACTTCAGGGCCGAGGGCAGGTCGCCCTCGATGTCGAGGTCGCCGTCCATGTAGGCCTCGGCGATCGCCAGCTCGTCGAAGGCGGCAAGAGCGGCCTGGCCCTTCTCGCTCGCCGCGCGCACGGAGAACGCGGGCTCGCCGCCGCCGCCGATCGTGTGCGAGACGCGATCGAGCAAGCGGAGCTCGAAGGAGGGCGGCTCGAAGCCCTTCGCACGGATCGCCGGGGCCTTTTCCAGGTAGCGCAGGCGAAAGGCGTCCGGCAGCGCGGACTCGGCGGCGGGCACCCTGAGTGCAGCATCGCCAACGGGCTCTCCCATGTCGATTCCTCCTGGAACGAAATCGGACTATGCCATGATTTCTGAACCGGGTCCGATCGCAGCAACAGCTCGCAGTTCTTGCATCGGCGAAGGCCATTGCATCGGCGGAGGGTGGGCATTCTTCATTTTCTGCGCTACGCGGCCCTGCGGTCGCTCTATCCGCTCCTCACCCTTGCCGGCGTCTGGGGCGTGCTGCTCTGGGGGCCGTGGCTCTCGCTGCCGCTCGCCATCCTGGGGCTCCGGCTGGTGCCCTACCTCGAGTGCCTCTCGGGCCCCAGTCCGCCGGACCTGGTGACCGCTCCGGCCGTCTTCGGCCGCGTGCTCAGCCATCGCGAGGACGTCCACGGCCTGATCTTCTGCGGGCTTCACTTCCTCGGGCTCGGGTCGGGGTTCTGGCTCTGGCTCCACCCCGAAGTCTCGGGCCTCGTGGATCCACTGGACCGGCTCGGCTTCGCTCTCGGCGCAGGGACCTGGCTCGGCTGGTCGGGCGGGATCAACATGGGCGTCAACTTCCACAGCCACGCCCACAAGCCGATCTTCCGCAGCGCGTGGCTCAGTCGCTGGGCCGGCCGCCTCTGGACCCTGCCGGGCGGCATTCCGTCGTACTGGTGGCGCTACAAACACCTGGCGGTGCACCACTCCCACCTCGGCGAGGACGAGGACTGGGTGCAGCCGAAGCGCCGACCGGACGGGCGCTACGAGAACGTGTGGGTCTACGCCCTCCTCTACTGGCCGTGGCGCTGGGGCTACCACTTCGTCCGCGACTTCCACCGGGCGCCGCGGGCGGTCCGGCGGCGCGCCTGGCGGGAGCTGGCGATCTTCGCCGTCCCCTGGTCCATCCCGTTCCTGGTCGACCCCTGGATGGGGCTGGGGCTATGGCTCTACCCGGCCTGGTTCGGCGGCTCGATCGTCATGGGGCTGGGGATGTACGCGCAGCATGCCGGCGGCACGGACGAGCACCGCTTCAGCCACACCACCACCTTCCTCTCCCACTTCGGCAACGTCACGATGTTCAACGCCGGGTTTCACATCGAGCATCACGAGCGTCCGGCCGTGCACTGGAGCGAGCTGCCGAAGCTGCACCAGGCGATGAAGCCGGAGCTCATCGCCGGCGGTGCCCACGTGGTGCCGTTCGGTCTCTATCGCGGCTCGGCGCTGCTCAACTCTTGGTTCCGGCAGGCTCGCGGCTGGCGTCGCTTCCAGGAGCAGCACTCCGACTACCGACAGCAGTCCGATGCACCTCCATCGAGCCGCCAAATCCCGTGAGCAACCCTTCGGGGATGCCGGCGCGGATCTGCCGGTGCAGCTCGGGCAGCCGCGACCAGTGCAGGCCGGGCTTCAAGTGGTGCGCGGCGTGGTAGCCGGAGTTGAAGGTCACCAGGTTGTAGAGGCGGCTCTCGATGTTGCGTGACGCTTCCAGGTGGTCGTCGGCATCGAGCCCGGCGTGCTGGTGATAGCCCAGCCGGGCGACGTTGGCGAGGGCCAGGAGCATCGGCCCCACGAAGACGATCAGGGTCTGTCTCCAGTCCAGCAGGGCGAGCCCGACCAGCGGCAGCAGGCTCACCAACAGCATCCACTTGAGCCGGCGATAGATCCGCGGGTACTTCCGGCCGATCTTCATCGTCCAGGACAAGTGCCCGATGGAGTTGCGCCACAGGCACTGACCGAGCGAGAGCGGTGCGCCGTCGGCCTTCCGCCAGTTGAGCGTGTCGTCGGAGCCGTCGAGGTAGTGGAGGTGATGGCCGAGGTTGTGGTGGAACGTGATGACGTAGGGCGGCGTGCCGGTCTGCAGGAAGAGGACGACCTCGTAGAGCCGGTTCAGCAGCGGCACGGTCCAGACGTTCTTGTGGTGCTGGTAGTGGTTGCAGGCGATGGCAACCGCCTGCACCGGCTGGAAGAGCAGCACGAGGACCAGGGCGACCCAGGGCGTCTCGACGCCGAAGAAGATCGCCAGCTGCACTGCGAGCACCATCGCCGTGTAGGCGACGGGCCAGCGGTCCGCCCGATAGCGAAGCAGCTTGGGTACGGAGAGCGGATCGGGCATGGAGATCGCCGGCAGTCTAGTCGAGTGCCGGCGGTCCCTATCCGCCTGGGCGACGCCGCCCCTTCTCCGCCCTCCGCTTCCAGTGCAGGCGGAGCCCCCAGAGGAAGAGCACCGGCCAGAGCAGGAGGACCCCCCAGAGGCCGATCGAGGCGCGGCTGGCGAGCGTCATCAGCACGTTGTTGCCGAAGACCCGGTCGTTGACCAGATAGGTCCACGTCGCCGAAGGGCCGCGCAGGCCTTCGGCGTCCCAGTCGATCCCCCCGGGTGTGAACGCCAGCGCCTCGAAGGCCTCCACCACGCCGTCCTCGATCCGTTCGACCAGTCCCTCGAAGGCGCCGATCGCGGTCTTGATGAACACCGCCAGCGGCTCGCGACCGTCGAGCGCCACCAGGTGCACCTCGTCGCGGAGCGCTTGCATCTCGGTCAGGTAGTCACTCCAGCAGCGGTCGATGGCGAGCAGCGTCAGGCGCCGCTCGGCCTGGCGCGCCGCCGCCGGGCCCAGGGTCGCTACCAGGCGCTGCCAGCGCTCCGCTGTCCGGCCCTGCAACAGCTCGAGCTCGGCCTCGTCGTCGACCAGCGCCTGCCGCCACTGGGCAACGTAGCGGCGCTGCGTCTCGATGACGTCGGAATAGCGGAAGAGCCGCTTGCGGGCCTCGAAGCACTCCCCCTCGGCGATGCGCTGGGCGCGCGCCACCTCCCCGCGCACCACCTTCGACTCGATCGGCGTGCCGGCCGGCTCGAACACCAGACTCCTCGGCAGCAGGCCGGCGATGCCGTAGCGCTGCAGCAGCTCGTCGTCGAGGGAGAGGAAGAAGCGGGAGGTGCCGGGGTCTCCCTGGCGCCCGGCACGGCCGCGCAGCTGGCGGTCGATGCGGGCGCTCTCGTGCAGTGTCGTGCCGATGACGTAGAGCCCGCCGAGAGCGAGCACTCGCTCGCGGTCGCGTTCCGCCTGGCCGCCGAGGCGGATGTCGGTGCCGCGGCCGGCCATGTTGGTCGAGATGGTGACGGCGCCGAGCGCGCCGGCCTCGGCAATGATGCCCGCCTCCTGCTCGTCGTTCTTGGCGTTGAGCACCTGGCAGGCGGTGCCGTCGCGCCGCAGGCGCGCGGCAAGCCGTTCGGACTCCGCCACGCTCGCCGTGCCGACGAGCACCGGCCGTCCCGCCGCGTGGGCGCTGGCGATCTCGGCGACGACCGCCGCGTCCCTCGCCTCACCGTGGGCGTAGATGGCATCCGGCTGGTCGTCACGAAGGCAGGGGCGATTGGGCGGGATGACCGCCACCTCGAGACCGTAGAGCTCGCGCAGCTCCTCCGCCGCCGGGCGCGCCGTCGCGGTCATGCCGGCGAGGCGCGGGTAGAGGCGGAGGAAGTGCTGCAGCGTGACCGCGCCGAGGAGGCGGCCGTCGGCGCCCAGCCGCAGCCCCTCCTTGGCCTCGACTGCCGCCTGCAGGCCGTCGGGCCACTGGCGGCCCTCCGCCACGCGGCCGGTGAGCTCGTCGACGAGCTCCACCACGCCGCGCCGCACGATGTAGTCGACGTCGCGCTGCAGCAGGTGCTCGGCGTGCAATGCGCTGCGGATGGCGGCGAGCAGCGGTGTGTTGCCGGCGTCGAAGAGGTTGCCGCAGCCGAGCACGGCCTCGACGTGCTCGCTGCCGGCCTCGGTCAGGAAGACGTTGCGGCGGTGCTCGTCGGTGTCGAAGTCCACCCGCGCCTCGAGGCGACGCGCCAGCTCGGCGAGCCGTCCGAGACCCGCCGGCTGGCCCTCGACGGCGCCGGCGATCACCATCGGGATGCGCGCCTCGTCGACGAGGATCGAGTCGGCCTCGTCGACGAGGGCGAAGGCGAGCGGCCGGTGCACCTGCTCGCCGCGCTCCAGGCAGAGCTGGTCGCGCAGCAGGTCGAAGCCCGCCTCTTTGGCGGTCAGGTACGTGACGTCGCAGCCATAGGCGCGCTGGCGTTCCGCGAAGGTCATGCCTTCCTGCACGAAGCCGACACCCAGGCCGAGCAGCGAATACACCGGCCCCATCCATGCCGCGTCCCGGCGCGCCAGGTAGTCGTTGAAAGTGAGCACGTGGGCGCCGCGCCCGAGCAGCGCCTCGAGGAAGACCGGTGCCACGGCGGTGAGCGTCTTGCCCTCGCCGGTCTGCATCTCGACCACCTTGCCCTCATGCAGCGCCATGCCGCCAGCGACCTGCACGTCGAAGAGGCGCTGGCCGAGCACCCGGAGCGCCGCCTCGCGCACCAGCGCGATGCCCTCGACGCGGAGGTCGGCGAGCGGCTGGCCCGCGCGGGCGCGCTGGCGGAGCGCGTCGGCCCGCCGGCCGAGGTCGGCGTCGGCGGCCGCACGCAGCTCGGGCTCGAGGGCCGCCACCGCGGCGATCAGGGGGAGGTAGGGGGACAGCAAGTCCTGCCCGCCGCGGCCTGCGAGAGCTGGGCGAGTCACGATCTACCGGTACGCACCAGCGGCTCGCGGATTCCCACGCCATCCTGACCGGCGTGCCGCCAGGCGCGCCGAGCCAGCGTGCTCCTCTACCGGTGGGCGAGCCCGGGCGAGGCAACCGCTTCGTCTCTGCTGTCGAGCCCGGCCAACAACGCGAACAGCTTCTCCAGCTGCGTGGGCTTGAGCAGGTGCGCGTCGAAACCGGCTTCCTGCAAGCGACCCTTGTCGTCCTGGTAGCCGGTCAGGGCGACGAGAAGCGCGCGATTGCCGAGGATCTGGCGAAGCCTGGGGGCGACCGCGTAGCCATCCATCACGGGCAGCCCCAGGTCCAGGAGCACCACGTGGGGATCGAGCTCTCGTGCCACAGCGAGCGCCGCAGGGCCGTCGGGCACCGCACGGGCCTCGTGGCCCTGCAGCTTCAAGATCTCGACCAACGCCTGGGCAGCGTCCTCCTCGTCGTCGACGACGAGGATCCTGCGGGCAATGACCGGGAGCAGGGCGACTTGCTCCTCGTCGTCGGTCGTCTCGACGCGTCCATGGCGCAGCCGTGGCAGCGTCACCACCACCTCGGCGCCCTTGCCCCGCCCGGCGCTGAGTGCCTCGACGTCCCCACCGTGCATCTGCACCAGGCTGCGGACGAGTGCCAGGCCGAGCCCCAGACCGCCCTTGGCGCGGTGAAGACTCATCGGAGCCTGCGTGAACAGGTCGAACATGTGATCGAGCACCGCCGGCTCGATGCCGATGCCGGTATCGCGAACCGAGATCTTGACCGCATCCATCGTCGCGTCCAGCGTGAGCCAGATGTGGCCACCGTTCGGGGTGTATTTGGCCGCGTTCCCCAGCAGGTTCTCCATCACCTGCGCCAGTCGCACCGCATCGCCCAGCACGAGGACGGTCCCTGTCGGCGGCAGGGAAACCGTGAGCTCGTGCTCGCACTCCACGATCATCGGGGTCACGCTTTCGATCGCCGCCTTCGCCACCTCGACGACGTCGGCGGCGTCCCGCGTCAGCTCGAACTTCCCCGAGATGACCCGCGCCACGTCGAGGAGCTGGTCGAGCATGGCTGTCATCCGCCGGGTCTGCCGCTCCATCATGGCCCGGATCGGCTCGAAGGAGCCGCCGGCGGTCAGTCGAATGAGATCGAGACCGTTGGTGAGCGCCGCCAGCGGATTGCGCAGCTCGTGCCCGAGCATGGCGAGGAACTCGTCCTTGCGCCGATCGTCCTGCGCCAGCTCGTCGGCCCGGCTCTGCGCGTCCCTCTCGGCGCGGCGCAGGTCGGTGACGTCCTCGATCGACACCAGGATGAGGTCGGGGCGGCCGTTGCCCGGCATCACCTGGGCATTGAGCCTCATGCTGCGCCAGCCGATGGTCTCGAACACGTGATCGACGTCGTAGTCGCGGATCTCCCGCCCCCTGAGGAGGGCCTCGTCAAGCAGGGCCCGCACGCGAGGGATGTCCCACTGCCGGTTGCCGAGCTCGTAGATCCGACGACCCTCGGTTTGCTCCTCGTCGACCACGAACGTGGCGTAGAACGCCGCGTTCGCCGAGACCAGGCGGTGGTGCATGTCGAGCACGAGAAGGGGCGTGCGCGAAGTGCGGATGATCGCCTCGGCGTAGAGGCGGGCATATTCGCTGGCGGCGATCGCCTGCTTTTGTGCGGTGATCTCGTGGAAGGTCAGGCAGACTCCGTCGACGTCCTGCGTCTCGGTGCGGTACGGAAGGACTCTCCTCGAGAACCACCGCCCGTCGTCGGTTGACACCTCCGCTTCGATGGGCGCCGGCTTTGCCAGCACGCGCAGGGCGTCGGCCAGCATGGTCTCGTCGCGGACCTCCATCTTGATGTCGGGAAGCGAGCGGCCGACGTCGCTCGGGACGATGCGCATGACCGTGGCGCACGCCGGCGTGAAGCGCCGGATCCTCAGCTCGCGGTCGAGAAAGAGGGTCGGCACGTTGGCGCTCACCAGCAGGTTGTTGAGGTCCGAGGTGAGGGAGCGCAGCTCGTCGTTGCGCTCCTCCAGCTGATGGTTGATGGTCGTCAGCTCCTCGTTCAAGGATTGGAGCTCTTCCTTCGACGCCTCGATCTCCTCGTTGCTCGACTGCAGCTCCTCGTTCAGGGAGAGCAGCTCCTCGTAGCTGGCGCTGTGCTCCTCGGTGGCGGTCCTGAGCTGGTCCACCGCCGTCCGTAGCTCCTCCCTCGTGTCCTGGAGCTCCCGCTGCACCTCGCCGCTGAACGACTCCCCGCCGCTCTCGTCCGGGAGGTTGGAGAGCCCAGCCGATCGCGGCAGGTCACGGAACGCAACGAGGAACAGCCCGCCGTTGCGGGCGACGGACCCGATCGGCTCGACGACGATCTCGACTCGAGCGGCCGCCGCCTCTCGCTCCAGCCGCATGCCGGTGACCGTCACGCGCCGCTTGTGCTCGACCGCCTCGACGAGGCCGCTGCGCAGCTTGGCGTAGAGCTCGGGCCGCACCCAGGAGAGCAGGTCCGACTTGGCCTCGCCGTGAGGCCGCGTCAGGTATTCGTCCGTCTGGCCGAAGAAATAGAGGATCTCGAGGCCCCGGTCGATCACCACGCAGGGCACGGTGTAGCGCTGAAGGACCAGCTTCTCGATCAGGCGCGCGCCCACCGGACCCTCTGCCATCGCTCCCTCGCGCACCACGTGCGCCGGGGCTGCATCGGCCACCCGGCGGGCCTGGCGATAGCGCGCGGGCCGCGCGACACCGATGGAGCGATAGACCCGATGCTTGGCCGAAACCTCCTCGAAGAGATCCGTCCGCCGGCCGATCGTCTCGGAAGCGCCGAGCCACAAGGTACCTTGGGGCCGAAGCGAGAAGTGAAAGAGCTCGAGCAATCGCTCCTGAGCGGGCGGCTCGAGGTAGATGAGCACGTTGCGGCAGCTCACCAGGTCGAGGTGGGCGAACGGTGGGTCGGAGAGCATGTCGTGGGCCGCGAAGGTGACGGCATCGCGCAGGGCCCGCTCGACCTCGAAGCCCTTGCCCGAGCCGCGAAAGAACCGCCGCAGGCGTTGGGCGGAAACGTGCTCCTCGATGCCGGCGGGATATACCCCCTTCCGCGCGATCCCCAGGGCCGCATCACTCGCGTCGGACGCGAACACCTTCAGACCGAGGCGGCTTCCCGCGGTCTCGAGCTGCTCGAGGAAGATCATGGCGAGGCTGTAGGCCTCCTCGCCCGTGGCGCAGCCCGCCGACCAGACCCGCACCGCGGTGGCGTCGTCCCGCCGCTCGATCAGCGCCGGCACGATCTCTCGTGCGAGCAGCTCCCACTCCTCGGCATCCCGGAAGAAGCTCGTGACGCCGATGAGCAGGTCGCGATAGAGCTCGTCGACCTCCCCCGGATCCGTGCGAAGGTACTCGAGATAACCCTGCCACCCGGAGAGGCGCTTGAGCTCGATGCGCCGTTCGGTGCGACGCTCGAGCGTGCCCGTCTTGTAGTCCCGGAAGTCGACCCGGTTGCGCTTGCCGAGCAGCGCCAGGATGGCCGGCAGACCCTCCCGCGGCTCGTCCGTCTCGCTCGAGGCCTTCTGTGTGCCGCGCTCTCCGGCGGCAGGACGGGCGCGCGGCGTCTCGGTGTACCGGAGGAGAATCTCCCCCATCGCTCCTGGCGGCACGACCGCGTCGGCGGCGCCCGTATCGATGGCGCTGCGCGGCATCCCCTCGTATTCGGAAGTCTCGGGATCTTGAACCAGGCATAACCCGCCCGCCGACCGGATGTCCTCCAAGCCGGCGGACCCGTCGTTGCCGGTACCGGAGAGCACGATGCCGACCGCGCACTCCTTCCGATCCGCGGCGAGCGCCGAGAAAAACGTGTCGATCGGCCGCGCGCGGTAGTGAGGCTCTTCGGGCGCGCCAACTTCCAACGCTCCGTCGCGGATGCCGAGCGACGTCCCCGGCGCGATGACGTAGACATGGTCGGGCTCGAGGCGCTCGTTGCCGGTGACCTGGGAGACCTCCATGGCGGTGTCCTTCTGCAGGATCCCCGCGACATGGCTCACCTCGGCTGGAGCCAGGTGGAGGACGATGATGAACGTCATGCCCCGGTCGGCGGGGGCGCCCTGCAGGAAGCGCTGGCACGCGTCGAGCCCGCCGGCGGACGCTCCGAGACCGACTACCAGCGCCGGTGATGGCTTCCCGTCGGAGGAGTGAGGTCCGCGTTCGTCGAGCTCGAGTGTCGCCTCTTGCGGCCTCGAGTAGCGGCCGCTGGAAGCGTCGACTGAGGACGCTCCTCTACCGCGCTCCCCACGGAGAGAGGCCAAAGAGTGCCACAGTCCTCGAATTGACAGGCTCGGTCGCGACAGGCTCGCCCCCTGCCTATGCAAGCAACCTCTTCACAGCCAACACCCCGGCTCCAGCGAGCAGGGCGATGAGAGTCCACAGTCCGACCCGACCGAGCGCCGGAATGATCGTCACGGGCACGCCGGAGGCGCACCCCCCGATCGTGTTGCCGCCGGCACCCGCCATCGTCACCGCACCCGTCGGACCAGTTCCCGCCAGGGCCCTACCCGTAACGTTGGAACCCGACCCGACGGTGATGCTCGCATCCGCGATGGTGTTGCCACGAAAGCTGATTCCGTTGAGGGTCTCCGACGTGCCGACCCGCCAGAACACGTTGCAGGGGTCGGCCGTACCGATGACATTCGAGCCGACGTTGGCGGTGAGCGCGCTATCCACTGGAAGACGAAGATGCCTGGACCGTTGAGGGTCAGGGTTCCGAGTGCCGCCAGATCGGCCGCCCCTCCGGCAAAGGAGTAGATACCCGAGGTGAGCACGGCTCCATCCAGCTGCGCAGCGAGCACCGTGCCGGGCCCCTGAGCGGCCAGGAAGTTGTAGGCAGCGATGGCATCGAGATGAGCCTGCTGGACGGTCAGATCGTTCGTCAGATGGAGGGAAAACGGAGGAGTCACGCTCGAAGGTGGGAAGTTCGTGATCGACGCCGTCGGAGAAGACCCGACGTCTCCATTGACCACTGTGCCCGCGCCCGTCGAGCCGGTCACCCCTGAATTGCCCAGGACCGAGAACTGCTGAGCCGTGCCCAGTGGCGGCGCAGTCTGGGCGATCGCCGGGGCCGGGGCACAAAGAAGCGCAGCGAATCCGAGAAACGCGCTGAAGAGGAACGCCCTTCTCATCTTCATTCCTATTTGCAGCTCCTTCCAAGAAAGACTCCCAGCGACGCACGCAACTCCGCGGCGAGCGTCGCTCGGAAGATGCAGATCATCGACCGACGCCCGGATCCGGGCGAGCCAGCTACCGCCGTCTGCCTCGGTAGTAGAAGCCGCCACCGCCGAACAGGAGGACCAACACGACGATGACGATGATCAACGTGGTAGTGCTCATGACTTCCCTCCCCGTTCTGGAACCTCATCAAGCTAGCCCTCCGGCATCCAATTGGAGAAGGGGACTTTCTACCCGAGAGCCAAGCCGCGGGCTAGGTACGAACTACCCGAGTCGCCACCACAAGACGCTGCAGTCCCTTGCCCGCAGGCCCTGTAGCTAGAGCAGGTTGTGCTCCTCGGCGTAGTTCACCAGCTCGACCCGGCTGGCCAGCCCGAGCTTGCCCATCAGGTTGGCGCGGTGGTTCTCGACGGTACGCTTCGACAGGCCGAGCAGGCCGGCGATCTGGCGGTTGGTGTTGCCCCGGGCGAGCAGGCGCAGGACGTCGAGCTCGCGGCGCGTCAGCGCATCTGTGGGCGACCCACGGCGGAGCTCGGTCGCGACCGTCTGGTGGAGCAGCGCGCGGGTCATCGCGGGGTGGACGTAGATGTCGCCACGCCTCGTCGCGTGGATGGCCTGGATGATCTCGGACGGCTCGGCCCGCTTGATCACGTAGCCGGTGGCTCCGGCGCTCAGGGCTTCGTGCAGGAGGCCCTCGTCTTCGTGGATGGTGAAGAACAGCACGACGATCCCCGGGTGCTTCTCCTTCAGCCGCTTCGCCGTCTCGATGCCGTTGTCGGGAGGCATGGTGATGTCGAGCACGATGGTGTCGGGCTGCAGTGTCTCGGCGAGGCGCAGCGCTTCGACACCATCGCCCGCTTCGCCGACGACCTCGAGCTCGGGGTCGGCGCGGAGCAACTCCCGCAGGCCGGAACGGACCACCGTGTGGTCGTCAGCGATCAGGATACGGATCGGCACTCGCCACCTCCACCACGACAGTGGTGCCTGCCCCGGGAGCGCTCTCGATCGTCAGGCTCCCTCCCAGGGCCTCGGCTCGCTCCCGCAGCCCGAGCAGACCGAAGTGATCGCCGCGCTGGACCTTGTCCGGTTCGAAGCCGATGCCATCGTCCTCGACCATCACGCTGACCCGGTCGCTGCGACACTCCACCAGCACGTCGACCCGGGTCGCGCGGGCGTGACGCACGACGTTGGCCATCGCCTCCTGGACCACGCGGTAGAGCGCCGTCTCCACCACCGCCGGGAGACGGTCGCTGGCGAACCCGCGCGCCTTGAAGCGGACCGCCAGGCCGAACTTGGACGCCGCCGTGCGCGAGTACTGGCGGAGGGCCGCCTCGAGCCCGAGGTGGTCGAGGCTCGCCGGCCGCAGATCGGCGGCAAGGCGGTGCAAGCCGTCGATGACGGCATCGGTCCTCTGCATGAGCTCCGCCACCCGCCCCGTGACGCTGGCGCCCTGGTCGATCTCGGTCTCCAGCAGGCGGAGCCCGAAGCGCAGCGAGGCCAGGGCCTGGCCCGCCTCGTCGTGAAGCTCGCGGGCGATGCTGCGCCGCTCGCTCTCCTGCGCCTCGACGAGGCGACGCGAGAGCGACTGCATCCGCACGGCGGACGCCTGCATCTGCTCGAAGAGCACCGCGTTCTCGACCGCCACCGAAGCCTGGGACGAGATCGCCTCGGCCAGCTTCACGTGTTCCTCGTTGAAGTAGCCGGCCTCTCGCTTGGACAGCGAGAACAACCCCGCGACAGCGCCGCGAGCGAACAGCGGGATCCCCATCCAGCTCGCCTCGACCGGAGGCTCGGCCGGCAGGCTCCAGCCGGGGTGCGCGGCAATGTCGGGAATCAGGACCGGGGCGCCGGTGCTGAGGATCTTCTCGACGATCGGATGGTCGGAGGCCTCGAAACCCGGCCGCCCGTCGGCGGGAAGGGGAATCACCCGCTCGCCGTCGAAGATGGCGCGGACGGAGACCCGCGACGCCTCTTCGAGGAGCATGACGCTGGCGCGGTCGAAGGGGATCAACCGCCGCACGCAGTCGAGGATGGCCGCGAGGACGGTTTCGCGGTCGAGGCTGCGGGTGAGCACCACCGTCGCCTCGCGGAGCGCGTCGCCAACGCTCCGGGCGCGCCGCTCGGCCTCCTCCGCGGTGCGGCTGTTGAGCATTGCCACCGCGGTCATCTCGGCGAAGACCTCGGCGAGACGAGAGTCGGCGGCGGAAAAGCCTCCTGGCTTGTCGATCAGGACGAGAAGCCCTGTCGCGTCACCGGCGATGACGATCGGTACGAGCAGGGCGTTTTCCAGGCCGGCGCCACGGCCAG
>Ga0075431_100001268_pt1 | contig 22999 bp, 17 predicted proteins | sample RhiMetdeltSRZDD5_FD_75297 | JGI IMG/M metagenome (GOLD analysis project Ga0075431, IMG submission 75297) | Populus rhizosphere microbial communities from Tennessee, USA - Rhizosphere MetaG P. deltoides SRZDD5 | ecosystem: Host-associated > Plants > Roots > Rhizosphere > Soil | place: USA... | reverse complement strand
AGCTCGCGAATGTCGCGCGAAAGCGTGGCCTGCGTGGCGTCGATTCCGCGGTCACGCAACTTCTCGCGGAGCTGCTCCTGGCTTGTAATCGCTTCCTGCTCAACGATTTCGAGTATTGCGGCCTTCCGTCGAGCCTTGATTACCATGTCGAATGAATGAGTATACATGATTATGCAGGCAAACCCAAGAGTTTCCCAGGTTTTTGTTGACTAAGCCCGTGGATTACCTGTATAAATTTAGGTTCTGGTGAATACTTATTCGAAGATACGGGTCGGCGTCGCCGGGGCAACCGGCTATTCAGGGATGGAGCTTCTCCGGCGTCTTGCGCAGCATCCGGGGGCCGATGTTCGGCTCGCGATGGGCTCGAGTTCCTCAGAATCCAAGCGGTTGCCCGCCTTGAAGCGAATCTGGGATGCGCCGATCGACCGGCTCGATGTGGATCGCCTGGCGTCCGAGACGGATGCCGTGTTCTTGGCGGTGCCCGATACGCTCTCGGCTGAGCTCGGTCCCGCATTGGTACAGCGTGGTCCGCGCGTGTTCGATATCTCTGGCGCGTTCAGACTCCGAAGCCAGGCCGAACGGCAGCGGTGGTATCCGCACTCGCCCGATCCTGGCGTGCCGGTCACGTACGGATTGACCGAGCGGTATCGTCGCGAGCTCGCCACGGCGCCCCTTATCGCGTGCGCCGGCTGCTATCCGACTGCCGCGATTCTGCCGCTGCAGCCGCTCGTGGTCGCGAATCTGATTCAGCCGGGCGTGATCATCGACGCGAAGTCCGGAGTGTCGGGCGCGGGCAAAACGCCAACCGAGCGGACGCATTTTTCAGAGATTCACGGCAGCATAGCGGCGTACGGGGTGTTCTCGCATCGCCACGGCGCCGAAATTCAACAAGAGGTCGGCATCGAGGTCACGTTCGTGCCGCACCTCGTGCCGCTCGATCGCGGGATTCTGGAAACCATTTACGCCCGGCTGCAGCCCGGTGTCGACGCCGATGCGATCGAACGGACGCTGACTGCGGCCTACGCCGGATCCCCGTTCGTTCGGCTCACCGGCAGCGAGCTGCCCGAGATCAAGCACGTCGCGCACACGAACTTCTGCGACATCGGCTGGCGCGTCGATCGGCCCGGCGGTCAACTCATCATCGTCTCGTGCATTGACAACCTGGTGAAGGGCGCGGCGGGGCAGGCAATTCAGAACTTCAACGTGGCGTTTGGATTCGACGAAGAGCTGGGGCTCGCGTAGATGGGGATCACGGTACTCAAACTCGGCGGCGAGCTTCTTGAAGACCAGGCGGCGATGCGACAGGCCGCTGACGCCGTCGTGCTTCTTGCCGCAGAAGGACCGTTGGTTGTCGTCCACGGTGGTGGGCGTGCGATTGATGCCGAGTTGCGGACGCGCGGGATCTCGCCGCGCTTCGTCGATGGATTGCGCGTAACGGATCAGGAGACGCTCGACACCGTCGTCTCGGTGCTTGCCGGCCGGACGAACACGGGGTTCGTGGCAGCGATCGGTGCGGCAGGTGGAAAAGCAGTGGGACTCACTGGCGCGGACGGACAGATTGGGCTTTCGAAGCGTGCCGCGCCGCTCCAAACGGTCGCAGGCGAGTCGGCGGATCTCGGGCTGGTGGGTGAGCCAAACGCCACAAGCGCCTCGCTCCTCACCGACCTCGTGCAGATTGGGTGCATTCCCGTGATCGCGAGCATTGGCGTCGACCGCAGTGGCGTGCTGCTCAACGTGAACGCCGATGTCCTTGCTGCGCACCTTGCCAGCGTTCTCCGCGCCGAACGGCTCATCGTGGCGGGCGGCACGGCCGGCGTGCTGGACGATAGTGGAAAGACGATTGCAGAGCTGTCCGTATCGGCGATCGATGCGATGACGGCATCAGGCGTTGCGCACTCGGGGATGATCGCGAAGCTTGCCGCGTGCCGGCGAGCGTGCGATGCCGGAGTTCCTGACGTGTCGATCGTGAGCGGGCGCCAGGTGAAGGACTACCGGGAGGCGCCAGGAACCAGACTGGTCGCAACAGTGGGCGTGGTCAGCGGAGAGAAGCAATGACAACGACGGCGATGAACAATGTGATGTCGGTCGAGACCGAACATGTGCTGCAGGTTTACAAGCGCAATCCCGTGGTCTTCGAGCGCGGACGCGGGTGCTATCTGTACGACGCTGCGGGCCGTGGCTATCTCGATCTGATCTCAGGCGTGGGTGTTGCCGCGCTCGGCCATGCGCACCCTCGTCTTGCCGCGGCCATCGCGGAACAGGCGACGACGCTCATCCACACCTCGAACCTGTTCTTTCATCCGCTGCAGGGCGAATTAGCGACGCGTCTTGCGGCGATATCCGGACTGCCGCGCGCGTTCTTCTGCAACAGCGGCACCGAGGCAGTTGAAGCCTGCCTGAAGTTCGCGCGCCGCTACTGGCATACACAGAAAGAATCTCGTCGCACCGGCTTCGTTGCGTTCGAGCATGCCTTCCACGGGCGGACGATTGGCTCGCTATCGGTGACGTGGGACGATCACTACCGCGCACCGTTTGCGCCCCTCCTCGCGGACGTTACGTTCGTGCCGGCCAACGATCCTGACGCATTGCGCTCGGCCGTCACCGAGTCCACCGCCGCGGTAGTACTCGAACCGCTGCAAGGCGAAGGCGGCGTGCGACCGTTCAGCCAGGCGATGGCGAACGCGATCAAAGAGGCGTGCCACAAAACCGGGGCGCTGCTCATCGCGGACGAGATTCAATGCGGTCTCGGCCGCACGGGCCATCTGTTCTACTCGAACGTGCTTGGCCTCACGCCCGATCTGATGGCGATTGGCAAGGCGCTTGGAGCCGGTGTGCCGATCGGCGCGGCGCTGTTCAGCGAACGCGTCGCGAAGGCCGCGTCGTTTGGCGATCACGGAAGCACGTATGGCGGCAACCTGCTCGCCTGCCGCGCGGCGCTCGTGTTTCTCGAAGAGCTGATTGACCGCGATCTCATATCGCATGTCGCGTCAATCGGCGCGCACCTCGAGCAGGGACTCCAGGCAATTGCCGCACGGCACGCAGTTGTCCGCGAAGTACGTGGTGCAGGATTGATCTGGGGCCTGGATCTCGATCGGCCGGCGCTGCCGGTCGTCGAAGCTGCGCTGCAGTTGGGAATGCTCGTCAACCGGACGTCCGACACGGTCGTGCGGCTGCTGCCGCCGTACGTGATCAACGAAAGCGAAGTGGATCAGGCGTGCGCTCTCCTGGAGCGAGCCATTGCGACCGTCGAAGGGGGCCAGAAATCGTGAACGCTTCAGTCACTTTGCGAGCTGCGGCACCGGCAGATGCGCCGGCGATACACCGCCTCATCACGGACAACGTCGAGGTCGGGCACCTGCTGCCACGAAGCCTCGACGATGTTCGACGTCACGTGTTGCGGTTTGTCGTCGCAACGAGTCACGGCGAGGTGATCGGCTGCGCTGAACTCGCGCCACTCAGCGCGAGCGTCGCGGAAGTGCGGTCGCTCGTCGTGGACGGGGCGTTCCGCGGCCGCCGGATTGGCCCAAGCCTGGTCGCCGAAGTTGCGTCGAGCGCGACGGCCGCCGGCTACTGGACGCTGTGCGCGTTCTCACACGAGCCAGCGCACTTCGTGCGGATGGGATTCACGATCGTTCCGCACATCTGGGTCCCGGAAAAGATTGCGCACGACTGCACCTCCTGCTCGCTCTTCCGTCGGTGCGGGCAGCAGGCGGTCACGCTTCCCTTGCGCGCCGGCATCAGCATGGGACCGGAGCGGCCGGCGGCGGTCATTCACGGTTCGCGTTCCTCGGGCACCCGCAGGCTGCCGCTGCGACCCGTGACTGTCGAAGAACTGACGGAGGCTGTCCCGGCGTGACGACATCACGATTCGCCACCATCGACGGTGGCGTGACCGCGCCGAAGGGCTTCCGCGCCGCAGGCGTCGCGTGCGGGATCAAGCCGTCAGGCAAGCTCGATCTATCGCTGCTCGTATCGGACGGCGCGGCGAGCGCGGCCGGCGTGTTCACGACCAACCTGGCCAAAGCGGCGCCGGTGCTGCTGTCGCAGGCGCATCTCGAGCGCTCCGGTGGCCGGGCGCGAGCAATGGTGATCAACAGCGGATGCGCCAACGCCTGCACCGGCGCAGACGGCGTCGCGCACGCGAAGCTCATGGCGGAGTTTGCGAGCCAGGCGGTCGGCTGCGATCCGTCGGAAGTACTCGTGGCTTCGACGGGCGTCATCGGCGTCAAGCTCGATATCGAGAAAGTCCGTCGTGGCGTGAGCGACGCGGCGGCGCACTTATCCCCGCGCGGCGGCGCTGATGCGGCTCGCGCCATCATGACGACCGATCCGTTCCCGAAAGAATCCGCCGTCGAAGTTGCTGCCGGGGCCGGCACATTCCGTGTCGGCGGAATGGCCAAAGGCTCGGGCATGATCGAGCCGCTGATGGCCACGATGCTTGGCGGCGTCACGACGGACGTGCGCGTTGCGCCGGCATTGCTGCAGCGCGCGTTGAAGGCTGCGGTCGACGACACATTCAATGCGATCACCGTCGACGGCGAGTGTTCGACGAACGACTGCGTGTTCGCGCTCGCCAACGGCGCCAGCGGCGTCGAGCTGACCGATGCGGATTTCTCGCTGCTCGTTGATAGCCTCAAGGCGGCGTGCGAGCCCCTCGCGATTGGAATCGTGCGTGGCGGCGAGGGCGCAACGAAGCTGGTGACCGTGACCGTCACAGGCGCGGCTTCAGCCGAGGACGCGCGGCGCACCGCGCGGGCGATCGCCAACTCACCACTCGTCAAGACCGCCGTGCACGGCGGCGATCCAAACTGGGGACGGCTGATTGCCGTGGCCGGGCGTGCCGGCTCGGCGTTCTCGCTCGATCGCGCCGTGGTACGGATCGGTCCCATCACGTTGTTTGCATCGGGAACGCCGCACGACGATCGAGCGCCACAAGCGGCCGATTATCTCCAGGGAAAAGAGATCGATCTCGAGGTGGACCTCGGCACCGGTGGCGGCGGCCGTTCGCGGATGTGGACGTGCGATCTGAGCGCCGAGTACGTGCGGATCAATGCCGACTACCGAACCTAGTCAACCCGATCGACTCGCGACTACTTGAGGACGTTATGAAGACTTCGGCACAGCGCAAGATGTCGGTTCTTTCGAGCGCGCCGACGCGGTTTCTGTCGATGCTGGATTTCGGGCCGGCCGAACTGACGGCCTGCCTGTCGCGCGCCGCAAAGCTGAAGGACGCTCGCGCCGCCGGCCGAAGGCACGAACAGCCGCTCGAGGGTCTTCACGTCGCGCTGCTCTTCGAGAAACCGTCGCTGCGAACCCGTGCGACGTTTCAGATTGCGGTGCGCGAGCTCGGCGGTTACTCGATCGAGCCGCCCGAAGACGTGGCTCTCGGCGGGCGCGAGTCGATCGGCGACGTCGCGCGGAACCTTGAACGTTGGGTCGCCGCAGCCGTCGTGCGGACGTTCGCCCAGGCGCGGCTCGAGGAATTCGCCAACGCGGCCCCGCGCCTGCGCGTGATCAACGCGCTCACTGACCAAGAGCATCCCTGCCAGGCGCTCGCTGACTGCCTCACGCTGACCGAACGTCTCGGGGATCTCAAGGGCCGGACCATCGCGTTCGTTGGGGACGGCAACAACGTGGCGGCGTCACTCGCTCAGGCGGTCGTGATGCTGGGCGCGACCATGCGGATCGCCTCGCCGAAAGCATTCACGCTACCTGAACCGTTCCAGAAGAGCGTTGAAGCCTGCGCGGCCGACGAGGGGCGTCTCGAGCTGATGACGGACCCGGCGGCTGCGGTCCGTGGCGCTGACGCCGTCTACACGGACGTCTGGACGTCGATGGGCCAGGAATCAGAGGCCGCCAGCCGCCGCAAGACGTTCGCGAAATACCAGGTCAACTCCGCGCTGATGGCGAAGGCTGCGCCGAACGCGCTGTTCATGCACTGCCTGCCGGCCCACCGCGGCGACGAGGTGACCGACGAGGTCATCGATTCGAAGGTGTCCGTTGTGTTCGACCAAGCCGAGAACCGCCTGCACACACAGAAGGCGCTCCTGGCGATGCTGGTCGCTGGATAAGTCAAACCGACTTGAGCTGCGGCCTGGAATTGAGCGCCGTGACGAGGCCTGACCGCAGCTCCCGCTCGCTCGCAACCCCGAATCCAAGATCGCGCAGCCGGCCGTCGTTCAAACCGTAGATCCACGCGTGAACGACTATCGGCTGCGCGCGCCTCCACGCGTCCTGAACAACCGTCGTCTTGCACACGTGCAGGGCCTGCTCAATCACGTTGAGCTCGCAGAGTCGGTCCGCACGCGCCTCGAGATCACCGGCGTTGTCCACCTCGACGTGGTACTTCGTGTGGACATCCTGGACGTGGCGCAGCCAATTGTCGATGAGGCCGAGACGTGCGCCGTCGAGTGCGGCGCGCACGCCGCTACAACCGTAGTGCCCGCACACGATGATGTGCCGCACCTGGAGCACGTCGACGGCGTACTGAAGCACGGAGAGGCAATTGAGATCGCTGTGGACCACGACGTTGGCGACGTTACGGTGCACGAACAGCTCGCCCGGCCTGAGGCCGACGATCTCGTTCGCGGGAACGCGGCTGTCGGCACACCCGATCCACAAGTACTCGGGCGCCTGCTGCGCCTTCAGCTTCGCGAAGAAGTCGGGGTGCTTCGCGACGCACGAAGCTGCCCACCGACGGTTGTTCTCGAACAGGTCCGGCAAGCTCGTCAAACTCTCTCCTTTTACCGGTTCACGTTACGCGCAGCCGGCGGGTATTTATTATGTCTAAAGAATGCGCACGCTCGATGACTTACGGTGTTTTGCCGTCACCCACAGCCTCTTCGAGCCAACGACCCTCGAACGGGCCCTGGACGCGTTGGCGTTCGTGCAGGCCGATCCGATTCGCGCGCCGGCCCGCGCGCAGGACTTAACCCTTCGGCCGCGCGTCGAGAGCTATCGCGCCGGCGATCTGGAACGGCTCTACTCGACGCTGTCGGTCGAGGAAGACGTGTTCATCAACTACGGCTTCATCACGCGACCGCTGCAGGCGCTCATGCACCCCCGAACAGGTTGGTCCCGATGGCCAACCGCGCGAAGCCGCCGCGCAAAGGCCGTCCTCGCGTTCGTGCTCGAGCGCGGGGCCGTACATCCGCGGGAAGTCGAGGCGCACTTCTCACACGGAACTGTGACGAACTACTGGGGCGGCTCGTCGCACGCCACGACCCATTTGCTCGACCTGCTTCACTACCAGGGGAAGTTGCGCGTCGCGCGCCGCGAACGCGGCATTCGCGTCTACGAAATCCGCGAGCATGGCCCTGGACCGGCCGGCGCTATTGCGCGCCGGGGATGCATCGACGCTCTCGTGGACACGGTCGTGCAGATGTACGCGCCGCTGCCCGCGGCAAGCCTCTCGTTTGTGGTGGGCCGGCTGCGCTACGCCGTGCCGCAATGGCGCAACGAGCTGGGCGCGGCACTCTCCCGCGCGCGACTGCGGCTCGCCCGTGCCCGGATCGACGGCATCGATTGGTACTGGCCGCCCGACGTCAGCATCCTCGACGAGCCCGCGCCAACGGCCGTCCGCTTTCTGGCCCCGTTCGATCCTGTCGTGTGGGACCGCCGTCGCTTCGAGCTGCTCTGGGGCTGGCCGTATCGGTTCGAAGCCTATACGCCAAAACCAAAGCGCAGATTTGGCTACTATGCCTTGCCACTCCTGTGGCGCGATCGAGTCGTCGGTTGGTGCAACGTCTCGATCGTTCGCGGTGAGATGCGAGCCGAGTTCGGTTATGTTCGTTCGCGACCGCGCCAGCGAACGTTCAAAATAGAACTCGATGCGGAAGTCGAGCGAATGCGCGCCTTTCTGAGGGGCGTCAACGACCTCCCTGGGACGTGATCGTCTTTGCGGTCCCTCCTAGGAACTTCCTGAAGAACTGCTCCATGCGGTCGAGCGTGTAGAGCCAGCGGCTGTGCAGCATCGATTCGTGCGTGTCGTCCGGAAAGACAATCAGCTCGTAATACACGTCACGCTGCCGCAGCAGCTGCACGAGCCCTGTCGTCTGCTGAAACGCCACGTTGCGATCGTCGTCTCCGTGCACCAGAAGCACCGGCGACTTCCATCCGTCGATCGCACCGACGACGGAGGACTTGAACGAGACGGAATCCGGGTCGAGCGAGCTGCCCCAGAGGTGAACGCCGGCGAGATCCACACCCGCCTTGAAGATGTCCGAGTTGCGCGCCAGTGCCTGCGCGGTCAAAACACCGCCGTACGACAGGCCCCAAATGCCGATGCGTTCGGGATCGACGTCAGGACGCGACTGCAGGTATTTGCCGGCCACTGCGACATCCTGATACTCCGCGTTGCCGCGTCCGCCTGTGTTGGGCGCCATCCGGAACGATCGGCCGTAGCCGATTCCACTGCGGTAGTTCACCGACAACACGATGTAGCCCTGATCGGCGAGCCATTGATTGATGCCGTACGCCCAGTGATAGAACTGCATGTAGTGATAGCCGAGCAGCATCTGACGCACGGGACCGCCGTGCACGAAGACAATCGCCGGCCGCCTCTCCCCCGGACGAAGATTCTTCGGCAGGAAGAGTTGATTCTTGATCTCGAGCCCGTCTGGCGCCTTCGTCAGCACTAATTCCGGCTTGACGTGCGCATCCATCGGGAACGCGCCGTACGACTTGGGATACACGATCTTCTGAGCAACCGTTCCACTTGACGTCGTAACCGGCCAGATGCCGACTGATTGCGGCATCTTCCAGTCGGCACTGAGCGTCGCGAGATTCTTCCCCGACGCAAGCGGCGCCGGGGATGTCTCGATGCCTTCGCCCGTCGTGATCTGACGCGGTGATCCGCCCGCGACAGGCACCGCCCAGATGTGGCGGCGCTCGATGTCCTTGGCGTTCGTGCAGTAATAGAGCGTCGCGTTATCGGCCGACAACGCGACCGACGTCTGATCCTCGATCAATCCATCAGTAGTCGTGAGCAGGACCGGTTTCGCATTCGGCACCGAGAGATCGATGGAGTAGTAGCGCTCCCACTCGTCGACGGGACCTGCGGGCGTCTCCACTGGCGGAGTCTGCGCGCCGCGTCCGCCGCGTCCGCCGCCGCCAACGTTCACCGGCACAATTAGGTATTTCCCCGCCAACCGGACGTTGTTGAGATTTGTAAACAAGCGATCCTTCGGCTGGTTGTGCCAGATCTCGCTCGCGTCGCCCGTCATCGCATCGCCTTTCCAAACCGATGCTGTATAGCCGCCGCGGAACGTTGACTGCGACAAGCCCGGAATGTTGGCAACCGGAGCCGACGGTGCTGGCTGATCGGGCTGCGCTCCGCGGCCCTGACCGCGTCCGCCGCGGCCCGCAGCGTTGCCTGTCTGGAACGCCGGACCGTTTGGAATGCCAATGCCTCCGCCGCCTTGCTGCGCCTGCTGGCCGAACGGAAGGCCCGGACGCCTGACGAAGTAAATGGTTCTGCTGTCTGCAGCCCAGAGTGGCGTCGTGTCGAAGTCGACGCTCGGCGAGATGTACTTCACCGTCCGTGTCGGAACATCGTAAACCATCACGAAGCTGTGGTCGGTGCGCGTGCTGACGAACGCGATTTTGCGTCCGTCCGGCGACCACTTCGGGCCGCTCTGCACACCCCACTGTGTGATGAACGGTTTCTCGCCGCGATCCACTGGCGAGGCGATGGCGGTCGGCGTCACGCGCGCACGATAGATCTGGCCGTCCTTCACGAACAGCACGGAGCTGCCATCCGGCGCGAGCTCCGGGTTCAGCGCGTCGCGGACAACGCGCCAGGAGGCGCCGCCGGCGGTTCGTGCGGCCCAGACCGCGCGTTCTGGTCCATCGGGATCGGCGGTCGGATTCGCCACCCACCCGTCACGATTCGGCACCGTGCCACGATTGAAAATCACCGTCGAACCATCATCGGAAATGCGGATGCCGGAAAGGTCCACGCCGTTGTCGGTGACAAAACTGGTCAGACGCACCGGCGCAAACGCCGGACCGACGGCTGTATATGCGTTTCGCTTCCCCTCTTCAAACGTGGTCCACGCAATGCGGTCCACTTTTCGGGCCGCTACCAGCTCCAGCGGCGACGCCGGGCTGAGGAATCGCTGGTAGGCCGGACTCGAGGCAATCGTGCGAATTGGCGGGGCAATGGGGCGTTGGGCGCGGATGACCGGGGCCAACAGGACCGCGACATGAATCGCAGCAACGAGCGTGAGCACAGGGCGTCGCGACATCCAGAACCTCCGGCGCAGAGTTTACTCCGATATGCCGGCTTGATATTCTTTCGCGTCATCGGGAGGAGGTGCTCGTGATCCGCCAGTCTCGTTCCAGGTACGTGCCGCTGCAGTTCTTGGTGCTCGGCGCGCTGCTCGTGCTCGTACCCACAACGGCCATCCGTCTCCAGGGCCAGGCGACCGGGCAGCAAAGTGCGCTGGCCGCACGGGTCGTGGCGTTGCGCGGCGGCACGGTGCTCACCGCCACCAAGGGCACGATCCCGAACGGAACGGTCGTTCTTCGCGACGGCAAGATTGCCGCCGTCGGCGCGAACATCTCCATTCCAGCCGGCGCCGACATCATCGACACGACGGGACAGTTCGTGTCGCCGGGGTTGATCGACGCGCACTCGCACATCGCGAACGACGCCATTAACGAAGGCGGAACGACCGTCAGTTCGATGACGGGGATGGAAGACGTCCTCGATCCGACCGACATCAACATTTACCGCGACCTGGCTGGCGGCCTGACCGTGGCCAACGTTCTCCACGGCAGCGCGAATCCGATCGGCGGCAAGAATCAGGTGATCAAACTGCGCTGGGGCAAGACGCGCGCGGAGGACATCAAGTTCGAAGGCGCGATGCCAGGCATCAAGTTCGCGCTTGGCGAGAACCCGAAGGACATGGCGACCGGGGCGCCGCAGACCGGTCCGCGACGCTACCCGATGACGCGGATGGGCGTCGAGTTCGTCATCCGTGAGGCCTTCACGCGCGCGAAGGCGTACCAGAAGGCGTGGAAGGATTACGAGAAAGCAAAGGCGTCTGGCGACGCACTACCGCCGCGCCGCGACCTGCAGCTGGAGCCGCTCGTCGAGATCCTCGAGGGCAAGCGCCTCGTGCATGCGCACGCGTATCGCGCCGACGAGATCCTGATGCTGATGCGCCTGGCCGAGGAGATGGGCTTCAAGATCTCAACGTTCCAGCACGTGCTGGAGGGCTACATCGTCGCGAAGGAAATGGCCGCGCATGGTGCCGGCGGCTCGACGTTCTCTGACTGGTGGGCGTACAAGGTCGAAGCGGTGGATGCGATTCCGCACAACGCCGCGATCATGCATCGCAAGGGCGTTCTCGTTTCGATCAACTCGGACAGCGCCGAGCACGCACGCCGCTTGAACACCGAGGCTGCCAAGACCATCAAGTGGGGCGGCCTGTCAGAGGACGAAGCGCTCGCGACGGTCACGATCAATCCCGCGAAGCAGCTGCGCATCGACAATCGGGTCGGGTCGATCGAGCCCGGCAAGGATGCGGACGTCGTCATCTGGAACCATCATCCGCTCAGCACCTATGCGATCGTCGAGCGCGTCTACATCGACGGCACCGTGTACTACGATCGTCGCTCGGAGGAAGGCCGGCTCACGTCACTGCGCAAGGAAAAAACGTCGCTGACGACGACGGAAGGCGGCAACCGGCCGAGCACCGGCAACCCGCCGGAACCCCCGAAGAGCGGAGACGAACGAACCGGCGGTCCACGCGTCAACGAAGAGAGTTCAGCCACGACTGGAACGGCCGGATCATCGCAACCCGCGGCAGCCCAGACCGCGCGTCCGGCGCCTGGCAGCGGTCCCGTCGTCGCGATCACGAACGCCACGATTCATCCGGTGACACAAGCCACGATTCAGCGCGGCACGATCGTGCTGCGCGGTGCACGAATCGAGGCGCTCGGCGCCAACGTGTCGGTTCCGGCTGGTGCAAAAGTCATTGATGCAGCGGGTGCGGATGTGTATCCCGGCTTCATCAACGCGCGGACGCAGATGGGGCTCAACGAGCCAGGACCGCGGGGATTCGAGGACGTCAACGAGATGCTCGACTTCAATCCCCAGCTCCGCACGCGAGTGGCGTATCACTCCGAGAGCGACGCGATCGCTGTTGCCAGGGCCAACGGCATCACAACGGTTGCCGTCATGCCGGGCGGTGGGATCTTCGGCGGCGAAGTCGCGGTGATGAACCTCGACGGGTGGACGTGGGAAGAAGCCACGCTCAAAGCGAACGCTGGGACCACGTTCGCCTTTCCCGCGCTCGGCGGTGGCGGTGGGCGTGGCGGCGGCGGTGGCGGTGGACGTGGATTCGGTGGCGGTGCAGAGGGACAGACCTACGAAGAGCTGAAGCGCACTCGGGATCGCCGGCTCGACGAGATCGCGCGACTGTTCGATCAAGTTCGCGCCTACGCTAAGGCGGGCGCGGACAAGAAAGTCGACTGGGTGCTCGATGCGCTGGTGCCGGTGGCTGAAGGGCGCCTGCCACTCGTGACGACCGTCAACCGCGCCCAGGATATCCGCGACGCAGTCGCCTTTGCCGAGCGCATCAAGGTCAAGATGGTCGTCAGCGGAGGTACCGACGCGGCCGCGGTCGCGCCGCTGCTCAAAGAAAAGAACATTCCGGTGATTCTTGGAAACATCCTGGCGCTGCCAGCCAGCGAGGATGCTTTCCACGCGGCCACTTATCAGCTCGCCGGAGAGCTGTCGCAGGCAGGTGTCAAGGTCGCGTTCTCCACAGCCGATGCCGCGTACGTTCGCAACCTCCCGTATCACGCCGCCATGTCGGTGGCCTGGGGCATGAACCGTGATGAGGCCATCAAAGCGCTGACCGTGAACGCAGCTGAGATTCTCGGCGTGGCCGATCGCGTCGGCAGCCTCGCGCCGGGGAAGGACGCGAACTTCTTCATCGCAAAAGGCGATCCGCTCGAGATTCGGACGGCGATTACCCACGTCTTCATCAACGGCAAGGACGTCGGCCTCGACAACAAGCACGAGCGGCTGTACCAGAAATACATCGCGAGACCGTAGGCCGCGAACACGCGAGCCGCGAACAGCGAGCAGCGTTCCACGGAGTCAGAAAAATGACGTCATCGAGGAGATTTGGCCTTTGCGTTGCGGCGGGAGCGCTGGCATTCGCGGTCACGCCGCGCGCGGAAGCACCGCACATCTATGCCATTCGGGGCGCGCGCCTGGTGACGGCCAGCGGCGCGTCGATCGCCAGCGGCACCATCGTGCTGCGCAACGGGTTGATCGATGCGGTCGGCGCCGACGTGCAGGCGCCAAGCGATGCGATGGTGATCGATGGATCGGGCATGACGGTGTATCCAGGCCTGATCGATATGGGGAATGCTGCCGGGCTCGACGCGGCTCCGCCAACGGCCCCGGCCACGTTCCGCACGCTCGAGGACGCCGAGCGCTGGAAGCGCAGCGTGATTCTGCGACCGGATCTCGAGGCCGCCAAGGTTCTGCGGCCCGATGCGCCTGAGCTCTCCCGGCTGGCGGCAGTCGGCATCACCTCCGTGCTCGCCACGCCAACCGCGGGGCTTTTCAAGGGACAGAGCGCGCTCGTCAACGTGACGGCGCCGTCCGACGAACCGCAGATTGGTTCCGTCGCCGATCCACGCCGCGGCTTGCAGATCGTTCGAACGCCGGTCGCGTTGCACGTGGCGCTTGCGGCGGGCGGCGGTGGTGGACGCGGCGGCGGATATCCGGTATCGCTCCTGGGTACGATCTCCTTCGTACGTCAGAGCTTTCTCGACGCGCAGCATCAGAACCTCGACAAGCAGCGCTACGACCGCGCGAAAACGGGAGTAGCGCGGCCGACCTTCGATCCGTCGCTCGACGCGATTCAGCCGGCGCTGGCGCGGAGCCTGCCCGTTGCCTTCGACGCAAGCCTGGCTCGCGAGATTCTGCGCGCATTGAACATGGCAAAGGAGTTCAACCTCGATCCCGTGATCACCGGCGCACGCGAAGCCGATCAGGTCGTCGCGGATCTCAAGGCGCGCGGTGCTCGCGTGATTTACAACCTCGACTTCCCCACGCGGTCGCGCGCGTTGCCGCCGGATGCCGACGAGCCGATCCGTGAGCTTCGGGCAAGAGCCTCCGCGCCGAAAACGCCCGCGGCGCTCGATAAGGCCGGCGTGTTGTTCGCGTTCTCATCCGAGGGACTCGATCAGCCGCGTGACTTCCTGCGCAACGCGGCGCGGACCGTCAAGGAAGGACTGCCAGCTGACGCCGCTGTTCGAGCGCTGACGATCAATGCTGCGCGCATTGCTGGTGCGGCCGAACGTGTCGGCTCGCTCGAGCGCGGCAAGATCGCCAACGTCATCGTCACCGACGGCGATCTCTTCGAAGATCGCACCCGCATCGTCCACATCTTCGTGGACGGCCGAAAAGTCGAACCGGAAGCGGCGGCGCCCACTGGCAGAGGTGGTCGAGGACGAGGCGGGAACTAGGCTGGTTCCGGGGGTCACGACAACACCTCCTGCGGCGGCCCGGACCGGACCGCCGCACCGTTCGCCAAAACAATGACGTGATCTGCGAAGCGGCGGGCTTCGTCGCGATCGTGTGTCACGTAGATGATCGGCACTCCCAGCTCGTCGCGGACGCGCTCGAGGTAAGGCAGGATCCGGCTGCGCAGATCGAAGTCGACCGCGGCCAGCGGTTCGTCGAGCAGCAGGAGATCGGGCGCAGACATGAGTGCCCGCGCCAGAGCGACGCGCTGCTTCTCGCCACCGGAAAGCCGCACAACCTGGCGATCGAGTAGCGGAACAATCTCGAGGATCGACGCGACGCTGTCCAACGACAGCTTCTGGCCGCGACGTCGTCCGTACAGCACGTTTCTGCGGACGTTCATATGAGGAAAGAGCGCGACGTCCTGCGGCACGTACCCGACGTGCCGCTGGTGCGGCGGCAAGTCAGTCCGCGCTCGCGCGTCAAACAGTTTGCGGCCGTTCAGCGCAATCGTCCCGTTCGACGGTGTCCGCAACCCCGCAACGGCATCGAGGATCGTCGTTTTGCCAGACCCCGACGGCCCGAAGAGGACGGTCACGCGCCCGACAAGCTCCTCGTTGAGTTGAAGCCTGAACTCTCCCTGCTGCAAGGTGAAGTCGAGCACGATCATGCGCGCAGCCCTGCGCGCGCCGACAGATAGTTCGACAGCCACAGCGCGGCAAAGGCAATTCCCGCAGAGATCGCGACCAGCAGAAGCGCATCCCCGTCGCGGCCTGTTTCGGCGAACGAGTAGATCGCGACGGGCAATGTTCGCGTGACGCCGGGAATACTGCCGGCAATCATGATCGTCGCGCCGAACTCCCCAATCGCTCGAGCGAAACCCAACACCGCGCCCGCGACAAGCGCCGGAAGCGCCAACGGCAGCGTGATCGAAAAGAACACGCGGAGCGGCGGCGCCCCAAGGGTCGAGGCCATCGCCTCGTAGCGCCGGTCGACCTGCTCGAGCCCCGCACGGACGGTGCGGACGAAGAGCGGTAAGCCCATGACGGTCATCGCCAGCACAACCGCACGCCACGTGAACACAACGTCGATGCCGACGGTGGCCAGCACGCGGCCGATCGGACCTCGCGGAGAAAACAGCAGCAAGAGGATCAGGCCGGTCGCGACTGGCGGAAGGACGAGCGGCATCGATACCAGCGTTTCGAGTAGCACGCGGCCGGGAAACCGACGTCGCGCCAGCAGCCACGCCAGCAGCAACCCTGGCGGCACCATCAGCGTCGTCGCTGCCAGGGCTGTAACAATCGTGAAGATCGTGATCTGTGAAACGTCCACGCTTATTTCCCGGAAGGCGCCAGGAACTTGTGGCGGCGGAAAATGGCCGACGCTTCCCTCCCGCGCAGGAACGCGACGAACCGCTGCGCCTCGCTGACGTTTCGCGAACCGGCGAGAATCGCCGCGGGATAGATAATCGGCGGCGTCTCCTCGACTGGCACTGTGAATGCGGTGACCGCGCGACGCGCGATCGTGGCATCGGTGACGTAGACGATTGCCGCGTCCGCGCCGCCGCTTTCGACTGCTACCAGTGCAGCCCGGACGTTGACCGCCGGGACGATACGCGGCTCGTACGCCTTCCAGATCCCTCGCCGCTCCAGGTACTCACGCGCGTACACGCCGGCCGGCACCGCCAAAGGATCGCCAATCGCTACGCGGCGAATGTCAGCCGGCGCTTGGAGAAATCGTTCTCGCACGAGATCGACGCGATCGGGCGCAGCCATCACCACGAGCTGATTGCGGACGACGTCCACGCGCGATCCGGGCCGCACCATGCCCGCCTTCTCAACGACCGCCATTTGCGCCTCGTCTGCGCTGATGAGCACGTCGGCAGGGGCGCCGTTGACAATCTGCCTCGCGAGCGTGTTCGATCCACCGAAGTTCAGCCGCACCTCCCCGCCCCCGGCGGCCGCATACGCTTTCGCGATTTCCTCGAGCGCATCGGTCATGCTGGTGGCGGCCGAAACCGTCAACGGTGCCGGCTGGATCGGCGACACCAGAGACGTTGCGAGTACGGCCGCCAGCCACGCCTGCGTCGACATCTATACACTTTACTGCGAATTTATCTTGATTTGTATTCGGATTAATCCGAATCTTTCGTATGGACCTTGTTACGCCACGCGAAGCGGCACATCGGCTGGGCGTCAGCTACCCGACCATAAAGCAGTGGATTTACAAGGGAATCCTGCGGACTCGACCGACGGCTGGAGGGCACCATCGCATTCCGGACGTCGAGATCGAGCGGCTGCTCGCTGCATCCCAACCCGCGCCAACCGTTCGTGGTCAGGCGGAGAACGAGGCGCTCGTGGCGATCAGCGGTCGCAATAAGCTGCGGGGAGTGGTCGAAGAAGTCCGATCCGAAGGCCTGCTGTCTCAGATCCGGCTGCGGCTGGTGGGCACGCCGACGTTAACCGCCGTCATCACGCGCGACGCGGTGGACGAGCTGAAGCTACGCCGTGGCGACGAAGCCGTCGCGCTGGTCAAGGCAACCGAGGTGATGGTTGCCCGAGGGGCGCGTGCGTCCTCCGCAGGAGCACCAGCGACCACGCCTCGACGGTCACCTCGTCGCCGGCGCTGAACTCGCGACCGAGGCGCTCCTCCGACATCTCGTCACCGCTCTCGTGCGTGTCGAGCACTTGCGTCCAGCGGTTTCCCCACTGCTCCGGCGGCAGCTTGAACTGGAGCGCCTCGTGATGCGCGTTGAACATCACGTAGAAGCTGTCGTCGACGATCCGTTCGCCGCGCTCGTCCGGTGTGGGAATCGCGCTGCCATTCAGGAACACGCCCAGCGACTTGGCGAACCCCACCTGCCAGTCGTTCTCGGACATTTCGACCGCCGCCGGCGTGAACCAGCCGATGTCGCCAACGCCAAAGCCGAGCGGGTCACGGCCCTGAAACCAGCGGCGGCGACAGAGGACGGGATGACGATGACGCAAACGGATGAGACGGCGTGTGAACTGAAGGAGCCGCTCGTCGGTCGACGCCCAGTCGAACCAGGAAATCTCGTTGTCCTGACAGTAGGCGTTGTTGTTGCCGCGCTGGGTGCGGCCGATCTCGTCGCCTCCCAACAGCATCGGCACACCCTGTGACAGCATCAACGTCGCCAGGAAATTCCGCTGTTGACGCGCCCTGAGCTGCAACATCTGCGGTTGATTGGTGGGCCCCTCCGCACCGCAGTTCCACGACCGGTTATGGTTTTCGCCATCGCGGTTCCCTTCGCCGTTGGCCTCGTTGTGCTTGTCGTTGTACGACACGAGATCGCGCAGCGTGAAGCCGTCGTGAGCGGTGATGAAGTTGATGCTGGCGTTTGGCGCGCGCGCGCTGCCTTGATACAAGTCAGAGGAGCCGGTGAGCCGGAACGCGAACTCGGCAAGCGTTCGATCCGTGCCCCGCCAGAAGTCGCGAACGGTATCGCGGTACTTCCCGTTCCATTCGGACCACAACGGCGGGAAGTTGCCCACCTGATACCCGCCTTCGCCGATGTCCCATGGTTCGGCGATCAGCTTGACCTGGCTGACCACCGGATCCTGCTGAATGAGATCGAAGAACGACGATAGTCGATCGACATCGTGCAACTCGCGGGCGAGCGTCGCCGCCAGATCGAATCGGAACCCGTCGACGTGCATCTCCAGGACCCAATACCGCAAGCTGTCCATGATGAGCTGCAGCACGTAAGGCTGCCGCATGTTCAGCGTGTTGCCGGTGCCGGTGTAATCGATGTAGTAACGCCGGTTCGACGGCGAGAGCCTGTAATAAGCAGCGTTGTCGATGCCCTTGAACGACAGCATCGGCCCGAGGTGATTGCCTTCGGCCGTGTGGTTGTAGACCACGTCGAGGATGACCTCGATGCCGGCTTCGTGCAGCGTTTTCACCAGGTGGCGAAACTGTTGGACCTGCTGCCCGCGATCGCCCAGCGCATACTCGCTGTGCGGCGCCAGGTAGCCGATCGAGTTGTAGCCCCAGTAGTTCCGCAGGCCGCGGTGGACGAGCGTGGAATCGTGGGCGAACTGATGCACCGGCAACAGTTCAACGGCCGTGACCCCAAGGCGCTGCAGATAGCGAATCGCCACGGGATGGGCCATCCCGTCATAGGTACCGCGAAGCCCCTCGGGGATGTCCGGATGCGTCTTGGTGAAGCCCTTGACGTGCGCCTCATAGACGACCGTCCTGTGCCACGGCGTATGCGGCGGATGGTCGTTGCCCCACTCGAAGAACGGATTGATGACAACCGATCGGGGCACGAACGGTGCGCTGTCCAGGGTGTTGTGCGAGGTTTCCGGGGCGTCGAAGTGGTAGGGAAAGATCGCCTCGTTCCAATTGCACACGCCCTCGATCGCGCGGGCGTAAGGATCGAGCAGCAGCTTCGAGGGATTGCACCAGTGGCCCTCTTCCGGCGCCCACGGTCCGTGCACGCGGTACCCGTAGCGCTGGCCCGGTCCGACATCAGGCAGATAGCCGTGCCAGCATAGCGCTGTCCGCTCGGGGAGGTCGACGCGATTTTCCTTTCCAAGCTCGTCAAACAAACACAGTTCGACGCGCGTTGCGACCTCCGAGAAGAGCGAAAAGTTAGTGCCGACACCGTCGTAAGTGGAACCGAGAGGGGAAGGGCGTCCGGGCCAAATCCGCATCGGCACACATGATATAAGCTCGGAGCTCAACCTCGGGGCTCCAACCTCGGGGCTCGGGCTCGAAGGGCTTTCTTCGGAAGGTCGCACGACTGAGATCAGAATGTTTTCGAACCCCGGATCCCGGATCCCGGATCCCGAACCCCGGATCCCGGATCCCGGATCCCGGAACTTGCGGAGGATGCAATGCTGACACGTGCCCGTCTCGTGACCGTGCTTTTGATGGCAGGACTGCTCGGCGGCACACTTGCGGCGCAAACGTCTCAGGAACGACCGCAAGATCAGCCGAGGAAGGACCGGCTCAATCTCGATCTGTACTTCGAGATGGAGACCGTGTCAGAGCCGCAGCTATCGCCTGACGGCAGCCAGATCATCTACACGCGCGGTTGGATCGACAAGGTCAACGATCGCCGCGAGTCGTCGCTGTGGATCATGAACGCGGACGGCAGCCGCAATCGCTTTCTGGCCAAGGGGTCCGGCGCACGATGGTCCCCTTCCGGAGATCGGATCGCCTACACGTCGCAGGGTGAGCCGAAGGGCAGTCAGATCTTCGTCCGCTGGATGGATGCGGAGGGCGCGACCTCTCAAGTCACGCGCGTCGACCAGGCACCATCAGGACTTGCCTGGTCGGCGGACGGCAAGCAGCTCGCCTTCACGATGCTCGTGGAAGATCGCAACAACTGGCCCATCAAAATGCCCAAGGCGCCAAGCGGCGCCAAATGGACCGAATCGCCCCGCATCGTCGAGCGCTTGAACTACCGACGCGATAGGACGGGCTTCACCGACAACGGTTATCGGCACGTGTTCGTCGTGCCCTCCGCGGGCGGCACACCGCGACAGCTGACGACAGGGGATTTCGATCACACCGGCAGTGAGTGGACTCCCGACGGGAAGTCCATCCTGTTCAGCGGCCTGCGCAACGAAAACAGCGAATACCAGTGGCGCGAGTCAGAGATCTATGCCGTGAACGTCGCCGATGGCACCATCAGGCAGCTGACGAAACGGAAGGGACCAGATGCCAATCCCATCGTCTCGCCCGACGGCAAGCGTGTCGCCTACACCGGCTATGACTGGACGACTGACACGTGGGTCGACAGCAAGATCTACCTGATGAACGTGGACGGATCGAATCCGCGGCTCATCTCTGGTGACTGGGATCGTGCGCCGGGTGATCTCCGGTGGTCGGCAGATGGCGCAGGGCTGTACTTCACCGCGCAAAACGAAGGTTCACAGAACTTGTACTACCTTCCTGTTGCAAGTGGGAAAGTCCAGCCCGTGACGACGGGCACGCACCTTCTCGCCATCTCTGACATTTCGAACAAGGGTGTTGCAGTCGGCACCGTGACGAGCTTCCATCAGCCTGGCGACGTGGTGTCACTCGACGTGAAAGCGCCCACCGCGATCAAGAAGCTGACCGCCGTCAACGAAGACATTCTGGCCGGCCGCAAGCTCGGCGACGTCAAAGAACTGTGGTACACATCGGCCGACGGCATGAAGATTCAGGGCTGGTACATCACGCCGCCCGACTTCGATCCCTCGCGCAAGTACCCGATGCAACTGCACATCCACGGCGGCCCGCACAGCATGTACGGCGTCGGCTTCAACTTCGGCTGGCAGGAGCACGCCGCCAACGACTACGTGATTCTCTACACGAATCCTCGCGGCAGTACGGGATATGGCAGCGCTTTCGGCAATGCGATCAAGAACGCGTATCCGAGCAAGGATTTCGACGACTTGATGGCCGGCGTCGATGCCTTATTGGCCAAGGGCTTCGTCGATCCGCAGAACTTGTTCGTAACCGGCTGCAGCGGCGGTGGCGTGCTCACGGCGTGGACCGTCGGCCATACCGATCGCTTCGCTGCAGCATCCGCGAATTGTCCCGTCGTCGACTGGCTCAGCTTTGTCGGCACCACCGACGGCGCAAGCTGGTACTACAACTTCGCGAAGCTCCCGTGGGAAGATCCAAGCGAGCACATCAAGCGATCGCCGCTGACCTACGTCGGCAACGTCAAGACGCCGACGATGCTGATGACGGGCGTGAACGATCTGCGAACGCCAATGCCGCAAACCGAGCAGTTCTACAGCGCGCTGAGACTGCGCAACGTCCCTACCGCGATGATTCGCTTCAACGACGAGTGGCATGGCACCACGAGCATGCCGTCGAATTTCGTTCGGACGCAGCTCTACCTGCGGTATTGGTTCGACAAATACAAGCGCGGCGCGGAGCGCAAGACGACAACGCCGTCAACCCCCGCGCGCGACGACAGATAACGTGATTCTGGGAGACCTCATGCCTCGGCTGTTAGCACTCTCGGTTGCCCTTTTTCTTGCGGTCACCGTCCCACGGGCGCAGCCGGCCGACCTAGGGGTTCCCTCGAAAGACGGGCTCGTCGTATGCGTCTCCGCGCCGGCATGCGATGCGGGCGCGTCGGTGCTTGCGCAAGGAGGCAACGCCGTCGACGCTGCAGTGGCAACGGCGTTCGCGCTTGCGGTCACGCATCCCGCCGCTGGCAACATCGGCGGCGGGGGCTTCATGATCGTTCGGACCGCGTCGGGCTCGGTCACCGCCTTCGACTACCGCGAAAAGGCGCCGCTCAAGTCGACGCGCACGATGTATTTGGGCACGGATGGAAAGATCGATCGCTCGCTGACGGAATCCGGCTACCTGGCCCCGGGTGTTCCAGGGACCGTTCGTGGCCTCGAGATGGCCCACCGGAAGTTCGGCAAGCTTCCCTGGCGAAATGTGGTGATGCCGTCCGTCACGCTCGCCGAGGGGTTTGCCATCTCCGCCTCTCTGGCGCGCGGCCTCAACCGCGAAGTTCAGGGACCAATGGCGAAGTTCCCTGCCTCGGTTGCCGCCTTCGGCAAGCCCGGCAGCGGCGAGTGGGCGGAAGGCGATCGACTGGTGCAAGCCGATCTCTCGAAAACGCTGCGCGCGATCGCTGACGGCGGCGCCGACGTGTTCTACAAGGGCTGGATTGCCGATCGGATCGCCGAAGACATGGCCGCGAACGGCGGCCTGATCTCGCGAAAGGATCTGGCCGTCTACCGCGCGAAGCAGCGCAAGCCGGTGCGCGGCAGCTACAAGGGCTACGAGATCATCTCGATGCCGCCTCCAAGCTCCGGCGGTGTCGCCCTCATCGAGATGCTCAACATGGTCGAGCCCTACAATCTGAAGTCGCTTGGATTACTGACGCCGTCCGCGCTGCACATACAGATCGAAGCCATGCGCCGCGCCTATCTGGATCGTGCTCGCTACCTCGGCGACCCTGACTTCGTCCGCGTGCCGATCTCGCAGCTGACGTCGAAACAGTACGCGAGCAAGACGGCCGCGAACATCGACCCCCAGAGAGCTTCGAGCAGCGTCGAGCTCGGCAAAGACATCCTCGCCGTCACGACGACGGAGCCGGACGAGACCACGCATTTCTCCGTTCTCGATCGCAACGGCCTTGCGGTGACCAGCACCTATACGCTCGAGGGCAGCTACGGCTCTCATGTCGTCGTCAAAGGCGCAGGCTTTCTGTTGAACAACGAGATGGGCGACTTCAACAAGAAGCCGGGAGAGACGAACCTCACCGGCGACATCGGCACGCCGGCGAATCTGATCGACCCGCGCAAAACAATGCTCAGCTCTATGACGCCGACGATGGTGGTGAAAGACAAGCGGCTAGTGCTGCTGACGGGGTCGCCGGGCGGACGCACGATCATCAACACCGTCTTCGCCATCGTCTTGGGCGTCACCGAGTACGGGCTCACCGGACGTGAGGCGGTGGATCTCGCACGCATTCACCATCAGTGGCTGCCGGACAGGACGTCGATCGAAGAGCGT
>Ga0075431_100001267_pt1 | contig 23005 bp, 26 predicted proteins | sample RhiMetdeltSRZDD5_FD_75297 | JGI IMG/M metagenome (GOLD analysis project Ga0075431, IMG submission 75297) | Populus rhizosphere microbial communities from Tennessee, USA - Rhizosphere MetaG P. deltoides SRZDD5 | ecosystem: Host-associated > Plants > Roots > Rhizosphere > Soil | place: USA... | reverse complement strand
CAGGAACGAGTGCCTTGAACTTGAATGATTTCTGCTGGCCCGGATCAGCCTGGGTTGCCGCCGCACCTCCTCCCGGTCCAGTCGCTGCATGAAAATCAACGGAATGAATCATGGCGCTGTCTTCGCTGTTCTTGAGATTCACCTCAAGGGTATCTCCGACCCGCACACGGATCATCGGTCCAGGCACTCGACCGTTGAATGTCCAATAACCAAACGTCGTCCCTTCAGCCAGCCGACCCTCAAGTTCCACGGTCAACAAATCAACGTGAACTCTTTGAGGGAGGCGATTACCGATGGGCGGCGGGACTTCGGTGGGCTTCTGTGAAATATTTGCTTCCAACAGCGAAGGGGCGGCCGGCCGTGGCGTAACCAGAAATTGACCCTGCATACCGGCAAGCTGATGTCCAGGAACGCTGCAGATGTAGATAAAATCGCCGGCTCGATTGACGCGAAACACGAGTGTCGTGCTCGCACCTCTGCCCACAATACGGGGCGACTTGGCATCAAAATCTGGAAAAACGATGTCGTGCTCAGCACCCTCACCATTGAGAAGTGTAATCTGGACAACCTGACCTTCTGCGGCAGAGAGAACAGGATTAACCTGCGCATCGATCGTACCGCCAATGCCCAGAAAAACCATCCGACCTTCGGCAATTCCCGAGCGAAGCGTGTAGCGCACATCAGGTATGTAGCTGACGGAAGGTTGGTTGGGTTGCGCGGCCGGTGCTGCTGAAGGGGCCTGCGATTGCACGTGAGTGTCGGATGAAGAGGTACTGTCCGGCGTGGCTTGTGGTTCGTGGGGAGCGGTAGTCTGGGCTTCTTGCGGGGCGGCCGGCTGTGGGGTTACTTGTTCGATCTTGGGAGCAGCACCTATGGTGTCGGGAGACGCGGACTTGGAAGCCAAATACGCGATTACGTCCTGTCGTTCCTTATTCTTCTTCAGCCCGGGAAATATCATCTTGTTGCCCGGCAGAAACTTTTTGGGATCCTGAAGGTAAGCGTCAAGTGCTACAGTGTCCCAGACAACATCAGTGTCTTTAAGCACTTGCGAATAATTGTAATTTGGAATTTCACCGGCCTTCCTTCCGATGACAGCTGCTAGAGACGGACCGATAGCGTTCTTGCCCGCTTCCAGCGAGTGACACGCCCGGCATTTCTTGAACACTTGTTCCCCGTTCGAGGGGTCACCTGCAATATCCATCTGGGCAGCAGAAACAGCGACCGTCGTGGTTTGACCGACCGCCTGGCTCTGATTGTGCTGCACTGAATTTGACGGCTGTGCAGAGGCAGTTGATTCTTCTGTTGCAGGTTGAGGCGTCGGCGCAGTTAAGGCTGTTTGTTGCGCCGCCGTTTTCTCTCCCAACTGGGTCCTTGGCTGGGAGTCAGGTGCTGGCGCAGAAGTCACCGAGGGCTCGATAGCAGAAATCTCCTTAGCAGAATTGCTGTCTGTCATCTCAGAAGGAACCTGTTGTTCCTTCAAGGTTTGAATGGCACGGCGATCTTGCTCGATTGCCGTGGATAACGATGAAGCTGTTTCTGTTTGTAATGACGCCAGATATAGCCCGCCGATAACCAACCCCGCCCCGATAACAAAAATGTAGGAATTCCGAATCTTGTCAAAAAACCATTGATACATGGATTCACCCTCTCTCGGCCTGGCTGAGCCAATTCTAACGTTGGCCAATGGTAAATCGACAATCCATCTGAATGTTTGATACAAGTCAAAGACAGGCACGTCTCTTTTGCGAACGCGCAATCACGCAGCTCTCGGGTGCACAGCATACGCATAAGAATTGACTTATGCCGCATACGCATATGAGGTTTCGGGATTATCGGTCCAATGCCAGCGAAGGTCTGAACTGACAAAACCACGTTAGAACGCCGAGTGCTGTAGAAACGAACGAGAGGAACCCGCGCCTACCAGCTAACATCATGGCGCTCTGCATCAGAACGGACCAACCACTGAACAATAAGTGTTTAGCATTTCTCATCGTCACTCAATCGATGTGATCGAGCCTCTCCCAAGCTATCAAATGCATGTCACAGATGATGTAAAGCGGAGCGAGGAGTACCGTGAGCCCACTTATAGCTTGTGACGCGTAACTGGTAGCCTTCGACATCTACGCTATCAAACTGCTGCTCTGGGTGAATAGCAACTTCTTGGTCGATTTCGATCTGCTCAAGGAATTTGTAATCTCTTATTCACCTCACACTGTCGTTCGACAAGCAAGTGCCCACCGCTTTCAAGCGAGGCTACGCGCTGAACCATAAAGTGGAGTTCGGGGCCATCAGGTGAAATGACCTACGTTTGCTCGCGGTAGCCTAGTTGATGTGGGTCAACTCCAGCTTCATTTGGTTGCCGTATGGTTGTCCATTCTGTTAAATTACTTTCGGTGGCAGAGACCCTACATGGACGACGAAATCAGAAGGAAAATCCTAAGGCTGTTGGACCAACACCGGATTATGACAATTGCCACGCTCAGACCGGATGGCTGGCCACAGGCGACTACCGTCGGCTACGTAAACGAAGGGCTCACTCTCTACTTCCTGTGTGGCCTGGACAGCCAGAAGGCGCGGAATCTGGCGCGAGATAATCGAGTATCCCTGACAGTCGACCACGATACGCCGGATCTGATGGCGATCTCCGGTTTATCCATGGCAGCGCATGCGGAGACGGTTACCGATAAGGCCGAAGCGAGGAAGATTTTGCGTATGCTCCCATTGAAGTATCCGGAGGTCTCACTGCCAGGGCCAATGCCAAATCCTGAGGAAGTGCGTATATTCCGCGTGACGCCCACCATCATCTCCGTACTCGATTACTCCAAAGGTTTCGGACACACCGATCTCGTTACCTGCTGAGGTTGCCAGCCAGTTTGGGGCAATTAGTTCAGTTTGGAAGGCGAAGACAATTGCCTCCTGATTGAAAGTCAAGGCGTCGGAGACTTCTGCGATATATCGGAAAAGGTTTCCCCAAACTCGGATCTCGGGCGTGCTGTGCGCCCGCGGCATATTAACGGCCATCGATATAAGCCGTAATCTCGCTCATCAAACACCCCGGCTGGCCGATTCGCTATTTTGCGAAGCGACGGCGGAAATCGACTGATACATCACGAGTTTGGGCTTCAAGCTCCTGTCCAACGTTGCGCCTGCTTTCGCGGATGTTGAGCGCGAACTGCTGTGGCTGCTGTTAAGTGGCGAGAAAAGTTCTGCAGGGCGGGCTATGCCCGACGGCAACAGGTTGGAACCGCTTTGAGCTGGTCGTTCCCGATCTCGCGGCCGAAGTTGAACGCTTTCGCGCATCACGGGGCCTAAAATTCCGAAATGATATTGTGACCGGACCGGCTGGTTCTCAAATTTTGCTGGAAAACCGGTAACTTCGTCGAACTTTTCGGCCCGCCTAGCCTTTTGCTTGGTAATCAGGTGACGCCTCCGAGGCGCTAAAAATCCAGTGCGCGACAGGCGACGAAATCGTCAAAGCCTTTGCAACAACTGGGTGTCGAACGGGGCGGCGTTCCGATGAAATTGCCGCCAAAAATTACGATGTACCCTTTGCAGCATGCCAATGACGCCCTTGACGATTTGCGCACGGGCCGTTTGCAGGGCGCCGCGGTGATCATTCCCTAGCGAAACGCCTGATCGGCCAAAGCTCCTTCATGTCGGACGGCATGTTGCTGCGTATGTCTTTAATCTCACCTGCACTCACATGTCGTGCAAGCAGGGCAAACACTATGGAGACTGCATCCTCAATTTCGAAGACCACATCGGGAGCCATATCTGAGCCGATCCGAGTGAGAAACCCGTCTCGATTCCGGGGGTGCTCTGATTTATGTTGAGGACGCCAACTCTCATAATACAACCCACGAATTAGCGTGGGCAGCTGCGCGCCCAATTGGGTTGCCTCATTCAATGGCAGCCAGTCTCGTAATGCGTGGAGTGTCGCTCGCAAAAGGCGGATGGTTTTGAGCCGATCATCCCAGGGAAGGTTGGCATGCAACTCATCGATCCACTGATAGGTTTTTTCAATTGCGTGGTCGACGAGATCTATAGTTTTCCGTTTCATGACAAACTCCACTTGATCTCACCTCAATTCAGCGGAAGGCGGAAAATAGTTGCACTCAGTGGGACATGAGAAGAGGAATCCGGATATTGGACAGAGCGCTTCGCGTCGCACCTCCAAGCACATATTCGCGCAGGCGTGAATGGCCATAAGCTCCCATGACGATGAGATCTGCGCCAAGATCTTGGGCGCGAGTCAACAGCGTCTCTCCAACGTCCTGTCCGCTCCTTGCCATTGCTTCGGTGGTGACCCTGATCCCATGCCGGTCGAGGACTTCAGCCATGTCGGATCCACGTAGGGGCCCGGCAGACTCACTTTTCCTGGAGGGGTCAACCCATACTAAACGCACATCACCCGCCGGCAGGAGAAATGGTAACGCATCGTGAATGGCTCGCGCACTCTCCTTAGAGCCATTGTATCCGCACACAATCTGTCGCAATTGCAGCTTGGATGGGCTCTGACGGGGTAAGATCAAAACTGGGCGACCAGAATCCATTATTACATTGGTGACAAACTCCAGCTCCACGCCCATGGTAGTTTTCGTATCGGTTTCGCTTAAGATGAGCAGGTCGGCGACCCGGCCCACTTCGCTCACAGTGGAGGAGACGTCAGGCGATGTTGCTTTAATCTCGCGCCAATCAAATGAGATGTCGGCGCTTCTCATAGCCGATTCAAATTTCAGTCTTGTATCTTTGGCCCGCTCCTCAAAATATTGGGTCCCAATGTCGTTGACTTCAGGAACAGCATAAGGTCCAACAGCCGGATAGAGAGCTGGTCCAGGAACTACATATAAGCCGGTGAGATGTGCATCAAATCTCCCTGCAACATCAACCCCCACTTCAAGCAGTGTGGCCATTGCTTCCAATTCGTTTAAAGATACAAATATGCTCTTGTAAGTCATCGGCTAGCCCTCCTACTATTTGTTCACGCGCAGGTATAACCAGTTGCCTATGTAATCGAATATCTCCTAAAACGGTATTGAATAGGAGAGTCGGATGAAGGTTAAGTGCTTTGCTGCTGGAATGTGCTGTTTGCTGTCGCTGGTCGCCCTAAATTGCGCGGCCGCGCAATCATCCTCACTCACCGAGCAGATCAATGATGGCGAAGTGCTGTTTGGCCTCTATTGCTCTTCATGTCACGGTGCGGACGCACGCGGCGGTGGACCCGTCGCGCAGGAAATGAAAACGCCGCCTCCTTCTCTACGTCAAATCGCCAAGCGCCGTGGAGGCGCTTTCGGTGAACAAGAGATTATGTCCTATATCGACGGTCGCAGTATGCCCCGCGCCCACGGCAGCTCAGAAATGCCTGTTTGGGGAGCATTGTTCGGGCATGTGGCTGAAGCTGGAAAGCTCTTGGATCTCAACCAGCAGCCTGTCGACCAGAAGGTGCAGCAGAACATCGCTGCAATTGTCAAATATCTCGGGTCTATTCAGGATCAATAAAGAACAGAAACAAGATCATCCTCCGAAACTCTTGTGATTTTCAAATGCACATAAAATGTATTGCTGGGCTCCTTTTACTTGCTCCTATGCCTGCATTCGGTCAGGAGATCGGTGACACTGAGCTCGGCCGTCAATACGCCGAAGACGTATGCTCTGCCTGTCATGCCATACACGCGCATGAAATTGATTCACCTGTGGAACAGGCAACCCCCTTCCAGATCGTGGCGGACGCCTCTGGCATGACGGCAAATGCATTGACTGCTTGGCTGCAAACATCGCATCCTACAATGCCAAACATTATCATGAGCGACGAGGAAATGCGCAACGTCATCGAGTATATCCTTAGTCTGAAAACCAAGTGACGACTACCGGAATGCTTCGCCTTTTCCTTACCTCATCAGTTCTTGTTTCCTGCGCGCTTTCTGCTCAGGCTGCTGGTACTCCTCAGGCGGGCAAGGCTATTGCCGAACGATGGTGTGCGTCCTGTCATGTGGTGACGGTAGAGCAGACACAGGCTTCTGCTGATGTCCCGAGCTTTCGCTCAATAGCAATGAAGACGGAGAGACTTGATTGGCTATCTGGCTTCTTAGCTGAGCCTCATCCACCCATGCCCAACTTCAGCCTAACGCGACAAGAGGTTCAGGATCTCGTCGCATATTTTGAATCCCTCAGAAACAAATAAACCGAGCTCCGGGCCAGTCCGATACTAAGGGTTCTGTAAACTCCTGAGGTAATGCACAAGCGCCATCACCCGCTGTTCAACCTGTCTTGCCGCGGCGTCTGCGGCCTCGAGTGAAGTATTGTCTTCAACCGCCTCGTCCATGAGCCAGTCTCCCCAAATGGGCATTTCGCGATCGCCGTGCGCATCAGGCATGTTCAAACCCAGAATCCAATCGAATACCTTCCTCTCATCGAACATGCCGCCCGCCCGTGTGCTGATCTTGGTGAGATCGGGCGGATTCTTACTGAGATTCTTGGCTGTGGGTCCGTTTCCTTTCGCGTCCCTTCCGTGGCAGTCGGCACACAAAAGGAGGTAGTCCTCTCTTGCTGCATCCAGATTCGATCTCGCCCCTGCCTCTTCAGCGGAGATCACCATGAACCCGCCCCCAACAATCAGAAGCAATCTAGTGAGCAGCTTCGCGAGAGTACGCATCGTAGACTATGTCTTGGGCTTCGAACCCCCTCCTTGCCCGCCTGAGGACTGGCCCGATTTAGAACTCTGTTCGCCTTGGCCGCCCTTGATTTGAATTCGGCGAGAACGCTCCATTTCAGCTGTCTTTGGAAGGGTGATTGAGAGCACACCATTGCGAAAGTCGGCTTTCACCTGGGCGGAATCCACGGATGAGGGAAGCCGTATGGAACGCTGAAAAGTGCCATAGGACCGTTCGACAAAGTGAAAGTCCTCCTTCTCCCCGCCTTCTGATCGCTCGAATTTCTTCTCACCTCTAATTGTCAACATGTCGTTCTCAAACCGCACATCAATGTCGTCTTCGCTGACCCCCGGCAACTCAGTCGTAATGCGGAATTCCTTTTCTGTTTCTGAAACATCCATGCTGGTATCGATGAAACTGCCAGCATTTCCGCGGCTCCCTCCGCGCTCCTCAAGAGCTGTCCCCCGAAATACATCATCAAAGAGGCGATTCATTTCCCTGTGAAGGGTCATAAAAGGATCGGAGCCGCCGCTGAGCAGGCTGCCTCTGCCATAAGGAGAAAGTGGGTTACGCGCCATATTCACCTCCGTTGGAAACGACCTAACAACGGAGTTTACCTAGCACTTCAGAGCGATAAAATTTTGACGTAAGTCAAACGACGGTGCATACGGCCTAGTGTGTAAGGCTCACGTTACGCTGAACAGATCCCTCGAGTACCAACTCTGGGGGCTGTGCGCCTGACCTCGAAAGATACTAAAAAACATTCCAGAATGCATGATCGATTTAGCACAGGTGCACGCGCCCTTTTAGGCCCATTGCTCGTCGGAGTTCCCGCCGCTGGCTTGGTAGGTGGTCTCATCGCTCAGTGGTCCGCGCATCACGCCCTTGCACAATTGATATGGGCTGCAGCAACCCTTCCCGTGCTGGCAGCACTGTTCGCCGAGATCGTTCTAAGCCTGCGACAGGGAGAGTATGGTCTGGATATTGTTGCCGCTCTGTCGATGTCCGCTGCCTTGCTGTTCGAGGAATACTTGGCAGCATCTGTGGTGGCCCTGATGTACGCGGGGGGTCAGTATTTGGAAGCCTTTGCCGGGCGCCGCGCCAGGCAGGAAATGACCGCGCTCCTGGAAAAGGTTCCACGCACGGCCATTCGCCATGAGGGTGATGCACTGAGAGAAGTGCCAATCGAGCAGATCGAACCTGGAGATCGGCTCCTGATACGCCGCGGCGACACCGTGCCAGTCGACGGGGCCATCGAAAGTACCGTAGCACTCCTCGATGAATCGGCGCTCACCGGCGAATCCCTGCCGGTACGACGCCATTCCGGCGAGGCCGTAATGAGCGGCTCAACCAACATCGGAGATGTCTTCGACCTTATCGGTACTCATAGCGCCAAAGATAGCACCTATGCCGGCATCGTTCGGCTCGTAGAGCTGGCCCAGCGCTCAAAAGCGCCCATGTCACGCCTAGCCGATCAATATTCGCTGGGCTTTCTCGTTCTTACACTCGCGATTGCAGGGCTGGCATGGATAGCGAGTGGCGACGCCAGACGAGCGGTCGCCGTTCTCGTCGTTGCTACGCCTTGCCCTCTTATTCTGGCTGTTCCCATCGCACTGGTCTCGGGCTTGTCGAGGGCGGCAAGGCTGGCAGTTCTAATCAAGGGCGGTAAGGCTCTCGAAGCCCTAGCCCAAATCAGATCAATCGTCATCGATAAGACGGGCACGCTCACACATGGGAAGCCAACTATTGCCTCGGTTGTACCCAAACCTCCTTTTGCGCCTGACGATGTCTTGCGACTGGCGGCCTCCCTCGATCAGGCGTCAAAACATCCAATGGCGCAGATGCTAGTTTCGGAAGCGCGTCAGCGCGGACTTCAACTTTCCGTCCCAACAGGTGTTACCGAGGCAGCAGGAGCAGGGATCGAAGGCATAGTTGAAGGCCACAGACTTTTTCTAGGCGGAACGAACTTTGTAGCTAAAAACCTGAATGTCGAGCCAAAAGCCCTTCGTGCCGGCCGCGATACTCCCCCCGGCGCAGTCACTATAGCTCTAGGTGCTGACGGCAAATATGCAGGTGAGATCGTGCTTTCAGATGAATTGCGATCGGGCAGCAACATGCTGATCACCAACTTAAGACAACTGGGCATTAAGCGAATTGTCCTTGCAACTGGCGACCGTCGGGACGTGGCCGAGGCAGTAACAAAGACGTTACCTGTCGATGCTATCCACGCTGATCTCACCCCCGAGCAAAAGGTGGGAGTTGTCGTGGATGAAAGAAAACACGGTCCCGTTATGATGATCGGCGATGGAGTTAATGACGCTCCTGCTTTGGCAGCTGCAGACATCGGCGTCGCGATGGGAGCACGCGGTGCAGCCGCCTCTGCACAAGCCGCGGACGTGGTGCTCCTTATAGACCGATTAGATCGCGTGTTATCGGCAATACAGATTGCTCGTCGGTCCCGTAATATCGCTGTCCAGAGCATATACGCTGGTATTGGTCTTTCCCTTATTGGCATGGTCGTAGCTGCCTTCGGCCTCATTAGCCCGGTGGAAGGAGCTCTACTTCAGGAGGTCATCGATGTTGCCGTCATCCTGAACGCCCTTAGAGCATTGCAGGATCGTTAGCGAAATCCTCATTTTTGAATCGACTCCAGAAAATCGAGGAGATCGTCAATTCGCTTGCGAATCTTCCCTTCATCTCCGGCCTCCCCCTCAAACCCTTCCTCCGCTTCAAGCTTGAACCACTCGCCCCAGAGCGGCATCTCGCGGCTGTGAGCATTTACCTGCTCCCGCCCATCGATTACTCGAGCGAGGGGCTCGCGAGGGAAGGTGCCTCCGTTGCGGACAGTCAGCTTGGTCAGATCGGGAGGAGACCGGCTCAGACCAAAGACTTTGGACCCCTCGCCTCGTCCATCCGCACCATGGCAAGGTGCGCAGTAGTGCGCGAAAGCCGCTTCGCCAGACATAGGTAGAATTTCGTTTTCGTCTTCTTCTGATTGTGCCGCCACCGGTGAGATCAATGCCAATGTCCCGCCTGTGAACGTCAGCAAAGCTAGGACGATCGCTTTTAGATGCATCGGCCCAATGGCCCAGTTCTGCAAAATCTGGAATATCCCTCGATACATTTATCGGCCCTATTTACCGGTTCGATTCTTAACCCCAAGTGCTCAACGCTCTTAAAATTAAGCGCTTGTTGGCTTTCTTAGTATGGCAACTGGAACATTCCATTTGATCCATATCAATGCCGCGTCGACAAGAATCGAATTACAGCCCAGTATCTGTTGTTGAGAGACTTCTCCGCACTCTTGAAAACGCGATTTCCCCAGGTCCAAGATAACCTATGGCTGACGAACAAATCGATGTGTCACGAGATCCTCGGCTTCAGGATGTTCCAAGGGGAGCGCTTGTTTTAGCGGGCATTGCCGTTGGTCTTCTCCTTCTCGCCTGGTTAATTATTTACCTGTTCGTGTTCATTCCCCGCGGCATGGTGGGTTGATGCCAATTGCCTCCGAACGCGATGTTATCCGCAGTGAACTCCGCTGGGGGCTGATCACGGCGGCGACAGTTGGTGTTATTTTCATCGCCATTCTGTCTGCTGCCTTCGCCTGGCAGATGAACCCACCCAGCAACGTCGAGTTCATCGATCCCAAAACTCTCCATCTTTCAGATGAGTTCACGGAAGCCAATCTGGGAACACAGGTGCAAGGTGACGCAATTGCCATTCGCATGATCGCCAGCCAATTCGCTTTCTTGCCACGCTGCGTCGTGGCACCCAGGGGCCGTCCAGTAACGCTGAGGCTGGCGAGTCCCGACGTCATCCACGGCATCCTGGTCACAGGAACAAACGTGAACACGATGGTGGTGCCAGGCTATATAAGCCAGGTGCACACGACCTTCACAAAGACTGGCGATTTGCTCATGCCCTGCCATGAGTTCTGCGGCATGGGCCACAGCCAAATGTGGGCAACGGTTCGTGTTGTGGAGCCAGAAGCCTTCAAGGCAGATGCCCAGGGGAAAGTTGCCTGTGCGCAGCCTTGAACGTCTGACCTTAGCCCACCTCTGGACCGGCTTCGTAGCCTTTGCGATCGCCTGCCTTCTAGGCGTGTGGCAAATGTGGGTGCGCAGTCCTCTCACAGCGCCCCTTTCGACACCCGATCGCTATTATCAGTCCGTCACGGCCCATGGCGTGTCCATGGCCTATCTGCTCACAACCTTTTTTGTTATGGGATTCGGCTATTACGTTGCCGAGACTTCTCTTGCACGCCCCCTGCCCGGCAAACGATGGGCTTGGATAGCCTATGGTTTAGGTCTTACCGGGGGGCTCATCGCCGCTATTCCCATCCTGCTCAATCAGGCAACTGTCCTCTACACCTTCTATCCTCCACTGACGGGAAGTGCGCTCTTTTATTTGGGGCTGGTACTGGTTGTTGTGGCATCATGGATTTGGTGTGCCCAGATGCTGGTCGCCATGGCTCAGTGGAAGCGCTCCCATCCCGGCCAAGCTGTGCCTCTGGCAATGTTTGGCACCACAGCCAATGCGGTCATGTGGCTATGGACAACTGTTGGCGTTGCTGTTGAGGTTCTGTTCCTGATCCTTCCAGCCGCTGTGGGATTAACTGAGACGATCGACGTTGGCCTTTCCCGCACTCTGTTCTCCTGGACATTGCATGCCATCGTCTATTTCTGGCTGATTCCGGCTTACATTGCCTTTTACACGATGGCGCCCGAGGAGGCGGGTGGACGGCTCTACAGCGACACCATGGGCCGGCTGACCTTTGTCCTGTTCCTCGTCTATAGCCTGCCTGTTGGCATGCATCATCTGTTCATGGACCCGGAGCATTCGACAGGGTTCAAATTCCTGCAGATGACACTTACCGTTTTGGTGGCCGTCCCCACCTTTCTTACGGTGTTCACCATCTCAGCTTCCATGGAGATTGCGGGACGCCTGCGAGGCGGCAAGGGACTATTCGGCTGGATTGCGACGCTGCCGTGGGAACGCCCCATGGTGCTCGCGACGGGACTGGCGTTCTTCATGTTATGGTTCGGGGGAGGTGGCGGACTCATAAATATGAGCTTCGGCATGAACGCTATGGTGCACAACACCTCGTGGGTGACGGCCCATTTTCACCTGATCTTCGGCGGCACAGTGGTGATCATGTATTTCGCGATTGCCTACACCATCTGGCCGAAGCTCACCGGCTGGCAATCGCCGAACATTTCGCTCCAGCGGCTGCAGATCTGGCTTTGGGCCATCGGCATGATGGTCATGACCTTGCCGTGGCATTATCTGGGCCTCCAAGGACAATGGCGGCGCGTGGCCACCTTCGATTACAGCAACCCTCTCATTACCCCCTGGGGCAAATGGGTGGTCGTTTCACTCATCGGCGGAGTGATCCTGCTCATCAGTGCGGCCCTGTTCATTTACAATCTTGTTGCTATGCATCGCCAACCGGCTCGCAAGGCGAGTTCACTACAACGTTACGCGCAGTCGCTTCATACACCAGCTTCCATTCCAGCTTCGCTCAATGGCTTCCGACTTTGGAATGTATTGGTGCTTGTGCTCATGATCTTGGCTTATGGGTATCCCATCGCCCAATTCTTCCTCAATCCGGCGCCTGCTGCCGTGGTGCACCGGGTGGACTGAATAATGGCCACGCATAGCGATAAGTTCGGCTACTACATCTTTACCGGAGTCCTGGCCCTTGTCGCCTTAGCAATCTTTTTGGGCTTTCTGCTCCTGCCGGTCATCCAGGGAGCGCAAGCAGGCCTCGACACTTGGAGCGCAATTTGCCGATCTCTCGGCATCCAGGCTGGTTCTCCCGCCCAGCCGACTCCACCTGTTCAAAGCGCAGCAAAGCCCGTTTCTGAGGTGGTGTGGAATACGGCCGTCATGCGGGGCTTGAATGCCGCCAACAAGGAACTTGGGGCGCAACTTGCGCAAGACATTTGCACCGCCTGTCACGGTCAGACCGGGATTTCACCGGACCCACAGTATCCTCATCTTTCCGGCCAGTCCGCTTTTGCCATTTACAAGCAGCTTCACGATTATCGCAGTGGGGTGCGGCAGCACGATCTCATGTCGCCTGTGGCCAAGACGCTGACCGATGAACAGATCATCGCCCTGGCCAACCATTATGCCACTCTTACGCGGGGAACGCTCGACCGCCAGCTCGAAGTTGAAGCCGACCCGCGCATTGACCATCTCGTCCGCACGGGCGACACGGCGCGGGGCATACCCGGATGCCAATCTTGTCATGGCATTGGCGCCGGCGGTCCTGTGGAGACGCCGACCCTCTCCGGTCAGTATCGCCAGTATCTGGCAGCTCAACTCAGCAATTACGCTGCTGGTCGGAGAAGGAATGATGTGTTCTCTCGAATGCGCGGGATCGCTTCAAAACTCTCTGAAGAGGAGATTCGACTGGTCTCTGGTTTTTATGCCGAGCAATGAGTTGGAAACGAAACCACGAGGGCGTGGTTGTTGGGGTATACAGCCATGATAATTCATGACCTTTCATCAGAGAAGTGCAGGGAATTGCTAGCGCGCACTAACATTGGGCGGTTGGCTTGTGTGAATGACCTTCAGCCCTACGTGGTTCCTGTTTCATTTGTTTACAGTGCGAGTAAAATTTACATCTTTACCACGATAGGGCAAAAGGTTGATTGGATGCGGGCTAATCCTCTCGTTTGCTTGCAAGTAGATGAGATTATTACCCGTCAAGACTGGCAGAGCGTACTTGTTTTTGGTGAGTATCAAGAACTAGCAGACCATCAAAGTCGTGCACGAGCACATGATCTCTTGGCGAGACCTGCCAATTGGTGGGAACCTGGTTACGCCTCAACACTGGTTCAAGGAAAAGCACGACCTCTCGAACCGATCTATTTTAGTATTTCCATCAACAAGCTAACAGGGCGTCAAAGTCTGCCGGATAAACGGTAGATGAGTCAGAGAAGTTCAGAGGCGAAGGTGCAAACCGCAACAGGCTGAAACAAAACCAATTCGTCGTGAATATTGCAATACCGGTGTCATGAGGTCACGTCGCCCACACTCCGCACGTTGAACGTTCGCAGTTCTCCATCATCTTCGCGGATGGACACATATTCGCCTGGTCGAAAGACGTGGTCGTCGAAACGAAAACCGGTTTCGTCGTCAACATCTAAATCTCCCTCGTCGACATAGTGGAAAGCCCAGTTGCCTCCACGTCTTCGAACCAAACGGCCATGCTCGTGTTCCGCCGCTCCCCAAAAGCGTACCACACGGCACTCGTCGCGATGGCGCTGCCACTCCGCAATATCAATTTTGCCGTCTTTGTGCAATGGCGCCACAAACTCATAGCCATGCGCAGGACTTCCATTGGGAAAATCTTTGTCGCGTGCAAGTTCGAGTCTTACTTTTTTCAACGCCATGATTCTTCAACTCCGAATGATAGTGTTTCAGTAAGGGGATGCTGCGTAAAACGATTTGATTAACGTCAACCGCACCTGCTTTCGGCGCGTTAACACAAAAACGTCCGCAAGCCGATGCCACCGCGGAGAAACTGAAAAATGCGAGATTCATCCTCCGGACAGCAGGAGCACCATAACGAAATCGTAGAACCAGGCGAAGCAGCACCGAGGCGAGCACGGCAAAACCGATCCACACATGAAGATTTAATTGGAGAATCTGGTTTGAGGTGAGTTCACGACCACGCTCCAGGGCCCATTTGGCGTGCTCCATTTCCTCCCCAAAAACCAACTGGAACATTACAAGAGCTGCGATTACCCACTCGAGGGAACTCAGTGCGACAGCAACAACGGAATGCTCAGATTCGAGAGAGCTTCTCTCGTTGCTCCTCCCATCACAAATTCGCGCAGTCTGGAGTGTCCATAAGCTCCCATCACGATAATCCCAGCCCCAAGGTCCCCGGCACGTGTCAGCAGTGCCTGTGCTGGATTGATGCCATTGGTTGACATGGCCTCCGCCGTCACCTTGACACCATGCCGATCGAGACTCTCCGCCATGTCTGCACCGGGAACGGGTCCAGGTGGTTCATCATCGGGAAATGGTTCGACCCATATGAGGTTAACGCCTCCTGCTCGCTTCAGCAAAGGCAACGCATCGTGCAAGGCGCGCGATGCCTCCCTCGATCCGTTGTAACCGCAAACGACTTGATTGAGATCCAGCACGTTTGGTGACCGTCTAGGCAATATGAGCACAGGCCGGCCCACGCTCAGCACAACATTCTCGATGAGGTCGAGCTCAGTACCCTTTATGCTGCTGCAGTCCGTCTCGCTTAAAACTACCAAGTCGGCAATACGGCCCACTTCGCTGACGTCATCGGAAATGCCAGGCACGGAGGCCCTCGTTTCGATCCACTGCCATGCGCCGCCATTGCGCGCCATTGCCGCTTCGAACTTCGCTTTCACCAAAGGCCGTTGATCTTCGAAGTGCTTGGTCCAGCTATCGAAGATTTCAGGCAGCGCATACGGTCCAACAGCAGGAAAGACGGCTGGCGCTGGGATGACATAAAGCCCGATTACATGCGCATCCTCCATTGACGCAAGTTCTGCCACGACCTCGAGAAGGGGATCCAGCCTGTCGATTTCATTGAGGGAGACGAGAATGGTTTTGTAGTTCATGGTTCTGGTCCTTTCTTAAAGCCAAAAGACGCGAGCTTCAGAATTCTTTCTTTGATTTCGATCAATTGCGCTACTGCTTCGCTTTGCCCAGTGAGGCTCGGATGCACTGAGACAGGGCCTCCGTCAGCAGCGGCTTCTCGATGAGCGGAACCCCGGCTCTAGCAGCATGCACTCTCAGTTCGCCACTTGGCTCGGTGGTGATGAGAACCGCCGGCAGTAGCACATTGCGGGCGCGAAGCCGCGCGAGTACTTCCAGCCCGTTCATTTCCGTCAGCGTCTGATCTATGACGAAGCAGCCTTCGCTGGGAAATGTGGTCACTGCTAGAAGATCAAAGGCACCGGCGAAAGCCCGTGCGTGATAGCCCTCGAGGTTTAGAGAGAAGGTCAGGGCATGGCGTACGGCAGGATCCTCGTCGACGATAAAGATGGATGGTTGCGATTGGCGCATCGCCTTGGACGCTGATACCTCGGATTACACGCAGGCGCGATTATTTCTTGTTCCCTCGAGAGGCTCTTTGACCTAGCTCAAATCCTGGGATGGCGTACCCATGAGGCGGGCGATAAGCCCCATACGCACCAGGCCCGAAAGGCTCGCAGCCTTCATTTTGTTCATCACATTTGCCCGATAAATCTCCACTGTCCGTGGACTTATGTCGAGATCGTGTGCGATAATTTTGTTCGCCTTGCCTTCCAAAAGTCCTTGCAGTACCTCGCGCTCCCGCTGCGTCAAAGTGGCAAGCCTTTGATGGACCTGGTCGCGTTCCAACAGTTCCACAGCGTCCTTACGCCATCGTGCCAACGCCGATCGCACGGCCGCAATGAGAACCTCATCGTCAAATGGCTTCTCGAGAAAATCGACCGCCCCCTGTTTCATGGCCTCAACGGCAAGCTGTAGGTCGCCGTGGCCAGTAATGACAACGACTGGCATGCCTACCTGCATTTCTTTCAGCCGGTGCAGGAGTTCAACACCGCTCACCTCCGGCATTCTCACATCGGTGATGATGCAGCCGCTGTCGATGACAGGAAGCTTAGCCAGAAAGGATTTGGCAGATTCATAGGTGCGGGCCTCGATCTCATGACTGCGCAGCAGAAACGCCAATGAGTCGCGGACGCCCGAATCGTCGTCAATCACATGCACGACGGGCATATACGGCATCAGTTCTCCTCCCTCACAGCACGCAATGTAAAACGGAATACCGCTCCACCACCCTGATTGGGCTCCGCCACGATACCGCCGCCGTGACTCTCGATGATTGAGCGCGAAATCGACAGGCCAATGCCCATGCCTTGCGGCTTCGTTGTCACAAAGGGCTGGAACAGGCGGGCGCCCACCTCCGGCGAGATGCCAGGGCCTGAATCCGCAACTGCGACCTCAACCATATCCTCACCGAGCTGCTGCGTCGACACCAGCAATTCCCGCCGCTCGGACTGACCAATGGCGTCCAAGGCATTGCGTAAGAGATTGAGCAGGACCTGTTGGATCTGGACCCTATCTGCGATGACCAGATCGAGCGAAGAGTTAAATTGAAATCGGACCTTGACGCCCAGTTCCTTGGCGCCAACGAGGGCAAGCGCGCTCGCCTCCTCGATGATTTTCCTGATGCTTTCGACCTGCCGATCAGTTTCACCGCGTGCGACAAACTCCCTCAGTCTTCTAATGATCTGGCCGGCGCGAAGCGTCTGTTCAGCGGCCCTTTCCACTGCATCGAATACCTGGCACGCGCGCGGGTCGGTGGCGTTCTCGAGAAGTTTGCGGGAGCCCTTCAGGTAATTGGCTATAGCGGACAGAGGCTGATTTAGCTCATGTGCTAGAGCCGAAGCCATTTCACCAAGTGCAGTGAAGCGCGACATGTGCAAAGCTCCGACTGAAGCTCCTGCATTCGTGCCTCCGTTTCCTGCCGTTCTGTCAAGTCGCGAATGAAGCCTGTGAAGTAGCGCTGCTCTCCCGATCGCATTTCCCCGACGTTGAACTCCATAGGAAAGGTAGATCCATCTTTCCGCTCTCCCACCACTACGCGACCAATGCCGATGATCCGCTTCTCGCCAGTCTTCAGGTATCTTTGCAGATATCTGTCATGTTCTTCTTTGTAGGGTGCCGGCATCAATATCTTTACGTTTTTTCCAATGATCTCCTGCGCCGTATAGCCGAACAGTCTTTGCGCCGCTGTACTGAAGGATTGCATCACACCGCGTTCGTCGATCACGACCATAGCGTCGGGAATGGTCTCGAGGATCGATTTGAGATGGGCTTCGCGCGAGAAAAAGTCCTGCTGGACAAGCCACAGCTCCGTGAGGTCGGTGTGTATCTCAAGGACGCCTGTCCAGTTGTTCTCACGCCACAGCGACCATTGGCCTACTACGATCAGTCGTCTGCCATCGCGACCGTAATGGACAACTTCGCCATTCCATTGCCCGCGTTCCTGAAGCTCCGCTTCGATGTCGCTCAATTCCTGAGGATATTCGGCGCTGAGGAGATCGCCTGATATCCGGCCCACTGCCTCTTCGGGGGTATAGCCATAGAGCTTTTCCATACCTAGAGCCCAGAAGTATATGTTGCCACGAATATCGCGGACGAAAGCTTGAGCGAGCTCGAGAGCCTGCAAACGGGCCTCGATTGCCGGCGGTACCTTCCCGTGGACCAAGCTATTCATTCACACCCGGCTCGGAGCGTTAAGCGCCCAGTACGTCAACTACGGAACTCTACCTAAGGCCTTTATCTCAATTTTCAGCCTTCGTGAACTGGTGTTTGCTCGTGGCGTCTAAGAAGGAAGCAACCCATGCTCACGCGATCCTCAGTCCACCCACCGATCTCCTCTGCAATCACCAGTCAGCCCATGCTCTTCGACAGCATTGAGTTGAAAGGTATCGCCACTCCCTATCACCGCGACGAGGAGATATTCGCCGAAACTGACCCCGCAGAGTATGTATTCAAGGTCATTTCTGGCTCAGTCAGGAGCTGTCGGCTGCTAAGCGACGGACGCCGGCAGATCAATGGGTTCTACCTACCGGGCGACATCTTCGGATTGGAGCTTGGGTCAAGCCACAGCAATTTCGCCGAGGCGGTGGGCGAATCCCTTATTCTTCGCGTCCGCAAATCTGCGGTGCTCAAGGTCGCCGAACGCGATCAGGAGATCGCTTGGAAGTTGCTTTCTGTGACGAGCGCTGAGCTAGGACGCTCCCGCACGCACGGATTGCTTTTGGTCAAGACCGCCAGAGAACGAATTGCCGGTTTCCTTTTGGATATGGCCGAGCGCGTCGCAGGCAGCGGCTCTCTCGAGTTGCCCATGTCCCGTCAGGACATCGCCGATTATCTTGGACTGACGATCGAAACGGTGTCGCGCACGCTGACACAACTGGCACAATCGTCAAAGATTCAGCTCATCAAGGCGCGCCGGATCGTTTTGAACGATCAGGCTGCCCTGAGCGCGTTGAATGGCTGACGGAGCTCGGCACATCATGACATTTGAAGAGAACAAGATCACGGATGACCGTTCGATCAGGGCCAATGTTCTCGCCGACCTTGAAAAGTTTAGTTCGCAATGCACTAGCCTTATCAACGTTGTCGTCCTGCACGGAATTGTCCAGCTCTGGGGCGTCCTGACGGATGAATCTCAGCGCAACACCATTCTGACTGCGACGGAGAGAATCGCTGGGGTGAAGTCGGTTGAGGATCACCTGATGCTAGTACAGCCGACAGCCTTTGCCGCACTCATGTCGTGACGGACTACCTCATCTTTGCAAGGTCAAACCGCGCACGCACGATGTTTGGCAGGCCCGGCAAGGACTCGATCGAAAAGCCGAGTTCCTGGCTCATTGTAATCATCGTCCTATTTTCGCGCAGAATTTGACCCGTGATGGCTTTCAGCCCTTCTGCCTTTGCATAGTCGAGTATAAGCCGCATAAGCGCCCAACCGAGCCCGCGTCCCTTGATGTCTGAGCGTACGATGACGGCGAACTCGCCCGTCACATAGGCGGAATCGGCGAAAAGATTCACGATTCCGAGAATCTCGCTGGAGGGAGCGATAGCGACAAAGGCCATGGCGCGGCCGTAGTCGATTTGTGTGAGCCTTGCAAGAAAGCTATGGGTCAAGGTCCGAACGGGCCCAAAAAAACGCAACCGAAGGTCATTTTCAGTGACTTTGGAGAAGAAATTTGTCAGTGCAGGCTCGTCCTCGGGCTTGATGGGCCGCATCAGGACGTTTGTGCGGTCGCTTAAGGTGAACTGGCGTCTCCAGCCCGAGGGATAGGGCCTGATCGACAATCGGCTTCCATGCGTCCTCTGCTCGCCTCGCTTTACGGGCGACACATAAGCCCTCGCATCAAGCGCCATCACTCCCTCACAGTCGGCAAGCAGCGGATTGAGATCGACCTCGCGAAGCTCAGGGAGATCCGCCGCCATTTGCGAAAGCTTCACCAGAGTAAGTGCAATCTCTTGCCGATCGGCGGGCTGCACATTTCGGTAGCCCGAGAGCAGACGCGAAACGCGCGTGCGCGAGACGAGATCTAACGCACACCTGAGATCGAGCGGCGGCAGTCCTAAGGCTTTGTCGCCAATTATCTCAACAGCCGTTCCGCCGGCGCCGAACGCAATGATTGGTCCGAAGGTTGGATCCTCGGCAATCCCCGCAATCAGCTCATGCGCTTGTGGACGCACGATCATGGGCTGCAGCAGGATGCCCTGAATTCTAGCGGCAGGCCTCTTCTCCTTAGCTCTTCGGAAAATTTCGTCTGCCGCTTGCTGAACCCGTTCCGCCGTGTTCAAATTTAGAAGTACGCCGCCGATGTCTGATTTGTGCACGATATCGCCGGAAACAATCTTGGCGGCAAGGGTCGAATAGCGAGCAAGGAGCGTTGCCGCTTTGGCGTGCGCGTCCTCCCCATCCTTCGCCAACACCGCCTCGACCGCTCGAATTGCATATGCCGACAGTAGCTCACCTATCTCTATCGTATTCAGCCAACCGCCGCCCTCGGCCAAAGCCCGCTCCATAGCTCGACATGCACGGGACACGTCGGGCTCGAACTCACTTGGCACCGCGGGCGGCGTTTCCATCAGTTCCTGACGGGTCCTACCAAAATGAACCAAGTGAATAAATCCCTCGACCGCATCCGACTCAGTGGCATAGTGGGGAATATTCGCCTCTTCAAAAACCTTTGCTGCTTCAGAACTTTCGGCAATCCAACCCGCGAACACGGGTTTTGCCCGGCCTCCTCGCCCGTTTTCACCAACGATTTTCGCGACGGAACGCGCCGACTCGACAGGAGCGGCGAGGGCCGTCGCCACATTGAGCACGAGCACGGCATCGCTGCCTGGGTCGGATAGGAGAACTTCGAGCGACTTGGCGTAGCGATCACCATCAGCATCGCCGATAATGTCGACGGGATTGCTTCCTGACCAGCCTGATGGCAGAAACGCGCCGAGCCGGCCTATGGTGTCTGCCGACAAGTCGCTTAGCGTACCTCCGAGTTCAATAAGGTGATCGACTGCCAGCACTCCGACGCCGCCACCATTGGTCAGGATGCCCAAATTGGGACCGGGCAAGGTGGTTGTTCTGGCGAGTGCTTCGGCAGCGACAAACAAGTCCTCCAATTCCATTACGCGGAGGATACCTGCACGTCGAAGCACCGCATCATAGACGGCATCGCTTCCTGCGAGGGCGCCGGTGTGCGTAGCAGCCGCTTTAGCGCCTTGAGCCTGGCGGCCGGCTTTGATGGCAATCACGGGCTTGACGCGGGCAGCTGCGCGCGCCGCGGACAGAAACTTGGCCGGAGCTGTCACAGCCTCAATGTAAAGCAGAATAGCTTTGGTCTGTGCATCAAGGGCAAAATGATCGAGGAGATCGCCGAAATCCACATCGACGGCATCTCCTAACGACACGATGCCGGAGAATCCCACCGAGTGTTTGATACTCCATTCGATCAATCCGGCTGCGATCGCTCCAGATTGAGAAACGAGCGCGAGATTGCCGGCTTTAGGACTGCTAGCCGCGAAGCTGGCATTCAGCTTTAACTGAGGGATCAATAGTCCGAGAACGTTGGGCCCAATAATGCGCAGGCCGTGGGGTTTGGCTGCTGTTACACATTGTTCAGCCAGTGAGCCCGGCCCATGACCGAGACCTGCGGTGATGATAACAGTAGCTCCAACACCCTTCGCCGCCGCTTCGGCTACGATCTGGGGAACGGCTGCAGGTCCAGTCGTGACGACAACTAGATCTGGAACTTCGCCTAGCCTCCCCAGGGACGGCACTGTGCTGATGCCATCGATTTCTTTGTGCTTTGGATGCACGATATGGATTGGACCTGAGAAACCTCCGCGCCTAAGATTGTCAAGAACGAGTCGGCCCAGTGAGCGCTCGCGCTGGCTTACTCCGACAAGAGCCACAGAACGGGCATTGAAGACCTTATCCAGACCATAAGCACTCACGACAGGCTCACCCTACTTTCCCAACCGCTTTGCCGACGAGTACATAGATGCCTGCCCCAATAGCTACCCCTAGCCCATAGAAAACCACCAGCGGAAGTGTAAGTGCGCGCCGCGATGAAGGAGTGGCGCGTGTTATCGATCTCATAGAAATATCCGACAAGAGTTATTCTTACGCAGTACGAAATGGCACGGGTTGAACAGTCTGACGTTTAAGCGGGAACACCATGTTATTTTTTTTGTTGTGGTGTTCGCCATGACGTTGGCGTTGAAAGTTGCAGAAAGCGTTGAACACATCGCGCACCTTTCCCCTCAGCCTGGATTTTGGGGCTTTCCAAATATCCGGCAAAGGACCTCATGGGCATTAGCATCGAAGCAGCGCCCGTGACTGAGCACGATTCGTTCAGGCTGCCATGATTGAATCTTTCGTATCGTGGCCTTCGCCTTCTTCATCTGCAACAGCAGGGGTAGGCGCATCCCGAAAAAAATCTGGCCGCGCGGGTGATACATTCCCGAAAGCTTAGTGGCTGTTCGCCAAGGCTCGGTGAGCTTGTCCAGTTCAAGATTGATAATGGTGTCGGTGAGGATAAGCGTTCTCGACGCCTTGTGGAAGAAAACGAACTCTTTGAAGATTCCACCAGGCACAAAAGTTTGGTCGAGTTCGCGGCGCCACTCCTCGGGCGGCTCTGCCTCAAGGTCCCGATCGAAACGAACATCGACATGTCGCACGCGCGCTCGTTGTCTTACACCGGGGGATGCCCATGCCACCGCTCCTGGAAAAACCTTCTGCCATTCCCCTATATGTGCGTAGTGAAATTGATTGGGTGACACAAGGTGGCGAACTGTTCCTAGAGTCTGAATCTCAGTCGCTAAGCGTTCATCAAACGCGATGGGCGAGTGCAGAAAAAGGTCACCGTTCTCAAGGCGGACCACTGTCATTCGCGTTGTAAACGGTAGCGGCAATCGTAGACCATCTATCGTCAAGTACTCGAAAGGGCCATCCACCGTGCCGATATTCGCCGCAACCGGCTTATAGACGTTTATGGGTTCGTAGAGACTGGCGCCTACCATTCGATCATTCGTTCCTGTGATGACGCTCCAGGAAGCAGTCAAGGCATGCGCCGATATGGCGCTTAGCAAAGCGATTTGCGGAACTAGGGGTCATACTCGCTTCTTCGACAAGATTTCCTCCGGGTCGTTAAAGTTCAGCGATGTCATGGCTCCCTTAGTGGGCGACTTGCGATCCTTGGGTTTGCGAGACATGCCTCTGCAAAGTGTATGGCAGTCCTTGGGAGGTCCTGCAAAGTCATCGTCACTCTTAG
>Ga0075431_100001266_pt1 | contig 23011 bp, 17 predicted proteins | sample RhiMetdeltSRZDD5_FD_75297 | JGI IMG/M metagenome (GOLD analysis project Ga0075431, IMG submission 75297) | Populus rhizosphere microbial communities from Tennessee, USA - Rhizosphere MetaG P. deltoides SRZDD5 | ecosystem: Host-associated > Plants > Roots > Rhizosphere > Soil | place: USA... | reverse complement strand
CCCGGCAGCCTGCATCTTCTGGAGGTAAACGACAGACCTGGGTGACAGCTTATCTTTTTCATTCGACAGTACGAGGTCGGAGAACATCATTATTTTCCTGAGTGGTTCCTTCATGTCGTGACTGGCAACAAAAGCAAACTGGCGCAAACTTTCATTGGATTGTGCAAGCTCAACGCTTTTCTGTATTAGCTGTTTCTCCATTCTTTTGATCTCTGTGACATCCTGAACAGTGCCCACCATCCTGTAAGGCTCTTCGTTGCGGAATTCTACGCGCCCGATCGACCAGATAACTTTTTCTTTGTCATTCTTTAAATAGCGATACTCACATTCATATCTGCCCGTGATGAAAGATTGTGCAATAGCATCTCTTACCTTATCAACATCTTCGTGATGTACGTGTGTTAAAAATTCGTCGTACGACTGGCGTTCATTCATTTCAAAGATGCGCATCACCTCTTCAGATGAAGTCGAGCGCTGTTCCCTGATATTCCATTCGTAATTTCCTATGCGCGCGATCGATTGTGCTTCGAGCAGCTCCCGTTCCCTTTTCTGCAATGCGATGGCCGTTTCTTTTTCCTTTGTGATCTCAAATGTTTTTCCCAATATAAATTCCGGCTTGCCCTGCGCGTCGCGGCTGAATATCACTTCGTAGGTGCGGAGCCAGCGGTAGGTGCCGTCCTTGTGCCTGCACCGGAACTCCACCTGCGTTGTTTCGTCGCTGTTCTCCTTGAGGATGTGTTGTATATGCTCGATCACGTTCTCGAGATCCTTCGGATGAATGAGCTGCAGAAGAAAGTTACTTCCCATCTGCCCAAGTTCATCGGGAGTATAACCGAGCACCGACATAACCTTGCCGCTCACAAATATCTGCTTGTTGTTCACTGTGTCGAACAGGAAAGTAATTGCCGGCGATGCCTCGATCACTTTACTGGCCAGCTTGCTTTGCTCAGCGATCTTTTCACGAAGCACATGAATAAAGTATTCTGTTGAAGTGGTACTGGCACCGAGAAGTAGCAGGTCGATCTCGGCATTGAGATTAATTATTAGTTGCGCATCATTTGTAAATTCCAGCAGAAACTTCTTGAGCGATTGACCGCGGATGTAATTAAGTAACGTAAGGTCCTTCGCTCCTATTTCCGACTGGCCAACAACTTTCAACTGATCCTGCATCCACCTGGTCATGGATGTCATGATCTGTTCCTTGCCCTCGTTAGAGGCAATAAAGCCGAGATATTCACGCGAAGTATTGACAGCGATGCTTAACATTTCTTCATCGCTGAATCTTTTTTGCAGGCTTGCAAGCACGGGAAGCTGGATCATATGGCTGAGCCGGATCTGCTCAGCGGCATAGTCGTTAATATGATGATCTAAAAGAAACCGGGCGTATGAAGGCAGATGTGTAAATTCATACATACCCTTATAAGCTTCGAATACTTCCATCTTCAGGTTTTCCTGTACGAAATTAAATTTACATTTACGTAACAATATAAACTACAAAAAACTGTCTACAAAATCGGGTATATAATGCGCGCCTTTGTAATCGTTGAGATCAGCATTCACGATCCTGAACTTTATGAGGAATATAAAAAGCTTACGCCTGGTTCAATAGCAGAGTTTGGTGGCAGGTTTGTGGTTCGCGGCGGCAGAACTGTTACGATGGAAGGTGACTGGAAGCCGCAGAGAATTGTTGTAGCGGAATTTCCTTCGATAGAAAGGGCTCAGGAATGGTGGCAATCGGAAGGATACGAAAAGGCAAAAAAAATAAGGCATGCATCGGCCGACACGAAAATGATTATTGTTGAAGGTGTGGATTGAGGGCAAAAGGCAGAAGGCAGAGGGCAGATGGCAGATGGCATGGTATTTAATTGCAGGTGATTGCATATGCCGGAGGGACCTTCACTTATAATAGTTAAAGAAAATATCTCCTCTTTTATAGGGAAAAAGATCATCGCTGCCAATGGAAACGCGAGGATAGATCTTACAAAGCTTAAAGGAAAAAAGATCCGCGATATCAGAACGTGGGGAAAGCATCTGCTCATCATCCTGGAGAACGTTACGTTACGTATTCACTTCCTGATGTTCGGCTCGTATAGCGTTGATGCACAAACGAAGCCGGACAGAAGCGTGCGCCTGCATCTTTCATTCAGGAAAGGAGAATTATTTTTTTACACGTGTGCCGTGAAGGAACTGGATGGCGATCCGGATGATTCATATGATTGGGAAGCCGATGTGATGAGCGACAGGTGGAACCCTGCCCGGGCCCGCCGTAAACTTAAGAAGATGCCTGATGAAATGGTATGCGATGCGCTGCTTGATCAGGATGTGTTTGCCGGGGTCGGCAACATTATAAAGAATGAAGTGCTTTACCGGATATTTCTTCATCCTGAAACGTTAGTTGGCGATGTACCACCTCGGAAACTAACACAGCTGATCAACGAAGCGAGGAATTACTCTTTTGATTTTTTAAAGTGGAAGAGGGAGTTTGTTCTTCGCAAGCACTGGCTCGCTCACACGAAGAAAACATGTAAAAGATGTGATCTGCCTTTCATAAAGAAGCATTGTGGCAAGAGGCAGCGGAGGACGTTTTTCTGCGAGAATTGCCAGAAGTTTTATGGGCAAAACGCAGAAGGCAGAAGGCAGAATTGACTAGCTCCTATGGTTATTCTGCCCGCTGCGCTCTGCCCTCTGCGTTCTGCGCTCTGCCCGCTGCGTTCTGCCCTCTGCCTTCCTTGACCTAGATCAAATAATAACATATTTCCTGAGATAAGTAGGTACTTTGTGATGCATAGTACTAAAATACCTCCTATATTTGTATCACAAATCACGGATGAATATGTCACACAATCCACATCAGGCAGGCACAGACTTATCGTATCTCGCTGTTTTACTGCTGCTTGCATACGTTTTGAGCAGTGCGCCCAGGTATTTCAGGGAATTCAGAAAAAATCATGAAGACATTAAAATCGAAAAGGTATCGCCCATCAGGCAGGTGCTGAAGATCGGTAAATATTACACAGTTGACCCATACATCAGGGTTTGGAACAGGTTGTCTCCCGCCCCATCAGAAAGCAATCTGGCCGCTATTCCCGGCCAAACCTCACGATAAAACCTTTTTTGCCTCTTCCATAATCACTTCCTTAATCTTTCCCTGAAACAGGGCTGCCGCCATCGGCAATTTCCCATCGAGCGCCACATCGCTGTTATTCACTGTAAGTTTTCCGGACACCGGCATATTCATCACGGAAAATGAAAATGATCCTTCATTGTCGTTCCATTCCTGTTTTACGTCCTTAAGCTGACCCGAAAACCGGGACTGCACATTTCCGAGTAGGTTTTTTATCCGGTTCATCGCTTCATCCTTTCCAATAGAATGCGGAATGCTCATCTCAATATTTGGCATAAAGAAAGTTATAAGTTAAATCTTAAAAGTAAAAAGTATCGTGCCATACTCTTAATCTTTTACCTCGAAACTTTCAACTTTTAAGATTTAACTTTTAACTTTTAACCTGATAATATTTTCGCATGAGTGACATTACTATAGGACGAAGAAACCTTCTTAAATTTTTAGGTGCCTCCGCGGGCCTTGCCGTTCTGCCCGACTTTGTTAAAGCGATGCCGGCAAAGACCGCTGATAAGAATTTTATCTATTGCCTGAACACTGCGACCATCAGGGAACACAGGCTCGGGCTTGCAGGTGAATTGGAAGCAGCGTCAGCAGCAGGGTTTGATGCAGTAGAGATCTGGATGGATACCTTACAGGAATACTTAGATAAAGGGCAAAAATTATCCGATCTTAAAAAAAGATTGAACGACCTGAACCTTAAGGTCGAGGGGGCTATTGGCTTTGCCAACTGGATTGTTGACGATGAAACAGAACGCAATAAAGGTATAGAACAGTTGAAAAAAGAAATGGACCAGCTTGCGGAAATTGGTTGCAAAAGAACCGCAGCGCCACCTGCAGGCGCAACCCAAAAAGCCGGCCTTGATCTTAGAAAAGCCGCTGAGCGGTACCGTACAATCCTTGAACTGGGCGACAAAACAGGTGTGGTGCCTCATCTTGAACTGTGGGGATTTTCGGCCAACCTTAATAAGCTAAGCGAGGTAATGTTCGTAGCCTTAGAGAGCGGGCACCCAAAAGCGCGCGTTTTGCTCGATAATTACCACCTTTACAAAGGCGGCTCGTCGCTCGACAGCCTGAATCTCATCAATCCCGCCTCCTGTGAAATACTGCATGTAAACGATTTTCCGGCAAACATGTCGCGCGAAGTGATAACTGATGCCGACCGTACATATCCGGGAGATGGAGTAAGCCCGATACGTGAAGTATTGCATACATTGAAAAGTCCGGCAAGACCACTTGTTATTTCACTTGAAGTTTTTAATAAAAAATATTACAGCCAGAAAGCATCTGAGGTAACGAAAACAGGGTTGGCTAAAATGAAAAAAGTTACACAGGATGTTGCAAAGATGGACTGATAACGCAATTGCCGTTGTAAGAATTATCATTGGTGCTTTCATGATCTATCATGGCTCAGAGATCTTCAACCCCGAAATAATGCAGCGCTATTATCAGATGCTGGGCGATATGAAAATGAGTAATGCTGTTTTTCTTTCAAAATTTGGTAAGGCATGTGAATTGGCTGCCGGAATACTACTCACTACCGGATTGTTTACAAGGATCGGCGCAATTATAATGGCAGGCGCCATGAGCTTTATTACCTTCGGAATTGGCGATGGAAGAGTGTACATGGAAGAACAACACCCCTTTATGTTTGTGCTCTTCGCGTTTATATTCTTCTTCGATGGTGGAAAAAAATGGAGCCTCGACAGTATGCTGTTCAGAAAAAAAGCGCTTCAATAACCTTCCGCGCTATCGTCTCCCCTGCTGTCGGCAACTGCTTCAAAGCTGCCATTATCAAGCACTTTGATTACCTCAGATCTTCCGATCTGCTGGCGTTTAACAATTTTGTATCCCATTTTTTCAAGTGCAACTATTGTTGAGTCAGGAAAATTCTTCTCAACATCTATTCTGTCGGGAAGCCACTGGTGATGAAACTTTGGAAAGTTCACAGCATCGAAAGTTTTTACATTGTAGTCGAGTATGTATACCAGCATCTGAAATACAGATGTTGGAATTGTTGTACCGCCCGGGGTTCCCGCTACTATTACGGGCTTTTTGTTTTTCAATACGATTGTTGGTGACATTGAGCTCAACATTCGCTTACCGGCTTGTATAGCATTCGCCTCGCCACCAATTGCGCCGTACAAATTCGGGGTGCCGGGTTTAACGCTAAAGTCATCCATTTCATTATTAAGCAAGAAGCCTGCACCCTGCACAACAGTCTTGCTACCATATGAATCATTAAGCGTAGTGGTAACCGCTACTGCATTTCCATCTCTATCAATGATAGAAATATGTGTTGTCTCTTCACTCTCATTCTTCACCACACCTGCTTTTATTTCTGCGCTTTTGCCCGCGATGCCCGCTGAATAGTCTTTCATTCTATCCTTAAGATAATCGTCGCTTGTAAGAATCTGAGAAGGCACCTCAATAAAGTCGGCGTCGCCAAGGTATTGTGCACGATCTGCGTATGCGCGCCGTTCCACTTCTACCATCAGCTGAACTGCCTGTGGCGACAAATAAGGAGAAGATGTGAGCGGCTTAGATTCGATCATTTTCATCATCTGGTGCAATACTATGCCGCCGCTGCTGGGAAGGTCCATCGTGACCACCTCGTATCCCTTGTAGTTAAATGTGTGAGGCTTACGCCACTTTACTTTGTATGCTTTCAGATCGTCTTCAGAAATATATCCATGTCCTCGTTTAACTTCATCAGTGATCAATCTGGCAGTTTCACCTTCATAGAAGCCTTTGGCACCCTCATCACGAATTTTTCTTAGAGTTTTTGCCAGATCTTTTTGCACTAGTGTATCTCCCTGTTTCCAGGGAACTTCTTTTTGAAAAGCTGTGCGGCCACTGTTGTATTTCGCAAACTCGCTCTGCAGTTCATTTAATGAAGCTGCTTCACCGGCAGTGATCGCAAATCCATTCGCAGCAAGTTCTATTGCAGGATCTATCAGGTCTTTCAGCGGAAGCCTAGCATATTTCAGTGTTTCAAGTATACCAGCAACGCTGCCTGGTACTCCCGACGCAGTAGGACTCCGTGTGCTCATGCGCGGTACAATGTTTCCGGCGCTATCGAGATACATGTTTTTATGGGCTGCACCTGGTGCGGTTTCACGGTAATCCAATGAAATTAATTCCCCTGATTGTAATCGTGCAACCATAAAGCCCCCGCCTCCCAGGTTGCCAGCACCAGGATATACTACTGCGAGTGCCAGCTGCATTGCGATAGCTGCGTCGAAGGCGTTGCCGCCTTTTTTCATTGCGCTTATGCCCACCCTGGAGGCCAGCGGATGCGCACATGCTACCACTCCGTTCTTCGCGATGACTTGTTTTTGAGAGGAATAACTGTAGGGGTCTACTGTAACATTTGAAGTTCTACAGGAAAGAATAAAACAAATAAAAATAAGAATGACATGCCGCATGCTTGCAAAGATGCAAAATTTCAGGATAGCCAACCACCCTTGTCATTCCAGGCGCAGCGATGTAGCTGGGTATTATTCCGATCGCAACGATTGAACCGGGTTGCTTAATGCTGCGCGCAACGTTTGCAAGCAGATCGTAAGCAAAGCAATTACCTGCAACAACAAAACAGGAATAAGAAATATGATCCAGTTAAGATTGATATGAAATGCGTAATTCGCAAGCCACTTATCCGCTGCAAAATAAACTACCGGAATTGCAATCAGCGACGCCACAACCACAAGGCGAACAAAATCCCTTGAAAAAAGAATCATGATGCTGCCCGCTGAAGCACCTAATACTTTTCTTATACCAATTTCTTTCGTGCGAAGGCGAATAACGTAGCTGGTTAGCCCAAGCAAACCAAGGCAAGCCACTATTACTGCCAGTATGCAAAACAGTCCGAAGATCTTACCTAAGCGCAGATCCTCTTTATATTGAGCGTTAAAATGATCATTGAGGAAAGCATAATCGAAAGGATTGCCAGGGAACGTTGTGGTATATAATTTTTCAATTGCAGCAAGGTTATTAGTGATATCCCTGGCCCGCATATTAACTGAAAAATATTTCCATGCGCCAAACCGCGGGTGGTAACATAATATCGGTTCGATAGGTTCCTTAAAGGATCGTTGGTGAAAATTTTTCATCACGCCAATGATCTCACTGTGCAATTTATATTCACCAAGATCAAAGACAATTTTTTTGTTAATGGCCTCTTCCGGCGTTTTGTAGCCAAGAGCGTTCATCAGTACTTCATTGATCAAAACGCGTCCCGTCTGACTCTCATAATCTATATACTCTGCTGCCTTGAAGTTCCTGCCTGCCAGTAACTTGATACCATACGTAGGAACATAATTATAATCTACTTCGATCAGCGAAGAGGTAAAATTAGATTTAATGTCTTCTGACTCTTTTCTTACACTATTCCTGTACCTGATTATCTCCCCGGGAATGTCAGAAGATATCGAGATGCTGTTGACAACAGGAATCTTAAGACCTTCACTTTTAAAAAACGATACTTTGCTTTCTATCGTTGAGTCGCGTATTCCAGGCGTTTTAATGATGAGCACCTGGTCCTTATCATATCCCAGGTCGCCGTTTCGCATGAATACAAGTTGTTTCGAAACGATCAGCGTGCCTGCAATAAGTATTATTGAAAGAATGAACTGAAACGACACCAGCACTCTCCGTAATGAAATTCCCATCGCCGGTTTTACAAATAGTCCTTTTAATACACTGGTAGGCCTGAAAGACGATAAAACGAATGACGGATACAATCCCACTAACATCGCTGCCGAAACGAATAACGTAATAAATACAATCCAGAACTCGGACTCACTTCCCAATCCCGTAGTAAAAAATCCAGCAGCAATGTCTTTACCAAGAAAATCCCTGAAAAATGGCATAGCCACCATAACAGCAGCCAACGCTATGACCAGCGCAATAATGTTTATCAGTAACGATTCAAACATAAATTGCAAAATGAGCTGAGATTTGGCTGCACCAACAACCTTGCGCAAACCAACTTCCCTCGCGCGTTCCATCGACTTCGCTGTCGATAGGTTAATATAGTTTATCCAGGCGATCAACAAAATGAATACACCTATTATGGATAAAAAAGTAACCTCTCTTGCGCTGCCATTAGTTTCTGCCTCCTGCGCAATGTTTGACTTTAAATGTATTTCGCTTACAGGTTGAAGAAAGAACTTTGCGCCATAATTCAATTCCTTCATTTTAGCACCCATGTGCTTTAGTATGAAATCAGGAAACCTTGCTTCTATTTTTTTAGGATCGGTGCCGGGTTTAAGCAAAACATAATTATAAAATTCAGGATAGGTCCATTCATTGTAACCCCAGTTGTCCCCCATCGTTGAAAACGACATCAACATATTGAAATGAATGTGCGAGTTGTCCATCACATCCTTAAAAACACCTGTAACTTTTAATGGCGCCCTTCCATTATAATAAAGTGTTTTACCTATTGGATCTTCTTTCCCAAAAAATCTTTCCGCTGCCGATGCAGATATCACGAGCGAATTAGCTTCGGCAAGGCAGGTAGCACTGTTGCCTTTTACCAATTGGTATGAAAATAGGTTGAAAAAAGATTTATCGGCCACAAAAAAGCCCTGTTCATTGTAAGTTTTTACCGGCATGCCTGGTTCGTTCCTCGTAATGGTTGCCTGATTAGCGATTTGAGCAATGTTCACCAGTCGTGAAAAATCCTTCACTTCAGGAAATTCTGCTTTCATCGCAGGACCCACTGCAGGATGATTGGTTGCGGATAATTCCACGTTGTCGAAGCTGCCGGTAAATTTCAGCGTTACGCGATATAAGTTGTCAATATTCTTATTGAAATGGTCGTAGGTTTTTTCGAAATGAATGTATTGAAAGATGAAAAAGCATGCCGCCATACCAAGCGCAAGACCGGCGATGTTCAGAAGGGAGTATATTTTGTTCTTCAGGAGGTTCCGGAAAGCAATTTTGAGGTAGTTGCGGAGCATATTAGTTTTTTAGAGTGCTTTATCGCATATCACCTATTGTGTCTTTGCGGGAAAAATTTCGCGCAAAGGCGCAAAGGACTCACCACAACGGCTTTCCCCTGTAATAATCCAAAATCCTGGTCCTTAAAAGATAATCGTATCGCGCAATGATCAGGTTACTGTTTGCCCTGTCATAGTTGTTTTTTGCAATCACATAATCAATAACAGTTTCAACACCGGCATTAAAACGCACTTCGGCGATCCTGAAAGAGAGAGCAAAGGCTTCAACCTGCTTGCTTAACGCATTATAACTGTTCCGCGCAGCAGTCATATTCGCATATGCCTGCTCGATAGATTGCCTCAATTGAATTTTAGTAGCCTCGGCCACATAATCTGTATTCTTCAATTGCAGCGTAGCCTTCTTTATCCTGTTTCGCTGAGAAAAGTTGTTGAACAACGGTATTCTCAGATCGAGTGAAACAGTCGTATACAGGTTATTGTTAAGCTGTTTATTGTAATTGATCTTATCGGTCTTGAAATTCGGCTGCGTACTGATCACAGGAGTTTTAATGCCGTTGATCATTACATAACTATCAGTTTCAACTTCCGCATTGTTTAAGAATGTATTTTGCGTAGCAACGCTTGAATAATTCGTGTTAACATTTCCATTCAGCGACAGGTTCGGATAAAGTTGTCCCTTCGCCACCTGCACTCCTTTCTGTGCACTCATCTTACGCAGGTTTGCAGCCTTCACCAATGCGAGGTTTTCCAATGCTGTCTCGTAAATTTCGTTAGCAGAAGCGTCGTATTGTGCATTGAAGGCATCGATGGGTATCCTTTCAAATTTCACAGATGAATCATACGGAACATTCATCAGTTGAAACAAATTTAGCCGTGATGTAGCCAGTTGATTCTGGCTATTCACAACAGCAAGCTCATTTCCCGCAAGTTCTCCGTGAAGATTGCTCAATAACGATGGCGCTATCGCTCCCTCCCTGTTCATTTTTTCGAGGCGGTCCACTTGCTGACGGCTTACGTTTACCTGGCTCACGGCCTGTGTCAACAGATCTTCATTGCTCAACACCTGGAGGTAAGCCAGTATTATATTCAGTGTGAGATTGTCCTTCTGCTGTTGCACATCCATTTTGGATGCTTCGTATGCAAGCGACGTTTGTCTGATGCTGTTCTGCAAGCTCAGTCCTCCAAAAACGGTAACGCCCGACCCCAGTCCATAATTTGCATAGTTCACTCTCTGGTCGATATAGCCGTTTGTGAATGGGTCGATGCTTCGTCCCTGGTTGATACCGTGATTGGCAAAACCATTTAGTGTTGGCAATAAGTTCGTCTTCGCCTGGCGCCAGTCGATGCCCGCCGACTCCATCTGCAACTCGGTTTGCTTAAGATCGAGGTTGTTTTTCAGAGCCGAGTCTACCACCTGCTTAAGCGTGAACACACGCTGCGCGCGCGCATTTATAGTAAAAAGAAAAAGAAATGATATGAGTATGTATCTGAACACAATTATTTGTTTTGACCGTTAAACGATCCTTCCATCAAGGAGATTAATAATCCTCGAACCGTAGGCTGCGTTTTTCTCAGAATGCGTTACCTGTATAATTGTTACACCTTCATTATTCAGCTGGCTGAACAACTCCATAATCTCCTCACCCTGCTTAGAGTTCAAATTGCCGGTTGGTTCATCCGCCAGCAGCAGCTTCGGTTTTGCGATCAGCGCCCTTGCAATGCCTACCAGTTGTTGCTGGCCACCCGATAACTGAGAAGGGAAAAGATCTTTTTTACCGACCACACTAAACCTGTCGAGCATGTCGGCAACCATCGCCTTGCGCTCTGAGCCTTTAATGTCCTGGTATATCAGGGGCGTTTCAATGTTTTCATAAACAGTCAATTCATCTATCAGGTGGTACGCCTGAAAAACAAAGCCGATATGCTTTTTGTACAATGCCGAACGGTGCTTCTCTTTCAGTTTCAGCACATCCTCACCATTAAAAATGTATTCACCTTCATCCGGTTCATCCAACATTCCTATCACGTTCAACAGAGTAGATTTACCCGAACCTGATGGACCCATTATTGAAATGAATTCGCCTTCCTTTACTTCGAGATTAATGTCTTTCAGAATAAATGTTCTTGCCGATCCTGTAGAGATCCATTTAGAGATGTGGCTCAGTTTGATCATAAAAATATTAAAGAGCTATACAAGTATGTTTTCTGTAACGGTTTGTCCGTCGAGCATGCGGATGATCCTGTGGCTGTAACGCGCGTCATGCTCGGAGTGCGTTACCATAATGATCGTTGTGCCCGTTTCATTCAGATCGGAGAGCATTTGCATTACTTCGTTACCGTTGCTTGAATCGAGATTTCCGGTAGGCTCATCCGCAAGTATCAGCTTCGGATTGTTCACCACTGCGCGTGCCACAGCGACCCTTTGTTGCTGACCGCCCGACAACTGTTGCGGATAGTGATTGCGCCTGTGCATGATCTGAACTTTATCAAGAATACTCTCAACGCGTTGCTTACGTTCGGCGCTCTTCATGCCAAGATAGATCAACGGCAGCTCAACGTTTTCAAACACTGTCAGCTCGTCTATCAGGTTGAAGCTCTGGAAAACGAAGCCAATGTTACGTTTGCGCAGTTCGGCCCTTTTCCTTTCATTGAACTTCGACACTTCTATTCCATTAAACAGAAAACTGCCTGCATCGGGGTCGTCGAGCAGCCCGAGGATATTGAGCAAAGTTGATTTGCCACAGCCTGAAGGACCCATCACTGCCACAAATTCTCCTGACTTCACTTCAAACGAAAGTTTGTTAAGCGCTACCGTTTCAACTTCTTCGGTGCGGTAAATTTTCTCGAGACCACTAATTTTTATCATGACAAATTATTATTTCGGGATTAATCATTTTTTAAAACCAACTCCTGTATGTTTCCAAAATTTTCATAGCTCGACGTGATCACCTTGTCGCCGGGATTCAATCCTTCCAGCACTTCGTATTGATCTATACTCTGCCGTCCCAACTGTATTGGTATCCTGTAAGCCGTTTTTCCGTTCTCAGCTACTTTAAAAATCCAGTTGCCGCCTGTCTGCTGGAAGAATGCGCCGCGCGGCACAACGATCGCCTGTGTTTCATCGCTCAACGAAAGAACGATCTGTAAAGTTTGTCCGCGGCGTATTCCCTTTGGCTCTTCACCGTCAAATTCCATGTCTACCTGGAAACGTCCAGCAGTAACCTGAGTAAATATTTTCTTGATCTTCAGTTTATATTCTTTGCCTGCGAAAGTAAATGTGCCTGTCTGGTTGGGATATATTCTTGAAATATAATGTTCGTCAACGTCAACCCGAACCTTAAATCCATCCAGCACATCTATTTGTCCAAGTCTTTCTCCTTTATTTTTATTTTGTCCTATTTCAGCATCAAGCGATGTAAGCTGTCCGTCGATAGGTGAACGTACGATCAGATCACCAACCTTTTTGCGCATTACACCCAACGCGTTTTGTGTACGCGCGTACGATTGCTTTGCCTGTTCCAGTTCTGTTTTTGTGTTCAGACTATCCTGCTGCAATATCTGTGCGGTGAGTTTCTTTTTCTCAAGGTAATACCGGTAATTGTTTTCAGACTGCTTGAATTCCTGCGAACCGATTGCTTTCTCCGCATAAAGCGTTTTATTGAGGTTGTAAACCCGTTCGGCTTCTTTAAGCTGGTTGTCAACATCAGTAAGTTGGTTCAGCTTCACCACCGTATTTTGTTGTGCGGCATTACGTGAGATCTGCATCTGCGTAAGCAGGTTGAACACCTGTGTTTCCTGGTTCACAAGACTCAGCTCCAGGTCTGTATTTGATAATCTCAGGATCGGCTGGCCTTTCGTCATCACGGCACCGTCTTCCACAAATTTCTCTTCAACGCGGCCGCCTTCAGTGGCGTCCAGGTAGATCGAGGTTAAAGGCAGCACTACTCCGTTTACGGGAATATTATCTTTGAACGGCCCTTTTTTGATCTCACTTATCGTGATGCGTTCCGTGTTAACATTCAGCCGGCTCTTGCCTGAAGTGAAATAAAAACTCAGCACGATCAGCAAAACGATCAGCGTGATCCCCGTGATCATCATTATTCTTTTGGCTGACCATTTTTTCTTTTGTATAACTCTGTCCATTTACTATGAAATTTACTGCGGCCGTGTCACCGATTTTATTTTTCCGGCTTCGGCATTATTAAAGGAACAACATGCCAGTTTATAGCGGGTTGATACCTATGCGTTTATAATAGTTAAGCATATATTAATGTTCGCTATCGAAACATGAACTGTACGCTTTTGGTACACTGTTCCCTAAGCGGTTAATTTAAAAAAAATTATAGGTAATTTAAGTATAATTGCACTCGGTGAATCTTACCATTCTTCAAATTTTTTACTTGCGTTTATGCTGATGAAAGATGCCTCGATATTGATCGTGGACGACGATCCGGATGTGCTTACTGCAGTTCGCCTTCTGCTAAAGACCGAGGTGAAACAGGTAGTTACAGAAAAGAGTCCTGAAAACCTTAAATACCTGCTGTCGCAGCAGCCTTTCGACCTGATATTGCTTGATATGAACTTCAATAGCTCTATCAACACGGGTAACGAAGGATTTTTCTGGCTGAAAAAAATAAAGGATTTCAAATCAGAGGCCATCGTGATCATGATCACTGCTTACGGAGACATCGACCTCGCCGTGCGCTCATTGAAAGAAGGTGCAGCCGACTTCGTGGTGAAGCCATGGCACAACGAAAAGCTGATAGACACACTTAAGGATGCGCTTAAGAGAAAAGGTAAAAGCAATTCTGCGCAACACATCGCCAGCACAAGCTCAATAATTGGATCAGAACTGCTAGGCGAATCCAAATCAATGGAAGATGTGTTCTTTAAAGTCGAAAAGATCGCGCCCACTGATGCCAATATTCTGATACTCGGAGAAAATGGTACAGGCAAAGATCTGGTGGCAAGGGCCATTCATCAACATTCCAACCGTGCCTCGAAACCGTTTGTTAAGGTAGACCTTGGCGCCATTACAGAAACCCTTTTTGAAAGTGAATTGTTTGGACACAAAAAAGGAGCGTTCACCGATGCACGTGAGGACCGCATGGGACGATTTGAAGCTGCCGACGGCGGCACCCTTTTCCTTGATGAAATAGGAAACATTTCGCTTCAACAACAGGCGAAATTGCTGAGCGTTCTGCAAAACAGGCAGGTGATAAGACTGGGCACCAACGAGCCGAGAACAGTTGATATCAGGCTGATTTGCGCCACAAATGTTCCGCTCAGCGAACTGTCGGATGAAAGCTGTTTCAGGAAAGATCTTATATACAGAATAAACACCGTTGAGATAATTCTGCCTCCGCTGAGAAAGAGAAAATCGGATATCATGATGCTGGCACGGCACTTCTCAAAACTGTATTCAAACAAGTACATGAAGCCGTCGATAGATTTTGATGAGAGCGCCGAACAAAAGCTGCTCGACTATCACTATCCTGGCAACATCCGCGAGCTGCAATACATCATCGAGCGTGCGGTAATCATGTCGGATGGCGACGTGCTTCGCGCTGCCGATCTTATCTTCTCTCCTATTGAGTCGGCAACTGAACCAGTCGACGAGTTAACCGAGCTCAAATTGAGTACCGTTGAAAAAAGTACAATTCTGCGTGTGATAGAAAAACATCATGGCAATATTTCGCGTGCAGCGAAAGAGCTTGGGCTAACAAGAACGGCTCTTTACAGGAGGCTGAGCAAATATAACATTTGACCACAACATGACCTTTAGCAAGAACATACAGTGGAATACCCTGATAAGGATCGTATTGTTGTTTGTTACATTAACACTTGCCAGTTTTTTGCTGGTAAATAAAATGTACCTGTATGCGATTCTCACTTTACCATTTATAGGCTATCAGGTAGTGAACCTTTACAGGTTTCATAACCGGTCCCTTGATGAATGGTCGGGATTCGTGGAATCTATTCATTACCGCGATTTCTCCAGGTATTTCGAAACCAGGCAGGCCCCTGTAGATCTTCAGATATTGAGAAAAGGATTTAACGAGATCAATTCGACGTTCAAAGTTTTAAGCAAGGAAAAGGAAACGCAATACCAGTATCTGCAGAAAATTCTTGAGCTGGTCGACACAGGAATAATATCGTACGAGGAAGAAAGCGGCGAAGTAGTGTGGATGAACGAATCGCTGAAAAATATGTTGCAGGTCTCTTACCTGAAAACAATTCATTCATTTGAAAAGAGAGACAGTGCGTTATACAACGACATTATCAGGTTGAAACCACGCCAGGGACGGGTGGTAAAAGTGAATACTGAAAGGGGATCTATAAAAATGTTCATGTCGGCCACAGCATTTCAGACAGAAGGAAAAAAATATAAGCTGATAGCATTTCAGAATGTTAACGAGGCACTGGAAGAAACGGAATCGCGTGCGTGGGAGAAGCTGCTGAATGTAATGACGCACGAGATCATGAATTCTATTGCACCGATATCGTCGCTGGCGGTTACGTTAAAGAGCAGGCTAAAGGAAAGTGTTAGTGAGCTTGATAACAAATCGGGCGCGCTGGAAGACCTGCAGGTGGGGATCGATACGATCAAGAGAAGAAGCGAAGGTTTATTAAAATTTGCCGAAACATACAGGAACCTTAATAAGATCAACTCGCTTAATCTCGAGAAGATATTTCTTCGGGATCTGTTTGAAAACCTTCACAGCCTTATGCTGCCTACGCTGAAGGAAAAGAAAATTGACCTGCAGATTGTTTTAAAAGACCCCGATTTGCAATTGGATGTTGACATTAACCTCTTCGAACAGGTTCTTATTAACCTTGTAGTGAACGGTATCGAGGCATTGAAGAACCGCGAAGACGGGCAGATCATTATTTCCGGTTACATTGATACGAATCATAAAACGGTTATCAGGGTTGCAGATAATGGGGCCGGTATGTCCAGCGAACTTATGGACAAGATCTTCATCCCGTTTTTTACTACGAAAAAGAACGGTAGCGGCATTGGGTTGAGCCTTTGCAAACAGATCATGATGTTGCACAAGGCGAATATTCATGTGCAGAGCAAATTGGGTACAGGAACGGCGTTTGTAATGCAGTTTTGAGGGCAGAACGCAGAGGGCAGAGGGCAGAAAAAATCTCTGCCTTCTGCGTTTTGCCTTCTGCCCTTTTCATTCCGTCCTCAAACTCTTCACCGGATTGGTCAGCGCAGCCCTGATCGCATGAAAACTGATTGTAGAAAATGCAATAACAAGAGAAATAAGCGCGGCGAAAACAAATACCCAGACATTAATGCTAATATGATATGTGAAATCCTGCAGCCAATCATTCATGATCCACCAGGCAAGCGGAAACGCAATCAACAGCGCAATTGACACAAGGATCAAAAACTCCTTAGACAACAAAGTAAATATTGAAGCGATACTGGCACCGAGCACCTTTCTTATACCCATCTCACGAATACGCTGCTCAGCAGTGAAAATGGTAAGACCCAACAAACCAAGGCACGAAATAAAAATTGCGAGAAAGGCGAAGTAACCCGACAATCCATTAACAGTTTGTTCGGTCTGATATAATTTCTTGTATTCCTCATCAGAAAAGTCGTAGGTAAAAGGAAACTGCGGATTCAATCTCCTGGAAATTTTTTCAAGTCCAGCAAGTGCTTCACGTGTTTTCTGCGGTTTTATCCGTACAAGCATTATTCCCCACGGCTCGGTTTCGGAAAAATGAAGTATCAGCGGATTGATCGGCATGTGCAAACTATTAATATGAAAATCCTTCAGCAGTCCTACAATTCTTCCCTTCTTACCCCAGAATGTGAGTGGCTGGCCCACAGGATCCTTCATATTCATCTTTGCCGCCGCGGATTCGTTAACTAGATATGCGACAGAATCGGTAAGAAAATCGCGTGAAAATTCGCGCCCTCCAAGCAGTTTCAGATTCATTGTTTTTACAAAGTTGTAACCCACCGATGCCTGCGTGAACATTGGTTTTACGTTTGGATCCTTGCCTTCCCATTCCACACCTCCTGTGCCATTTTCAATGCTTGTAGGCGATTGGCTGATCCTTGAAACGTTAATAATTTCGGGCAATTCTAGCGCCTTGCTTTTGAAAAGTTCGTATTTGGTTTTATACTCCCCTTCTATAGGAATATAAATGAGATTTTCCCTGTTGTAGCCCAGGTTAGTTGTTTGAATATAGTTGATCTGTTTCGAGATAACTATCATACCAATGATCAGAACTGTTGATAAAATAAATTGAAACACAACCAAACCTTTTCTGAACCATGTAGCACCACTGCTGAATTTCATTTGTCCCTTCAATACACGTACGGGCTGAAAGGCAGAAAGGAACAGTGCCGGGTAACTTCCCGCAAGTAGTCCTGTAATAAGCGATAACAGCAATATCGTGAGCCAGAATTGAATACTGGTTACAGGAAACCCGATATGCTTGTTTGTAACGCCATTGAACACAGGCAACAACAGGTAAGCGATTATCAAAGCAATCGCAAGCGAGAACAGCGTTAACATAATTGCTTCGCCTATAAACTGCTTTATCAGAGCGGGACGTACCGCTCCCACAACTTTCCTGATACCGATTTCTTTCGATCTTTTTATTGAACGCGCAGTTGTAAGATTCATGAAGTTGATGCACGCAATCACAATGATGAAGATCGCAACGATGCTGAACAATCTCACATACTCTATTCTTCCTCCAACGATCTTACCATTCTTAAATTTACCGTTCAGGTAGATGTCGCTGAATCGCTGAATCCCCAGTTCTATTCTGAAATCCCGCCCTTGCTCTTTGTTATAGTTGTCCAGGAACCTGGTTATTTTCTTATCGAATTTCACCGGATCGGTTCCATCCTTAAGCACTAAAAACGCTCTCGGACCATTATTGCCCCAGTCCTTCGCCCAACTGTTTCCTTCAAGAAACAGGTCCCAGTTCAGAAAAAAGTCAGCCTTGATCGATGAAGCAAAACCGATGTCTTCATATACTGCGGTTACTTTCAGATCTTTTTCGTCCTGGTATCGCACTGTGTTTCCGAAAGCTTTTTCTGGACTCCCGAAAAGACTGTTAGCCATTTTCCTCGAAATAGCAATGCTAACAGGACTGCTAAGGGCAGTTTCAGGCTGTCCCTTTATCAATGGGAAAGAAAAGATGTTGAAAAAATCCTTCCCTACAGCAACACCCTCATGCTTTACGATCCTGTCTCCGGCGGCAAATGCAACCTTGTCGGACCATGCCATGTTCGCACCGTATTTTACTTCGGGCAACACCTTCTTCATTTCCTCAGCTAAAATTCCGGGTGTTCCGTGAAACGCTTCAATTTTTCCATCGTAGTATTGCCGCTCGAAAACACTGTAGAGATTTTTATCGTTCGCATGAAATTTATCCACCCGCCTTTCATCCTGTATCCACAGCATGATCAGAAGGCTGCATGTCATGCCAAGAGCAAGGCCTGCGGTATTGATGAATGAAAAGGTGCGGTTCTTCCAGAAATTTCTCCAGGCAGTCAACAGATAATTTTTCAACATGGAAGGTAATTTAGCATGAAAGGAATAAAACAAATGCCAATTATGCCACCACCTGAAAACCAATATATAATAAAGCCGGATAAATTCATACTGTACGGTTTTGATATACTTACTCAACAGAAACGGACACGCTATAATTTATTAACTTAATCGAAAAAGCCGGTTTTGAAAAGCGCATTGGATTTTCTGAAGGTCAACAAGCCCCTGATCGCTTATATCTTTTTCAGTAATTATTTCTATGGGCTTTGCGCAGTCGCGCTATCTATAGAGGCCAGTCTCCAGCAGCGGATACCATTAAATTCAATTTCCTTTTACGTATTCATTTTCGCGGTTACGGCTCTTTACTACACAAAAGCATACATCACTGAAAAGCGAACAAATAAAGGCAATCCCAGGTCCGACTGGTATTGGGAAAACAAAAAATTTGTAACCGGCAGCCAGATGTTCCTTACAGCAATATGTGCAATTTATATCGGCGCACTCTTAATTAGGCATTACAACTTTATTCTTCATCTTCCGTTCGTGCATTGGATGCTGATGCTTGCATTTCCTTTCTCGGCGGCTCTGTACTATGGCGTTAACCACCGGCGGCTTGGAAGATTGAGTCTCAGAAAAATTGGCTGGCTGAAGCCCTTCCTGATCGGCTTTGTATGGGCCGGATTGGTAAACATTTACCCAATGATGTTTTTCGACATCGAGCACGAGCTGGAATATGTGCCCGATATTATCGGAATTCTGTTATTCATTAAGAATTTCATGTTCGTTACGGTACTATGCATCATGTTCGACATTAAAGATTATGCCGCCGATCATAACCTTCAGCTCAAAACATTTGTTGTGAAAGCGGGATTGAGAAAAACAATATTCATGATCCTTATTCCGCTCAGCCTGCTCGGGCTTTCATCATTTATCCTGTTTGGAATTATCAGGCACTTCAGTGTGCTTAAGATCGGGTTGAATGTTATTCCATTTCTGCTGCTGATATCTGTAGCTTATTCACTGCATAAAAGAAAATCCATCTTTTACTACCTTATAGTAATCGATGGATTGATGCTTGTGAAAGCTGTATGTGGTATAACTGCGATGACCTTCGGCTGATCAAAGCCGTATAGCCTGGCGGCCAAGCAGCTTCCATTGCTTGTCGTCTTTATAGAATACCATCATTACAGCAAGCTTGACATTTGAAAATTTATCACCTTCTTTGATCTCAGCGGCTATCTTGTGCCTGACCACAGCGGTCTTGTTTCTCACTACTATCGTTTGATCCGTAAGCTCAAGTGTTTTGAAATCGGATTCACCGCTCGCGAGCGCATGAACAAATTGTTGCTTGTTTTCAAGTTTTCCCAGCGAGTGTCCATAGGTCAGGCCGCTATCCGTGAGCTGGTCGAGTTTTGCGCTGTCGCCGTCGAGTATGGCCTGGCGAAGTGCCGCTACCGTTTCTTCTACTTCCTTTACTTTTTTGTCCTGAGCCGATGCATTAAAAATTACAAGAGAAAATGCCAGCGTGATAAATAAATTTTTCATGTTGTTATATCTGCTTTAATCATGCAATGTTATTGAAATTCTTTTTGCCATACGTCGAGCTGATTAAGAAACTGGTACGACGAAAGTATGTCGTTTGCGAACGGAGCCTGTTTGTCGTCGAGATCGCTGCTTTGGTTTCTTATCAGAGCAAGCGCATTCGAAGCGATGTTTTCTTCACTTACCTGGCTGTTGCCAAGTGAAATATAGTATTGAAGCTGCTGATGTAGATCTTTTCTTACGGCAGCGTCAATCTTTTTTGCGAGATTTTTTTCACCTGAGTAGTAACATGCCTGCAGGTATTGCAATGATATTGCATTATGCTGGTTTCCTCTGTTGGATACCATGCCATAAGGATAATCCTTCGAATTATATTGCCGGTCGAAATACCCGAGCAGCCGCCTTGCTTTATCCTTCTGCCCGGCGTTTGCCAGACTCAACGCCACCTGCGCGTGTCCCAGCCTGATATAGTTAAGCCGCCTCCTGTTCTCTTCGTCATAATAAATTCCTTTTTTATTTACAGCGCCATAACGAAATTTCTGCATCATATTAGCGTATGCAGCTTCTATATTAACATCAGGCGTTTCATTTTTATTCAACACCGGCACAAGTCGGTATACCATCCCTTCCTGCCTTACATACTTATCAAGTCCCAGCGGGCTGATGCCCGAGCTCGAAGTAAAGCATACGGGCCTTTCCCAGTTTGTAGTGGCAACAAGTGCCAGCATCAGCAGATCTCCACGCAACAAATAATTCTTACTACTAAGATCCAGCTTCAGCTCATCAACGATCTCGTCGCCCGGTAGTACAGATTTAGTAGCAAGCACGTGCTGTTTGTTTACAGGAAGACTGAATTTCCTCATTGGAAAAATGTCATACATCTCACCATCATTGCCCTCTGTTCTGAATTTAGGATCATCGCTTGCGAAAACTTCTTTAAGAGAAGTGCGCAGGTCGTAATATTTGTTCTGGTCATAGCCGGGCATGTTAACAAAATATGTCACCTGGCGGTTGTCGCCCTGTATTTGCTGTTGTGTGAACACTACATTGAAAGGCGCGCTTTCATTTACTTTATATCGCAACTGGTTCATGAACCAGTCGCTACCTGCAAGAGTGTTTACAATTACGCGCACATCGGGGCGTATTCCTTGTACTTCCTGCGCATACCACAGCGGGTAAGTATCGTTGTCTTCAAAAGTAAAGAGGATAGCGTTTGGTGGACAGCTCTCAAGATAAGCCCTGGCCATGTCAAGCGCAAGCGTTTTGCTGCTGCGGTCGTGATCGTCCCATTCTTCGCGAACCATCCATAACGGCACTGCAACGAAAGTGATTGCAGCGGCCGTCCATGCAGCATAATTGGCACGAAGGTACTTTTCCAACACTTGAGACAAAGCGATCACTCCAAGTCCTATCCAAATTGCGAAAGCGAAGAACGATCCTACATACGCGTAGTCGCGCTCCCGCGGTTGATACCCTCCCTGGTTCAAATAGATCACAATGGCAAGGCCGGTGAAAAAGAACAGCAGGAAGTTCACAAGAAAGTCTCTCCTGTTTCTTTTGAATTGAATAATAAGTCCGGCGATACCTGCAAGCAACGGCAGCATGAAAAGCCTGTTGTATGCTTTGTTGTCTTTCTTTATCGAATCCGGCATTGCCGACTGATCGCCATGGATCAGATTGTCGACAAAGCGAACACCACTGATCCAGTTACTGTCGCGCGCATTGCCGAGACCCTGCAGATCGTTTTGCCGGCCAGCAAAGTTCCACATGAAATAGCGCATGTACATCCATCCGGCCTGGTAGTTGAAAAAGTATTTGATGTTATGGGCCATGGTTGGCGCTTCTCCCTCCGCAAGTCCTGAAAACCGGCGGTAACAAGATTGTTGCTGGCGATCGTTGCCGTTGTCCCACATCCTCGGGAAAATATGAGAAGATGGAGTATTAGACCAGTCGGGTTTCCTGATCTTACCCGCTACTTCATATTTATTTTCTCCTTTAACATACAGGTCGCCTTCTGCAATAAATTCCGGCGAATCAGTAAAATCAGGGCCATACAGGATCGGCCAGTCGCCATACTGTTCCCTGCCCAGGTATCCTTCCAGACTTATCGGATTATCGACATTGAACATATCGATTCCGGGATTTGCATTCGAGCGGATCAGAGTGGTAACATAAGTGGAGTAACCGAACAGTATAAAGACCAGGCTCCACAGCGCAAGGTTCAGTTTATATAATCTCTTTCGAAGTGAATATTTTATGGCGAAGTAGAATGCGATTGCAATGATCACAAAGAACGCAATGAATCCGGAAAAGAATGGAAGGTCGAAGTCATTTACAAACAGGATGTCGAACCAGCTTGCTGCTTTCACAGAATATTGTATCAGGAATTTCTGGATGATGCCAGTGACCGCGCAACCGGCGACGAATGCGATGATCGTTCCTTTTCGTGTTACGTTATACCTCCTGAAATAATATACCATCACCAGCGCGGGTATCGCCAGCAAGTTCAGTAAATGCACACCGATAGAAAGGCCGATCATGTAAAATATAAAAACAAGCCATTTATCGGCACCCGGCTGGTCTGCCCGGCGTTCCCACTTCAGAATAGCCCAGAAAACAAGTGCAGTAAAGAAAGATGATGAGGCATACACTTCACCTTCAACGGCGCTGAACCAAAATGAGTCTGAAAATGCATACGCCAACGCACCAACTACGCCTGCGCCTATTGTGAGAATTAAATTAATTCCTGCAGGGTCATCATTATTTTTAGCAAGTATGCGGCGCGCGAAATAGGTAATGGACCAGAAAAGAAATAGAATAGTCAGGCCGCTCATTACCGCACTCAT
>Ga0075431_100001261_pt1 | contig 23067 bp, 19 predicted proteins | sample RhiMetdeltSRZDD5_FD_75297 | JGI IMG/M metagenome (GOLD analysis project Ga0075431, IMG submission 75297) | Populus rhizosphere microbial communities from Tennessee, USA - Rhizosphere MetaG P. deltoides SRZDD5 | ecosystem: Host-associated > Plants > Roots > Rhizosphere > Soil | place: USA... | reverse complement strand
CGGGCACGCGCGCCTACGTGAAGATCGGCACCTCGGGCACGGGCGGCATGGGCCTGAACATCCCGTACACGCACTCGGAGGAGAAGCCCTCGCGCGTCCTCCTCTCCAAGAGCGCGCTCGCCGGCGCGCACACCCTCCTCCTGTTCCTCATGGCGCGCACGCCCGGCGGCCCCATCACGAAGGAGATCAAGCCCGCCGCCGCCATCGCCTGGAAGCGCATCGGCTTCGGCGAGGTCCGGCGGGGCGGGCGGGCGGTGCCGCTCTACGACGCCGATCCCGCGCGCGCCCAGCCCGTCGCGCCCGGCTCCGTCTTCCGCCCCCATGACGCCGCCGCGGGCACCGCCACCGGCGAGACCCTGAAGAGCGTGTTCATCGACACCGGCGAGAACGGCATCTTCTCGCTCGAGGAGTTCAGCGCCATCACCACCGGCGAGCAGATGGAGTTCGTGACCCCGGAGGAGATCGCCGACGTCCTCGCCCGCGAGCTCCTGGGCGGCAACACCGGGCACGACGTCATCAACGCGCTCGACAACGCGGTGATGGGGCCGACCTACCGCGCCGGCCTCATGCGCCACTGGGCCCTCGAGAAGCTGCGCGCGCTCGAGAACGAGAAGGGCGTCTTCAGCGTGGCCTTCGAGAACCTGGGGCCGCCCCGCCTGAGCAAGCTCCTCTTCGAGGCGCACCTGCTGCGGCGCGAGTACGCCACCATGGACCGCGTGCGGGACAGCACGCCCGCGGAGATGGCGCGGCGGGCCGCCACCCGCCTGACCGACGACGCCGCCCTCCGCCGCGACATCGTCTCCATCGGCATTCCCATCCTCCTGCCCGACGGCCGCCTCCTGCGCGGGCCCGAATGCAAGATCCCGCCCGTCACCCGCGACGACGAGACGTTCGACGTCACTCCGGAGCGGCTGGAGGCCTGGGCGGAGGCGGGCTGGGTGGACGTGCGCGAAGCGAACATGGCGCGCTGGCGCGACCGCTTCGCGCGCATCAAGGCCGAGATGGACTCCATCCCCGAGCGCGACACCTCCTCCCGGTTCCTGCGCGACCGCCAGTTCTGGGGCGCGGAGGAGAAGATCCAGCCCGGCAAGATCGTGGGCTGGATCTTCGCGACCGAGGAGAAGGGCGCGCGGATGAAGTGATGGCGACCGCCAGCGCCGTGAACGTGGACGTGGCCAAGGCGGGAGTGCGGCGCGTCCTCTGGGTCACGCTGATCCTGAACGTGGTGGTCAGCGGCAGCAAGATCGTGGTGGGCAAGCTCACGGGCAGCCTGTCCATGGTCGCCGACGGGTACCACAGCCTGATGGACGGCTCGAACAACATCATCGGCCTGGTGGTCACGACCTTCGCCTACGCCCCTCCGGACGAGGGCCACCCCTACGGACACCGCAAGTTCGAGACCGCGGCCACCCTCCTCATCGGCTTCGCGCTCCTCGGCCTGGCCTACAGCGTCGTCGAGCACGCGCTGGGCGCGGCCGGCGGCTCGCGCCTTCCCGAGATCGGCGTCATCAACTGGGTCGTGATGGGCGTGACCCTGGCCGTCAACCTCTTCGTGGCCGCCTACGAGGCGCGGCAGGGCCGCAAGCTCGCCAGCGCCTACCTCATCGCCGACGCCGCCCACACGCGATCCGACATCTACGTCACGCTCGGGGTCATCGCCTCCTTCGCCGGGACCAAGGCGGGGGTGCCCTGGATGGACAGCGCGGTGGCCATCGGCATCGCCGCCTTCATCTCCATCCTGGCCGTGCGCATCATGGTGGGCTCGTTCCACACCCTGACCGACGCCGCCATGATCCCCGGCGACAAGCTCTCCAAGGTCGTGATGGACGTGCCGGGCGTCCAGCACTGCCGGGAGATCCGCACGCGCGGAGGGCCGGGCGCCGTCTACGTGGACATGATCGTGCACGTGGACGGCCAGATGAGCTTGCGCGCCGCCCACGACGTGGCCGACCGCATCGAGGAAGCGGTCATGTCGAACCATCCGGAGATCGTGGACGTGGTCGTGCACCTCGAGCCGGCGGAGCGGCGCCGGTGAAGCGCGGGCGGCGGGGGGGAAGGGCACGATCCGGGAGCGCACCCCTCGCCCTGGAGGCCGCGGACCTGGCCCCGGCCGCGGCCGGGCTGTCCGCCCGTTACCTCGGCCGTTTCACCCTGCCCGCGCTGTGCGCGGAGCTGGACCAGGCGGGCGTGCTTCCCGCCCTGCGCACGCGCGGCTACGATCCGGGCGTCCGCATCGAGCTGGACGACGGCGAGCATCGCCTTCTCGTCACCTCCTCCGCCGGCGGCGAGGTGCTGGTCGACCTGCGCACGCGGGAGGAGGCGCGGCCGGTGACGGAGCCCGGCCTTCTCTCGCGCGGGGTGGAGGTCCTCTCCGTGATCGTGGTGGAGTGGCTCTCTCTCCAGGACCCGCGCGCTGTCTTCACGCGCGAGCGGCCGCGCCTGCCCGGGCAGACCCATCCCGGCCTCGGCCTCGGCCGCCACCTCTACTTCCGCGTGCTCGGTTGGGCGGAGGCCTGGGGGAAGGACGGGCTCGTCAACGTCCCCGCCTACTTCCACAACGCGAAGTTCTACGCGCCGCCCTTCGCGTTCCTGGCCGCGGCCGAGCAGGGCCGGTTCGAGGCCCTGTGTCGCGACCTCGCGGGCCTCCCGGTGGCGGACGCGTCCGCGGCCCTGGAGGCCGGCCGCGTCCTCGAGGGGGCCAGCGGCGAGCCCGTGACCTGGTCGCCTGGCGACATGCTGGCCGCGCTCAGTCCGCCCGTGCGTGCCTACCTGGCCTCGCCGGAGTACGCGCGCGCGGCCGCGGCCGCGCGCGACGCGCATCGTTTCCGCGTCGCCGAGCTCGCCTAGCTATCTCTTCTCGCCCCCGCAGTCGTCGCAGGGACACAGGCCGCGCAGCAGGCGGAAGCTGTAGATGCCCGTGTTGTGCCCGTCCTGCCAGGTGAGGCCGAGCGCGTAGTTGCCGACGCCCTCGAGATGCGTCAGCTCCTGCCCGTGCAGGTCGAGGTACTTGGCCACCGGGTCGTGGCCCTGGCATCCGGCGCAGGGACACCAGCTGCGCAGGTAGTCCAGCGGATAGGTCGAGGTGTGGCCGTCGTCCCAGGCGACGACGACGCGCCGCGCGCCCTTCTCGTGGCGCACTTCCGTCGGTTCGGGATGGGGCGTCCAGGCCGGCACGAAGGCATCGTATCAGGCGGGGGCGGGGACGGCGGCCCCGCGGCGGGGGTCAGGGCAGGTCGAATCGCACTTCGTGGGTCTTGAGGTTCTGGCCGACGTGATCGCGGATGGTCAGACGGGCCACGTAGCCGCCGGGGGCGGGGGCGCTGTTGAACGTGAGCGTGTTCGCGAACTCGGCGGGGGAGCCGGTGGCCACCGCCGTCCGCTCGCGCAGCGTCTCCAGGCCCATGCGGCTGAGGGCCGGGAGACGCTGCCCGTCCGGTCCGATCGTCTCGAGGTCCTCGGCGAGGTCCATCTGGTAGGCGTCACCTTCCGGCTTCACCGAGAACCCCGTCACGCGGATCTTGATGTGGACCTGGGTACCGTTGCCGGCGGGCTCCTTCTGGACGTCGAGGGTCTCGACCTGCAGGCCGCCGCCCTCGCTCGCGTCGCTTCCGGCGGCCAGGGCGGTGGCCGCCGATTCGCCCTCGAACTTGATGTCGTCGACCTTCCACTCCCCGGCCTTGACCAGCTCGTAGGCCACCGTCTCCTTGGCGCCCGAGGCCGCCATCAGGTACCCCTCGAGGTGGGCCTTGTCGTTGTTGACGTTCCGGGTGGTGAACGTGGAGTCGCTGTTCTCCTTCAGGCCGGGGTGGCGCGCCACGAAGGCGCTGAAATCCGCGGCGGTGTGCGACTGCCGGTACGAGTCGCTCATCCGTCCATAGGCGGCGTCCATGTTTCCGGCCTTGATCTCGGCGATCTGGGCCCGCGCCGCCTCCACCGCGCCGCGGGTGGCGAACATCGCGGCTCCTCCGATGAGGGCGATGACGGCGACGACGAGGGCGAGACAGCCGCAGCAGCCGAGGCCGATCCAGAAGACGGGCGAGCGCCCCTTCTTGGGCGGCAGGGGGGGAGGGGCCATCGGGGGCACGGGCGAGACCGGCGCATAGGCCCCGGGCAGCGGGGGGGGGCCCGGCGCGCCGCCCGTGCGCGGCGGCGGCGGCGGAGGTGAGCCCGCGCGTGGCGGCAGGGGAGGCGGCCCCGCGCCCGGCACCGGTGGCGGCGCCGTCGGAGGGCGCGGGATGAGCGGCTCGGACTGGATGACGGTCACCTCCGGCATCGCGCTCTGGACGATGGTGGCGCCGGTATCGTCATCCGCGCCCTCGATCTCGACCGTGAACGGGACCGCGCCGAAGCGCAGCTCCTGGCCCGAGTGGAGCGCGGTCTCCACGATGCGCTGGCTGTCCACGAACGTCCCGTTCGCGCTTCCCTGATCGACGACGTGCCAGGCTTCGCCACGGCGCTCGAGGCGCGCGTGCTTGCGGGAGACGGAGCCGTCGCTGACCACGACGTCGCAGGTCGGGTCGCGGCCCACCAGAGCGCTGTCGCTACTGACGTCGATGGCGGCTCCGGAGGCGGGGACCAGGCGCAGGGCGGCCATGAATTCCTCCTGAATCGGCGTTGACTGTGCGGGTGGCCGGCCGCGATTCTAGGTGCCGGTCCCGGGCCCGTCAATGACGGCGCGCACTTGCGGCCCCGCCGTTCGTTGACCGTGGGGGCGGCGGGGTCCTACAATCGACCTCTTCACGATGACCCCGCGCTCCCTCTTCGACCGGCTGTTCGATGCGCTCGCGTCCCTGCGCCTGGCCGTTTGCGTCATGTCGACCCTCGGCCTGACCTGCCTCCTCGCCACCATCTACGAATCCAAGCACGGGACGGCCGCCGTCCAGCGGGACGTCTACCAGACGGGGTGGTTCGCCGGGATCCTCGTCCTGCTGGGCCTGAACATCTTCTGCGCGATGATGAAGCGCTATCCCTGGAAAGCCCACCACACGGGCTTCGTGATGGCGCACATCGGGATCCTGACCCTCCTCGTGGGGTCCCTCGTCTCCCTCCACTTCGGCATGGACGGGAACATGGCCCTCTTCGAGGGGGAGACCACCAGCCGCGTCGCCCTCATCAGCAAGTCGCTGCAGGTCACCATGCCCGGCCGCGAGCCCGGCGTCTTCCCGGTCCTTCTCGAGAAGGACTCCCCGCGGCCCGGCCACGAGCGGCGGTTCGAGCTGCCCGGCGGCGGGGTGACGCTGGTGGCCGAGGACTTCCTCCGGCACGTCGAGATCAAGGAAGGCTATGCGCCGTCGGCCGACGGCCCGCCCGCGCTGCACTTCCTGCTCGACAACCCGTTCGCGCGGCAGGACGCCTGGGTGTCGCTGGAGGAGCCGGCCCGCCAACGGGTCAGCTTCGGGCCGGCGGCAGTCTCCCTGCGCACGGTCGCGTCCGACGCGGAAGCGAAGGCGGCGGAGCCGCCCACGGGGGGCAACGAGGTCGCCTTCCTGCTCACGCCCGCCGGCGTCCTGCACTACGCCATCGGGACCACGAAGGGTCCGGGCCCCCGCGGCACGGTCAAGGAAGGCGAGGCCGTCGAGACCCCGTGGATGGGCATGAAGGTCGTGGTGCAGCAGCTCCTGCCCCACGCCTCGCACGAGCACACAGTCGTGCCGTCGGCGACCCTGCCCCGCGACGAGCGGCAGCAGCCGGCGGTGAAGGTGCACCTGGAGAGCGCGGACGGGCGCTCGAATTCGGAATGGATCCCCTGGACGGAGATGCGCGACCTGAGCCTCGCGGGACGCACGGCCCGCGTCGGCTATCGCGCGCCGGAGGTCGCGGTCCCGTTCCGCGTGACCCTCCTCGACTTCAACTCCGACAAGTATCCCGGCACCAGCATGGCCGCGACCTACGAGAGCTGGGTGCGCGTGGACGACCCCGAGCACGGCGTCTCCGAGCATCACATCTCGATGAACCATCCCCTCCACTATCGGGGCTACATCTTCTTCCAGAGCTCCTTCGTGGAGGGCGAGCCGATGATGTCGATCTTCTCGGTCGCCCGCTCGCCGGGGCTGCCCCTCGTCTACGTGGGCACGACCCTGATCGCCTGCGGCGTCGTCTGGATGTTCTACCTCAAGCCCTATTTCGCCCGGCGGCAGGCCGCCCGGGCCCTCCTCGCGCACCGCGAGAGGGAGAGCCGTCATGAAGCTGAGCCGACTCGTTCTGTCCCTCCTCGTCCTGGCCCTGCCGAAGCCGCTCCTGGCGGGGCCTGAGCCTCTCGAGCCCCTCCGCTCGCTGGCCATCCAGGACGGTGGACGAATCAAGCCCTTCGACACCTACGCCCGCGAGACCGCGCGCCGGGTGACCGGGGCCAAGCCCTTCGGCTTCCAGCGCGTCATGGGGCTCGACCCCGTGGAGTGGGTCCTGTCCATGATGGCGGATCCGGTGCGCTGGCGGCACGAGCCCGGCCTCATCCGCGTGACCCACGTCGGGCTGCGCGAGGCCGCCGGGCTTCCCGCGGACAAGGACCGCTACTCCTGGGACGAGCTCTCCAAGCACCCCGGTCTGGCCGCGGCCATGGAGAAGGTGCACGAGAAGGTGCGCGCGGACCGCGAGGCCAAGCTCGACCCCATCGAGCGCGAGGTCTCGGGACTCGAGGACACGCTCGGCATCCTGGACAGCGTGTTCACGATGTCGGGCATCCGGGTGGTGCCGCACCCGACCGACCCGCGGGGCACCTGGTTCTCGCTGCGGGACCTCGACGAGACGGACGCCGCGCCCATCGTGACCATCCGCACCCTGCGTGACGCGCTGCTGCGCTTCGCAAAGGACGGCGACCGCGAGCACCTGGGCACCGCGGCCTCCGCGCTGTCGAAGCGCCTGGCCAACATGGCGCCGGAGACGTACCCGGCGGCCAAGGACCTCCAGCGCGAGGTCCACTACAACACGTTCAAGCCCTTCCGCACGGCCTGGCTGCTCTACCTCCTCGGGTTCTTCAGCCTCCTGGCCTCGCTGACCCTGGGCGGCACCATGCTCGGCCGCGCGGGGCTCGGCCTGAGCGCGGCCGCCTTCCTCGTGCACGCCTACGGGATGGTGATCCGGTCGCTCATCTCGGGCCGGCCTCCCGTCACCAACATGTACGAGTCCGTGATCTGGGTGGCCTGGGGGGCGATGCTGTTCGCGCTGATCTTCGAAGGCATCTACCGCGTGCGGTACTTCGCGGCCTGCGCGGGCGCGGTGGCCGTCCTCTCGCTGATCCTCGCCGACAACGTGCCGATCCTCGACGGGGCCATCGACCCGCTGGTGCCCGTCCTGCGCGACAACATGTGGCTGACCATCCACGTGCTCACCATCACGCTCGCCTATGCCGCGTTCTTCCTCGGCATGGCCATCGCGCACGTATGCCTCGGCTTGTACTTCTTCTCGCCCGGGCGGCGCGACCTCCTCTCGAAGTTGTCCCTGTTCCTCTATCGCTGCCTGCAGGTCGGCGTGCTGCTGGGAGCGGCGGGGACGCTGCTGGGGGGCTGGTGGGCCTCGTACTCCTGGGGCCGCTTCTGGGGCTGGGACGCCAAGGAGACCTCGATCTTCGTCGCGCTCCTCTTCTACCTGGCCATCCTGCACGGGCGCATGGTCGGCCTGCTGCGCGACTTCGGCACCGCCGTCGCGGGCGTCCTCGGGTTCCTGGGCGTGCTCTGGGCCTGGTACGGCGTGAACTTCGTGCTCGGCGTCGGCCTGCACTCCTACGGCTTCGGGTCGGGCGGCTACGCGTACGTGGGCGGCTTCGTGGCCTTCGAGGTGGCGGTCGTGCTGGCGGCCTGGCTGCGGTATCGGGCGATGCACAGGAAGTCGACGGTTCCCGCGGCCGTTACGACATTGCAAACGGCCCCGTAGTCGCTAAACGGACGGGGGGCACTTCGGTCGATCGGAGACGGAGACGGAGATGGAGATGGCCGTCCCCGTTCCCGTCTCCGTGCCCGTTCCCGAGTCTTCCTCGCCGACCGCCCGTCCGTTTAGCGATACGATCGATCGCATAGGAGGACCTTCCGCATGAACCGCGTCATCTTTTCCGTCGCGGCGGCCGCCTTGTCGGCCGCTCTCGCCTCTCCCGCCGCCGCGGCCGAGCAGACCGTCACCTTCAAGAGCGGCACCGAGACGGGCTCGGGCCTGCTCGTGGCCCCGGAGGGCAAGGGGCCCTTCCCGGCGGTGGTCGTCATCCAGGAATGGTGGGGGCTCAACGACTGGGTGAAGGACCAGGCGCGGGCGCTGGCCAAGGAAGGCTACGTGGCCCTCGCCGTCGACCTGTACCACGGCAAGGTCGCGGACAAGCAGGAGGAGGCGCATCAGCTCATGAGCGGGCTCAGCTCCGACGTCGCCCTGCGCGATCTCAAGGGCGCCTACGCCTACCTGCAGTCGCGCGCGGACGTGAGGAAGGGCCACACCGGCGCCATCGGGTGGTGCATGGGCGGGATGTACGCGCTCAAGCTCGCCACCGAGGAGCCGGGGCTGAAGGCGGCGGTCGCGTACTACGGCGCTCCCCCCGCCGACGCTGCGGCCCTCGCGCGGATCAAGGCGGCGGTGATGGGCAACTACGGCGCGGAGGACAAGGGTCCGTCACCCGAGCAGGTCAAGGCCTTCGAGGCCGCGATGACGAAGCTGGGCAAGCCCGTCGACGTCAAGATCTATCCGGGCGCGGGGCACGCCTTCGCGAACCCGAACAACCCCTGGAAGGGCTATCGCGAGGAAGCGGCCAAGGACGCCTGGGCGCGCACGCTCGCGTTCTTCGCGAAGCATCTCAAGGCCTGAGCCGGTTCAGAGCGCCGCGGAGGGCTGCGGCATCTCGGCGGCGACGGCGGCGGCGGGGGGGAAGCACAGGCGGCGGAAGTTGCACCGCCGGCAGGCCTGCGGCCGGTCGATCATCGGGAAGTCCTCGAGCCGGCCCAGGTTCAGCACGGGATCCGCGAGCAGGCCCTTCATCCGTTCCGCGCTCTTCTCGATGAACGCGCGCGCGTGATCGAGCTTGCGGGCGTCCACGCGGCGGCGCACGTAGCGCGGGATGGCCAGGTAGGCGAGCTCGGTCTGGATCTCGTCCGCGCCCTGGACCCAGCCCTGGCGCGCGGCGTAGAGCGCGTAGCCGGCGAGCTGGATCTCGTTGAAGCGGCCCTCGCCGCGCCCCGTCTTCCAGTCCACGATGACGACGCGGCCCTCCCGGTCGCGGAACGCGAGGTCCATGCGCAGGAAGACGGGCACGCCGCCCACGTCGAAGGAGACGAGGTCCTCGACGGTCAGCCACTGGGAGCGGCCGACGGCGAGCGCCTCCCCGAGGACCGGGCTCTTGAAGAAGTTCCGCAGCGAGCGCATGACCGTGCCCACCACGATCTTCTTGTCCTCGGCGTCCACGGTGGTGGCGTACTCGTGCTCGAAGAGGCGGAAGCGCAGGACGCCGTCGTCGCGGCCCGGGCCGGCCTCACTGAGGCGCCAGTCCGAAAGCAGACGTTCGTGCACCGCGGCATGGACGATGGCCTGCTGCTCCGCCTCCGAGGGCAGCGTGTCGCGCGCCTTGAGGAGGCCCTCGATGATCTCGTGCACGACGCTGCCCGCCCACAGGGGCAGCGCGGACAGCTTCTTGAGACGGTGGATCTCGGGATCGTCGGGAGCGAGGTAGTACGAGTAGAAATACTTCCGGCGGCAGCTGTTGAAGGTGTCGTGGCGCGACACCGACCAGGAAAACTCGTGCCCCACGGCCGCAACTTAGGCGGACCCGGTGCCACGGAAGGCCCGTTCGCGCCCGGGCCGCGCGTATAATCGCCTCTCTCTCTCCAGCCCCTGGGCGAAGGCAGGCGTCCGAGATGCCACCACGACCAAGAGTCGGGCCGCGCGCCGTCGACCGCTTGCCGGCCCGTGGCCGTCCACCGGTCGAGGCCACGTTCACGCGGGCCGAAGGCTTCCTTCCCGGCGCCCGCAAGGACGGCCAATCCGTGCGTGCGGACTGGCTGCCCGCCCAGAAGACGATCGAAGGGGTGCGCATCCGCGAGGTGCGGAACGTCCAGAAGGGTGGGGGCCTGCTCACCGAGATCTTCCGCGCCGACTGGTGCGTCGACGACGGCGACGTCGAGCAGGTCTTCCAGGTGGCGCTGGGCCCGGGCGAGGTCTCGGCCTGGCACGCCCACCAGCGCACGCTCGACCGGCTCTTCGTCAGCCGCGGGGCCGTGCGCATCGTGCTCTACGACGCGCGCACGGCCTCGTCCACCCATGCCCAGGTCAACGAGTTCCGCTTCGGCGAGCATCGCCCGGCCCTGCTGGTGGTGCCGCCCGGCGTGTGGCACGGCGTGGAGAACCTCCGACGGGAACCGAGCGTCGTGCTGAACCTCGTGGACCACGCCTACTCGTACGGCGATCCCGACCACTGGCGGCTGCCCGTGGACTCGCCGCGGATTCCCTTCTCCTTCGGCGGCGGCCGGTCCGACTGAGCGACGGGTGACGGCGGGGGGCGCGACGCGCGCGGACGCCGTCGACATCGTGCTGCCGACCTTCCGGCGGCCGCACACGATCGGCTTCGCCATCCGCTCCGTCCTGGGCCAGACCCATCGCCACTTCACCCTCCACGTGGTCGGCGACGGATGCAGCGCGGAGACGGAAGAGGTGGTCCGCTCTTTCGACGACCCGCGCCTTCGCTTCCGCCGCTTCCCCAAGGCGACGGGCTTCGGGTACGTGCATCGCAACGTCGTGCTGCGGGAGAGCGCCGCCCCCTACGTCGCGTACATGACGGACGACGACCTCTGGTTTCCCGATCACCTCGAGCGCGGCCTGCAGGTCCTCGGCCGGGGCGAAGCCGGACTCGTGGCCTTTCGCTCGGTCCAGGTGCGCCATCCGGACCTGCTCGATCCCTACTTCTTCGCTTTCGACTGGCGGCTCGGCCCGCCCTCACGCTGGCTGCGGAACTGGTTCATGGGGTCCGTGAACTGCGTCCATCGCCGGGACGTGTTCGAGCAGGTCGGGTACTGGAACGACCACCTCTTCCGGTTCGGCGACCGCGAGTTCTACAACCGCGTGCGCACGTCGTCCGTCGTCACGCGCTACCTGGACCGCGTCACCGTCCTCCGCTTCTACGCCCAGCACTGGGACGGGCGGTACGACGGCCTCCCCGCGCCGCCGCAAGGCCTCTACTTGGAGCGGATCCAGGATCCGGCCTGGCGCGAGAGCGTTCACCAGGCCCTCGCCGGGGGCCGCGGCTTCGCGGTGCGGCGCCGGCAAGCCGCCGACTTCTTCGCCTTCGCCGTGCGCTCGGGTCCGAAGTTCGCGCGGTTCTGGTATCAGAAGCTCCGGAGCCCGAAGCCCGCCTACGCCTGATGCCGGCGCCCTTCTGGCGGCCGGTGCTGGCGTCGGCGGCCCTGGCCTTCGTCGTACGCGCCGCGCTGTTCCTGGCCGCTTCCCAGGCCCACTCCGACAGCTTCCTGTCGCCGGATGCGCGTGGATACGACGCGCTGGCCCGCAGCCTGCTCCACGACGCGCGCTTCGCGGAGGGTCCCGCCGCCCCCGCGCAGTCTCGTCGGACCCCGGCCTTCCCGCTCCTCATCGCGTCCGTGTACGCGGTGGCGGGAGAGGATCCGCGTGCGGCGGTCTGGGTGGGGATCGTGCTGAGCGTGCTCACCGCCGCCCTGGCCGCCTGGCTCGCCCACGGCCTCTGGGGCGTGCGCGCGGCCTGGACCGCGGGCCTCCTCGTCGCCCTCGACGCTCCGTCCGCGACCGCGTCCCGCCGCCTGCTCACGGAAGCGCCGTTCACGGTGCTCCTCCTGGCCGGCGTCGCCGCCGCCATCGGGCTTCTGGGCGCGGGACAGCCCCGCGCGCGGCGCGGCCTGGCCGTGGGCGCGCTCTTCGCCGCGGCCGCGCTGACGCGGCCGATCGGCCTCCTCCTCGTGATCCCCGTCTCGCTCTGGCTGATCGTCTGCGGCCGGACGCTGGGATGGAGCCGGCGAATCACGGCCTCACTGCTGGCCGCCTCCCTGCTGCCCTGGATCCTGATGGTCGGGGGCTGGCAGGTGCGCAACCGGATGGCCGTCGGTGCCTTCGTCCCCAGCGACGGTCCCGCGAAGTTCCTCTATCGCAGCCGCGGCGCGGACATCGTCGCCCAGCGCGACGGGATGTCCTACGCGGCCGCGCGCATCCAGCTCACGCGCACGATCGAGGAGGAGGCGCAGCGGACGGGAAGGCCCGTCGACCGTCTCTACGCCGGGGCCGCCCTCGACCTCATCTCCCGCCATCCCATCCTCTTCTTGAACACGCAGGTGCGCTGGCTGCCGGAGCTGCTGCTGGGGACGGGTGCGGCGGCGGTGGACCAGGCCCTGGATCTCGACCGGACGGCCGGACGCCGCGTCATGGCGGGACTGGTCGCGGTGGGCGCGGCCTTTCAGCTCCTGCTGCTGTATGCGGGGGCGGCCCGGGGCCTCTGGGTGATCCGCAACGAATCGCCGGCCCACCGGCTCGCGGCGGCGCTCCTTTTCGGCCTCGTCCTCTACTTCGTGGTCCTGTCCACGGGGCCGCAGACCTACTCGCGGTTCCGCGTTCCCTTCACGCCCCTGCTCGCCCTGCTGGCCGCGCGCGGCCTGGACCGCGCGGGTCAGGCCGCGGCCAGCGATCCTTCCTCCAGCCAATGGGCCAGGAGCCGCCGCGTGCGGTAGCCATCGGTGGCGATGGCTTCCTGGCAGGCCTGCGGCGTCGCCCCCTTCTCCACCTGCGTCCACACCAGACGGGCGAAGTCGGGATCCTCGTCCGGCAGCGGCGTGCTGGCCGTGCCCGTCGGCTTGAGCTTCATGTCGTCCGGGACCAGGACGGCGGCCCGCTTGAACTCGTCGTGGCGCCGCACGCCCTCGAGCAGCAGCCCCACCACGTCTTCGGCCGGCGCGCCCCCGGCCAGATCGTCCACGCTGGCGCGGCTCACGAAGGCGAAGGTCCCGGGGAACGGCCTTTCGAACAGCTGGTAGACCGCGTCCACGCCGCGCAGGTTGCCGTAACGCGCTTCGCGGAACCGGCCGTCCTGGATTATCACCGTGGACTCCGCCCTCTTGTCCACGTTCATCAGGGTGAGGACGCCGGTCAGCTGGGACTGCGCGAGCGTCTGCAGGAGGCCAGGCAGGCCGAACAGCTCGAGGTCCCCGGACAGGCCGGGCGCCTCCGCCGGCTTCGCCGACGCGCCCAACGTGGCCAGGGCCGCCCGCGCGCGGTCCGCGAACTTCTGTCCGGGGTGCTTGTCCGCCAGCTCCTGCAGGGCCGTCCGCACCTCCGGCAGGGGGGTGCCGGAGAGGGCCTGGATGAGCCACCCCAGGCGATCGTCGTTCTTCATCACCATGCCGAAGAGGCCCCGCGGCTGCTCGGCCTGGAGGGCGGCGATGAGGCGGGCCACGAGATCCTTGCTGCCGGACAGGTCGACGCGCCCCGCCTCCACCAGGCGGGCCATGGGGCTGCCGAGCTTCGCGTCCGTCTTGAGGCCGTGGTCGACCAGGGCGCGCCACGCCCGCGGCGTCGCATAGCGCGCGAGGGCGACGGAGGTGCGATCGAGCAGCGTCTCCACGTCCTCGTGCGAGTAGGCGGCGGTCTCGGGCTGCAGCAGCATGTTCTCGAAGACGCGGAGGTAGGTGATGAGCGCGCGCTCGCACTTGTCGTGGCGCGTGGCCGCGAGATACGCGATGACCTGCTTCACGAGCGGCGGCGGGCTGTCCTTGCCCGAGGTGCGCATCACGAGGTTGACCTCGTCCTCGACGGAGACGTCGGCCGGGCGCGGGATCACCCGCAGGAGATAGACGAGGTTCATCTGGAAGAAGGGATCGGCCTTCGCCCCCGGCTCGACCGACGCGGCCAGGAGATCGCGCGCGTGCGTGCGCGCGGCGTCGCCGTGCGCCTCCAGCAGGGCCAGCAGCTCGTGCCGCCGCTCGCGTCGCGGCTCGCCGTTGAGGGCCTCGAGGAGGCCGGCCGCGCGCAGCTCCTGGAAGAAGCCCATGACCGTGCGCAGCGAAGAGCGCAGGTCGGTGCGCTCGGCGTACTTCGCGAGACGCGCCCCGTCGAGGTACTCGTGCCCCGTCTCGCGCAGGACGTTCACGAACGCGCTCTCGACCTTGCGGTCGGTGGCGAGCTGCTCGGCCAGCTCGAACATCGAGACGGCGCGGCCGAGATGGCCGGCGTTGAACTGCTCGATGGCCACGTGGACCAGCTCCCGGAAGCGCTTGCCCGCCTCCGCCGGGTCCTCCGCCAGCGACACGATCTGCCGCATCGCGTTGAGCTCGAGGCCGGCGGCCGCGGGCGCGGCTCCGGGAGCCGAGGGCAGGACGCCCCAGCCGGGAAGGCTCTGGGCCAGCGTCCCCACCACCTTGTCCATGGAGGTGTCGATCCCGAGCTGCCGCAGGGGCGCCAGGTGCTCTTCCAGCTCCTGCTGGTTCTTCGACTGCACGGCGGCGGCGGTCATGAATTGCGCCGCCGCTTCCGCGCGTTGCTGCTGCTCGGCCTCGGCCGGCGCGGAGGATGCCGAGGCGCCCTTGGGCTGCAGCCGGTCGAAGAAGAGTCCGAGCTTCCGCAGGCCGGACGCGAACTTTCCGGTGAGCCCCTTGCCCTCTCCGGGCTTGGCCGGAGGGGCGCTCGGTGCACGCCGCAGGGCCTCCACCCCTCCGACCGCGACCGCGGTGGGCGGGGCCGTGGCCAGCTTCTCGAGGTTCTGGCGCAGCACCTCGCGGTCCTCGGGCGGGCAGAAGGGAAGCACGGCCGCGCTCATCTCCTTGACCCGGCCGCTGAGGCTCTCGTTCGAGACCAGCTCGAACTGGCCCATCCCCGCCACCTTGCGCACGGCGTGGAAGAGCAGGTCGGCCAGGGGAACGTCGGGATTGGCCGCGCCCTGCTGGCTGGCCCAGGTCCTGACCTCGGCCGCGATGAGGGCGGCGGGCTGCTGCAGCAGCAGCTCCATCGAATACGCGAACATCAGGGGCGCGATGCGGTCCGACAGATAGAGGTGCAGCTCCTCGACCGCCTCGCGCAATTCCGTGCCCTTCGACACGCCACCCCCGCTCCGATGCCCGTGATTCTACATGGCAAGGCCTCGCCTCGCTGTGCGGCCGAGGGCGCAAAGCGGGTGGCCAGCCGCCGGTGGTGACGAAGATCGCTGGCGGGCGCCGTTATTTCGGCTGCCGCAGGTGCCAGGCCTTCGGCTGCACGAAGGCGCGGATGCCGGCCAGGCCGAGGGTGACGCCGACGCCGGAATGGCGGCGTCCCGACCAGGGCAGGCGGGGGCTGACGCGGTCGCAGCAGTTCCAGTAGGCGGAGCCCGAGTTCACGCCCGCCAGCAGCCGCCGCGCGCGTGACTCGTCGCCCGTGTAGACCCCGGCCGTGAGCCCGTATTCCGTGTCGTTCATGAGCCGCAGGGCCTCGGCGTCGTCTCCCACCTTCTGGATCCCGATGAGCGGCCCGAAGGTCTCGTCGCGCATGAGCGCCATCTCCGGGCGGGCGCCCGTGAACACGGTCGGCGCGAAGTAGAAGCCGGGGCGGTCGACCCGGGCCCCCCCCAGCCGCAGCTGGCCGCCCCTGGCCTTGGCGTCCGCGACCTGCTCCTCGAGCACGCGCAGGTGCACCTCGCGGGCGACGGGCCCGATGTAGGTCTTCTCGTCCATGGGATCGCCGACCGCGAACCCCTGGACCTCGGCCACGAACGCCTCCACGAACGCGTCGTGGACCCGCTCGTGGACGTAGATGCGCTCCACCGAGCAGCAGCTCTGGCCCGTGTTGTAGAAGGCGCCGTCCGCGGTCGCTTTGGCGGCGGCCACCACGTCCACGTCGTCGGCCACGTAGACGGGGTCCTTGCCCCCCAGCTCGAGCTGGACCTTCATGAGCTGGCGCGCCGCCGCCTCCGCGATCTTGCGGCCGGTGGCGTAGGAGCCCGTGAAGAACACGGCGTCCAGGGGCAGCTCGACCAGCGCCCGCCCGGCCTCGCCCCCGCCGATCACGGGCGCGAACACCGCCGCCGGCACGCCCGCCGCGTGCAGCGCCTCCGTGATGGCGAGGCCGGTCAGGGTCGCGAACTCGGAGGGCTTGTAGAGGACGGCGTTGCCGGCGAGGAGCGCGGGCACGAACACGTTCGAGCCGACGAAGTACGGGTAGTTCCAGGCGGAGACGTTGGCGACGAGGCCGAGAGGCTCGTAGGTGATCGTCTCGCGCCAGGCGTCCTTCTCGTGCACGACCTCGTCCGCGAGCGCCCTCTCCACGTTGTCGAGGAAGAAGCGGATGCGGCCCTGGAGCGCGGTGAGCTCGTTGCGGGCCTGGGTGATGGGCTTGCCCATCTCCGAGGTGAGGCGCGCGGCCAGCTCGTCCTTGTTCTTCTCCAGGAGTCCCGCGAAGACGCCGATCGCCTTCTTGCGCTGGTCCAGGGGGATGCGCGCCCACTCCGGCTGCTCGCGGCGCGCCTTCTCGACCTTGCGCGCGATCGCCTCCGGGGAGTCCTCGGCCAGCTCGCGCAGCGGCTCGCCCGTGGCCGGGTTGACGACCTTCAGCAGGCGCCCACCGCGGGGCGGGCCCGGCGGCGAGGTCTGCGCCGGCGTCACCGCGGTCATGCGAGCGATTCCGAATAGATGCGCCGGAAGTCCTGTTCCTGCACCGGGCGCGGATTGTTCTGATGACAGGAGTCCTGGAAGGCGAGCTTCGACAGGCGATCGAGCTCCGCCCGGTCCACGCCCGCGGCCTTGAGCCCGGCCGGAATGCCGATGCGCGCCTTGAGCTCGCGCAGCCAGACGAGGAACCCCTCGCCGCTCGGGTCGGCGAGGCCCACCACCTGGGCCATGCGCTCGAACTTTTCCGCCGAGGACTCGAGGTTGAAGCGGAGCGCGCTGTCGATCATGACGCCGTTGGCGAAGCCGTGATGCAGGTCGGCGACGGTGGAGAGGGCGTGGGCGCAGGAGTGCACGAGGCCGAGCCCCTTCTGGAACGCGATGGCGCCCATCATGGAGGCCATCATCATGTCGCTGCGGGCCTGGATGTCGCCCGGGGCCTCGACGCAGCGCGGCAGGGCCTTCGCGGCCAGGCGCAGGCCTTCCAGGGCGATACCGTCGCAGATGGGGTGGTAGTCCTTGGCCAGGTAGGCCTCGATGCAATGGGTAAGGGCGTCCATGCCCGTGGCCGCGGTGACCTTGGCGGGGAGGGCGAGGGTCAGCTCCGGGTCCGCGAACACCGCGCGCGCGAGCAGCTTCGGGGAGAAGACGATCCTCTTGATGTGGTCCGCGTCGGAGATGACGGCGCTGCGTCCGACCTCGCTGCCCGTGCCCGCGGTGGTGGGTAGGGCGATCCAGTAGGGGACCTCGCCGACGATGGGACGCGCGTCGGGCCGCCCATCTTCGTACTCGAACAGCGCCCCCGGGTGGGTGGCCATGAGCGCGATGGCCTTGGCCACGTCGAGGGCGGCCCCGCCGCCGAGGCCGATGATTCCGTCCGCCTTGTGCGCGCGATAGGCGGCCACGCCCCCGGTGACCGAGCTCTCGACCGGGTTGCCCGCGATGTCCGAGAAGAGCGCGGGCTCCAGGCCGGCCGCGCGCACGCTGTCCATGAGCTCTTTCGGCAAGGGCAGGGCGGCCAGGCCCTTGTCCGTGACCAGGAGCGGCCGCTCGACGCCCTGCGCTTTCAGGTGCGCGCCCACGTCCTTGCGTACGCCGGGTCCGAAATGGATGAGGGTGGGGAAGCTGAAGGTCGGCATGGGATCAGATCACCTCGAAATAGCGGCGCAGCTCCCAGTCCGTCACCGCGTCCTGGAACTGCCGCCACTCCCACTCGCGCGTGCGCACGTAGTGGTCCACGAACTCCTCGCCCAGGATCTCGCGGGCCAGCTTCGACTCCGAGAGCCCCCGCGTCGCCTCCTGCAGCGTGCGCGGCAGCCGCACCGCCTTCTCCACCATGTAGGCGCTGCCCACAACGGGCGCGTCCTCCAGCGGCAGCTCCTGGGCGACCCCCCAGAGGCCGGCCCCGATGGACGCGGCCAGGGCCAGGTAGGGATTGATGTCGGAGCCGCTGACCCTCACCTCCACGCGCGTGGACTTCGCTCCGGCGGGGATGACGCGGAGGGCGACGGTGCGGTTGTCGATCCCCCAGGTGACCTTGGTGGGGGCCCAGTAGCCGTCCACCAGCCGCTTGTAGCTGTTCACGGTGGGCGCGAAGAAGGGCAGGAGATCGGCCAGGCCGCGCAGCTGGCCGGCGAGGTAGCTCTTGAAGACCTTGCTCATGCGCCGCGGGTCCTTCTCGTCGTCGAAGGCGTTGCCGTTCTTCGTCCAGAGGCTCTGGTGCATGTGCCCGCTGCAGCCGGGCAGCGCGCTGTTCCACTTGGCCATGAAGGTCGGCATGACCTGGAAGCGCTGGCCGATCTCCTTCACGCTCGTCTTGAAGAGAACCCCGCGGTCCGCCGCTTCCAGCGCGTCCGCGGCCTGGATGGCGGCCTCGAAGACCCCCGGGCCCGTCTCCGTGTGGAGACCTTCGATGGGCACGCCGAACGCGCCCAGCTCGTCCAGCATCGCGTTGAAGAAGGGACGGCTGTTGGCCATGCGCACGAGCGAATAGCCGAACATGCCCGGCGTGAGGGGTCGGGGCGAGACGTAGTGCTTCTCGGCCAGGGACTCCGGGGTCTCCTGGAAGTTGAACCACTCGAACTCGAGCCCGGCCTTCGGCATGAACCCCGCGTCCTGCGCGCGCGCCACGATCTTCTTGAGGAGCGAGCGGGGGCAGACGGGCAGCGGTCCGCCGCGGCCGTCCTCGAAGTCGGCGAGGAAGAACGGCACGCCCCCGTCCCAGGGCACCGCGCGCGCGGTGGAGAGGTCCACGCGGGCCACCGCGTCCGGGTACCCCGTGTGCCACCCGGTGTAGGTCGCGTTGTCGTAGCAGACGTCGGCGGAATCCCATCCGAACACGACGTTGCAGAAGCCGAAGCCGCTTCCCTCCGCCGCGGACAGGAACTTGTCCTTGTGGAGGTATTTGCCGCGCATGACGCCGTCGATGTCGGTGACGGCGACCTTCACCTTCTGGGTGGGCGAGCGGCGCAGCTCGGCGAGGACGTCTTTCGCGGAGGCAGCCATGGAAACAGCATAACGGCTGGGACGGCTCAACGGACGGGGACGGGAACGGGAACGGGAACGGGGACGCGAGCGGGAATCACCGGGCATACTGCCAGGGATGGCGCTCGATCTCGTGCGGCAGGCCCTGTACGCGCTGGCCTACTACGTCGGCCTCGTGGTGATCATGCGGCTGGCCGGCAAGCGCCTGGCCGGACAGACGACCACGTTCGACCTCGTCGTGCTCATCCAGATGGGGGTCGTCCTGCAGAGCACCGCCCTCCGGCCGGGGAAGGCGAATGCCGTCGTGTTCCTGTTGACCGTCTTCGCCGCCCACCTGGGTCTGGCCCGGGCTTGCGCCCGTCACGAAGGACTGCGCCATCTCGTACGGGGGGCGCCGCGGCGCCTGGTCTCGCAGGGCACCGTCATCGATCGCGCTCTCCAGCAGGAGGGGATCAGCCGCGAGGACCTGGAGGCCGGCCTGCGCAAGCTCGGCTTCGAATCGCCGGCCGCGGTCGAGCTGGCCGTGCTCGAGGAGACCGGCCACATCTCGGCCGTCGCGCGCAAGGGTTAGAGGCGCGACACGCGGAGATAGTAGAGCGGAGCCCCCATCAGGAGCAGGAGCCCCGATCCCGGGCCCTTGCAGTTGACCACGACGAAGCGTGCGGCGTGGCCCGGGGCGACTTCGAACGGCACCGTCTTCCGGAAGAGCGTGTTGTCGGCCTTGAGGCGATGGCTTCCCGGCGTCACTTCGCGCGTCGCGGACTGACCGAAGAGGAGCGTCGTCCAGTGCTCGCCGTCGAGCGAGAGGACGATCTGCCGGTCCCCGACGTCGTCGGGGCCATCTCTCGTGACGGTGAGTTGGGCGGGGACCGTCGCCATCGGCGTCACATCATTCTGACGCACGCGGCGGGGCTCGCCCGGACGTGGCGCCGTGATACGCTGCGCGCCGTACCGTGAGCGGCACCGATCCCGAAAAGGACGCGCCCGACCGCCGTCGCATCAAGCAGATGGAGGTCATGGTCGCGGAGGCGGTCCAGGAGACCGCCGACACCACCACCCTCGTCTTCTTCACCGGCAACGACCGGCTCGACTACAAGGCCGGCCACTTCCTCACCATCGATCCGCATCAGTTCGAGGGGCTGGAGCGCTTCATCGCCTTCCTGGAAGACCTCAAGGGGAAGCGCGAGCCGCCCCGCGCGTATTCGATGGCCTCCTCACCGCACGAGAAGTACCTGGCGGTGACGGTCAAGGAAGAGCGCTACGTCACGGGCCTGACCCAGTACCCGCCGCTCCTCTCGCCGCTGCTCGTGAAGCGGATTCCGCGGGGGACGCGGCTCGTGGTGACCGGATTCACCGGGCCCTACACGCTTCCCGACGACATCGAATCGAAGACGGATCACATCGTGCACGTCTGCGCGGGCTCCGGCAGCGTCCCCAATTTCGCGATCCTGAAGTACGGCCTCCACCATCATGCGAAGCTGCGGCACACCTTCGTGTACTCGAACCGCTCCTGGGACGACGTGATCTTCCGCAACGACCTGCAGCGGATCGCGACGGAGCACCCCGACCGTGTGCGGCTCCTCCACACCTTGACTCGCGAGCCGGAGCCCCGGCGCCACGGCCCGGACGTGCGCGCCGGCCGCGTCGGGATCGATCTCCTGCGCGAAGCGATCCCCGACCCCTCCGCCTGCCACGTGTTCGCCTGCGGGCCCGCCATCACGGTGTGGGACCGCAAGGTCGCGCGCGAGAAGGGGACGACCCCCGCCCCCCGCTTCCTGGAGACGGTGCTGGAGGGTCTCAAGACCCTCGGCGTCAAGAACGAGCAGATCACCCGCGAGTCGTACGGTTAGGCGTCGCCGGGTTCGGGGGTCTCAGCGCAGGCTCAGCGGGAACCGGGCCGAGCCGGTCTGGCAGACGGGGCTCGGCTGACGGTCGTCGAGCGTCGCCGTACCCGTCAGGGCTTCCCCGGTCAGCGTCCCCGAGAACTCGAACACCTGCGAGCCGCCCGGCGACGCCGCCACGTTGTCATGCCGGCAGGTGAGGGCGCCGGCGGGGCCGGCGAGCCGGCAACCCCGGCTGAACGGAGACGTGCCCAATGAAGTACACGAGCCGGTGATCCTCGTCTCCGCCTGCGTCCCCGTCAGCTCGAGCCCGCTGACATCCGTCACGGATCCGTTGGAGTCTTCTTCCAGCGTCACGCTCGCGTTGCCGGAGATCGCGAACACCCTCGTACACGGGCTGGCGCCGGCGTTGCAGCTGACCAGCGTGTATTCGCCGTTGAACGAGCCGTTGTACGTCTTCTTCGCAGGTTCGCCGCTCCCCTTGGCGACCAGGACCGCGCCGCCGGCCGCGGCCGCTCCCGCGACGCCGATCACAGCTGCGGTCGGGAAGCCGCCGCCGGCGGAACCGGCGGTCACCGCACCAACGGCGGCTGCGCCGGCGGCGGCGCCCGTGGCGACGGCGAGACCATCGGCGGCGAAGCCGGCGGGAACCGCCGGCGCCCCTCCGGGAACCTCGAGCGCGATGGACGCCGAGCCGAGCGCGCCCGCCATCATCTTGTCCTGGCACTCCGCCGCGCTGCCCACGACCGTCGCGGTCTGGTCCGGCGTGCGCGACGTGCTCGCGGCCTGGTCCGTGACTTCGATGTAGTAGCGGAACGCCTCCAGGCTCTTCTTCGGCTTGGGCAGGACGCCGTGGAATACGGGCCCTTCGCGCTTCATCGCGACCGCGTACCAGCGCGCCGCGTCCTTGGGCTGGAAGAACACTTTCGCCTTGGCCACCGCATCGCCAGGAGTGAACCGGGCTTCGAAGCGTGGGTGCTTCTCCGCCACGACGCAGCCCACGCCGGAGTGCTCGATCGTGAGCGTATCGGCCGCAGCGGAAAGGGCAGGAACGACGACGGCGGCCAGAACCGCCGCGGAATGGTGAAGCATGGCCGCCTCCCGGGTCCGGTGAGCGGATTCTACCGCTTTCCGTTCCGGCCTTCGGTCAGGAGGTCAGGCGCTGGTCAGGCGCTGCACTCCCCGTCCATGGTGGTGACTTCGAACGCGGATTGCTCGCCGAGGTCCACGAAGTCGGCGGGCGCCGCGTCTCCCGGCCTCACGCGCTCGAGGTCGGCCAGCGCGGCCTTCACGACCTCGAGATCGACACGGCGGAAGAACGCCGTCGCCGTCTCGCCCGTCTCGCGCCGCGTGCGGTAGATCTGGATCAGCCGCTCGACCGCGTCGTCGATACGGCGGACCGGAATCTTGGCCGCCAGCCGCGCGAAGTGCGCGCCTTGGTCGTCCACGCCGCCCCCGACGCTGAGGAAGTACTGGGGCAGCGCCTTGCCGTCCACCTTGCGCACGCTGCCCTGGAAGCCGATCCCCGCCACGTGGTGCTGCCCGCAGCCGTTCGGGCAGCCGCTGATCTTGATGACGAGGTCGGGGGCGGCGGCCACGAGGTCCGGCCGTGCGCGGAGGGTGTCTCCGAGCTGGCGGCCCAGACCGCGCGACTGCGTGACGGCCAGGCGGCACGATTCCGCGCCCGGGCAGCTGGCCACGTCCGCCACGGTGTTCGCGCCGGCCAGTCCGAGGCCGGCCGCGGCCAGCCGCCGGTACAGATCGGGCACGTCCTGCGACCGCACCCAGCGGAAGAGCAGGCCCTGGCGGACGGTGGTGCGCACGGTGCCGTCGCCGTAGGCGAGGGCGAGGTCGCCCAGGATCCGGAGCTGCGCCCCGGTGACGTCGCCGAGCGGGATGGTGACCGTGACCACCGAGTACCCGGGCTGGCGCTGCGGCCGCACGTTCGTGCTCGCCCACGAAAGGTCGTAGCGCACGGCGGGCACGACCGGCCGCGGCGTATCCGGGACGATCCCCGGACCCTTGACCTGCGCCGCGCGCGCGCGTGCCGCGCAATCCGCGACGGAGGGCGCGACCGGACGCGGCCACTCCGGCGCGGACTCCACCGGCGGATGATCGGGCGGGAACGGGAACGGCGCGCCGCCTTCTTCCCGGAAGGCCTGCAGCTCCTTCTCGAACTCCGCGCGCCA
>Ga0075431_100001258_pt1 | contig 23078 bp, 16 predicted proteins | sample RhiMetdeltSRZDD5_FD_75297 | JGI IMG/M metagenome (GOLD analysis project Ga0075431, IMG submission 75297) | Populus rhizosphere microbial communities from Tennessee, USA - Rhizosphere MetaG P. deltoides SRZDD5 | ecosystem: Host-associated > Plants > Roots > Rhizosphere > Soil | place: USA... | reverse complement strand
GATCGCGTATTGACCCGTTCCACCGGTGACGACCGAGCGCGTCTTCTCGATGAGCGCCGGGCTCGACGCCTCCACCGTCACGCCGGGCAACACCGCTCCCGACGAGTCGCGTGCAACGCCTGTGATCGACGCTTGGGCATGGACTGCCGTCGCCGTAAAGAGAATCGCCGTGAGTACCGTGCCGATCCGCACGACAAGACACATGCGCCCACTCCTTTCTCGAACACGAAGGTCACGAAGATCAGGCCACGAAGGTGATCTTCGTGGCCTTCTTTCAGAAATCGAACTGCACACTCAGCTTGGCGATGCGCGCACCAATGATCGAGGTTGGTTGCAGCCAGCTGGCGCCGGTCTGGACGTAGCTCTGGTTGTAGGTCGACACCGGGCTTGCGTTGAAGATGTTGAACAGATCGAGCCCGACATTGGTGCGCGTGCGGCCGAATCGGAGGAGCTTTGCCACGCGGAAATCAACCTGGTTGATTCGGTCGCCGTAGAGATCACCTGGCTCGACCACGTTCACGAAGGTCGTCTGCGCCCCGCCGGACAGGGGGCGTCCGAGCTCGGGAGTGATCTGGGCGTTTGTCACGAGCCAGTTCGCCGCCAGGCTCTGGGACGCGATCGACGGGACATTTGTGCCGACGAACGGGCGGCTCTGGATTGTGCCAGCCACCTGCACGTCGATCCGCGGAATCAAGTAGGTTGCCAGACCCTTCACCTGCGTGAGGAACGGCGTCTCCTGATCGCAGAGCGACTCAGGCGTTCGAACAAACGGAGGTGCCGCTCCTGTCAGGAATTCGGGGACCGCCGCCGCGACGTCGCAGAATCCAAGTGTCTGGCGACCGGTGCTCAGACCTCCCTGAATCTGTAGCCCGTTGGCCAGCCTCGTATTGACGGTCACGTCCACGCCGTTGTAGGTCTCGCTGTAGTCGCCGTAGTTCTTGGCCAGCGTGACAAAGTTGTCCACACGCCCGAATGGCACGTTCGCCTTCAGCTCGTACAGTCCGGTAACGCGGTAGCCGCCACCATCCGGGAGAGACGGGTTCAGCGGCGCCGTGAGCGCGAACTTGTCGTAGTCGGACGGCGCATACGCGCGATTGTCGGTGACGGTCTGGTTGCTCCAGCTGCGCCGCACGTAGTACACCTCGGCCGATACGCGCGGAATGATCTCGTGCTGCACCCCCGTGTTCAGGTCCCAGCTGTACTCGCGGATGTTCCAGCCATTCAGGATGTCCGGATCATAGGTCGTGGCAAACACAGGCTGTCCGAAGCTCGGGTTGCCTGCTCCACATTCACCGTTCGCGCTCATGTTCAACAGGTCGCAATCGGGAGCGAAATTCCCACGACGCGGGTCGCCAACGGGAAACGACAAGTCGTTCCATGAACGGTTGGTCGACGTGGCAACCCGGAAGGAGGGCTGCTGCAATCGGCCGTACGTCTCATAGGCGTTGGTAGGCGTCGGGTATCGACCGAGACTGAACTTGAACGCCGTCTTTCCGTTCCCGAACAGGTCGTACGCGACACCGACCCTCGGGTTGATGTCTTTCGGACCGACGCCAGCATCCTGCGCCGGAAACACCAGCGTCTGCGGAACGAACCTATCCTGCCCGATTACGGCTTCGGGGTAGAAACTCGAGATGTACTCGAAGCGAATGCCGCCCTGAAGCGTGAGGCGCCCCACCGTCCACTGGTCCTGCGCGAAGAACTGCGTGAAGTCGTTCACGAAGTCGTTATCAGCGGCATGATCCGCAAACATCGTCAACTGCGTGGGTATGCCGTTGGTGAAGTTGAAGTGCATGCGGGAATTGTTGTAGTACGAACGGAACCCGGCTTTGGTGTGCTGCAATCGGCCGCCGACTTTCACGCTGTGAGCCCCTGAGATGTAAGAGACCGATCCCTTATAGGTGTACATCTCACCCCAGTTGCGCGCCCACGTCAGCCCGCGATACGTCAGGTTCGGGATGATCCCTGCCGCCTCGTTGACACGGATGATTGCCGGATTGGTGTCGTCCCTCTCCTTGTCGCCGAACTGCGCACGCGGACCAAGCCCGTATCCGGCTTCGACCAACAGTTTGCTGGTCACTGGTGACGTCCACGTCAACTGCCCCATGCGGATGGGGTTATAGAACTTCCCATCGGCCTCAGGGGCCAGCGACGTGGCGGCGAACGTCGCCGACGCGCCACCCGAGGCACCGCTGTTGATGCAGGACTGGCAGTTCACCTGCTCGTCCCACCAGATGCCGATCTTGTTGCGCGGCGTCGCCTGGTAGGTGAAGCGAATGCTCGAGTTCTTCCAGGTACCGTCATCTTTCGCCTGGCGATTGAGGTCCGGATCGTAGGTCCATTTCGTGTTGTCACCTGCGTTCCTGTTTTCCCAAAGTCCGGCTACCAGTTGACGGGTTCCCTGGTGCCGCCCGGTCCAGTAGAACCACAGCTTGTCGCGCATGATCGGACCGCCCACCGCCCCGTTGACATCCCACAACTTCAGGGTTTCGGCCGCCACACGCAGGCCGGCGGCAATGTGTTCGTCGGTGAGATTGGTGCCCTGCCAGCCTTCACCGGCATAGGAGGTGAAGTAGGTCCCGGAGTAGCTGTTGCCGCCCTGCTTCGGCACGATGTTCATCTGCGGCCCACCGGTCGGCGCTTCGCCGAGGCCACCGCTCAGCGTGAACGTTACCTCCTGCGCGATGCTCACCTCGGGAACGTAGCTGGACACGCCCATCCCGACCCATCCGATGCTCATCCCATCAACCTGGACCTGACCTTCGTTGCGCCGTCCGCCGTGGGCCTGGAACACACTGAAGCTGGCGAGGTTCGTGCCGCCCACGTCCTGCCCCTGAATATTGAGTGCAGGTACAAGCGCGGTGAGGCCGGAATACTGGCGGCTGATGGGAATCGATGAGAAGGTCTCGCTGTCGATCGTCTGCGTGGTGCGTGTGCTCTGAACATCGACGAGCGGCGACTCGCCGCTGACGGTGATGGTCTCTGTCAGCTCACCGACTCGGAGGTCGGCGTTGACGGTTGCAACGAAGCTCCCTTCGAGCGCGATCCCGTCACGCTTGAACCCGTTGAAGCCGCTCAGCGAAAACGTCACCGTATACACACCCGGCCGAAGATCGACGATGCGGTACTGACCGGTTCCATCGGTGGTGACCGCGCGAGCCTTCTCGATGAGAGCCGGACTCGACGCCTCGACTGTCACGCCCGGCAACACCGCGCCGGATGAATCCCTGACGACTCCGGCGATCGATGCCTGCGCGTAGGCCATCGTCGCCGTGGAAAGAATCACCGCGAGTACCCTGAAGATCCGCGCGAGAAGACGCATGCGTCACTCCTTTCATTGCCACAAAGGCCACGAAGCCCGTACGCCACGAAGATCAGGCCACGAAGGGACGACAGATCAGAACGACCGGGAGAGGATCGCTACGACCGCTGTTATCAGAAACGAGCGCCGCGGTTACGCCTGGGATCTATGACAGCTAGCGGATAGAGAATCGGGTCGGGGCAATCCTACACGAAGACCACGAAGAAATACGATCTTCGTGGCCTTCGTGCCGTGCCATATCAGAATGAGAAGGTCACGTTGAAGCGCGCAAATCTCGGCGGCACGATGGCTGTCGGCTGCAGCCACGTCGAACCGTTGGTCGCGTACGCGAAATTCGCGTCGAACGTGGTCGTATCGTTGGTGTTGAACAGATTGTAGAGATCGACACCGATGTCGGCCCGGGTTGATCCGAACCTCACGATCTTGGCGAACCGCATGTCCACCTGGTTGAGGCGATCGTCGGGGTAGAGCTCACCGGGCAGAAGCAGATTGACCGTCGTCGTGCCGTTGATCAGCGAACCGGCCGGCAATTGCCCGAGAATCTGCTGCACCACGCTATTCGGCAGCTGGTAGTTGGCGTTCAGTGACGCGCCGTTGGTCGCGGAGCCACCGCCGACGCCACCGATGTTGTTCGGGTTGAGTGATCTGAGCTGTGCGCTGACGAGTACATCGATCTTGGGTACGGTGTACGCGGCAAGGGCCCTGAAGGACGTCATCACCGGTTCGGTCACATGGCACGCTGACGCTTGTGTCAATTGCGACGTTGCCGTGCCCGTTCCGAGGATCGTCTCTGGAAGGTTCTTGCTCGTGTCGCACGTATCGCGCACGCCGCGGCCGGTGCTCGTCCCGCCCTGGAACGTGAGGCCGTTGGCGAGCCGCGCGTTTACGGACACGTTCACGCCGTGCCAGTACTGCGTGCGCGCGTCGCCGAAGTCCGTCTCGAATGTCCGGTAGGTCTGCGCGCCGATCGCCCGAAGGCGGGAATAGACCGTGACCGGGTAACCGCCCCCGCCTGGCAGATCCGGATGCTGCGGCGCGGTGAACGTCCAGGGCGTGTAGTCGGACGGCCCGACGAGCTGATTGTCCTCAACGAAGAAGTTTTTGAACCAGCGCCGGTTGTAGCTGGCATCGAGCGACACGCGCGGGAGCAGTTCCTGCTGGATCGACACGCCGAGCTGCCCGTCGGCGGGACGTACCCCCCACCCCTGCAGAATGTCCGGGTTGACAATCGTGAGGTTGGGATTGGCATTGCCGAAGTTCGCGTTGTCCCCGGTCAGCGCCCCGCAGTTGTCACCGCCGGTGGCCAGATTGTTCTGTGCCGCCGGGTTTCTCAGGTCGCAATCGACAACGAAGTTCCCGTTGTCCTGCCACGCTCGCGCCGGCGTCAACACGTTCCTCTGGATTCGGGACGCGGGGTTGTTGGCGGTGTAGTTCTCGTCGTTGGTGGCATTCTGCAGGTACTTGCCCCAGTTGGCCTTGAGCGCGGTCTTGCCGTTTCCAAAGACGTCCCACGCGGCACCCAATCGCGGTGTGATGTCGTTGTAACCCGCCACGCTCACCGTACGGGGGAACGTGATAGGTGCGGGATTGAATCGCGAGATCTCTGTCGTGCCATTGCCCTCGGCCGGCGCCCAGCTCGAAGCCCGGTCGTAACGCAGCGCGCCCTGAAGAGTGACGCGTCCCATCGTCCACTGATCCTGAACGTAGAACGCGGATGTCGCCGTCCGGTCGTTCTGCTCCCACCTCGTGGCGAGTGTATAACTGACGCCGTTCAGCTGACGGTTGTTCATCGTGTAGCGCAGCAGCGTGGAATTGGCGTCGCGCGCCTGCAGCGATCGTTGATACGAGCCCTGATACCCGAACTTCAGGTTGTGCGCACCTGTGACGTACGAGGCCGACGCGCGCCAGTTGTTCGGGTTGGCATCGTTGTTCGCCCATCCGAAACCAAGCGGGTCGAACGTCCCGCGATATGTGAAGTTCGCGCGATGATCGTCGATCGCCTGCGACTCGGTCACGGGAATCATGCTGGTCAGCGAGTCGGGAGGTGCTATCCCAAATCCCGCCCACAGGTACTGGAATCGCGAGAAGCCCGCCTCGAGCAGCACCCTGTTCGACAACGGAGAGCTCCACGTCGCCTGCGTCACGTGGTAGGGGAAATCGTGGTACCCAACCCACGTCTCTGGCGAGGCCGTAAGGGTACCAAGTCCGATCCAGTTGTCGCCGCGGCCGCGGCAGCCGCCGCCGGCTGACGTGATGGTCCCTCCCGAGCAACGGTGCTGATACTCGTGCGAGAAAGTGACTCGGTTCCGTGGGCTCACCTGAGCGGTCAGTTTGATCGAGAAGATGTCCCGACGATTCGTGCCACGCCCTTCGACGGACGTATCTTGCTTGTAGTCCCAGTGGGCCGCGTCCCCGGCGTAGAGGTTCGCGAAGACGCCTTCGGTGTATGTGGTGCTTCCAAAGTCGCGAGCCGAGCCGAAGAACCACAGCCGGTCGCGCACGATGGGACCGCCAAGCGAGCCGCTGACGTCGTACTGGTTGAGCAGCGCCGCTGGCCGCGTCAGGCCAATGCTGCTCAAGTAGTCATCGATGTTGTCCGACCTCAAGGCGTCGCCGGTTCCGCTGTAGAACGCGCTCCCGTTGAAACTGTTGCCGCCCGATCGCGGAATCAGGTTGACGCTCGGCCCGCCCGCTTCGCTTTCACCAAGGCCCCCCGACACCAGGACCTGCATCTCGTCTGTGTTCACCACGTCGTAGATGAACGTGGACACGCCGCCGCCGTTGAACGATGCAGCAACGGGAAGGCCATTGATCAGCATACGGCCCTCGTTGGCGCGACCTCCGTTCGACGTGAAGAACGTCATGAACGGTTCGGTCATCGCGCCGCGCGACGTGTTGTCGGTAGTAATCCCCGGAATGGCGGCAAGCAGCGTCCCATAGCTGCGCGTCACGGGAAGCGTAGCAAGCGATTCGGCGCTGATGACCATCTCACGCCTTGTCGACTGTGTGTCGACAATGGGAGTCTCGCCGGTCACCGTAACGGTTTCCTGGAGCTCGCCGATGCGCATCTCGGCGTTGATCGGGATCACGCCTGAGCCGGTCACCTGCACGCCTTGACGCTGAACCGCATTGAACCCGGCCAGAGTGAAGCTGAGGTTGTACGTTCCCGGTGGCAAATCAGTGAGGCGGTACTGACCCGTCCCATCGCTGACGGCTCTGCGGGTCTTCTCAATCAGAACTGAGCTCGAGGCCTCGACCGTGACGCCAGGTAGAACGGCTCCTGACGTGTCGCGAACTACACCAGCCAGCGTCGCCTGGGCGTGGACAGGGGAGGGGGCCAGCGCCTGCATCAGCACGACACAAGCGCACACCATCGTGATTCTGCCGAGTGAACGCATGAACAGACTCCTCCTCTCAGTTGCGAGAACGTGCGTTGGAGGTCCCGTACGAGTGCGTTGCCGACGAATGAGGCGAGAATCGACTAACTTGCTACTGACATTCCACTTATAAGTTGGCGGATCTTGACGCTGCCCTGCGGGGATGTCAATACCGGAGACGCCGTAGGCCGGGTCTTGCTCTTCAGACCCGGCCTCTTTTAACGCGGATTGGCGTGGTGCGAGCCGTCCTGGATCAGGTCGAGGTCGCGATCCTCGCAGCGAGGCGATTCCTCGATCTCGCGGTCGGTGAGCCACAGCGTCTGCGTGCGCTCCTTCCAGGGCTCGACGAGCACTGCCGGATCCTGCGCGACGGCCTCGTACTGAATCGTATCGCCTACGCGGCGCAGACGCTCGATGACCTTCAGATCCTTCGTGTGAAACGCGCCGTTGTCCGTCAACCACGTTTCTTCGTTGAAGTTGATGGTCTCGACGACAAGCGTATCTCCCTCGTACCGGCCGATCGAGTCGCCGAGGTAGCTCGAGGGGAGATCTTTGCGATGACCCTTCCCATTCGTCGGGATGATTCGGAAGAACGATCCGCTGATGTCGTCGTACAGGAAGATGACCTCGCGGGCGGTCTGCACGATTTTCGCGGGCGGGCCGATGCGCGGCACACCAGGCGGCTGGCACTGCAGCGCGGTATCGACGTCGACCTGCCGCTCGCTGAGATCTTTCACCTTGGCGAGAAACTCAGATTTGTACTTCGGAAAGTTGGGCGCAGGGGCTGCGGCTGGTGGACCCCCAGCGCTCGCGCCCGCTCCACCGCCGCGAGGTGCGGCAGCGGCAGGCGGACAGCCAACTACGCAGACAGAGCCACCATCGAGCGATTGCGGCCGGACGAACTCGATCCCACCGAGATGATCCCAGGTGCCGTTGAGGTCTGATTTTCCGTCGGCCAGTTTGGGCGTCGCTTTCTTGGCCATCTCTGCGAGCCGATCGGGCGTCATGCGCGGTCCCTGCGCGGCGAGAGGGACCACGGCAGCGCACGCCAGGCCGGCAAGGAGACATCTCTTCAAGTAGAAGCGAGTCATGGCGATCCTCTCAGTCTCTTCCGAGCTGTACGTGATGGCCGTCGGCGTACGTGATCTTGGAAATCCAACCCAGTTTCTTGGTTTCATCGCGTGCCGCGATCGCCGTAATCGTGACCACTTCTCCTGGCTTGCCTTGTAGCGACTCCTTGGTCAGACCCGCGCGGCGCATCATCGCCGTCGGCAACGTCGACAACGTCCAGCTCGAAACTGCACCGTCTTTTTCTTTGACGTCGAGATGCAGATAGATGTGCGGGTTGATCCAGTCGACTTTCGTGATCACGCCCGTTAACGTCAGCGGCTTGGATGAGTCGTACTGACCCGACACGGAATGATGTGCAGACACAGACGCTGCCATCACCAAGGAGGCGGCCGCTATGAGTACGACTACGAATCGATGGCGCATCGAAAACCTCCGGACCGTGAACAGCTGCGGGCAAGCGTATGCCTGCCCCCGCCGTCGGTCAAGGGAGGTCGCCTACATACGGGAAGAAGATCACGAAAGTCGTGCCACGGCCGGGTTCACTCGTGACCTCGATATGTCCGCCGCTTTGCTGAATGATTCCGTGAACGACGGCAAGGCCGAGTCCGCTGCCCTTGCCGAATGCCTTCGTCGTGAAGAAGGGCTCGAAAATGCGCCCCTTGACCTCGGGAGTCATCCCCTTGCCAGTGTCATTAACAGCCAGCCGCACGTAACGGCCAGCCGCCAGATTGGGGTGATGTCTGGCGATACCTGCACCGTCGAATTCGACGACGCTCGTGTGAAACGTCAGCCGCCCGCCGTTCGGCATAGCGTCGTGCGCGTTAACGGCCAGGTTCAACAGGACCTGCGCAAGTTGATTTGGATCCGCCTTCGTCCGGGCCGGCCGCTGATCGCTCGTGACCGAGAGTTCAATACCAGTGCCCAACAGGCCGGGCAGTGCCCGCGCCGACTCCTCCACGACGGCACCGACATCGAGGATCGTCGGCTGCCGCATCTGTCGGCGTCCAAAGGCAAGCAATTGGTTGGTCAACGACGCCGCACGCTCTCCGGCGATCCGGACCTCCTCGAGGTCATGCCGCGTCGGATCCTCGTTTGCGAATCGAGTCAACATGAGATCGGTGTAGCCGTTGATGATCATCAACATGTTGTTGAAGTCGTGCGCCACACCTCCAGCCAGTTGTCCGACCGCGTCCATCTTCCTCGTCTGCAGTAGTTGCTCCTCCAGCAGTCGCTGGTCTGTCACGTCGATGGCCGAACCAATGTACCCGCGGAAGGCGCCGTCCACTGTTCGTGGAACACCCTCGTCGACGATCTGGCGGAACTGGCCGTCGCGACGACGCAGACGATATTCCATGGCGAACGGCGCGCGCGCGTCAAAAGCCTGGGAATATGTATTGAGACAGCGCTCTCGGTCCTCGGGGTGTACCCGATCGAGCCATCCATCCCCCAGCTCCTCCTCCATCGTTCTTCCCGTGAAGGCGAGCCACGCGTCATTGAACCAATCACACTGTTTGTCAGTGCCGGAACTCCAGATCAGCACAGGCACAGAAGCCACCGTCGAAAACTTCTTTTCGCTCTCTTGGAGCCTCATCGCGCTCTCGCGCAGGCCTTCGCGTGCCAGCCAGAGATCATGAATATCCGTCGTTGTACCAATCCATTTCACGGCCTTGCCCGGCGCGTCCTTTACTGGAACCACACGCGTTAGAACCCTGCGGTAGATGCCGTCGTGCCGGCGAAACCGGACCTGCACCTCGTGCGGCTCCCCTCGCTCGAGCGGCGCGCTGATGGTGGCGATCATCTCGGCTCGATCGTCAGGATGAATCAGACCGCGCCAGCCTTCGGCATCGACCTGTTGAAGCGTCCGACCCGTAAAGGTGACCCACGCTGAATTGACGTAGTCGACGGTGTGGTCGGCTCGCAGCGTGAATACCATCCCGGACTGGGCCTCTGTGAGCAGCCGGTAACGCTCCTCGCTCTCCTGCAACTGCTCGCGGCCCGCGAGAAGGTCCTGCTCCTGGGCCTGCAGCCGAAGACGGCGACGACGGCTGACTTCACAGATCCAACTGGTGAGCACGCCAAAGACGAAGAACAGGCCGAGTGCGATGCCATCGCCGACATCGCGGACCCAGAACCCGGTCCGCTCGACGAAGAAAACCGCGGTCACGAGAGTGCAAAGGATCGTGGCTACAAGACCGGGTCGCCATCCACCCAACCACCCGGATAAGAGGACTGCCAGGAAAAATGGTCCTAGTGGGCCGCGCCCGCCAAGATCACCGACGAAATGGCGGATCAGGGCTGCGGCCGCCGTTCCACCGACGGCAACGACGTAGACGAGAGCGCCTTCTGAAAGACGTTTCGACGTCAGCCGAAGCACATTCGTTAACCCGTTGTCCGGGCCCAAACGCGAGTCTTCTATTCGTTGCCACTACCGCACAACGTCCGCCTCCGCGGCAAGGTGCTGAGGCCGCGTGTATCCTCACGAGCGGAGGCGGGGCCCGGCGGGCGGTGCACATCACTCAGCGGCCATCAACCCGTTCTTCCTGAGGAACTGCTGAATGGTCGTGTAGATCATCGTGCGTTGCTCCGGCGTGAAATTGCCGTGGCCGCCGCCCGGAATCGTGATCAACTGATTGACGACGCCGACCTTGTTGAGCGCTTCGTGCAGCCGAACACCATGCTGATACGGCACGACTCGATCGGCGTCACCGTGGATGGAGAGGATCGGCGGCAGTCCCTTGCGCACATACGTCAGCGGAGAAACCCTCGTTGCGATTTCGCTACGATTCGGCAGGCTTCCGAGCCATGTCATCGCCGCGTTGGCGCGGTTGGGACCGTCGATGACGTCGTTCACGTCCGTCACGCCGAACCAGTTGATCGCTGCGGCGACCGTCGGAACAGGCATTGCACCCGCACACTGCCGATCCAAGCCGGCACTCTCCGGAATCATCGCACTCGTCAGCGCCAGATGTCCCCCGGCCGACTCACCCATCGTCACGATACGGTTGACGTCGATGGCGTAGGTCTTTGCCTGCGCAGCGAGGAACCGTAAGGCACACAGACAGTCCTCGACGGCCGCCGGCGCTGGAGCAACACGCGCAAGTCGATACTCCACGTTCACCACGTTCCAGCCCATCTCCATCCACGGAACGAGCGACATCAGCGAGCCTTCCTTCGTTCCGGCTGCCCAGAACCCGCCGTGGAAGTACACGAGCGTCGGCTGCGGTGTTGTGACGTCGCGCCGCGCGTAGATGTCCAGCTTGGATTCGTAGTTGCTCGCAGTGAGGTAAGTCACGTCGGGCACGACGCGATACTGGTTCGCGGCATGGGCCGCCCAATTGGCCGACGAGGACAACTGCGCATGACTCGTCTCCGGCAAGACGAAGGCAAACGCGATTACGCCAACGAACAGTGCAGTTCTCATGCGGGCAGCATACACTTTTCCCTTGCTATGAAGATCACGCGACTGGCATTCCTGCTCCTGACCGCTTTGACGGTGGCGCGCCCAGTTGCCGCCCAGCGTTACAGCGCCGCTCGCGAGGGAGAAGTCGTCAGGCTGACCGATCGCGCAACTGACACGTCCGTCTCGATTACGCCGTCAGTTGGAAACATCGCGTTCGAGATGCTGGTCAAGGGGCACAACGTGCTGCGCTTCCCGCACGCGTCGCTTGCCGATTTCAAGGCTCGGCCAAATGCAACCGGCGTCCCCTTCATGGGTCCGTGGGCGAACCGTCTGGACGAACAGGCGTTCTACGCAAATGGACGGCGATACGCCTTCGACATGAGCCTCGGCAACGTCCGCGGGACCATTCCGATTCACGGCTTCGTGACCACGACAGACCAGTGGCAGGTAAAGGAGCTGCGCTCCTCCACGGAGGGAGCGTGGCTCACAAGTCGACTCGAGTTCGCGCGTCAACCTCTCTGGATGAAACAGTGGCCCTTCGCGCACACCATTGAGATGACGTATCGGCTCACCAACGGTCAGTTGGAAGTAGCGACTGAGATAGTCAATCTCAGTTCCGAAGCAATGCCGGTCGCGATCGGCTTTCATCCGTACTTCCAACTGACGGATTCACCGCGCGATGAGTGGACGATCGCCCTCGGTGCGCGCACGCGATGGGCCCTCGACGCGAACAAGGTGCCGACTGGTGAAACGGTAGCAATCGAGCAGCTCTTTCCCAATCCCACATCGGCGCCTTTGCGCGACTACAACCTCGACGACGTGTTCAGCGATCTCGTGCGTGATTCGGACGGACGCGCGACGATGACCGTCATCGGCAAGAAGCAGCGGCTCGACGTCATCGTCGGCGCAGGGTATCGATCGGTGGTCGTCTGGGCGCCGAGTCCATCTGGCAAGGGGCGCGGCGGCCAGGGCGATTCACTCCCGGCCGAGCGAAACTTCATCTGCTTCGAGCCGATGGCTGGTATCACCAACGCGATCAACATGGCTCATCGTGGAACCTACGGCGAGCTACAGACCATTGCGCCGGGCGGAACATGGCGCGAGCGCTTCTGGATAAAGCCATCCGGCTTCGAGCGAGTCGCAAGGTAGGAAGTCGTGTCCGGCTTCAGCCGGACGTCATGGTATTTTTACGCACGTGAAAACGTCCCTTCGTCATCTCCTTTCGCTCATCTGGTGTGGATTCGGCGTCCTCCTGTTCGTCGCCGTCATTCAAGCGCAGACGCCTGGGACCAGCCAAGGCGGACAAGCACCTGCGACGCAGCCGCCACCTCCAGGTGGAGGCCGCGGATTCACTCCTGGAACAGAAAGCGGCTTCGCGACATTTCAAACGCGCTGCACCGGCTGTCATGGCAATCCCGCGGTCGAGCGTGCGCCATCGCCTACGGCGATTCGCGAGATGACGCCCGAGCGGATCTACGAGTCGCTGACGACCGGATCCATGCAGGCGCAGAGCTCGGGACTTACCGACGCCCAGAAGAAAGCGCTTGCCGAGTTCATGGCCAGCCGGCCGATCGGCAGTGCGCGGCAGGGCGACGGCAAGAGCATGCCGAATCAGTGCGCCAGTAATCCGGCAATGGCCAACCCGGCACAAGGTCGCGGATGGAACGGTTGGGGCAATGGGCTTTCGAACACACGATTCCAAACGGCAGCTGCCGCCGGACTGACAGCGGCGCAGGTTCCTCGACTGAAACTCAAGTGGGCGTTCGGATTCCCGACCGGCGTCTCCGCCAACGCGCAGCCAACAGTGGTTGCCGGCCGGGTGTTCGTTGGCAGTGACAATGGGTTCTTCTACTCACTCGATGCGAAGACGGGATGCGTCTACTGGTCCTTTGAGCAGAAATCGATCGTTCGAAACTCGCCGACAGTCGGCGCCGTCTCGGGTCAGGGCTCGACGCGCTTCGCGGTGTTCTTCGGCGACGGCCACGCGAATGTGTACGCCCTCGATGCGCAGAACGGCCGTCAGCTCTGGAAGACGAAAGTCGACCCTCACTTCGTCGCACGTATCACGGCAGGCGTGACGTATTACAACGGCAGGGTGTTCGTGCCGGTGTCATCGTCCGAAGAGTTCAGCAGTGGACATCCCGACTACTCTTGCTGCACCTCGCGCGGCAGCGTCGTCGCACTCGATGCCAGCACGGGCAAGGAAATCTGGAAGGCCTGGGTCGTACCCGAAGAACCGAAGCCGTACCGGACGATGCCGAACGGTGTCGTGCTTTACAAGCCAGCAGGAGGCGCCGTCTGGAACGCGCCGACGGTCGATCCGGTTCGCAATGCCATCTATGTCGGCACCGGTGACGCGACGACGGCGCCGCCCGCTAAAACCACCGATGCGATCATGGCCGTCGACATCAACACCGGGAAGCTGCTCTGGTCGTATCAGGCGACCGAGAACGACGTGTTCATGGGCGGCTGCAACGGACCAACGAAGAGCGAGGCGTGCCCGAGCCCGATGGGACCGGACATGGATATCGGCAACTCGCCGATTCTCACCACTCTGGCCAACGGCAAGCGGGCACTGCTGGCGGGAACGAAGAGCGCCGACGTGTTCGCCCTGGATCCAGACAACAACGGTGCGCTGCTGTTCCGGATGAACGCAGCGGGTGGTCCCACTGGTGGTGGACGTGGTGGACGCGGCACGATCGTCTGGGGCGGAGCGGCCGACACGCAGCACGTCTACTATGGCGCGGGTGCCGCTGGACTTGCCGCGATTCGACCTGCCACTGGCGAACGTGCGTGGGTGTTCCAACCTGAAGGGCGCGGAGTCGCGCTGGGTGCGGCACCCACGGTGATCCCCGGCGTCGTCTTCCAGGGTGGATCGAACGGCAGGCTCTATGCGGTGGCTGCCGCCGACGGCAAACAACTTTGGGAGTTCGACACTGCGCAGGAGTTTGAAACCGTGAACCGCATGGTCGCCCACGGGGGCGCCATCAGCACGTCCGGCGCAGCCGTCGTCGATGGGATGGTCTACGTCGGATCGGGCTACGCAGTCGGCACTGGTGCCACTGCGGGAAACGTCCTGCTGGCGTTCGGTATCGAATGAAGGAGGTCAGCGATGCTCGGAATCCTCAGCCTCGCGCTTCTCGGAGCCGCGGCGCCACCTCTTACGTGTGACAGCTTGATGGCTCTTCGGCTCCCGCAGGCCACGATCACCAGCGCCACGGTGATACCGGCTGGCCCATTCGTGCAGCCGGGTGGAGGCCGCGGTCGACAGGGCGCTGCACCTGAAGCCAGCGAACCGATCCCCGAGCACTGCCGCGTGAAGATGGTGCTCAAACCAACACCGGACTCCAACATCAACGTCGAGCTCTGGATGCCGATGACGAATTGGAATGGACGATTCCTCGCCGTCGGCAATGGGGGGTTTGCAGGTTCGATCCAGGGTTATGCCGACATGCAGATCGCGTTGCGACGCGGCTACGCGACGGCGGCGACGGATACCGGTCACTCGGAGGCTGACGGCCCGGGCGGGATGTTCGGTCTCGGCCATCCCGAAAAGATCGTGGACTTCGCCTATCGCGCCGTCCACGAGATGACGGTGAAGTCGAAACAGGTCATCAACGAGTTCTACGATCGCGCGCCCCGATTCTCCTACTTCAAGGGTTGTTCGACCGGTGGCAGGCAGGCGGCGATGGCGGCGCAGCGTTTCCCCGAGGATTTCGACGGCATCATCGGCGGCGCTCTTGCCAATCGACACATCCAGATGCATACCGCCGGCGTCTCGCGAAACATCGAGCTCGCGCGGCACCCGGAGCGCACCATCCCGGAGGAGAAAGCGAAGCTTGTCAACGATACGGTGATGAAGGCGTGCGACACGCTCGAGGAAGGTTTCCTCAACAACCCGCGTGAGTGCAAAGTCGATTTGTCCAAGCTGGCGTGCAGCGGCGCTGATTCAGCGACCTGCCTTACCGCAGCGCAGATGCGAACGGTCGAGACCTTCTACGGCGGGCTCAAGAACAGCAAGGGCGAACTGATTTTCTCGGGCCAGGCACTCGGCAATCCGATCCCGGCGCTGCGTGGCGCGACCGGCACACCAGGTGGCGGCTACGATACGGTACGCATCTGGGGCTTCCAGGACGCCAACTACGACTGGCACACCTTCGACCTCGATCGCGACATGCCGATCATCAACAAGAAGGTCGGCTTCGTGGACGCGGTGAGCTCTGACCTGCGTAAGTTCAAGGCGCACGGCGGTAAGTTCCTGCTCTACGCCGGGTGGCGAGACACGACCATCACACCCGAGAACACGGTGCTGTATTACGAGAACCTCGTCAAAGAGATGGGCGAACAGAAAGATTTCGCACGACTCTTCATGGTGCCGGGCATGGCCCACTGCCGTGGCGGAGATGGGCCGAACACCTTCGACACGCTGACGACGATGGAGCAGTGGCGGGAACAAGGGGTTACACCCGTTCAGATGATGGGATCGAATCCGCAATCGGGCTTGACGCGGCCACTCTGCCCGTACCCGCAGTACGCGAAGTACAAGGGCTCCGGCGATCTCAAGGACGCGAAGAACTGGGCCTGCACGGCACCTTAAGATCGATATGAGCGGTGACACGTCCGAGATCGTCGCGCGCGGGGCCGAGTCGGCGCCACCAGCAGCCGTAATCGAGCGCAACGGCGTCAGGATCGTCGATACATTTGCCGAAGCCTTCGGCATGCGCGCGGCGCGCGTCATCATCACGGCGCAATCACCGGCGTGGGCAAGGACCGCGGCACAGTCGATGACGGGGTTCGCCACCTCGGTGATTGGGTGCAAGGTCGAAGCGGGCATCGAGGCCGAGATCGCATCAGAAGACACCCTCGACGGACGGCCAGGCATCTCCGTGCTGCTGTTTGCGTTCGATGCCGAAGGATTAGGACGACAACTGATCGATCGGGTCGGGCAAACGATTCTGACGTGCCCGACGACGGCCTGCTTCGACGGACTGCCGCAGTCGACCGAACGTGTGACCGTCGGCGGCGCGCTGCGTCATTTCGGCGATAAGTTCCAGTCGAGCAAGATGCTCGACGGTCAACGCTTCTGGCGCATTCCCGTGATGGAAGGCGAGTTCCTCGTGCAGGAAGCCTTTGGCGTTCAGAAGGCCATCGGCGGAGGCAACTTCCTCATCCTGGCGAAAGATGAGGCTTCAGCGCTGTCGGCAGCGGAAGCGGCGGTCGATGCGATGCGCAAAGTCCGCGGCGTCATACTGCCCTTCCCCGGTGGGATCGTGCGTTCGGGCAGCAAGGTGGGCGCGAAGAAGTACAAAAACATGATCGCGTCGACCAACGACGCGTACTGCCCGACGTTGCGAGGGCGGCCCGGGGTCACGAGTCAGATACCTGCGGGCGCGAATTCAGTCCTGGAGATCGTCGTCGACGGACTCGACCGCGCCGCGATTGAGGACGCGATGCGCGCGGGCCTCGACGCCGCGTGCCGCCCTGGCGTCGTCGAGATTACCGCGGGCAACTACGGCGGCAAGCTCGGGAAGCATCATTTCCACCTGCACGCGCTGCTGCAATCACCGAATTGGTGATCGTGGATTCTTGATCGTTGATTCGTTGGCGATTGTTGATTCTTGATTGAGGATTGCGAACCAGACCCAATCAACGATCTCCAATCAACAATCACAAACGAATCAATAATCAAACATCATTAATCTTCAATGCGCTGATGCCGTCTTATTTCACGTGCTCTTTCAGAAACCCCACCGCCTGCGGCCACACCTTGGCAGCCACGTCCGCATTGAATGTCCCGAGGGCGTTGTGCGGACCCATGAAGGCGTGACCCGTTCCGGGATGGACCGTGAGCGTCACGTCCTTGCCCATGCCACGCAGCTTGGCCTCGAGCGCGTGCGCCGCGGCAGGAGAGAAGAAGCTGTCGTTTTCAGCCATGTGGCCGCTGACCGTCGCATTCAGCTTCGACCAGTCCGGCTCGCTGGCGCCCTGCGGGAATCCATAAAACGGCACGACCGCCTTCACCTTGTCTGGACGGTTGGCGGCAATGATGAACGCGAGCATCCCGCCCATGCAGAACCCAACCACGCCGATCCCCTTGCTCGTGACGGCGGGGTGGCTGGCTAAGTAGTCGACCGCGCCGCTCATGTCGCGTCCGGCACGATCGGGCGGCAGGCTCTGCATCAGGTGCGACGCCTTGTCCATTTCGTCGTGCGCGGCAAGCTCGCCGTGGTACAAGTCGGGCGCGAGCGCGACGAAGCCGGCTTGCGCAAGGCGGTTCGCCATCTCCTTGATGCCGGAATCAAGGCCCCACCATTCCTGGATGACGAGGACGCCCGGCCCTGAGCCGCTCGCGGGCGTCGCGAGGTAGCCCGACGCCATACTTCCGTTGCTGCGAAACTCTACGGTGTCTGCCATGCCGGTAAGGATAATCTGATTGCCATGAAAAACGTGTTGCCACTGCTGGTCGTGCTGAGCATCACCGGGACACTCGTGAGTGCGATGAGCCAGCTGTCAGCTCAGCCGACGGATCGTTTCCTCGAAGTCAACGGTCTCCGCATTCACTACGTGGACTGGGGTGGAGAGGGCAAACCGCCGTTCGTGATGGTGCACGGCCTCGATCGTGTCGCGCGCACATTCGATCACCTCGCGACGCGTTTTACGTCGAAATATCGCGTGCTCGCCATCGACATGCGCGGGCACGGCGACTCGGGTTGGGATCCACAAGGGCGTTACCTCGTCGAGGATCACGTCGGCGATCTCGAAGGCGTCGTCGGGCAGCTCGAGCTTCGCGACCTGGTGCTCTGGGGGAATTCAACCGGCGGCCGTGTCGTACAGGTATTCGCGGGCAAACATCCGGAGCTCGTGTCGCGCGTGATCTCCGAGGACGTGGGACCGGAGCGACCGCGCCAAATCGCGGACAACTACGCAAAGCGCGTCCAACAGGAGCAGGCTGGCTGGGCGTCGCAGGATGAACTGCTCGCACAGCTCCGAAAGTCCAACCCGCGCATGTCGCCCGCGGTCCTCGAACCTTACGTGCGCTACGGCACGAAGAAACGCGCCGATGGACGCATCGAGTGGAAGCGCGATCCGCAACTCGTGAAGGGCTTCGTCGCGACCGAGCTCTGGCGCTACGTGCGCAACATCAAGGCGCCGATCCTGTACATCATCGGAGGTCGAAGCAACATCGTCCCTCCGGAGACGCAGGACGAATTGAGGAAGGTGTTGCCGAATGCGCAACTCGTCACGATTCCCGACGTCGGCCACTATCCGAGCGACGAGAAGACCGATGAGGTCGTGACGATCGTGAATCGCTTCCTGGCGGGAGAGAAAATTGGCGGGTAGGCCGGGTCTTGCCTTGTCGACCCGGCTTGTCCCTACGCCTCGCTCGACTCGCTGTAAATCCTTTCGGCACGCTCGACCAGCATCGCGTAACACGTCGCATCGTCCGAGCCCACCGCCAGCACAGTACAAATCGGCTGCCCGGCGGCGACGTGCTCTCCCCTACGCGGAACATCGCGGATGTTCTCGTCATCCAGCCATCCGCTCACGTCTCCGATGACCACATCTCGAGGAGCGAAGACGATGGCCTTGCCGTACGTCGCGCTCGTCGGCGGCGGTTCTCTGAGGTCGAATTCCGGCAATGCGCCTCGATGACACGCCTCGGCATGAAGGCTGAAGAGAGAGATGCCTCGCGCTCGCTCGATGAGCTCCATCGATGCGGACCACCGTGGATTCACTTCGACGGGCCGAAGCTCGTTGCCGGCCGCCACGAAATCGATGCTGCCAACTCCCACCAGAGGGAAGGCATTGGTAACTGCATCCACCAGCGCAATCGCGGCGGCGGACGTGTCCGGTGAGATCGCGGCATCGAGGATGTTTCCGCAGTAGCGAAATCCCGCAGCGCCAAAGGCCGTCTCCCCCACCAACTGTCGCGTCGCACCAAGCGCAACACCGCGGCCTCCTGCGGCGACGAACACCACGGACGCGGGCACGCCATCGATGAATTCCTGCAGGTAGTGACCGCGCGTCACCGGCTCGTTCGCAGACCACACCCTCACGCCGTGGCCACCGCCCGAGATACGAGGCTTGATCAGCCAACGGCCCACATCACGGTGCTGTTCGGTGCTCTGCCCCGATGTGAGGACTCGCGGCACGTGGAAACCGCGCTCCTCGAACTCGTGCGCCAGCAACAACGGGTCTCGGACTCGTCGCAGCACGACGGAGTCATTTCCCCAAAGCGCCCGGCCTCTGGCCAGGACATCCACGGCCTTGGGATGATTCTCGAGGTTCGATAGATAGACGACGGCGTCGCTCGACAACGCGGGAGCCACGGCGGCAATCGCTTCCGCAGAGAAGGCCTTTCCGAAATCTCGTGGCAACGACAACGCGCGTACCGAAGGGTGCTGGTCAACGTCGGCGTACGCGTCGAGCGCGATCACGTCGAACCCGGCACGCGCTGCCGACTCGGCTGCGGAGCGAGTCGAGACGCCAACGATCAAGACCCGCACGGGCTACTCAATGCCCAGGCGCCGTCGTGCGGCATCCGGGGAAATCACGAACAGGTGATCGAGCACCGTGCCGGACGCCTCACGAATGCCGAGCGCGTCGACGATCCCCGAAGCGCTTCCACCGGCGAGCCCATCAGCAAGCAGCGCGGCACCTTGCGCGGCATGCTTGGCAACAGTGGCAAACCCCGAGAGCAGCTCGACGGATCCGCCTGGCACGATCCGCGACAATCGCGTCATCAACCCTCCATGGATCGCCGGCACTCGCGCGAGACGTCCTGACAACACGACCGCGCGCGCAGATGGCGCCGACACAGTCAGGCTCGCGACCGCCTTGACGATGCTTTCGAGATACGCTTCGAGCGCCTTTTGCCGCTCGGGTGTGGTCACTTCCGCCACCGTTTCGGCCGGCGCGCCGGTGGCGCCCGCGACACTCAAGGCCCCGCCCGAAAAAATCATCTGCTTCGTGACTTGCCCGGCGAGAAATGCAACCTCGCCGTCGAGCGCTCCGCTCGCGGTCGCCCCGAGTGGCCCCGACGATCCACCGAGCCCGTCAACGATACGCCCATGTTCGACGGCGAGCGCGGCGCTGAATGCCCCTCCCAGTTCGAGGAGAACGAGTGACACGTCTCGCGCGTCGCGGCCATGGCGGCGCGCCTGATCGTGAATCGCCAGCGCCACGGCGCAGACCTTGTCCGCCGTGCCCATGTCCACGCGGTTGATCTTGCGGTGCGCGGGAACAGAAGTCAGGTGCACGACCCCGGGCGTGACCAGCACGGGGACCGGTGCCTTTGTCAGCGCGCGCAGCAGCGACGAGAGTCCGCCGATACCGCCGCTTTCACCCCGGGGTGCCAGGCAGGCCAGCCGGAGATCCGTTTCAGTGAGCTCGCTGACGAGCTTGAGCGGAAGACCGTAACCGGAAGGGCCGGCAACCAGATCCAGTGGGGCCGCTCGATCGAGCAGGCCAAGCACCAACGAGGGATCAGCGAGCGCGTCCTCGGTCGCGATCGACTGGTCGAGAAACATTCGACCAGCGTCAAGACCGCAGAGGTCGAGACTGACCGTTCCAGGATCGATACCAATGACGCGGGGCATTGGGACGTTGCTCGTAACTCAACCCGGCGGTCTGCAAATCAAGACCCGCCCTACGCTGTCGAGCATCTTGATTACAAGGTGTCTGACAATTCCGCTATCGATTCCGCATCGAGAATCAGATCGTTCTTCTCGAACAGCTTCGCGATGCAGGCCTTGTGGATCTTCATCTTCAAGTTGCCGACCCCCAACGCGCCGAACGTCGTCACGCCCTCCCTCACCGCGCCATCGTCAGTGACCTCGATCCCTTCCACGCCCAGCGGTGGAACCGCGTTCACATCGGCAGCGACGCGCAGGCCAGTCAGACCGACCCAGGCAGCGCGTGGGATCAGACACACACCGGCTGGCCCCGCGTTGAGAAACATCTCGACGCCTTCGAGCGCCTGCGTGGCACCCGAGCTGTCGGCCATCGCGACTTCGCGAAGCGAACCACCAAAGCGTTGGCGGATCTTTTCGGAGAGCGAACCGTCACCGGCCCGCCTCGAGGTGACAGTGACCCGTGCCCCGGCTTTCGCCAGGAGTCCCGCGGCACGCAAGCCCACTGGACCGGATCCGGCAGTGACCAGCGCCGAGCGTCCTTCGAGTGCGCCAGCGGCTTGCCGCATCTTCGCAACAGCGGCGACGGCAGTCGTGTTCGAACCATTCGAATCGAGCATGACCGATACACGCAGCGGACCGAAGAACGCTTTCTTGACGGCGCCGAGGAGCTGTTCGCCCTTCGCCATGTCGCTGCCGCCGATGAAGATGGCGGTCGAGTGCAGGTGCTTGGGCCCGCGCGTAAAGATCGCCCCGTGCACCAGGTCGCGGACCGCGTCGACGGTGACGCCGCCGTAACTCATGACCTCGTCGGCGCCGGCATCGAAAGCAACGACACGGTCGAACACGCTGGGGTGAGGCGAGGAATCGAGTTGCAGGAGTAGTTTCTTCATAGAAAAGACACCGGGTGTGATTTCCGCACGCACTCGTCAGGAAATCACACCCGGTGTCCTTGTTACTTCGGGCTGTACGGGTGCTTCGCCGTCTTGGCGCCAGTCAGCACATCGTTCACCGCTGGCTTGCCGCCCAGCGCGCGCGCGATGGACTCTTTCGTCGCCTGGTAGTTGTAGTCGTAGATCTTCTTGTCGTCGGCCGCTTCCCAGTGGATGAATACGCCGACCAGGATGCACAGATCGTCGGCCTTGCCCTGCGGAATCACCCCGCTCTCCACTGAGTCGACCACCGCCCGCGCCACCGCCGCCTGCGCCGGCCCGAACATCTGCACCGCCTGCTTCGCGCCTTTGATCGTCACCTTGTTGAACAAGAGCGTATCCGGCTTGGCCGGCAGGTTCGGCGCTACCACCGCCAAGAGCGTCGTGAACCCGTCCTTGTTGTTCGCCAGCGCGTTGCAGAAGGCTGCCCCCGCCGGTCCCGTCTTCGAGCCAATGATCAAGTCGATGTGAGCCACTTCGTTGCCATCGCCCACCAGTGACTCGCCCAAAAAGAAGTCCGCTGCCATGTCGACACACTCCTGTCTGGAAGTGGGGGCCTGCCAAATCACCAGAACTCGCTCTGGCGTCTTCACCGAGGCCCGTTCGGCCGGGCCCCAACCGCGCGCGCATGGACCCCTGGCGCGCCGGAAGCCGGACGAATATATCACCGACACAGCTCGTCTATAGTGATACAGTTAGTCGAGCGCAGCAGCGTAAAACTCGTGGCCAGCCTCTCCCAGGCACGACCTAACAAATCGATCGCGAACGTCGCCGCCGACAGGCCACTCGGACCCGTCCTCGATTTCATGCGGCTGATGTGGGCGATCAACCACGGCCTCGATCGGGCGTCTCGCGGCATGCAGGCGAAGTTCGGCATCACCGGCCCGCAACGCCTGGTGCTTCGGATCGTCGGCAGCTTTCCGGGACTCTCTGCCGGAGATCTCGCACGAACCCTGCACGTCCACCCCAGCACGTTGACAGGCATCCTTCAGCGCCTCGAGACTCGTGGGCTTCTTCGTCGGCTCACCGACCCGGCCGATGCTCGCCGCGTGCAGCTCGAAATCACGGCGCGAGGAAAGCGCCTGACGGTTCCCGCCATCGGCACGGTCGAATCAGCGATCAAGCGATTGATGTCGACGTGGAGTGAGGGTGAACTGACGGTGACACGTCGAACGCTAATGGCGATCGCCGAGGAGTTGGACGGATCACCAACCGGGACGCGAGCACGACGAATAAGACACCGGGTGTGATTTCCGCACGCACTCGTCAGGAAATCACACCCGGTGTCCTTGTTACTTCGGGCTGTACGGGTGCTTCGCCGTCTTGGCGCCAGTCAGCACATCG
>Ga0075431_100001257_pt1 | contig 23081 bp, 19 predicted proteins | sample RhiMetdeltSRZDD5_FD_75297 | JGI IMG/M metagenome (GOLD analysis project Ga0075431, IMG submission 75297) | Populus rhizosphere microbial communities from Tennessee, USA - Rhizosphere MetaG P. deltoides SRZDD5 | ecosystem: Host-associated > Plants > Roots > Rhizosphere > Soil | place: USA... | reverse complement strand
GACGAGGGGAGGTTGGCCCAGAGCTGGAAGCCGTGCATGCGTCCGTCCGCGTCGCCCGTCGGCATCTCCTGGTGGATGATCCCGCGGCCGGCCGTCATCCATTGGATGTCGCCCGCCCCGATGCTGCCGCGGTTGCCCATGCTGTCGCCGTGCTCCACCGTGCCTGCGAGCACGTAGGTGATCGTCTCGATCCCCCGATGGGGGTGCCAGGGGAAGCCGGCCAGATAATCCTCCGGCCGATCGTTCCGGAAATCGTCGAGGAGAAGGAAGGGATCGTAGTCGGCGGTGGCCCCGAAGCCGAACGCGCGGCGCAGCCGCACGCCCGCGCCCTCCAGGGTCGGCTTGGACTTGACGAGACGCTTGACCTGTCGGATCGCCACTTTCCCCTCCCTATTCCTTCAGGACCTGGTGCACGAGCGCGATGGCCGTCGATCCCTCCCCCACCGCCGAGGCCACCCGCTTCTGGTTGCCGCTGCGCACGTCGCCCACCGCGAACACGCCGGGAAGGCTCGTCTCGAGCAGATGCGGCGCCCGGGACAGCGGCCAGCTCGCCGCCCTCAGATCGTCCCGGGAGAGGTCCGGTCCCGTCTTGATGAATCCCCGGTCGTCGAGCCGGAGGCAGTCCGCGAGCCACCGCGTGGTCGGCTCCGCTCCCGTCATCACGAAGACGTGACCGACATCGCTCCGCTCGACCGCCATCGTCTGGTTGTCCCGCCAGCGCACCGCCTGGAGGCGGTCGCTCCCTTCGAGGCCCACGATCTCCGCGCGCGTCCAGAGCTCGATGTTGGGACTCTGCTCGATGCGGCGGATCAGGTAGCGCGACATCGTCTCCGCGAGTCCCGCCGCGCGCACGAGCATTCTCACGCGCCGCACGGACGGGGCCAGGAAGACGGCGGCCTGGCCGGCGGAGTTCCCGCCCCCGACCACGATCACCTCTTCGCCGCGGCAGAGCTGCGCTTCCATGGCCGTGGCCCCGTAATAGACGCCCGCGCCCTCGAAGCGGGACAGGTCCTCGACGGCCAGCTTCCGATAGGACGCTCCCGTAGCGATGACGATGGTGCGGGCGGGAACCGTCGTCCCGTCTTCGAGCTCGATCGCGTAGGGCTTTCGCGCGCAGAGGAGGGCCCGCGCGCCCTTGGCCACCGTCACCTGCGCCCCGAACTTCTGGGCCTGGCTGTAGGCACGCCCGGCGAGCTCCTGGCCGGAGATGCCCATCGGGAACCCGAGGTAGTTCTCGATGCGGGAGCTCGAGCCCGCCTGCCCGCCCGGGGCCGTGGACTCGAGCACCAGGACGTCGAGGCCTTCGGAAGCGCCGTAGACGGCCGCGGCCAACCCCGCCGGTCCCGCCCCCACGATGACCGTGTCCCGCACGTGCGTCAGATCGATGGGCGCATTGAGGCCGAGGCAGTCCGCGATCTGCTGGTTGGTCGGGTTGCGGAGGACGGTGCGGCCTCCGCAGATGAGCACGGGCACGTCCACGACCCCCACGTGGAAGCGATCGAGGAACTCCTGCGCTTCCGCGTCCTGCTCGAGGTCGATGTACGACATCGGATGCCCGTTGCGGGTGAGGAACTCCTTGACGCGGAGAGTGCCCGCGGAGTGGCGCGACCCCAGGATGACCACGTCCGCGGAGCCGCGGGCGATCAGCTCGAGCCGGCGGAGGATGAAGGCCCGCATGATGATCTCGCTCAGCTCGCTGTCCGTCTGCACGAGCGCCATCAGCTGCGGCCGGTCCACCTCGATCACTTCCGCGCTTTCACGGGCGCGCGTCCGGGCCAGGCCGCGCCGGCCGGAGAGGATGGCCATCTCCCCCGTGAAGGATCCGACTCCGTGCACCACGATGATGTCTTCGACGTCCCCGACCACTCTCACCGTCTCGAGGGTGCCGGCGGTGATCACGAAGATCCGCGGGGTGTCGCCCGGGGCCAGAAGGACCTCGCCCGGCTCCACCCTGCGCACGCGCCCATGAGCCTTGACCCTCTCGATCTGCTCCGGGGTCAGCCGGGGAAAGACGTGCTCGAGGGGAGAGGAGAGGCGGAGGGTCGTGGTGGCGGCGCTCGTCATGGCGAAAGGGTAGGGCTACTGGCTCGAAACAAGGTACTCGTTCTGGAACGAGTAGTCATCCACGCGTCATCTCACGGTCACGAGGCGCAATTACGTTGGACCGCCGATTGGCCGAGGGAGAGATGTGGACGAAGTGGACACCTGAGCCCGGGCGCCGCCGCCAGATCACCTGGCCGCTCGTCTGGGCGGCCATCATCACGCGCGAATGCGTATGCACCGGATGTGGCAGCCCATCCGTACGCCGGTCGCAGGTGAGGACACCCCTGCCCCTCCGGTTCGCGGGCATGCGGCTCTGGCGTTGCCGTGACTGCGGCGCCCTGTTCCCGCTCACCAGCGGCGTGAGCGCGTAACGGAGGCCCGGATGCGTCGGCGAACGATCACTTCGGGCGGCTCGCGGAGGTCCGAATCTGCGAACGGGTGAAATTTATTTTCGACCTGCAAAGTTCCTGCAGCGTTTTTGCGCGCCGCGAGTGAAAGCCGTCTACACACTCGCGGTGGAAGGCATCTCTCGCGCGCGTGAAGACGACAGGGTGCGTCTGTACAGGTCGGGACGGCTTTCGCGGACTCTCGCTCGTGTCGCCTGCGATGCCCGGCCAACCGCATCGTCCTCCAAGGCGTGTCAGAGGCCCATGCTACAAACGCGACATGCAGAACGACATTCTCACTTCGCTCACTCGACTCTCCGACACCGAGCTCGTGGCACGTGTGAAGAGCCTCGTCGCGCGGGAGCGGGACGCCACGGCCCACCTCGTCGCTCACCTCGCGGAGATGGACACGCGGGACGTGCACCTGCGCGAGGGCTTCCCCTCTCTCTACGTCTACTGCCGGGATGAGCTGGGTCTCTCCGAAGGCGAGAGTTACAACCGCATCGAGGTGGCCCGCGCGGCCCGACGGTTTCCCGTCATCCTCGAGATGCTGGCGGCGGGAGCGGTCAACCTGACGACGGTGCGACTCCTCGCGCCGCACCTGACCGCGGCCAACCATCGCGAGGCGCTGGAGTCGGCCCGCGGAAAGAAGAAGTCCGAGGTCGAAGAGATCGTGGCCAGGCTCGCGCCGCGGCCCGACGTCGCGGCCTCCGTTCGGAAGCTTCCCGCCCTCCGCCTCCAGGCCTCGGTTCCTGCCGTCGTGCCTGCCGTGGCTCCGATGGAGTTTGGCGGCGCGTCGGCGATGGACCTTGCCGCGCCGTCTCCAACGGGCCTCACCGAGCAGTCGTCGGTTCCACGCGCGGCGGTGGCGCCGCTCTCTCCTGACCGTTACAGGCTGCAGCTCACGATCGGTGGCGACACGCTGGAGAAGCTGCGCCTGGCGAAGGACATGCTCGGCCATGCCATCCCTTCCGGAGATGACGCCGCCCTCCTCGATCGGGCCCTCACGGCTCTGCTTGTGGACCTGGCCAGGAAGAAGTTCGCCGACACGCCGAAGCCCCGGCGGTCGCGCGCGAGGGATCCACGAGCGCGTGACGCCTCCGCCGCCGACAAGCGAGCCGTCTGGGTCAGGGACCTCGGGCGTTGCACATACATCGGCCCGAACGGTCATCGCTGCAACGAGCGCCGCTTCGTGGAATTCCACCACCTGGACCCGTATGCCCTGGGCGGCGAGACAACCGTGGACAACCTCGCGTTGAGGTGCCGCCGTCACAACGACTACGAGGGCCGGCTGTACTTCGGGAAGCGCCGCCGAAGCGATGCCGGCGTACCGGAGAAGGACATCACGCATTGGGAGCACCCGTGCGAGCCGGCGAACTTGTTCCAGAACAAGTTCGCCGGCAGTGTCTCACCCTCCACTTGTTCCGCAGGCCTCGAGCCCCGACCGTGAGATCACCTCCATCGTCTTGCTCGAGATGGCCCCGGGTGGGCGCCTAGGGGACTGACTTCGTCGCGGGCGCGGGCACGGCCTTCGTCGCGGGCGCGGCTTCCGTCGCGGGTACGGCTACCGTCGCGGCCTCCGGCGCGGGCGCGGGCCCCGCGCCCTTCGCCGGACGCGCCGGCGACGCGGCCCACAGGGACGCGCCCACGGTGACGAGCAGCACGATGCCGATGACGAGGATCGACCGACCCGGGCCGATGTGGATCCAGTCGCTGGCCAGCATCTTGCCGGCGGTGAAGAGGAGGATGATCGCGAGCCCCTGGCGCAGGAAGCGCAGATGCGTGAGCGTGTCGGCCAGCACGAAATAGATCGAGCGCAAGCCCATCATGGCCATGACGTTCGACGTGTAGACGATCATCGGGTCGCGGGTCACGGCCAGGACCGCGGGCACGGAGTCGAGCGCGAACACGATGTCGGTCGTCTCGATCATCACCAGGGCCACGAGCAGGGGCGTGGCCACGAGCCGGCCGTTTTCGCGCCGCCAGAAGCGATCGCCGATGATCACGGGGCTCACGCGCACCAGGCGCGCGATCCAGGTGTTGCAGACGTTGCAGGCCTCCTCCACCACGCGCCGCTCCTGCTCCGCCCCGAAGAGGAGGCGCCCGGCGGCGAGGAGGATGAGGCCGGCCAGGAGATAGATGGCCCAGTGGAAGCGCTGGATGAGGGCCACCCCGGCGCCGATCATGATCGCGCGGAAGACGAGCGCGCCCAGGACACCGAACCACAACACGCGCTTTCGGCGCGCGGCGGGGATGTGCAGCTCCGAGAAGATGATGATGAAGACGAAGATGTTGTCCACGGAGAGCGACTTCTCCAGGACGTAGGCCGCGTAGTATTCGGCCGCGGCGGTCGTCCCGCGCGTCGCCCACACCCACAGGCCGAAGGCCAGGCCCAGCCCCACCCACGCCACGACCGCGACGAGGTTGCGCACACGCTCGCGCCGCTCCGTGGCCGGGCCGCTCAGGACCGTCCCTCCCGCTCGACCGTGATGCCCAGCTCGACCCAGTCCAGCTGCTCTTCCAGGCGATGGAAGGCGGCATCACCGATGTCGCCGCCCGCCCTCATCTCGAAGACCGTCCTCCGCGCCTCCACCAGAGCGCGCCGGTGCAGGTCGGCGTGGGCGGATCGCGCCTGCCCCTCCTCCGTCTCCTCCGGCCCCTGCTCGAGATGCGTGGCCAGCTCCTCGCGCACGGCGTCCGCGACCGGCGATCCATCGCCTTCGAGCGTGGCCAGCGCGGCCCGCAGCGCGCGCTCGCGCGCGAGCTCGACCTCCCGCCCCACCGGATCGCCGTCCTGCAGGTCGAGGGCCAGGAGGAGCGGTCTCAGGGTCAACCCCTGGAGGACGAGCGTGCCCAGAACGACCGAGAACGCGGTGAACACGAGGAGGTCCCGGAACGGGAAGGCCATGGGCAGGGCCAGCGCCGCGGCCAGGGTGACGATCCCGCGCATGCCGGACCACGAGACGACGAGCCCCGTGCGCACGCTCGGGGGCAGGGTCGGGCGCGGCGGATGGAATCCGACGCGCCGGATCCTCCAGCGCAGGACGGCGTTGTGTGTCATCACCCAGGCGAAGCGGACGAGGATCACGGTGAGAAGGACGGCGCCCGCGATCTGGAAGTAGAGGGTCCGCCGGTCCGGGTCGAGTGCGGTCAGGATCGGACGGATCTGCAGGCCGATGAAGACGAAGGCGAGCACGTTCAGGACGAAGACCACGGTGTCCCACACCGCGTAGGAGGGCACGCGGATCCGCGCCGGCGTCCGCGCCGGGGCGCGTCGCGAGACCGCGACCGCGAAGCACACCATGGTGAGCACGCCGGAGAGCCCCAGGCGCTCGGCCAGGATCCAGACGCCGAACGTGGTGATGAACTGGAAGATGATCGCGGTGGGCACGTCCCTGACCCGGTCCGTCACCTTCAGCATCAGCCAGGCCAGCGCGGGACCGGCCACCAGGCTGCCCGCCACCGCCAGCAGGAACGCGGGCGCGACGGCCCGTATCGAGAACGCGCTCGCCACCACGGCTCCGACGGCCAGCCGGTAGATGAGGAGCGCGGTCGCGTCGTTGAGCAGGCTCTCGCCCTCCAGGATCGTGAGGAGGCGATGCGGGAGCTTGACCTGCCGTAGCACCGCGATGGCCGCGGTCGCGTCCGGAGGAGCCACGACGGCGCCGAGCGCGATGGCCGCCGCCCACGGCAGGCCCGGCACCAGGGCCCGGGCCACCGCCGCGACCGCCACCGTCGTCAGGACGACGCTGACGACGACGAGGCTCGCGACGGGCCCCCAGTTCTCCTTGAGGTCCCGGGGCGAGGCGTCGTAGGCCGCGTCCAGGAGCACGGGCGCGACGAACAGGGCCAGCGCGAGGTCGGGGGGGATCGAGAAGGCGGGCATTCCGGGCACGAAGGCGAGCACGGCGCCGCCGAGGGCCAGGAGCGCGGGATAGGGCGCCCCGATCCGCCGCGCCAGCGCGGCCAGGGTGACGGCCACCAGCAGCAGGCCGATGAGCGTCTCGAACTCATGCATTCGTGAGATCGTACACGGGCGGCTAGGCGGTCTTCGCTCCTGTCGTCACCTGGGGATCCTGCCAGCCGCCCGGCGGCGAGACGTACCGTCCCCGCGGCCCCCAGGTCCCGGGCTCGTACTCGTAGGGAACGGCCGGGGCGCTCAGGACGGGATCGACGATCCGCCAGGCCTCCTCGACGTAGTCCTCGCGCGCGAAGAGGGTAGGGTCGCCTTCCAGCGCGTCTCCGAGCAGCCGCTCGTAGGCATCCATCTCCTCCGGCCCCGGATGGTGGGTGACCAGCATCTCCACGACCTCGCTGCGACCCTCGCTGCCGGAAGAGAGCACGTTCGCGCCGATGGCGATCGCGATGTCGGGGCTGATGCGCAGGCGGCAGTAGTTCGGCCTGAGGTCGAACTCCGCGAACATCGTGGGGGGCTGCCGCCAGCGCACCACGATCTCCGTGCTCGTCACGGGCAGGCATTTCCCGGCGCGGATGTAGATGGGAACGCCCTTCCAGCGCCAGGAGTCGATCTCGAGCTGCAGGGCCGCGAACGTCTCCACGCGCGAGTCCCGGGCCACGCCCTCCTCCGACCGATACCCGCGGAACTGGCCGCGCACGACGTGGGTTTCCTTCAACGCGGGGATCGCCTTCAGCAGCCGCACCTTCTCGTCGCGGATGGACTCGCTGTCCGTCCGGACCGGCGGCTCCATGGCCAGGTTGGTCAGGACCTGGAAGAGGTGGTTCTCGACGACGTCACGGATGGCGCCGGCCTCTTCGTAGAAGGCGCCGCGCCCCTGCACCCCGAAGCTCTCCGCCATCGTGATCTGCACGCTCTCCACCGAATTGCGGTTCCACACCGGCTCCAGGAACGCGTTCGCGAACCGGAAGAACAGCATGTTGTGGACAGGCGCCTTGCCCAGGTAGTGGTCGATGCGGAAGATCGACTTCTCGGGGAAGCACTTCAAGAGGATGGCGTTGAGCTCGCGCGCCGAAGCCAGGTCGCGGCCGAAGGGCTTTTCCACGATGACGCGCGCTCCGGCCGCGCAGCCCGACTTCGTGAGCTGGCCCACGACGAGGCCGAACTGCGACGGAGGAATGGCGAGGTAGTAGGCCGGCCGCTGCGCGGAGCCGAGCTCCCGGCGGATGGCCTGGAAGGTGGCGGAGTCGCTGTAGTCGCCGCGCACGTAGCGGACGAGGCCGGAGAGCTTGGCGAAGGCCGCGGGATCCAGCCCGCCGTGCGCCTCGAGGCCTTGCTTCAACCGCGACTGGAACTCCTCGACCGGCCGTCGGCCCACCCCGATGACGGGGACGTCGAGGTGACCGCGCCGCACCATCGCGTGCAGCGCCGGGAAGATCTTCTTGGCCGCGAGGTCCCCGGTCGCCCCGAAGAAGACGAGGGCGTCCGACGCGCAGGAGCTCATCGCCTCACCCCAGCTCGAAGACGAGGATCTCCGCCGGTCCCTTGCCCGCGAGCCGGATCGCGTCCGCGCCGCTCACCGCCGCCCCGTCCCCTTCGGCGAGGCTCTCTCCATCGAGAGAGGCCGCTCCGCGCGCCACGTGGACCCAGGCGTGCCGGCCTGGCGCGAGAGAGAGCTCGCGCCGCTCGCCGTCCTCGAGCAGGGCCAGCCGGAGGAGGACGTCCTGGCTGATCTGCAGGCTGCCCTCGCGGCCGTCCGGAGAGGCGAGCAGGGCGAAGCCGCGACGAGCCGCCTCCTGATCGATGGGCTTCTGCGCGTAGGCGGGCGCGAGCCCCCGCCGGTCGGGCACGATCCAGATCTGGAGGAAGTGCACCGGCTCCGTCTTGGAGGCGTTGTACTCGCTGTGGGTGACTCCGGTGCCCGCCCGCATCATCTGGATCTCGCCCGGCCGGATCACGGATCCGGTCCCCATGCTGTCCTTGTGGGCGAGGCCGCCCTCGAGCACGTAGGAGAGGATCTCCATGTCGCTGTGACCGTGCGTCCCGAAGCCCTCCCCGGGAGCCACGCGGTCGTCGTTGATGACGCGGAGGCTGCGGAAGCCCATGTGCGCGGGATCGAAGTACTCGCCGAACGAGAACGTATGACGGCTGTCGAGCCAGCCCCAGTCCGTCCGCCCGCGCTCGTTCGCCTTGCGCACTCTGGTCGTGACCGCGCCGCGCGCGACCGTGTTGCCCATCGGCCACCTCCTCAGTGCCATTACCGTCCGATCCGGCCCCCGCGTCAACCGTGAAGTGAGCCCCTCCGCGCGGGAGGCGACGGGGGCGCACGATCCGCTCACCCGTGTAGGATGGGAGGGTCTCGAGCGGAGGACCCCATCCCCGTCAGCGTCTTCGACCTCTTCAAGATCGGCATCGGGCCGAGCAGCTCGCATACGGTCGGACCCATGCGCGCGGCGCGCATGTTCGCGCTGGATCTGCGCGGATCGGGCCTCCTGGGCCAGACCGCGGCCATCCGCGCCGAGCTCTTCGGCAGCCTGGGCGCGACCGGGCGCGGGCACGGCAGCGATCGCGCCGTCGTCCTCGGCCTCATGGGCGAGACACCGGAAGACGTGGACATCGAATCCATTCCGCGGCGGACGGCGGAGGTCCTCCAATCCGGCCGCCTCCAGGTCCTCGGCGCGCACGAGGTGGCATTCAAGGCCGGCGAGCACCTGCGCTTCCTCCGCCAGAGCCTGCCCTACCATCCCAACGGCATGCGCTTCACGGCCCTCGACCCGTCGGGCGCGGCCCTCCGGACCCGCGTCTACTACTCGGTCGGCGGCGGATTCGTCGCCGACGAGAGCGCCGCCGACGGCTCGAGGCCGGCCCCGGAGAGCGCGGAACGGGTGCCCCATCCCTTCCAGACCGCGGCCGCGCTGCTCGCGATCTGCGCCGACAAGCGCCTCGCCATCAGCGAGGTCATGCTCCAGAACGAGAAGACCTGGCGCGACGAGACGGAGATCCGCGCCGGCCTTCTCCGCATCTGGAACGTCATGCAGGACTGCGTCAAGCGCGGGATCGCCACCCCCGGCATCCTGCCCGGCGGGTTGAAGGTCGTGCGCCGCGCTCCGGACATGTACCGGAGGCTGATCGAGAACCCGGAAGCCTCCCTGCGCGACCCCCTCACCGCGCTCGACTGGGTGAACCTCTACGCGCTCGCCGTCAACGAGGAGAACGCGGCCGGGGGCCGGATCGTGACCGCGCCCACCAACGGAGCCGCCGGCATCATCCCCGCCGTCCTCCACTACTACGTCCGCTTCGTTCCCGGGGCCAGCGACGACGGCATCGTCCGCTTCCTGCTGACCGCGGGCGCCATCGGTTCCCTCTACAAGGAGAACGCGTCGATCAGCGGGGCGGAGGTCGGGTGCCAGGGCGAAGTCGGCTCCGCCTGTTCCATGGCCGCGGGGGCCCTGGCCGAGGTCCTGGGCGGCACGCCGGCCCAGGCCGAGAACGCGGCCGAGATCGCGATGGAGCACAACCTGGGTCTCACCTGCGATCCCGTGGGCGGCCTCGTCCAGGTGCCCTGCATCGAGCGCAACGCGATGGCGTCCATCAAGGCCATCAACGCCGCGCGCATGGCCTTGCGCGGGAGCGGCGAGCACTTCGTCTCCCTGGACAAGGTGATTCGCACCATGCGCGACACGGGGGCGGACATGAAGGACAAGTACAAGGAGACGGCGCGGGGCGGCCTCGCCTTGAACGTCCTCGAGGGACCCCTGGACGTCAGCGTCAACATCCCGGAATGTTGAGGAAGAGGCGCCCATGAAAGCGCTCGTGAAGAGCCGTGCCCAGCCCGGCCTGTGGCTGGAGGACGTCCCCGAGCCCACGGTCGGCATCAACGACGTGCTCATGCGCGTCCACCGGACGGGCATCTGCGGGACCGACCTGCACATCTACAAGTGGGACGAATGGGCGGCGCGCACCATCGCCGTGCCCCTCGTCATCGGCCACGAGTTCGTGGGCGAGGTGGTGGAGGTCGGATCCAACGTGGCCGACTTCCGTCCCGGGCAGATCGTGAGCGGCGAGGGCCACGTGGTGTGCGGGCGCTGCCGCAACTGCCTGGCCGGCCGCCGGCACCTGTGCGCGGACACCAGCGGCGTGGGGGTCAACCGCGCGGGTGCCTTCGCGGAGTACCTCGTCCTCCCCATGAGCAACGTCTGGGTGCACTCGCCCGGCATCGACAAGGACGTCGCGGCCATCTTCGACCCCTTCGGCAACGCCGTGCACACCGCGCTCTCCTTCCCCGTCCTGGGCGAGGACGTCCTGGTGACGGGGGCCGGGCCCATCGGGATCATGGCGGCGGCGGTGGCGCAACACGCGGGCGCGCGCTACGTCGTCATCACCGACGTGAACCCCTACCGGCTGGGACTCGCGCGGACGATGGGCGTCACGCGCGCGGTGGACCCCCGGGAGACCAGCCTTCCCGACGTCCAGAAGGAGCTCGGGATGACGGAGGGGTTCGACATCGGGATGGAGATGTCGGGCAACGCGGAGGCCTTCCGGGGCATGCTCGCGAACATGGCGCACGGCGCCAGGATCGCGATGCTGGGCATCCCGGCCAAGGAGATCGCCATCGACTGGAACACGGTCATCTTCAGCATGCTGACCATCAAGGGCATCTACGGCCGCGAGATGTACGAGACCTGGTACAAGATGACGGTGATGCTGCAGAGCGGGCTCGACATCAAGCCCGTCATCACCCATCGCTTCCGCTACACGGAGTTCGAGCGCGCCTTCGAGGTCATGACCACCGGAGACTCCGGCCGCGTCCTCCTCGACTGGGAGTGACCCGCCACGCAGATGCTTTGCAACGCGAGCAGCCGCGATGACGACCGTATTGCGTGACGCCGCCTTCGGCCTTCGGCTCCTCCGCCGGAACCCGACCTCCAGCGTGATCGCCGTCGTCACGCTGGCCCTGGGCATCGCCGCGACCACGTCGATCTTCAGTGTCATCTACGCCACGTACCTGGCGCCTCTCCCCTATCGCGACGCGGACCGCCTGGTGATGGTGTGGTCGCGCTTCGAGGGCCAGCGTCGCAGCGTGTCGGCCGCGGACTTCGTCGATTGGAAGCGGCAAGCCACCGCCTTCGAGGACCTCAACGCCTGGGACGGCCGGGACGTGAACCTTTCCGTCGATGAACGGCCGGAGCAGATCCGGGCCAGCCCCGCCACGCCGGGCTTCTTGTCCATGCTCGGCTATGGCCATCCCCTCGCCCTCGGCCGTACTTTCGTTCCGCAAGAGGGGGCAGCGGGTGAAGACCAGGTGGTGGTCCTCACGCACCGCCTGTGGCAGCAACGGTTCGCCGGAGATCCGGGGATCGTCGGCCGTCAGATCCGCATCGATCAGAAACCCTACACCGTCGTGGGGGTACTCGGCGCCGGTCCGGCCGACGAGAACATGGTCCGGCTCTGGCTCCCGCTGGCGTTCACTCCGGAAATACTGGAGCAGCGGACGCAACGGCCGATGCTCGTCATGGGGCGCCTCAAGCCGGGCATCACCCTCGAGCAGGCCAACGCCGAGATGACCGCGGTGACCCGCACGCTGGCTACGACCTATCCGGAATCGAACGAGGGCTGGACGGCGAGCGTCGAGCCGTTCCGGAACAACTTCGTCCGCGACGAGACCAAGACCTCCCTGTGGCTGCTCCTCGGCGCGGTTTCCTTCGTGTTGCTCATCGCCTGCGCCAACGTCGCCAACCTGCTGCTCGCGCGCGGGACGGCGAGGCACCGTGAGCTGGCGGTGCGCGCCTCGCTGGGCGCCTCTCGTGGCGCGATCGTGCGGCAGTTCCTTACGGAGAGCGTGGTGCTGGCGCTCGTCGGCGGCGCGCTGGGCATCGTGCTGGCGCACGCGCTGGTCAACGTCGTCGTGGCCCTGCTGCCGCCGTTCACCTTGCCCACGGAGGCGGACATCCGACTCAACGTGCCCGTGCTGCTGTTCACCGTGGTGGCGAGCGTCCTCTCCGCGATCCTCTTCGGTTTGGCACCGGCGTGGCAAGCGGGGCGAACCGATCTCAGCGAAGCTCTGAAGCGGACAGGCCGCTCGGTGAGCGGCGGGACGGACCGCTTGCGTCGCGCGCTGGTCGTGCTTGAGTTCGCCCTCGCCCTGGCGCTGCTCACGGGCGGGGTCCTGGCCATCCAGAGCTTCTTCAATCTGGCCCGCGTCCCCCTCGGCCTGCGCGCGGACCACCTCCTCACCTTCTCCCTGCCCGTGGCCGAAGGCCGGCTCGATGGGTCGGACCGCATCAACGCCTTCTACCGCGACCTGCTGGACAAAGTCGAGGCGCTGCCGGGCGTGACCGCTGCCAGCATCTCGACGGGCATGCCTCTCCGGTGGCTGGGAGGGACCGGGTTCTCCATCGCCGGCCGGCCGGCCGATCCACGACAGCGGTCATTTGCGGGGATGAACAGGGTGACCCCGGAGTATTTCGGAACGCTCGGCACTCCGATCGTCCGCGGCCGCGCCTTCGACTCCCAGGACGTCGCCGGCGGCCAGCCCGTCGCCATCGTGAACGAAGCTTTCGTGAAACAGCATCTGGTTGGTGCCGACCCGCTGGGGCAGGTGCTCGCGATCGAGGAGGGACCCGGGGACGGCCCTCAGGACAGAGCCGTCGTCCAGCGCCAGATCGTCGGCGTCTCCGCGGACGTCCGGAGCAACGGGCCCCAGAACCGCAGCTGGCCGACGATCCAAGTGCCGTTCTGGCAGACTCCGCGGCCGCAGGCGGCCATGGCCGTGCGTACGACGGGCGATCCGACCAGCCTGCAGCCGGCCCTGGCCAGCTTGGTTGGCGCCCTGGACCCCGACCTGCCCCTGGGCAACCCCAAGACGATGGAGCAGGTCGTCAGCGAGGCGGTGGCCGGCGATCGTTTCAACATGGCGCTCTTCGCCACATTCGCCGCCGTCGCCCTGGTGCTGGCCGCCGTCGGGATCTACGGCGTCATGGCCTTCGTGGTCGCCCAGCGAACGCGCGAGATCGGCGTGCGCATGGCCCTCGGCGCACGCCGAGGCGAAGTGCTCGGCCAGGTCCTGAGGGACGGCATGAAGACAGCGGTGGCCGGCCTCGTCCTCGGGTCGGCGGGCGCGTACTTCGTGACGCAGGCCATGCGCGGGATGTTGCCCGGCGTCGGCGGCGTCAGCACGAGCGCGTTCGCCGGCGTCGCCCTCACGCTGCTCGGTTCGGCGTTCGTCGCGTGCCTGGTGCCCGCGCGGCGCGCCGCCTCCGTGGATCCGATGGTCGTGCTGAGGCAGGACTAGGCTAGGCCGTCCGCTTGCGATAGCGCTGGACGGCGAGGGTGAGGGTCACCACGGCGAAGCCGCACAGGACGAGGAGCGGCGGCGCGACCTCGTCCAGGCCCGCCCCCTTGATGAGGATCGCCCGCGAGATGGTCACGAAGTGCCGCACGGGGTTGAGCTGCGACACCATCTGCATCCACGGCGACATGCTGTCGATCGGCGTGAACAGGCCGCTGAGGAGCAGGTAGACGTTCAGGACGAAGAAGGTCACGAACATCGCCTGCTGCTGCGTGTCCACGCCGGTCGAGATGAGCAGGCCGATGGCGAGCGCGACCAGGAGGTAGATCGCGGCGGCCACGAAGAGGAGGAGCAGGCTCCCCCGTGTGGGCACGTCGAACACGAGCTTGCCGGCGAGGAGCCCGAGGCCGAGGTCGAAGAGGCCGAGGACCCAGAGGGGCAGGAGCTTGGCCGCGATGAACTGGCCGCGCGTCAGGGGCGTGACGTTGAGCTGCTCGAGCGTGCCCAGCTCCTTCTCGCGCGCGATGTTCTGGGCGGAGAGCAGGGTCCCGATCAAGGTGACCAGCGCCACCAGGATGCCCGGCACCATGTAGTGCCGGTAGTCGAGGCTGGCGTTGTACCAGCCGCGCGTCCGCGTCTCGATCCGCGGATGGCCCCGCCAAGGTGAAGGGTCGCCCGTCCCGTAACCCACGGTGAGCATGCTCGGCCGGAGCTCGCGGCCCAGCTCGCCGGAGTACCGGTCCAGGATCTGCCCCGCGTAGGACAGGACGATGCCCGCGGCCGAGCCCTTCTCCGCGTTCACCACGAGCTGGACGGGCGCCCGGCCCGTCCGCGCCAGCGACGACTCGAAGTCCCGCGGGATCGTGACCACCAGGGTGGCCGCGCCCTCGAGCAGCGCGTCGTTCGCCTTGGACAGCGAGGCCGAGCGCTCGAGGATCCGGAAATGGCCGGAGGCGGCCAGGCGGTTGATGAGGCCGCGCGACGCGCTCGTCCGGTCCTGGTCCACGACGTAGGTCGGCGTGTCGCGGATGACGAAGGTGGCCGCGTTCACCAGCACCAGGAGCTGGACGATCGGGACGACCAGGACCTGGGCCAGCGTCGTGCGGTCGCGCACGATGTGCAGGACCTCCGCCCGGGCCAGGAACAGGATGCGGCGCACCTACTCCAGCCTCTCGTGGAAGGAACGGGCGGCCGCGCCGAGCAGGACCACGGCCATGCCCACGAGGATGAGCGTCTCCGTCCAGAGGTACTCGAGACCGACGCCTTTGAGCATGATCCCGCGGGCGATGGCCACGAACCACTTCGCGGGGACGACGTTCGAGATGTACTGCAGCACGCGCGGCATGCTCTCCACCGGGAAGATGAACCCGGACAGGATCATGGTCGGCAGCATGGTGCCGAGCAGGGCCGCGGTCATGGCCACGCGCTGGCTGGAGGTCCGGGCCGAGATGAGGACGCCGAGGGCGAGGGAGACGAGGATGAACAGCGTGCCTTCCGCGAAGAGGAGGGTCACGCTCCCGCGCAGGGGAACGTCGAAGATCAGGCGCGCCTCCACGATGACCCCGACCACGCTCGCGAACCCCACCACCAGGTAGGGGGCGACCTTGCCCACGATGATGTGCCACGGCCGCAGGGGCGAGACGAGCAGCGCCTCCATCGTGCCCGTCTCCTTCTCCCGGGTGAGGGTGATGGCGGTCATCAGGCACGAGATGATGGTGAGCACGAAGGCCATGAGCCCGGGCACGAAGAGGTTCTTGCTCTCCGCGGTCGGGTTGAAGCGGAGCCGGGCCTCGGGAACGATGCGGACGCCGCCGGGGCGGCCCGGCCCTTCCCGCTCGAACTGCTGCACGACGCTGAGGACGTGGCTCTGGATCGTCACCCCCGTGTTCGGCTCCGTGGCGTCGGTGACGACGAGCAGGCGCGCGGGCAGGCCTCGCCCGAGGTCGTCCGCGAAACCGGGCGCGAACACGAGCGCGGCCTGCGCCGCGCCCGTCTGGAAGAGCCGCTCCAGCCCCGCGGCGTCGGGCAGGACGGCGACGACGCGGAAGACGTGGGCCCCGGTGAGGCGCCCGCGGAGGCGCAGGGTCGCGAGATCCGGTGACGGGTCGACCACGGCCAGCCGGACGTCCTTCACGTCGGTGCGGATGGCGTAGCCGAAGATCACGACCTGGAGCACGGGCAGGAGGAGGAGGACGGTCAGGGTGCGCCGGTCGCGCAGGATGTGCCGCGTCTCCTTGCGCAGCAGCCCCCACAGCGCGCTCACGGCCGCGCCGATCCCGCCGCCGGACGCGCGAGGTGGAGGAAGAGCTCGTCCATGGAGGGGGCGCCGAAGTCGCGCTTGAGATCCGACGGCGTGCCCAGGGCCTCGATGCGGCCCGCGACCATGATGGAGATGCGGTCGCAGTACTCCGCCTCGTCCATGTAGTGGGTGGTCACGAGCACGGTCGTGCCCGCGCGCGCCGTCTCGTAGATCAGCTCCCAGAACTGCCGCCGCGTGATCGGATCGACCCCGCTGGTCGGCTCGTCGAGGAACACGATGGTCGGGCGGTGAAGCAGCGCCACCGAGAAGGCCAGCTTCTGGCGCCAGCCGAGCGGGATCGCGCTCACGCGCGTGTCCGCCGCCGCCTCGAGATTGAGACGGGTGAGCATGGCGCCGACCCGGTCCTTGATCTCGCCGTCGGTCAGCCCGTAGATCCCGCCGTAGAGCCGGGCGTTCTCGCGGACGGTGAGGTCCTCGTAGAGAGAGAACTTCTGGCTCATGTAGCCGATCGAGCGCTTGATGGCCTCGCTCCCGGTGTAGACGTCGTGCCCGGCCACGCGGGCCTGTCCTGCGGACGGGACGAGGAGCCCGGTGAGCATGCGGATGGCCGTGGTCTTGCCCGCGCCGTTGGCGCCCAGGAAGCCGAAGACCTCGCCGGCCTGCACCTCGAAACCGATGTGATCGACGGCGACGAACGCCCCGAACGTCCGGGTCAGGTCCTTGACCTCGATGACGGGCGCCCCGCCGGTCACGCGAGCCGCTCCATGAAGCTGTCCTCGATGCCGGCCGCGATCGGATGCACTTCGACCGCCTCCATGCCCTTCGCGCGCAGGAAGTCCGCGACCTCCGCCGCGACCTGATCCGGCGGCGCGTCCTTCCGCTCGTCGCTGTAATGCAGGACCTCGCCGAACGGAAACACGGTGTGCAGGTGCGGGAACTCCCGCAGGACGAGGAGAGCGCGATAGCGGTCCTTCGCCTTCACCGAGAGAAGAGGGCGTCCGAAGGACCCGGCGATGGCCGACGGGGTGTCGGTGGCCAGGATCTTCCCGCCCTCGATGAGGGCGACGCGGTCGCAGCGGTCGGCCTCGTCCATGTACGGCGTGGAGACGATGATGGTCAGGCCCGAGGCCTTGAGCTGGGCGAGGAGCTCCCAGAACTCGCGCCGGGAGACGGCGTCCACGCCCGTGGTGGGCTCGTCGAGCAGGAGGAGCTCGGGGCGGTGCACGAGCGCGCAGCAGAGGGCGAGCTTCTGCTTCATCCCGCCGGAGAGGGCGCCCGCGCGGCGCTCCTTGAAGGGCTCGAGCTGCGAGTAGATGGGCGCGATCCGGTCGTACTCCCGCGCGATGGTCGTGCCGAAGACGGAGGCGAAGAACGCGAGGTTCTCCTCCACGGCGAGGTCGGGATAGAGCGAGAAGCGGCCGGGCATGTAGCCCACGCGGGCCCGGATGTCCCAGTGCTGCCGCACCACGTCGCGGCCCAGGACCTCGGCCGTGCCCGCGCTGGGGATGATCAGGGTGGCCAGGATGCGCAGCAGCGTGGACTTCCCCGCCCCGTCCGGGCCGATGAAGCCGAACAGCTCGCCCGCGCCCACCGTGAACGAGATGCCCGCCAGCGCCGTGGCTTCCCCGAAGCGCTTGACGAGATGGGAGGCGCGCGCGGCGGGCGCGACGGCGTCCGCGCTGGCCGCGACGCTCATCGCGAGGCGGCTTGGGCCTGAAGGTCCACATCGGCCGGCATCCCGATCTTGAGGATGCCGTTCGGGTTGGGCACGCGGATCTTGAGCGCGTACACGAGGTCGGCGCGCTCCTCGCGCGTCTGCACGGGGGTCGGCGTGAACTCGGCGTCGGAGGACACCCAGGTCACGGTGCCCGAGAGCACCTCGCGCTTGCCACCTCCGACGTCCACGGACACCCGCGCCGTCTGTCCCACGCGCAGGGACGTGAGCTGGGTCTCCACGACGTAGGCGCGGACCTCCAGCGTCTGGAGATCCGCGATGCGGTAGAGGGGCTGTCCGCTCTGGGTCACCTCGCCGGCGAGGGCATAGGTGGCGAGCACCGTGCCCGCCACCGGGTTCCGGATCGCGCCCTTCTCGATCCGGTCCGCGACCGCGGCCACGCGCGCGTCCGCCGCGTCCACGTCGTGGCGCACGGTCGCCGCCTGCGCGCGCTCGGTCTCGATCTGCTCGCCCAGCACCTTGTACGTCCGCTCGTCCTGGTCGAGCTGCTGCGCGGTCGCCGCCTGCCGGGCGTGGAGACGTCGGGTGCGCTCGTAGGCGCGGGCCGCGATCCGGCGCTGCACCTCGAGGCTGTCGATCCGCTGCGCGATCTCCCCGAGGCGGGAGGCCGAGGCCGCCCGCTGGGCGGAGAGCTGGCGCCGCTCCAGGGCGAGAGGCGTGGTCTCGATCGCGCCCACGACCGCGCCCGCGGCGAGGGTCTGTCCTTCCTGGACCTGGAACCTCTCGATCCGGCCGCTGGCCTCCGCTCCCACCACGACCTCGACCGCTTCCACGTTGCCGTAGGCGTCGGGCTCCTTCTCCTTGTGGCAGGCGGCCAGGACCGGAAGGACGAGAGCGAGGGCCCAGGACGGCGTCATCCGCGTGCGCACTACCGCACCTCCAGTCCGAGGACGGTCAGGAATCGGGCCTGCGCCCGGGCCCGCTCCACGCGGTGGGTCGCGCGGCGCAGGCGCGCCTCCAGCACGTCCGTCTGCTTGTCGACGTAGTCGGCGGCGGTCACCACGCGCTCCTCGAGACGCGCGCTCGTCTCGCGCTCGATGGACTCGCGCAGGGCCACGATTCGGTCGTCCAGGGGGGCCGCCTCGTCGAGCTGGTCGAGCGTGGCCAGGTCCTCCTGCACGGCGCGTCGCAGGCCGCGCGCGAACGCATCCTCGTCCGCGCGTACCGCCTCCTGTTGCAGCGCGAGCAGCTCGCGCTCGCGCCCGGGCGAGCCCCAGCGGAAGGGATTCCACTGCACGCGGACCCCGGCCAGCCAGTAGGGATTGAAGTCGCGGCTGATGAAGTCGAGGCCCGGCCTCCCGACTCCCGCCCGCGCGAAGGCGGAGACGCGCGGCTCCTCCTGGGCGCCCACCAGCTTCTTCTGCGCCTCGAGCTGGTCGCGCAACCGGGCGAACCGGGCGAACTCCGGCCGGTCGCGGATCGCGTCCAGGTTGGCGCGCGCCTCCGCTACCCGCGCCCCGGCGTCCGGAAGCACGAGCCGGTCGTCCGCCGTCCGCGGGCGGCCCGTGAGCTCGGCGAGCCGGCCGAGGGCGGCCCGCCGCCCGGCCCGCAGCTCGATCACGTCCTGCCGGCGCTGCAGGAGGGTGGCCTCGATCGACTCCGCCTCGCTGGCCAGCGCCGTGCCCTCCTCCACGCGCAGGCGCGCCTCGCTCAGCCGCGCTTCCAGGTCGGTCACGGCGAGGGCCACCTCGTTCTCCCGCTCCTGCAGGAGGGCGGCCGCGAAGAAGGCCTCGTCGACCTCCTGGCCCAGGGTGAAGAGCGTCGTGCGGATCCGCGCCTGCGCCTCGGCCAGCCGCGCGCGCTCGACGTCCGCGCGCGCCCGCGTCGTGGGGTCGAGGATGGGCTGCTCCACCGCGAGGTGGGCGTCGTAGCTGTCCTTGGGCGGCATGGGCGGGGCGCCGCCGTCCGGAGGGCGGAAGGGAAACTGCACCACGTCGGACTGGTATTGGGCCTGGCCTTCCAGCGACAAGGCCGGGCGCCGCTCCATCTCGATGCCGCGAAGACGGAGCGCGCTCTGCGCGGCCTCCAGCTCGAGCTGGCGCAGGCGGGGGTCGGCGGCCGCGGCCTCCTTTCGGGCCACGTCGAGCTCGACCGCTTCCTGCGCGTACGCAGTCGCGCCGGCGAAGAGGGCGAGCACGGTCAGGGCCACCCTCACGGCCGGAGAGCCCGGGCCAGAAAAGGCGGCAGCACCTCGCGGCGCTGGTCGATGAACCGCTCGAACCCCTTGGCATCGAGGCCGAGGGCCACCATGATGATCGGCCGCGCCGCGAAGGGGAACACGCAGAGCGAGATGATGTTGATCAGGAACTGCTCGGGGGCGATGGGCGCCAGCGTCCCCTCGCGCACCCTCTCGTCGATCTGTCGGGCCAGCTTGGTCAGCACCCTCCGCTTGATCTGCGTGCCCGCGATGGCGCCGAACAGGGGCGGGAGGCGGCCCGGATGATGCGTGATCTCGCTGATGAGGTAGCCGGGCAGATAGGGCCGGCGGCCGAACACCTCGAGATAGTGCTGGACGACCTTCTCGGCCTTCTCCTCCAGCGAGAGGTCCGAGGCCATCGTCTCGATGATGACGGGCATGAACGCGCCCGCCACTCGCCGGAAGACCGCCTGCGCGAGGCCGTCCTTGGTCCGGTAGTAGTAGTGCAGGAGCGCCTTGTTGACGCCGGCCTCCGCCGCGATCTCCTGCATGCGCGCTCCGTCCGTCCCCCGGCGCACGAAGACGGCGTCGGCGGCGTCGAGGATGCGCTGCTCGGTGCCGTCGTCCGCCGGTTGACCGTCTGGTTTGACCATCCGGTTAAAGCTACGCCTCGGGAGGCGGTCCGTCAAGCGGATGTCGCGGCGGGTCCATTGGCACGGGGGGAGCGGTCGCGAGCCAGGAGCCGGCGAGGATGAGGACGAGCCCGGCCATGGATCCGATCCCGGGGCGCTCGCCGAGGACCAAGACACCCAGCAGGACAGCCACCACCGGGTTCACGTAGGTCACGACGAGGGCCCGGCCGGCCCCCATCTGGGCGATGAGCTTCCCCCGCCGCGATCAGGGGAAACGGCACCGCCAGCTCCGTGAGCGCGAAGAGGACGAGCCAACGCCAGCGGCCGCGAAGACCGCCCAGCGTGCCCGCACGCCCGGCCAGCACCAGGAGGACGGCGGCCCCCAGGACGATCCGCACCCAGGCCAGGAACGCGGGCGAGACGCCCTCGTCGACCACGATCTTGATCCAGAGGTAAGGGATGCCCCAGAGGATCGCCACCGCCGCGAACGTCATCCACGCGCGGCCGGCTCGGACTGACTGGCTCATGTCGGGCTGCTAGACTCCGATCCCCGCGGGGACAAGGAGCAGCCCTTGAGCGAGCGCTCGCCGGACGACGACGGGGACGGCTGAAGCGCGGGCCACTATCGTAAAGACCGCGGCCGCGGCTATCATGGCTGGTCGTGACGAATGCCGGGCTGGTCGACCTGGCGGCGCGCCGCGCCGCCTTCCGCACGCTCCACGAGAGAGGCTGCTTCCTCATCCCGAACCCGTGGGACGTCGGCACCGCCCGCTACCTCCAGGGGCTCGGCTTCAAGGCCCTGGCCACCACCAGCGCCGGCTTCGCGTTCTCGATCGGGCGGCCGGACTCCGCGGCGGCGGTGCCGCTGGAGGCCGTGCTGGCGCACTTCGCGGAGATCGCGGCCGCCTCGGACCTGCCGGTCAACGCGGACTTCCAGGCCGGTTACGCGGAGACCCCGGACGGGGTCGGCGAGAACGTGCGCCGCTGCGTGGAAACGGGCGTCGCCGGACTGTCGATCGAGGACGCGACGGGTGACGCGCGGCGGCCGCTGTACGATCTCGACGTCGCGAAAGAGCGCATCAAGGCCGCGCGGGCCGCGATCGACGCCACCGGCACCGGCGTCCTCCTCACCGCGCGCGCCGAGTGCCACCTCGTGGGCACGCCGGAGCCGCTGAAGGATTCGATCCGCCGCCTGCAGGCCTACGCGGACGCGGGGGCGGACGTGCTCTACGCGCCCGGCCCGCGCGAACGCGCCGACATCAAGGCCATCATCGACGCCGTCGCCCCCCGGCCCGTCAACGTCCTGATGGGCTGGCACACCGGCCTCACGCTCTCCGATCTCGCGGAGCTGGGGGCCCGCCGCGTGAGCGTCGGCGTCGCCCTCGCCCGCGCGGCCTGGACCGGTTTCATCCGCGCCGCCCGCGCCATGGCCGAAACGGGCCGCTTCGACGGGCTCGAGGGTACCGTGCCTTACGCCGACCTCAACGCGTTCTTCGAGGCCGATGCGAGAAGGACGGTACAATGAAAGCGATGAAGGCTCACGCCAGGTCCTGGGCATGCCGTTGCGGAGCGCACCTCATGGTCACGTTCGACATCGAGTCCGGGATCCAGGTGGAGCAGTGCCCGCAGTTCGCGTGCCCGCGCTGCCGCGCCGTCCATCGCGTGGAGTCGATTCCCGGCGAGCGGATCCTGGCCGAGAGCCTCAAGGTCCGCCGCTCGTAGCCCTCAGTGGCCGTGGTCCGCGGCCGCGTCCCGGAGACCCATCTCGGCGTCGGCCTCGCGCACCGATCCCGCCAGCAGGGCGGCGACGGCGCTGAGGATCACGGTCAGTCCCAGGGCGACGCGCAGGGTGACGGCGTCGGCCAGGAGGCCGATGGCGGGCGGGCCGGCCAGGAAGGCGAGATAGCCGATGCCCGTCACCGCCGCCACTCCCGTCTGCGAGGCCACCTTGTGACCGGCCGCGGAGAGGGTGATCGGAAAGATCGTGGAGAAGCCGGCCCCCGCGCAGGCGAAGCCCAGCAGGGTCGGGGCCACGCCGCCGGCGGCGAGCCCGGCGCCGAGGCCGGCGGCGGCGAGGGAACCTCCCAGGCGCACCAGGTTCACGGAGCCGATGCGCAGGCGCAGCCAGTCGCCGGCCAGGCGGCCCACGGCCATGGTCAGGGAGAACACGGCGTAGCCGGTGACCGCCCTCGCCTGGCTCGTGTACTCGGTGAGGTACACCGCGCCCCAGTCCGCCATCGCGCCCTCTCCGAGGAGGATGCAGAACGCGATCACGCCCAGCGGGACGAGGGGCCGGATGGCGGCCAGCGAGAACGGCGGGGACGTGGCCAGGGCTTCGGGATCGTCGGGCAGGAGACGGCGGGTCGCGAAGAAGGTCGCGACCGCGAGCAGGGCGCCCGCGACCACGAGGTGCGGCAGCGGGGCCAGGCCGCGGGCGGCGGCCAGGCCGCCCATGGCCGCGCCCGTCATGCCGCCGAAGCTGAAGAGCGCGTGGAACGCGACCATGACCGGCCGCCGGTAGGCGCGCTCGACGTCGACCGCTTGCGTGTTCATGGCCACGTCCATCGCCCCCGCCAGCGCGCCGTACGCGACCAGGGCCGCGGCCAGCTCGGCCGCGCCGCGCGCGAGCGCGGGCAGGGCGAGGACGGCGCAGAGGCCGAAGGACGACCAGGTGGTGACGCGCG
>Ga0075431_100001249_pt1 | contig 23105 bp, 21 predicted proteins | sample RhiMetdeltSRZDD5_FD_75297 | JGI IMG/M metagenome (GOLD analysis project Ga0075431, IMG submission 75297) | Populus rhizosphere microbial communities from Tennessee, USA - Rhizosphere MetaG P. deltoides SRZDD5 | ecosystem: Host-associated > Plants > Roots > Rhizosphere > Soil | place: USA... | reverse complement strand
GCCGTCCGTGCCGCCGCGCGCCAGGTCATCGCCGCGACCGGTGTGGCCTTCACCAGCGTGGGGCTCAACTTCTATCGCGACGGCCGGGACAGCGTGGCCCCGCACAACGACCACCTCGACGAGATCGCTCCCGGGCTTCCCATCGCGCTGCTGTCGCTGGGGGCCACGCGCCGCATGACGATCCGCGCGAAGGCGGCGCCCAGGCGCGTCTTCCACCTCGACCTCGCCGCCGGGAGTCTGCTCCTGATGAGCTACGAGACGCAGCTCCACTACACGCACGGCGTGCCGAAGACGAGCGAGCCCGTCGGTCCGCGCGTCAGCCTCGCCTTCCGGGTGAGGCCGACACCCGGCTAGGGCGTCGTCACCACTGCGCGGTCAGCGAAAAGCGGGCAGCACCTTCTCGCCGAACAGGCGCACCGTCTCCGGTTGGCCGCCGTCCGTGAAGAGACAGACGAAGTACGTGATGCCCTGGGCGGCCTTGCGCTTCAGCGTGTCGATGCAGCGGTCGGGCGTGCCGATGGTGGCGATGGCATCCACGTCGCCGAAGAAGCTCAGGCGCTTGCGCGCGTCGGCCAGCGGCGCCTGCAGGGCCGCGTCGGTCGGCGCGACGACGACCAGGTCTTGCAGGCTCAGCTCGAGGGTGTCGGGATCGCGGCCCACCGCCCGGCAGTGCTCGTGCAGGACGGCGATCTTGTGATCGAGCTCGGGGTAGTTGCCGGCCGAGGCGTTCCAGATGTCGGCCTCCTCGGCGACCAGCCGCAGCATCTTCTTCTCACCGGCGCCGCCGATGACGATCGGCGGCCGCGGCGACTGCACGGGCCGCGGCAGGCAGCGGCCACCGCGAACGCGATAGTGCGTGCCCTCGAAGTCGACCGGCTCGCCGGTCCACAGGCGCTTGATCAGACGCACCCCCTCGGCGAGCTGCGCCACCCGGACGCCCGGGGCGGGAAAGTCGAAGCCGTATGCGTGGTACTCGGGCTCGTGCCAGCCGGCGCCCATCGCCAGCTCGAGGCGGCCGCCACTGATCACGTCGAGCGTCGCGCCCATCTTGGCCAGCAGCGCCGGCGACCGGAAGGAGTTGCAGAGGACGTTGGCACTGACCCGCACGCGGCGGGTGAGGGCCGCGCAGGCGGTCATCGTGGTCCACGACTCGAGAATGTCGCCGCCCGGGTCGGGAATGGCCAGTAGATGGTCGATGAAGTGGATGGCGTGGAAGCCGAGGTCGTCGCAGATGCGCGCCGACTCGGCGATGCGCTCCCAGCGGTTGTCGGCCTGGCGAAGGAGGGCGCCGAAACGTACCGGTCGGCTCATAGGTCGCGGTTGACGCGCATCAGGTAGCGATAGGGGTCGCTGGTGACGACGGCGCCGCCCGAGACGAGCAGCACCGAGCCCGACACCCACTCGGCCTCGTCGGAGGCGAAGTAGACGGCGGCCGCGGCCACGTCGGGCGGCTGGCCCACGCGCCGCAGCGGGTAGAACTTCGAGCGCAGGCTCCGATCCTCCGGCTTCGTCAGCCAGGGCGCGGTCAGCGGCGTCTCCACCAGGGCGGGGGCGATGGCGTTGACGCGGATGCGGTACTGGCCCAGCTCGACGGCCATCGTCTGGGTGATGTTGTTGATGGCCGCCTTGCACGCGCCGTAGATGCCCTCGCCGCCGGGCGCGGCGTAGAGACTGTCGATCGAGCTGAGGAAGATGATGGAGCCGCCGCCGCTTGCCTTCATGGCGCGCGCTGCCGCCTGGGCGCCGAAGACCTGGCCCTTGAGGTTCAGCCGCAGCATCCGCTCCCAGCCGTCTTCGGTGACGTCCAGCCACTCCACCCAGCCGCCCGGGATCGAGGCGTCACCGCCGGCGTTGTTCACCCAGACGTCGAGCTTGCCGAACCGGGCGACGGCGGTCTCGGCGAGCGCGCGGAGCTGCGCCGCGTCAGTCACGTCGGTCGGCGCCACGACGACGCGCTGCCCCTTACCCTCGATCTCGGCGCGCAGCGATTCGAGGTCGGGCACGCTGCGAGCGGCCAGGACCACGTCGGCGCCCTGCTCCGCGAACGCCAGGGCGATGGCGCGCCCGAGCCCGCGGCTGGCGCCTGTGACCACGCACGACTTTCCGGCCAGCGAGAACATCGGTCTGTCCTCCGGGACCTGAGTATAGTGCGACCCCGGGGAGGAAGGTCCGGCCCCCGGAGGGAACGCCTAGAGCAGGGCGGTGAGGCTTCTGACGTCCGGGAGGTGCTCCAGGCGCGCGACAATCTCGACGACCTCCTTCGTCCGTGTGGCATCCAGGGTGTCGGACGCGAGCGCCATGAACTTTGCCTCGAGCTCGTGACGTGGCCGGGGATTGAGCGCGTCACCATGCACGATGGCCGCCTCGCGCGTCAGGACGCGGCCGTCGCCGAGCTCGACAGACACGCGAGCCGTCGGCCGATCGGGACCGCCACGCAGCGACATGGTGTCGTCCCCCGCCACCTCGACCCGCGCGGCGAGCTGGCGCACCCGCGAGTCTTCACGCACCGCGTCCGTGAACGCCGAAACGTCGGTCGTGCCTTTGACCACGGCGGCGGCCACGGCATGGGGGATGGAGAACTTCGCCGCCAGCATGTTGGCGGGCGCGGGGTCCGCCATGCGCACGACGAACGGGAGCGAGGTGACGCGGATGCGCTGAACGTCGTCGGCACCGAACCCTTCGCGGTGCACGAGCGACTGCACCGCATCGAGCACCGGGTGGTTGTAGAGGCAGCAGGCGTGGAACTTGAAGTAGTTCCGCTCGATCCGGTAGACGTCGACCCGGTCCTCGCCGTTCAGACCCTCCACCACGGCGTCCGTGTCGAAGCCGTCCCCGAGGATGGTGCCGTAGAGGTCCGACGGTGCGTCGTGCAGCGCCGTGTAGCCGCAGCCGAGCAGATGCGTGGCCAGGATGGCCTGCATGTTCGAGCGTCCGGGGTAGAGGTTCCGGATGGTCGCGCCCTCGAAGCAGGGCTGCCACGAGTTCGCCGGACTCATCGACGTGGCCAGATTGATGACCGTGCGGATGGCGGACGCATCGTGACCATGAAGGCGCGCCACCGCCACGGCGGCGCCGGCCGTTCCCCACGTGCCGTGGGAGTGGACGTTGGGCCGCACCCGCGAGGCACCGCCCAGACGCGAGGTGACCTCGTACCCGGCGACGAGCGCCTCGATGAATCGCCGGCCGTCGACCCCCAGCTCCTCGGCGACCGCCAGCGTGGCGGGCAGCACGTGGATCGCGGGGTGCCCCCCTCCCCAGCGGTTGCCCTCGTCCATCTCGAGTGAGACGCCCGCCGTGCCATTGGCCAGGGCGGCCAGCATCGGCTCCGCCCTCTGCCCGCGGCCCACGAGCGTGGCCGTCCGGCTCCCCGAGCGCGCGGCGGCGAGGTCGGCCAGCCGCGCGTTCTCCGTCAGGCGGCTGCCGGCGAGGATCGCGCCGATCGTGTCGAGCGTCACGGCGCGCGCGGCCGCGACGGTGGCCGGGGTGAGGGCGTCGAACCGGGTCCCCGCCGCCAGCCCGGCTAGACGCGTGAGGTAGTCGTGGGTGCTCATGGCCGGCTCCTCTCAACGCCCATAGCGGAGGGCGCGGCCCGGGAGCGCGCCCGTATGCTCGCCCTTGTCGACGACGACCTTGCCGTTCACGATGACGTAGGGGATCCCCAGCGGGAACTGCTTCGGTTGCCGCGGCGTCGCCGTCGTCTTGACCGTGGTGGGGTTGAAGACGACGACGTCCGCCTTCATCCCGTCGCGCAGCAGGCCGCGGTCCCGCAGGCCGAGCCGCTGGGCGGGGAACGAGGTCATCTTGCGAATCGCCTCCGGCAATTGCAGGTGCTTCTCCGCGCGCACGAACTCCGCCAGGATCACCGGGAAGCAGCCATAGGTTCGAGGGCTCGGATACTCCCCGAGGAGGATGGCGTCGCTGCCCACCATGCCGAGAGGATGCGACACGAATGCGGGCAGGGTCTGGGGGTTGGTCCCCACCATGATGGCGCAGAGGCTATGGCCTTCGCTCCGCATGAGATCGAGGAAGGTGTCCAGCGGATCCTGGCCGCGTTCGCGTGAGATGTCCAGCAGCGAGCGGCCCTCGTAGTGCATGTTCTCCGGCTTGCGGAAGTACGTCAGCCAGCCCTCGTCGGTGCGGCCGAGCGAGTTGCGTGCCTTCATCTCCTCCCGCAAACGGGCCCGCTCCTTCGGCGAGTCCAGGATCACGGCGAGCCGCTCGGGCCCGCCGTCCATGGTCCACCCGGGCAGCCAGATGTTGGCGCGGGTGCTGCCGTAGATGTACGGATAGCAGTCGAAGGTGACGTCGAGCCCCGCGTCGCGGCTCTGCTCCACCAAACCGAGATAGTCGAGGTGCGAGCCGTCCCCCTGCGAGCGCTGTCGATAGTGCGTGAAGTGCACGGCAATGCCGGCGCCGCGGCCGATCTCGAGCGCTTCCTGCCACGGCGCGAGGAGTCCCTTCGCCTTCAAGATGGCGCGCGTGTGCGTGTGATAGAAGCCACCAGCGCGGGCCACCACCTTGGACAGCTCGATTAGCTCGTTGGTATCGGCGTACGAGCCGGGCGGATAGTCGAGACCCGTCGACAGGCCGAACGAGCCTTCCTCGCAGACCTCGCGGACCAGGGACTTCATGTCGTCGAGCTCCGCGCGGGTGGCTGGCCGGTCGTCCCAGCCCACCGACCAGATCCGCACGGGCGAGTTCCCGAGGATGAAGCAGATGTTGACCGCCACCTTGTTGTCGAACGTGGAGAGCTGCCCGGCCACCGTGAGCCAGTCAGCCGGCACCCCTGGAAACCCGTTGAGCCCCGAGTCCAGCTCGATGTACCGATCCCGGTCCTCGGCCGTCTTGAACGGCGCGTGCGAGTTGCCGTCGATGCCGATGAGCTCGGTGGTGACGCCCTGGCGTACCTTGGGCTCGTGGCGCGGCTCCCCGAGGATGGTCAGGCCCGCGTGCGAGTGCATGTCGATGAAGCCCGGCGCGACGACGTGGCCGGTGGCGTCGATCGTCCGCGCCGTGGGCAGCGCGCTCGTGTCGCCGCGGAGAATCCGGAGCGCGTCACCCTCCACGCCCACGGTGGCGTAGTAGCCGGGGTTGCCGCTGCCATCGATGACGAGACCGTTACGGATGAGGAGATCCAGCATGAGACACCCCCATGATTCGTCGGCATTATCCCGGGGTCGGGTCAGGGCAGCAAGACGATCTGGCCGGTGGTGCGTCGGGCCTCGAGGTCGCGGTGGGCGTCGGCCGCGGCGCCGAGGGGATACCGGTGGCGGACGTCGACTCTGAGGATGCCGTCCCGGAGCGCGGCGAACACGTGGCCGGCCATCTGGTGCAGGAGATCCTCGGTGTAGTCGAACAGCACCGGCTGCGAGAAGGTTCCAGATTTCTCGACGAGGCTCAGGGGCTCCAGCGCCCCGGTCGCGTGTCCGTAGCTCACCCAGTGCCCGCGCCGGGCGAGCGCCGCCCGGTTCTCGTGCGCCGCGTCACGCCCGAGGCCGTCGTAGATCACGTCGGCGCCGCGGCCGCCGGTGAGCTGCTTGACCTTCTCCGCGAAGACGTAGCTGCGCGTGACGATCGGGTGCTCGCAGCCGTTCGCGCGGGCCAGCTCGGCTTTCGCCTCGCTCGACACCGTCCCGATGACCCGCGCGCCGAGCGCCCGGGCCCACTGGCAGAGCAGCAGTCCGACGCCGCCCGCCGCCGCGTGCACCAGCACGGTGTCGCCGGGCTTCACCCGATGCGTGCGGTGCAGGAGATATTCGGCCGTCATGCCCTTCAGCATGAGCGCGGCCGCCGTCTCCTCGCTCACATGATCGGGCAGCGGGACGATCTGCGCGGCCGGGAGCGTGCGCACCGTCGCGTACGCGCCCGGAGGTAAGCAGGCGTACGCGACCCGGTCGCCGGGCCTGAAGCCCGCGGCGTTGCTCTCGAGCACGACGCCGGCCGCCTCCATGCCGAGGGGCGCCGGCGGCTCGATCATGCGGTAGTCGCCACGGCGGAGGTAGACGTCGATGTAGTTCACGCCGACCGCCGTCTGTTGAAGGCGAACCTCCCCGCTCCTCGGCGCGGGTGCGTCGAGCCGTCTCGGCTGCAGCACCTCCGGACCGCCGAACGACGTCGCCACCACGGCCTGCGCGTCCACGGCTGAGCGCGGCGGCGACGGGCGTCCGTCCCGTCGCAGGTACGCCGCGAGGCCCGTGAAGCCGGCCTCGTAGACGCTGGCGCCGACCAGCTGCTCGAACTCGCGCTCGCGCCCGCGGGGGACGTGGAACGTCGACTCCCAGTGCCAGAACGTGCGGTCGCCGTCGGTCACGCGCTTGAGCTGGACCGTCGCGACGTAGCTCCGCATCGGCAGCGTCGCGTCGAGAATGCAATAGGTCGAGACGTGGTCGCGGTCCGAGAGCGTCAGCAGCTGCTCGCGGATGTGGTTGCCGTCCTTGAGGGTGAAGTCGCGCACGCAGCCGACCTGGTCGGACGGCTCGCCACGCTCGATCGCCGAGGGGCCGACCGCGGGGTGCCAGGCCCCGTGGCTGTTGAAGTCGCGCAGCACGGCCCAGACCCGCTCGATCGGCGCGTCGATCACGGCGGATCGGCGAACCCGGATCGTCGGCACGAGCCGCCTACCGCGCGACGACCTTCTTGAGCGAGTCGAAGGCCGCCTGGAACACCCCCTGGCCGATCTGCTCGGCGAGCGCCGCCTCGCGCTCGGGGGCGCAGTCGAACTCCGCCCACCACTCGGCGAACGTGCGTCCGCCGTCCGTGACGGGCGTCAGCTTGAGGGTGGCGACGTAATTCTCGACGCCCATCGGGCTCTCGAGGATCGAGTACGTGCACTGGTAGTCGTAGTCCGAGAGCGTCAGCAGGCGCTCGCGGATCAGCCCGCCGTCCCGCAGCCGGAAGTTCCGCACGCACCCGACGCGGTCGGCCGGCTGGCCCTCCTCGATCCGTGACTCGGCCACGAACGGGGTCCAGCGCGGCAGACCGTTGAAGTCGCGCACCTGCGCCCAGACCGTGTCGGCGGGTGCGTCGATGACGCTCGAGGTGTAGACCTTGATCATTCCTGCCCGCCGCGCTCCACGCGCTCCACGTGCTCGCCGCGCTCCAGCAGCGCCCGGGCCGCCTGGCCGACGTCGCCGCCGCTGACGCCGATCTCGCGCAGCAGTTGGTCGATGAGGGGCGCCTGGGCCCGGAAGCGTAAGGCCGAGTTCACCACGCTGTCGGCGACGTTGCCGCCGTTGCCGCCCTGGCCGCCGCCGCTGCCGCCGCCCAGCCCCTCGACGTGCAGGACGCGGATGCCCTCGATGCGCTCCAGGGGCTTCACCGACTCGCGGATGATGCCCTCCAGCTTGTCGACGAGCTGGCGGCGCAGTGCCGACTGGCGCGCCTCCGGGGTGAGGAGGTTGGCGGCCGTGTTCATGAGCGTGAGGCCCTCGGCCTCGACCTCGTGGCGGATCTTCGCGGCGATGGCGCGGATGCGGCTGGCCTCGGCCTCGGCCTCCGCCTGCACGATCTCGACCCGCTTGCGGCGCTCGGCGGTCTCGGTGTCACGCGCCGTGAACACGCGCTCCTCCTCGGCCACGGCCTTGGCGCGCGCTTGGTCGGCGGCGGCCTGGGCCTCGGACTGCAGCCTGGACTGCTCGGCGACGGCGATCGCCCGCTGCTGCTCGGCCAGCTCGATCGTCTTGCGCCGGTCGATCTCGAGTGCCTCGATCTGCCGCTCGCGCCCGATGCGCTCCTCCTCGACCGCGCGGTCGGCGGCGATCCGGGCGCGCTCCACCGTCTCGCGGGCCTGGATCTGGGCGCGCTCGGCCTCCTGGTCCTTGACGGCCTTCTCCCGCGCCACGTCGGCACGCTGGGCCGCGCGCTTGACCTCGAGCTCCCGGGTCTGCTCCAGGCGGGCGTACTCGAGCTCGCGGTCGATGTCGAGCGCCTGGCGCTCGGTGTCCAGGTTCTTGTTGCGGATCTGGATCATCGTGTCCTGCTCGATGTCGTTGCGCTTCTTCTTGCGCGTCTCGATCGTCTCGGTGAGCCGGGTCAAGCCCTCGGCGTCGAAGGCGTTGGAGGGGTTGAAGAACTCCATCGCGGTCTGGTCGAGCTGGGTGAGGGACACCGTCTCCAGCTCGAGGCCGTTCTGCAGCAGGTCGGCCGAGACCACGGCGCGCACGCGCTTGACGTAGTCGCCGCGCTTCTCGTGCATCTCCTCCATGGTCATCTCGGCGGCCACCGTGCGCAGGGCGTCGACGAACTTGCCCTCCACCAGCTCGCCCAGCATCTCGGGCTGCATGGTGCGCTGGCCCAGCGTCTGGGCCGCCGCGGCGATGGCCTCCGGCGCGGCCTGCACGCGGACGTAGAACTCCGCGGTGACGTCCACGCGCATGCGGTCCTTGGTGATGATCGCGCGCTCGCGGCCGCGCGTGACCTCCAGGCGCAGCGTGTTCATGTTGACCGGGATCACCTCGTGGATGATCGGCAGCACCAGGGCGCCGCCGTTCAGCACGACCTTCTGTCCGCCGAAGCCGGTGCGCACGAAGGCGCGCTCCTTCGAGGAGCGCAGGTACAGCCAGTTCAGCAGCCAGGCGACGATCGCCACGAGCGCCGCGACGACGATGACGGCCAGGACGACCTGTCCGAGTTGAGCTCCAGTCATGATGGGGTCTCCTTCGACCTGGTGCCGATGCGCTTGAATGTCCGAGTCGTCTCGGTCAATGCGGTTTCGGTCGGGAGGCGCTCCATGCTGGAGGCGCCATAGAATCCGTGACACTGCCGGGACTTGCCGAGGACGTAGGCGGCGTCGTCCGGCGTGGCGATGGGCCCGCCGTGGCAGAGCACGAGAATGTCCGGGTTCACCGCGCGGGCGGCCGCCGCCCACGCGTCGATGAGAGGGACGCAGGCCTCGAGGGTCACCGCGGTGCGGGCGCCGATGGCGCCGCCGGTGGTGAGCCCGAGGTGGCAGACGACGATGTCGGCGCCGGCCTTGGCCATGTCCCGCGCGTTCTCCTCGGAGAAGACGTAGGGCGTGGTCAGCAGGTCGTGCTGGCGGGCGCGCTCGATCATCTGGACCTCGAGGGCGTAGCCCATGCCCGTCTCCTCGAGCTGGGCCCGGATCACGCCGTCGAAGAGCCCGACCGTGGGGAAGTTCTGCACGCCCGAGAACCCCAGCTCGCCGAGGCGCTTCAAGAACGGGTCGAGCAGCAGGAAGGGATCGGTCCCGTTGACGCCGGCCAGCACGGGCGTGTGCGTGACCACGGGCAGGACCTCGCGCGCCATGTCGAGCACGATCTCGTTGGCGTTGCCGTAGGCGAGCAGGCCGGCCAGCGAGCCGCGCCCGGCCATGCGATAGCGCCCCGAGTTGTAGATCACGATGAGGTCGATGCCGCCGGCCTCCTCGCACTTGGCGGACAGGCCGGTGCCGGCGCCGCCGCCGATGATCGGCTCACCGCGACGGACCATGCCGCGGAGCCGGGTCAGGATGTCCTGGCGATCGACTCTGGCCATGAGGCTCTCAGCTCGTGAAAGGTCGCGACGACGGTGTCGGCGAACGCGGGGTCGTTGATGTGGCTCGGGACGCGCAGCAGCTTGCGGTTCGCGCCCGGGCGGAAGCTCGACGCGATCGCGTCGAACAGCGCCTGGTTGGCGGCCGGGTCCCGGAACGGGCCGCCGGGGCGGTCGAGCCCCGACAGGCCGCCCTCGGGGATGAGGAAGCGCACCGGCCCTTCCATGCGGTTGAGCTTGTCGACGATGAAGCGGCCGATGCGTCGCGCCTCGTCGGGCGTGGTGCGCATCAGCGTGACGTTCGGGTTGTGGACGTGGAGGTTGCGGTCCTTGAACCGCTCGGGGACGGTGGGACGGGCCCAGAAGTTCACCATGTCGAGCGCGCCGCAGGAGCCGAGGTAGGGGATCGCCGTCCGCGCGAAAACGTCCAGGCGTGTCGGGCCGGCCGTGAGCACGCCGCCGACGATCTCGTCGGCGACCTCGGTCGTCGTGAGATCCAACACACCGGCGAGCAGGCCGGAGTCGGCGAGCTTCTCCAGACTCTGTCCGCCGGTACCGGTGGCATGGAACACGAGGCAGTCGTACTCCGCCTCGAGCTGCTTGCAGACCGCCTGCACGCACGGCGTGGTCAACCCGAACATCGTCAGGCCGAGGGCGGGCTTGCTCTGCGCCTCGGACGTCGCCGGCGCGCGCGAGAAGGCCAGCATGCCCGCCAGCGCGTGCGCCGCGTTGGCGAGCACCTTCTCCGAGATGCGGTTGATGCCCGCGACGTCGGTGACGGAGTACATCATGCAGATGTCGGACGGCCCGACGTAGGGCCTCACGTCGCCCGACGCCACCGTGGAGACCATCACCTTGGGCACGCCGATGGGCAGCCGTCGCATCGCGCGGGTGGCGAGCGCGGTCCCGCCCGAGCCACCCGCCGAGATCAGGCCGCCGATGTCGCGCCGCCGCGCCACGAACTCTTCGAAGGCGACCGCCATCTCGGTCACCGCGGAGCCGCGGTCGCCGGTGAAGACGGCGCGCTCGCCGCCGGGATGGTGCCGCGCCACCTCGCGCGGATGGACCATCGCGGGCGACGGCTTACCGGAGGTGGCGAGGTCGACCGTCACCGTGCGCACGCCCAGCTTCTCGAGGCAGGAGCGCAGGAAGAACAGCTCGCGCCCCTTGGTGTCGAAGGTGCCGGCGATGTAGGCCGCGCGCCCCACGGTCTGCGCGACGGACAGCTCCATGACGCGTGGCTCGGGCGCCTGGGTCGTGGCGGGCGCCGGCTCCGGGACACCCAGGACGTGGTCCCGGCCCGTGCTGCCCCATCGTGTGAATCCGCGGACGACGCGCTCCTCCGGGGATGCGGGCGGCTCGACGACCACGGAGTCGGCGGCGCGCCTGACCGTGAACACCTGGATCGACTGGTCGGCGTCCTCCTCGATCAGCGGGGCCGCCGGCAGCTCGGTGTCCATCTTCACGCCGAGCAGGCGCTGTTGCAGGTCGCGGTCGGCGGCCAGCTCGGCGGTGGGCATCGAGCGCGCGATGCGGCCGTTCACCATCACGTCCACGGTGTCGGCGACGTCGATCGCGACGCCGAGGTTCTGCTCGATCAGCAGCACCGAGATCTCGCCCTCGGCGGCGAGCGCCTTCAGCATGGCCTCGACCTGCTGGACGATGATCGGCGCCAGCCCCTCGGTGGGCTCGTCCATCACCAGCAGCTTCGGGTTGAACAGCAGCGCGCGCGCGATCGCGAGCATCTGCTGCTCGCCGCCCGACAGCTCCGCACCGCCGTTGTTCTTGCGCTCGGCCAGCCGCGGAAACGTCTGGTAGATGCGCTCGACCGTCCACGGGCCGCGGCGCCGGGCCAGCCGGAGGTGCTCGTCGACGGACAGCGAGGGCCAGACCCGCCGGCCCTGGGGCACGTAGCCGACGCCCTTGGCGGTGATCACGTTGGGCGGCAGCCCCAGGATCTCCTCGCCGGCGAGCTTCACGCTGCCCGCAGCTCGGACCAGCCCCGTGACGGCGTTGCAGAGCGTCGTCTTGCCCATGCCGTTGCGGCCGACGACGGCCAGGACGCCACGGTCGAGCGCGAGCGACACGCCCTGCAGGGCGTGCGCCCGGCCGTAGTAGACGTCCAGGTTCCGGATCTCCAGGATCAATGCCGGCGCTCCCCCATGTAGATCGCCTGGACCTGGGGGTCGTCCTCGATCTCGGCCGGGCTGCCGTGCTTGAGCACGCGCCCGTTGTGCATCACCGTGACCCGGTCGACCACCCGCAGCGCGATGTCGAGGTCGTGCTCGATGAGCACGAAGCCCATGTGGCTCGGGAGGTCCCGGAGCAGCGCCACCAGCTCCACGCGCTCGCCGGGCGAGAGACCGGCGGCGGGCTCGTCGAAGAGGATGAGGCGCGGCGCGCCGGCCAGCGCCATGCCGATCTCGAGCTGGCGCTGCTGACCGTGGGAGAGCGCCGCCACCGGGGACGCCGCGACGTGGGTGAGTCGCACCCGTTCGAGGAGCTCGGCCGCCGGCCCGTTCCTCGAGGCCCTCAAGAAACTGAAGCGATTGCGCGAGACGCCGCGCACCGCCAGGAAGAGGTTGTCACGCACGGTGAGATCACGGAACAGGAGCGAGGACTGGTACGTGCGGCGCATCCCCATGCGGATGCGCTCGTGCGGCGGCAAGGTGGTCACGTCCTCGCCGAAGAACCGGACCCGCCCCTGCGTCGCCGGGAAGTCGCCCGTGACGACGTTGAACAGGGTGGTCTTGCCGGCGCCGTTGGCGCCGATGACCGCGCGGCGCTCCCCCACGGCGACCGAGAACGAGATGTCCTCGATCGCCCGCAGGGCACCGAACGTCCGGGTGACGCCCTCCAACACCAGGGCGTCACCCGAGACGAGCGTCGACGGGACAGCCACTAGCAACCTTCCGCAGGCTGATCAAAAAGGTCCAGATGCGAGGCGGCGCCCGAAGGCCGCACGCGAGGCGTACTCCCTGTACGTTGAGCGTGCAGCCGAGGGCGCCAACGAAGCAGATGGGCCTTTTTCATCAGCCTGCTATGGACAATTCGGCTCGTCGCGGGAGCCGATCTTGAACTCGGCCGGCGGCATGCCCAGCGTCTGGTTCACGTTGTCGATCTTCTGGAGCACCTTGTTGTAGAGGTTGCCCTGGCCATCCTTCACGACCTCGGTGATGAAGGTCGTGCCGATCGCCTGCCGGTTGCTATCGAGCTTGACGTCGCCGACCGGCGTCTTGAGCACCATCTTCGTGAGCGTGTCGCGGTACTTCTTCTGCCCGTCGGTGAGGTCGCCCTTCACGGCGTCCAGGCCGTCCAGCGCGGCCTTCATGTTGATGTAGTAGACGAGCGCGAACAGCGACGGGCTCGGGTAGCCGTCGGGGAAGTTCTTCTTGTAGTCGGCGACGAACGTCTTCCACTCCGGCGCCTCGTAGGCGTCGGCGATCGGCGCGCCGGCGATGGTGCCGACCAGCGAGTCGCGGCGCTTGCCCTTGTAGTTGAGGATGTCCTGGCTCACCGTGATGGAGCCGCCGACGAGCGGCTTGTCACCGCCGGCCTGCTCGTACTGGTTCAGGAAGTTCACCGCGTCGGCGCCGCCCAGCACCACCACCAGCGCGTCGACGTCCTTGGGGATCCGGGCGATCACCGAGGAGTAGTCCTTGCCGCCCAGCGGCACCCACGCCTTGACGGGCACCTTGCCGCCCAGCTTGCAGTACTCGGTCATGAAGCCTTGCACCTGCGAGTAGGGGAAGGCGTAGTCCTCGGCGATGACCATCACGCGCTTGTAGCCCTTGTCGAGCGCGGCCTTGCCGAGGCCCACCATCCACTGGCCGCCGTCGGTGTTGAAGCGGAAGAAGTTCGGCGACGGGCTGGCCAGCGTCGTGGCCTGGGCGCCTGAGGAGCCGTTGATGAAGGTGATGGTGGGCTGGGTCTTGGAGTACTCCTTGACCGCGATGCCCTCGGAGCCGGAGAGCGGGCCGACCATGATGTCGACCTTGTCCTGCTCGACGAGCTTGCGGGTGGCGTTCACCGCCACGTCGGGCTTGGCGTCGGACGAGGCCTTGATGACCTCGATCTTGCGGCCCGCGACCACGCCGTTGCGCTGGCGCACCGCGAGCTCGGCGCCGCGCATGCCGTCCTGGCCGCCGGCCGCGAACGGACCCTCCAGCGTGGCGAGCAGACCGATCTTGACCGGGGGCGCTTGCGCAACCGCGCCGGCACTCAGGACGGCGACGACGGCGACGGCGACGACGAGCGCGCGTACGAGCGTTTTCTTACGGCTGTCCATGGACTCCCTCCTCTTTGAGTTGACATCCGGGCGCTCAGGGCCGCCCACCAGCCGAGCAGACCGTCGCGCGAGAACAGCACGATGACGAGGAACACGACACCGATCACCAGGTTGAAGCGCTCGCGGTCGATGACGTCGATGGCGAAGTTCTGCAGCAGCACGAACACGATCGCGCCCAGGAAGGCGCCGACCGGGTGCCGCAGGCCACCGAGCACCGCGATGACGAGGATGTTGATGAGCCAGCCGGTGCCCACCGAGCCGGGCGTCACCAGCCCGTTGTACCAGGTGAACAGGACACCGCCGACCGCGGCGAGGACGCCGGCCACCGCGTAGGCCGCCACGCGGTGCGCCGTCACGTTGAAGCCGAGCGCGTGCATCCGGCGGGGGTTGTCGCGGATGCCCTGCAGCGCGATCCCGAAGGGCGTGCGCAGCAGGTAGACGACGACGAGGTAGCCGGCCAGCGCGCAGGCGAGCGTCAGATAGTAGAAGGGCGTGGCGTCGCGCCAGAAGATGCCCCAGAGCATCGGCGGGAACACCTTCTGCTTGCCCTGGAAGCCGTTGAACACGGCGTAGTTTTGTAAAGCGAGGTAGTAGAACGCCACGCCGATGGCCAGCGTGATCATGATCGTGTAGATCCCCTCGGTGCGGACCGAGAGCCAGCCGATGCCGGCCGCGGCCAGCACCGCGATGACGATGCCGATGATCACCGCCAGCCACCACGGCCAGCCCAGCGTGACCCCGTCGGTGGCCGCCGTGCCGAAGATCGCCACCATGTAGCCGGCGAGGCCGGCCACGGTCATCTGCGCGAGCGAGATCATGCCGCCGGAGCCGGCGAGGAAGGTGAGGGATAGCGCGATCAGGCCGAGCGCCAGGGCCTGCGCGCCGATCTGGTACGTGAAGAACGGCGTCGCGAACCACGGATAGGCAAGCAGGACGGCGAGCACGAGAAGATGGTGCACGCGCACGGGATTCGTGAACCGGCGCGCGCGGGCCTGCGGCGCACGGTCGGCGGGCGCGGGGCCGCGCCCGGGCGGCACGCCCAGCCGACGCGGCTGGAGATTCATGGCCCGGCGCCAGTCGGCCGCGCTCATGCGGGTCGGCCGAGGATGCCGCGCGGGCGGAAGGCCAGCACCAGCACCAAGATCACGAAGGTGAACACCACGCTGTAGGTGGGCGCGTAGGCCAGACCGTACGTCTCGGCGAGGCCCAGGATGGCGGCGCCGATCGCCGCCCCCACTACGCTGCCCATGCCGCCCACGATCACTACGACGAGGGAGGCGAGCAGCAGCCGCGTGTCCTCACCCGGGACCATGGACAGCTCGACCGCGCCGATGACGCCGCCGAGGCCGGCCAGGCCGGCGCCGATCGCGAAGGTCGTCGCGAACACGAGGTTCACGTTGACGCCGGCGGCCGCGAGCATCGCGCGGTCGTCGACGCCCGCGCGGATCATCATGCCGACGCGCGTACGGTTGAGGAAGAGCCAGAGCGCGACGCCGATCAGGATGCCGATCGGCAGCAGCGACAGCCGATAGGTCGAGTAGGCCCGGATCACCGGCAGTCCCCGCAGCGGACCGTCGAGCCAGGCCGGCGGCGACAGCTGGTGCACCTGGGCGCCGATCGCCCACATGAGGAGATCGGCGATGACGATGGAGAGCCCGATGGTGACCAGGGTCTGTCTCAGATCCTGGCCGGGCATGAAGCGGAAGATCGAGACTTGCATGGCGAGCCCGACGAGCGCCGCGGCGGCGAAGCCCGCGGCGAGCGCCAGTAGCCAGGAGCCGGTGAACTGCGCGGTGAAGAAGCCGAGATAGCCGCCGAGCAGGTAGAGGGAGCCGTGCGCGAGGTTGACGTTGCGCATGAGTCCGAAGACCAGCGTGAAGCCGCTCGCCACGATGAAGTAGAGCGAGGCGAGCGTGAGCCCGTTGAGCAGCGTGATGACGAACAGGCGCGGGTTGTCCTGGAGCCCCCAGCCCGTGAAGGCGAGGATCGGCACACCGATCAGGAGCGCCCAGAACCAGACCCAGAACCGCGTCATGCGATGAAGCGGCTCCGGGACGAGCGGATCTCCGGCGACTTGGCGAACTCGCCGTCCTTCATGATCGCGAGCAGCTTGGACTTGTCCTGGAGGATCGAGATGTTGGACAGCGGGTCGCCGTCGACGAGCAGCAGGTCGGCCAGCCAGCCCTCGCGGATCTCGCCCAGGTCCTTGCGCATCATGATCTGGCCGCCCCAGCGGGTCGCCGAGATCAGCGCCTCCATGGGGGTCATGTTGAGGTACTTGACGAAGTACTCGAGGTCCTTGGCGTTCTCACCGTGGGGCGCCCAGGCAAATCCGTAATCGCCGCCGGGCAGCACCCGGATCCCGCGCCGGAGCATCGCCTTCATGCTGGTGCAGGCTGCCTCCAGCTCGAGCTCGTAGCCCATGCGCTTGGCGATGTCGTTCGTGATGCCGACGACCTCGCCCTCGTAGAGCAGGCGGATGATCACCGAGAGGCCCGGCGCGACGAAGATCTTGTCCTTCTTCGCCTCCAGCATGTCCAGCGACTCCTCGTCGGTGAAGCTGGCGTGGTAGATCACCTCGACGCCGTGGCGCAGGCTCTGCTTCACCGACTCGCTCGACCGCGCGTGAGACGCGAGGCGCTTGCCCCGTACCTTCACCTCATGAGCGGCGACGGCGACTTCCTCGTCGCTCATCCAGCTGGTGAGCGCGTCCGCGCCCGGGACGAGGTTGTCGCCGGACAGATTGAGCTTCACCTGGTCGACGCCGTACTTGAGGAACATGCGCACGGCTTTCCGCATGCTGTCGGGGCCGTCGACCACGCAGCCGAAGGACATCTCGGGGAAGGGCAGGTGGGGCAGCATGTCGTCGCCGAGCGAGCCGGTCACCGTGATCTCCTGGCTCGCGGCCAGGTAGCGCGGGCCCGGGATCTGCCCGGAGTTGATGGCGTCGCGGATGACGCAGTCCAGCCGGGGCTTCGGGGTGGCGGCGCCCACGCAGGAGGTCCAGCCGTGGTCGAGGTAGAGCTTGGCCACCTGGGCCGCCCACAGCGTGTGCTCCTCGTGCGGCATCTTCTGGATGGCGTCGAGCGTCTTGGAGTTGGTCCAGCCGAAGTGGGTGTGCGCCTCGCACATGCCCGGCATCAGCGTGGCGCCGGCGCCGTCGATCACCGTGACCCCGGTCGTGGCGACGCTCCGGGACCCGCGGGCGACGCGGGTGATGCGGTTGCCCTGGACTAGGACCTCGCCCTGATAGGGCTGAGCACCGGTCGCGTCGATGATGCGGACGTTCGTGAAGAGGACGTTCGCCATGGTGATCTCCTCTCGAGCAGGAATCGCTGTAACAGACCGGTGCACTCCTCGGGCTTCTCGATCGGCGTCCAGTGCCCGCAGCCGCGCAGCACCTCGACCCGGCTCCCGGCGATGCGCTCGCTCATCATGCGGACGGCCTGGGGCGGGGCGACGGCGTCCTCGTCGCCGGTGACGAGCAGCGTGGGGCAATCGATCCTCGACGTGTCGGCGGGACCCATCTCGGCCAGCGCCTCGCAGGTGCGGGCGTAGCCGTCGGCGGCCTGGCGCATCAGCGACTCGCGGACGAACGCGACGGCCGTCGGTCTCCGCGCCCGCGTCTCGGCCGAGAGGCTCGCGCGCACCAGGACGTCGGCGATCGGCTGCATGTCGCCCTCGCGGGCCTGGGCGGCGCGGGCGCGGATGGCGGCACGGGCCGGCTCGGGCGGCGCCAGCAAGGGGCCGAAGAGGGCCAGGCTCGCGACGCGTCCGGGGTCCGACGCGGCGAGATGGGTCGCGACGATCGTCCCCATGGAGTGCGCGACCACGTGGGCCCGCTCGACGCCGACCTTGTCCATGACCAAGCGCGTCTTGTCGACGAACAGCGCCAGCGAGAGCGGGCCCTCGACGCGGTGGGAGCGTCCCGAGCCCGGGAGGTCGAAGCGGATCGCCCGGTGGCGCGCGAGCGCCGGCAGCAGGGGCGTGAAGGTGTTGGTGGTACCGCCCAGGCCGTGGATCATCAGCACGGCCTCGCCCTCGCCCTCGGTCTCGACGGCCATCCGCTCGAGGAACACTGCTACCTCCGGGCTGCCGCGCTGCGGCACGGGGATTGAGACACGCGTCTCAAAAAGGTGGGTCATACTACCGCCAAGTGAGCAAAGGCGCCAGACCCTTCTATGTCCTGCCGGATCTCGGCGCGGGCCACCGCGGCCGGGTGTTCCGCCGGCTGCTCGACGAGGCGGTCCGGCTGGTGCGACGGGGGCGCATCCCCTCGGTGGCCGAGGTGGCGCAGAGCGCCGGGGTGTCCCGCGCCACCGCGTACCGGTACTTTCCCTCGCGCTCCAAGCTGGTGAGCGCGGTGATCGCCGAGGCCCTGGGGCCGGTGCGCCGCGCGGTGCCGCAGCAGGGGGACGCCAAGCAGCGGCTGCACGAGCTGCTCGACCGGACCTACTCGCGCTTCGCCGCGTACGAGCCGCACATGCGCGCCGCGCTCCAGCTGGCGCTCGAGCACCAGTCGCTCGAGTCCGCCGGGCTGCTGGAGGAGGAGCCGTTCCGTCGTGGGCAACGGATCGAGATCCTCGGCACCACGCTCGGTCCGCTGCAGCGGCGGCTGGCGCCCCGTACGTATCGACGCCTGCTGAAGGGGCTGGCGGTCGTCTACGGGATCGAGCCGATGATCATCCTCAAGGATATCTGCGGGGCCTCGGACCGTGAGACCGAGGCGGTCGTGCGTTGGATGATGGACGCGCTCGTCGACGCCGCGCTGAGGGAGGTACCGACGGGCACGGGCAGTCGAGCCGGCTCAGTGCGTCGCCGGAAACGCGAACGCTAGCGCCTTTCAGCCTCGCTTCGGCCGGCGGACAGTCCTCACCTTGCCGGTGTTTCCTCCTCCGCAGAAGAACTGATCGCGACCATCGGACTCGAGGCCCGAAAGGGCTGCTCCTGGCGGCATGTCGAGTGTCTCCAGGACCTCACCCGTTCGGGGGTCGACTCGCCGCAGGTCGCTCTCGTCGCCCTCCCAGGTGCCGTGCCAGAGCTCTCCGTCGACCCAGGTGACGCCGGTGACGAAGCGGTTGGACTCGATCGTGCGAAGGATTGCCCCGGTCTGGGGGTCGATCTGATGGATCTTCCGGGCTCGATACTGTCCCACCCAGAGCGTCCCTTCAGCCCACGTCAGCCCCGAGTCGCCGCCGCCGCCGGGGGCCGGGATCGTGGCGAGGACACGGCCGGTCTTCGGGTCGATCTTCTGGATGCGATCCCCGACGAGCTGGAACAGGTGCCGGCCGTCGAAGGCCGTTCCTGCCTGCGCGCCGGCGACATCGATCGCGCGCACCATCGTCCCGCTCGCGGGGTCGAAGGCGTTCAGCCGGTCTCCCGAAGCAAACCAGACGTGCTGACCGTCATACGTGACGCCGTGCACCTGGTCGGTCCCCGGGAAGGGGCCATACTCACGGACGATCTCGGCCGCTGATCGACTCATGCGTCCATCCTAATCACTCGGCAGTGGGGCGGGGAGTAACAACGTCGTCGTGAATCCCGGTACGGGCGGGGTCGTCCAACGGCGAGCTCGCCCGCGACCGAACGACTGCACCTTGCCGGCCGAGGCCAGCGAGTCGAGTGCCCGCTGGACGGTGCGCTGGCTGGCGCCGAGCCCGAGCGCCAGGGCCGAGCTCGACCACGACTCACCGTCGGCGAGGAAGGCGAGCACCTCCGCATGCTCCTCGTCGACGGGCGGTGCCAGCACGACGACCTCGCGGGCGCGGCGCGGCGCCAGCGCAAACCCCCGCGGCGTCGCGCTCACACCCGCCAGCGTCCGAAGCACCCTGCGAAGCCGCCCGACCTCGACGCGCAACCGCGCGCGATACGAGGCATCGGCGCCCGTCGCTCCGAACGCCCGCGCGACGAGCACGTCCCTCGGCACGTCTCCGGGCCACGCTTCGCCGAGCGTGCGTGCGAGCGCGAACAGCACCGGACGCCTGGCGAGCGAGACCACCGTGCGTGCGTCGCGCACGACGTGACGGCACGCGTCCACGACGAGCGTCCTCGATGCCAGCAACACCTCCACCTCCTCGAGCAGGAGGAGTCGCTCACCCCCACGCCCGATCAGGCGCGCCGCGGGGGTGTTCAGGACGAGGGAGGCGCTTTCGACCTCCGCCGTCAGGGCCGGGATAGCTGCATGGCCCGCGGCGCGCTCGGCCCGCGCGAGCGCCGCGCGGGCGGCCTTCGTTCGGAGGCGTCGCATCGCGATCCCCGCGGCCACCAGCTCGTGGACGGTCCTGGACGCGGGAGGAAGGGGCGAGGGATCGAGCTTGCCGAGCGCGCGATCGGCCTCGTCGAGGCGGCCGATCAGGAGGAGGCGCCGGACCTCCAGATATCGCGCGTGTGCGGCGTTCAGACGGTCGCCGTGCTCTTCGAGCGTTGCCCGCGCCGCCTCGAGCGCCCTCGCCGGCCAGCCCAGATCGCGCGAGACGAGCGCGATCTCGGCCTCGGCGACGACGCACCTCGCGCGGGCCACCGGCTCACCCGGCCCGAAGGCGCGCGCCGCACTTCGTAGGAGCGTCCTCGCTCGAACGAGATCGCCGAGCTGCGCCATCGCGATGCCGCGAAGCGCGAGCGCGGGCGGATCGTCACGCAGGGCGACCCGGTTCAGGGCGCCGAGGGGATCACCCGCTGCGAGGGCACGCGCGGCGGCCGTGAGCAGCGTGTCCATCAGAATCCCGCCACACTTGTAACTCCCATCGTCTCGAAATCCGGGGCTAAGTGTATCTCGTGATCGTCGTACCGAGACACGAACGGACACCCGAGGGAAGGAGAGACGAGCGATGACGAAGCACAGGACCGGGACCCGTGAAGCATGGCTGGGGGCGCGGCTCGAGCTGCTCGAGGCAGAGAAGGAGCTCACGCGGCGCAGCGACGAGCTGGCGCAACGGCGCCAGGAGCTGCCGTGGGTGCGGATCGACAAGGCGTACCGATTCGAGACCGACGAGGGGAGCGCCTCGCTGACCGACCTGTTCCGCGAGCGCTCGCAGCTCCTCGTCTACCACTTCATGTTTGGACCCGACTACACCGCCGGCTGCCCGTCCTGCTCGGCGATCGCGGACGGTTTCAACGGGTTCGCCGTCCACCTGGCCAACCACGACCTGATGCTCTGGGCGGTGTCGCGGGCGCCGCTCGCGAAGCTGCAGGCGTACAAGCGGCGGATGGGCTGGACGTTCCCCTGGGCGTCCTCGTTCGGCGGCGACTTCAACCGCGACTTCAACGTCTGGTTCACCGAGCAGCAACAGCGTGAGGGCATCGAATACAACTACCGGCGCGAGGCGCCGTCCCAGGAACCGCCGCAAGGGGGCGCGCGCGTCGAGGCCGGCGACTCGGGGCCCGTCGTCTTCGCGGCCATGAGCGGAACCGACGCGGCCACCTACACGCGCGAGCGGCCGGGCCTGAGCGCGTTCGCGCTCGAGGACGGCGTCGTCTACCACACCTATTCCTCCTACTCGCGGGGAGTGGACAGCATCTGGGGCATGTACCAGTGGCTCGACCGCGCCCCCAGGGGCCGGAACGAGAACGGCGTCTGGTGGCGCCGCCACGACGAGTACGACAAGCGCTGAGCCATGGCGTCCGAGCGAGCGTCCCACTGCGTGTTCCTCGGGGTCGCAGCGCTGCTCTTCGCCGCCAGCGCGGCGCTGACGACCCTCTGGTGCGCGTCCATGTCGGCGATGGGAGGGATGCCGATGCCCGGCGGCTGGACGATGTCGATGACGTGGATGCGGATGCCCGGTCAGACGTGGCCCGGCGCCGCGGCATCGTTCCTCGGTATGTGGATCGTGATGATGGTGGCGATGATGCTGCCGTCCCTGGTCCCGATGCTGCGGCGCTATCGCGAGGCCGTCGCCGGGACGGGCGAGACGCGCCTCGGTCGGCTGACGGCACTCGTAGGCGTGGGGTACTTCACGGTCTGGACCGCGTTCGGCATGGCGGCGTTTCCGCTGGGCGTCGCACTGGCGGAGATCAACATGCAGGAGCCGGCGGTGGCGCGCGCCGTACCGATCGCGGTCGGGGTGATCGTCCTGATCGCCGGCGCGCTCCAGTTCACCGCGTGGAAGGCGCGTCAGCTCGCCTGCTGCCGGGAGACGCCCGGGCGCGGCCGTACGTTGCCGGCCGACTCCGGCACGGCCTGGCGACACGGCCTGCGCCTCGGCCTCCACTGCAGCTCCTGCTGCGCAGGCCTGACGACGATCCTGCTGGTCATCGGCGTCATGGACCTGCGCGCGATGGCGGTCGTGGCGGTCGCCATCACCGTCGAGCGTCTCGCGCCGGCCGGTGAGCGCGTCGCGCGCGCCATCGGAGTTGTCGTCGTCGCGGCGGGGGTGTTCCTGATCGCGCGCGCCGCCGGGCTCGGATGAGACAGCGTCATCCCCAAATTCCTCGGTCACTTGACTTTTGAAGTGGCACTTCATAGATTCGGCCGCGAATGCGGACGGGCGATACGATCGGCAGGCGACTTCGGGCCGCGCGGCTGCGGCGACGGCTGCCGCTGCGCGAGGTCGCCGCCAAGGCCGACATCACGGTCAGCGCGCTGAGCCAGCTGGAGCGCGACCGGCTCAACCCCACGGTCGGGACGCTCAAGTCCGTGGCTACGGCGCTGAACATCACCATCGGCAGTCTCTTCGCCACCACGCCGACCGCCGACAACCTCGTCGTTCGCGACGGACACCGCAAGCTCCTGTCGCCGCGACAGGGCATCACGTACCAACTGCTCACGCCGGATCTGTCCGGGCAGATCGAGTTCTTCATCAGCGTCTACGAGGAAGGCGCCACCAGCGGTGAGGAGACGTTCGCCTATCCGGCGGAGCAGTGCGGGCTCATGCTCGAGGGCACCGCGGACATCCAGGTCGGCGACGAGGTCCATCGGCTCCAGGCGGGGGACAGCATCCGCTTCGAATGCTCCCTGCCGCATCGCATCGTCAACGTCGGCCGCGGACGCATGCGCTGCCTCTGGGCCATCACCCCTCCGACGTTCTAGTCGATCCTGGTCGTGGAGCCACGGCATGGTTGACCTCGTCGTGCGCAACGGCACCGTGGTCTCGTCCAGCGGGCGATTCCACGGCGGCGTGGCGGTCGAGGGCGAGCGGATCGTCGCGGTCGGCCCGGACGCCAGCCTGCCGCTGGCCCGTCGTGTGATCGACGCTCGGGGCCACTACGTGCTGCCGGGGCTCATCGATGCCCACGTCCACATGGCCAGCGAGGAGGATCCCTCGATCGCCGAGGGGCTGCGCGCGAACATGCCGCGCGAGACGGAGGGGGCGCTCTACGGCGGAGTGACGAC